>Ga0335070_10004885_pt1 | contig 15724 bp, 12 predicted proteins | sample Lox_Sample_13_FD_206722 | JGI IMG/M metagenome (GOLD analysis project Ga0335070, IMG submission 206722) | Soil microbial communities from Loxahatchee National Wildlife Refuge, Florida, United States - Lox_Sample_1.3 | ecosystem: Environmental > Terrestrial > Soil > Wetlands | place: USA... | reverse complement strand
CCGATGGAGAGAAGGACCCCAAGGTAAATAGCGAAGGCGAGCTGAAGGAAGACGGTAGAAAGGAGGGTGACCACGAGCACTGCCCCGTCGCTCCGAGTGGAACGCATGGCACGCTTGATTCCGGCCAGGTCAACCATCTCGGCCGCAGCCAGGACGAGGACTCCGGCAAGGGCGCTTACAGGCAGCACCGCCGCAAAGGGTGCGGCGATCAGCACCAGCACCGCAACCCCCACTCCGGAAACCATGCCGCTTATGGGAGTTCTCGCCCCGGAACGAAAGTTCAGGGCAGAGCGGGTGAAGGAGCCGCTCACCGGATAGCCACTAAAAAGGGAGGCGGACACGTTGGCGAGGCCCTGCCCGATGAACTCCTGGTTGACATTCAATCGCTGATGAGTGTGCCCTGCAATAGCCCTGGCGCTGGAGATCGCTTCCAACAATCCCAGAATAGCAATGGCGAGCGCACCAGGCGCCAGCATGGCGAAATCGTTCCAGGCCGACAGACGCGGCAAGACCATGGGGGGAAGGCTGCGAGGGATGGCCCCAACCACGCGGACACCGTACCTCTCCAGATGGAGGAAGGCCACCGTGGCGCCAACGATCACCAGAGCGATGAGCGCCGCTGGCCAGCCGGGTCGGAATCTCCTGATGCTCACGATGATGGCGACGGTAGCGACTCCGAGACCAAGGGTGATGAGGTCTGTGCGATGGAGATGGGTGACAATCTCCCAGAGGGCCTCGAGAACGATGCTGCTCTTTCGAATATCCAGACCCAAGAGGTGGGGGACTTGGTGAAAGGCGATGAGCATCGCCGCTCCGGCCGTGAAGCCAAGAATCACCGAGTGGGCGACGAAGTTCAGAAGAGCGCCGAGACGCGCAAGCCCCATGATAATTCGCACCCCTCCAGCCATGAAGGCGAGCAGGAACGCGAAATGTAGATAGTTCTGGGTGTACGGTTCGGCGACTTGAGTAAGGGTTCCTAGCACCACAAGCGACGTCGCGGTGGTCGGACCGGTGATGAGATGAGAAGAGCTGCCCCAAAGAGCCCCGATTATGGCCGGGACGATGGAGGCATAGAGACCGTACTGTACCGGGAGCCCCGCGATGAGGGCGTAGGCCATGGACTGAGGCACCGCCATAACCGCCACGGTGAGGCCGGCTATGACATCAGCCCGAAGATGGATTTTCCCGTATCCCCGGATCCAGGGCAAGAAAGGAAACAGGTCTGTAGCTTGAACGTGCACGGCCCCGTCCCCGACGAAACCTAACTCTCTACCTTGTGACTAGCGGAACCTAGCAAAAGGGCTACCCCGGGCTTCGCTCTCTAGGCCCTATACCGAGCAAGCCGGCTACCATCTCGATCAGTTCTTCGTCGGCCACGTCGCTCCAGCGCTGATACGCATCGGCCACCGCGAAGCGCCAGCCGCCCCGGATATTGGCGCAATAGATGAATTCCGCCTCCCGGGCGACTCTCTCCACCGAATCCAGGTGCCCGGTCGGCACGGCTACCATGATCTTGCCGACGCCGCTTTTCCTGAGCGCTTCCACGCCGACGCTCATGGTGTATCCCGAAGCCAGCCCATCGTCCACGACGATGACCGATCGCTCCGTAAGGTCCGGCGGCGGCCGACCTCCGCGAAGGAGACCCTGACGCCGGTCCACCTTTTCCCGGGTCCTACTGATCCCCTGCTCCACCTCCTCGCGGCTGAGCCGAAGACGGCGGAGCAGCGCCTCGTTGATACGCACGGTCCCGTCGAAGGCGACCGCGCCATATCCCGCCTCGGTGTCCCAGGGGAGGGTGATCTTGCTCACCACCAGGAGATCCAAGGGGAGGTTCAGACGTCGTGCCACCTCACGGCCAACGGGCACACCACCGGCGGGCACAGCTAGAACGATAGCATTATCCGGTGCAGCGGCTGCCAACATCCCCGCAAGAATTTCGCCCGCATGAGGTCGATCACGAAAGATTCGGAGACGGTCCCGGTATTCCGCGAGTTCGATCAGATTTGCCGCCACTCGCACCTTCCCTGCTACCTTCTACGCGGGGGTAAGACGTGAACATCCCGCCGAGGGACAAGAAGCTGCGCCTTTCCGCCCCGGTCATTCGACGGGTAGATGCTGTCCCAACTCAGGGTGTTTTCGGAAGACATCCGGGGTCTTTCTTCAGCGGCAGGCTAACCTTTTCCCCGTGGGATGACAAGCCCCGAGTGAGCCGGCACCGCCACTTGCGAAAAAGTATACTCTACGCTACAAGTGCAAAACCACCGTCTTGAGGAGGAGAGGTGCGGCCGACCCCACAGTTCACGACCCAGGGTCGTACCCTGTCCACGCTCTTGGGAAAACCCGTCTCGAGAAAGGCGCCGCTCATGGAAGAGCAGAGACTACCTCTGCCTAGGCTCGAAGGTTACGATTGTTTCGGTTGTGGCACCAACAATCCTATCGGGCTTCGGATGAACTTTTACCGCGAGGGAAACGCCGTCTGTTCCGATGTGGTGCTGAACAGACATCATGTGGGATGGCAGAACATGGCTCACGGCGGTATCATCTCGACTCTCCTCGACGAGGTGATGGCGTGGGCCGTCATTTATCTCAAGCGTTCTTTTTCCGTAACCCGGAGAATGACGGTTCGGTATCAAGCGCCGGTGCCCGTTAATGTTCCTCTCACGGTACGAGGCGCTATCGCCGAGGAATGTGCGGCGGGCACCTGCCGAACGTCCGGCGTCCTCCTCGACCGCGAGGGAAAGGCGTTGGCGACTGGTGAGGCCGAATTCGTTCTCCTCAGCGCCGAGAGGCTCACCGCCCTTCCGGAAGAGTTGAAAAGAGAGATGACCACGCTCTTCGAACGCTTGACGACTTCGTAAAAAGTCCATCTGCGGCGTTGCGCTTCATCTTTTGTCATTGCAGCGAACGTCTCTGTACGCCTCATTCCTCAAGATTCGCGCGCCTTGCATCTGAAGCTTTTTACTGTGCCGGTTCCTTCGGCGACTTTTTGCGAAGTCGTCAACCATAACAATCCGATTCGCCCTGACTGCTCGTGACACGAGGTGACGACGAGGCACACGGCCGACTCAGCAGGTTGCTGAAAAACCTTTGTTGTCGTCTGGAAGGACGCTAGGCTGGGAGGCAGGGTGATCTGCGAGGCAAGGCGCATCTGGAGCCACCTTTTACTCACTGGCCCTTGGGAATGCCTCCCGAACTTTCCACCTTCTCTTCGCATGAGGGCCGGGCCTTTCCTTACACTATCAATGCCGCGACTATGCAGCTTTGCGGAGCGGATCACCCTGCCTCAGCCTACGACCAGGTGGTATTAGTGGCACAGGCGCCCCCTTCGCGGGTTTTTCAGCAACCTGATAGCGAGGACGACAAATATGGCGGAACGGCAAATCTTCATTCCCAGCGGGAACCTGAAGCTCGAAGCACTCCTTGACCTTGTCGACGGCACCGCCGGGGTCGTGGTCACCCATCCTCATCCTCTCTACGGCGGGGACATGGACAACGGGGTCGTGGAATCGATCGTTCGGGTATACCGGAGCAAGGGCTACAGCACCCTCCGCTTCAACTTCCGCGGCGTGGGGATGAGCGAGGGAAGGTATGACGAGGCGAGAGGCGAACAGGAAGACGTGAGATCGGCGCTCCAGTTCCTCGCTTCGCAGGGGAAGAGCAAAATCGACCTGGCCGGGTACTCCTTTGGCGCGTGGGTGAACGTCCTGGCCATGCCCAGGCACTCCCCAGTCCACGGCTTGCTCCTCGTCTCCCCGCCGGTCGCCTTCCTCGACTTCAGCGCCGTCGGCTTCCTCGCACCCCTCAAACTCGTCATCGCCGGGAGCCACGATCAGTTCGCCCCTCCGGAGCGCATCCGTGCTCTCCTGCCCGCCTGGAACCCCGAGGCCCGCTTTGAGGTCATCGCCGGAGCAGACCACTTCTACGGGGGATATAGGGAGGAACTGGAGACGATTCTTGGGGATTGTCTCGGCCGCGACCACACATCCGGATAGTGTAAAGACGCATCCGCTCCGCTTGATCGACCCTACCGTTTTCCGGTTGGGTGGGACATGCAGCGAGGATTAAGGCTGTAAGCCCAATCCACCCGTGGGAGCGCGGCCAGGCCTGTCCCGCCGGTCCCGAGTTTATCGCGGGAGGCCTGTCGAAGGGGAGGCCGCTCTCACACCGTTGTGGACCACATCGCAGCGGCTGTTAGGGATGTTCCTCTTCAAAGTGAATCGCCTGGTGGGGACAGGCGGGAATACAGATCCCGTCGAGGTCACACTTCGTGTCATCGACCGTGGCGAAACCATCAACGATAGAGATGGCATGCTGCGGACAGACCAGAACGCAGGCACCGGCACCACGGCACTTCTTGAGATCAACGACGATCTTGGTCACACCGAAACCTTTCTCGAAGGCACCTGAACTCTGCCGGCGAAGGTGACAAGCCGACCTTAAGTCGTCCGCGAATGCTAAACCAAACCCCCACAAGCGGTCAATACATGCCCCCTCACCCTCCCCGTTCTTCCTGACTCGGCAAGGAGAGCGAATCCGCAAACGCAAAAAAGAGGAGAATTTTTTTCCCCTATCATTTACAATTTTGGCTCAATCGTGTTTGTCGGTTAGGAGAGGGCGGCTAGTTACTCTTTCCCACTCGTTCCGCACGCCCAGCTCCCGAACAAGACACCGTCGGGACCGCGTGTAAGCATGGATCTTTGAGAACGTTAACGTTGAGGTATTTCAACAGAGGGAAATCGAGGAGGTACATGATGTCGCAGTGGATGAAACGATTTCTGTTTGTCGCCATGGTGTCCATCGTGGTGCTGGGATTGGCAGGCTCCGGTCTCAAGGCCGCCACCGAGCCCCCTGCTGAGGGAGGAGTGCTGCCGCAGTTCGAACTTTCCGTTCCGGAGGATGCCCAGGCCAGGGCCTATCTCGGGCTTCCCGGCAGTGGGAAGTTCGCGATCCCCCAGATCAAGGCCCGGCTCGTAATCATCGAGATCTTCAGCATGTACTGACCCTTCTGCCAAAAGGAAGCGTTCCGGGTGAACGAACTCTATCAGGCCATCGAGAAGAATGCAGATCTCAAAGACAAGGTCAAGGTCATCGGTATCGGTGCGGGGAACTCGGCTTACGAGGTGGAGGTCTTCAAGAAGAAGTATAATGTGTCTTTTCCGCTTCTCCCCGATCAAGATCTCTCCATTCATAAGACCCTCGGCGAGGTGCGAACTCCCTACTTCATCGGGGTGAAGATCAATCCGGACGGAACCCAAAAGGTCGTCTACTCGAAGCTCGGCGGCTTCAAGGATGCCGGACAGTTCCTGGCCACCATGCTGAAGCTGGCGGGCCTGTCGTAGGAGGGAGAGCCATGATGAGGACGCGAGGTGCTTTCGCCGGCTGGGTCATGCTGTGGGTGGCTATGGTGTCCTGGACCGCCCCCCTTCAGGCCCAGGCTCCCGAATTCAAAGAGAGCATTTATAAGGTCGGAAAGCTGAAACCGCGGGACAGCGTGTTGAAGGTCAAAGTGGGCGATCGTGCGCCCGACTTCACGCTTCCGGCCGTAGGCGGCGGCAAGGTTTCTGTCGGCGACTATCTGGGCAAAAAGAATGTGGTGCTCTCCTTCGTCCCCGCGGCGTGGACGCCGGTCTGCTCCGATCAGTGGCCGGGATACAATATCGTCAAGGATCTCTTCGATCAGAACGACGCTGTTCTTCTCGGTATCACCGTGGACAATATTCCCACCCTTTACGCCTGGACGACCCAGATGTGCGGGGGAGAAGGGAAGCTCTGGTTTCCGGTGCTCTCCGACTTCTGGCCCCACGGTGCCGTGGCCGACAAGTACGGCGTTCTCCGCTCGGACGGTGTGAGCGAGCGGGCCATCTTCGTCATCGACAAAAAGGGGGTCATCCGCTACCTCGACGTGCACGACATCAATGAGCGCCCACGCCTGGAGGACATTATGGGCGCCCTCGAGAAGCTCAACAAATAGTCATCTAGGAGTCTGTCGGAGTACTCCCTGATTGTTGGGTAACTGTGGTAGACTCCGGTTCATGAAAACACAAGCGACATTCCGCCGTTACAGTCCTGGTCAGTTGTTGCTGTTGCCCCCCGACATGGCCACGTGGTTGCCCGAAGGCCACCTGGTCTACTTCATCCGGGATGTGGTCGGGCAGTTGGACCTGAGTGCGATCTACGCGAGCTACGATGGGTCCAAAGGAGGCTATCCCCCCTACCACCCCGAGATGATGGTGGCAATTCTGATCTACGCCTACTGCGTTGGGATGCCGAGTTCGCGTAAGATCGAGAAAGCAACCCACGAGTTGATTCCGTTTCGGGTGTTGAGTGCAGATCAGCATCCGGACCATGCAACGATTGCCGAGTTTCGCCGCCGTCATCTGAAGGCTCTGGCTGCTCTGTTTGTGCAGGTCTTGCGGTTGTGCCAGAAGGCCGGGTTGGTCAAGCTCGGCCATGTCTCCCTGGACGGCACCAAAGTTCGGGCCAATGCCTCGAAGCACAAGGCGATGAGCTACGCTCGCATGGAGAAAAGCATAGCGGAACTCGAGGCTGAGGTCACGCGGTTGCTCGCCCAAGCCGAGGCGACCGATGAGGCCGAGGACCAACGCTACGGCAAGGGCAGGCGCGGGGACGAGCTCCCCGATGAGCTGCAGTTCAAGCAATCGCGCCTTGCCAAGATCAAGGAAGCCAAAGAGGCTCTCGAGAGAGAAGCTCGGCAGGAGGCGGAGCGCAAACGGCTTGAGCAAGAGAAGAAGAGCGAGGAGGGCTCAGATCGCCGTGGGCGGCCACCGAAGGCTCCTTCGGATAAGCCCGAGGGGAAAGCTCAGCGCAATTTCACCGATCCTGACTCCCGCATCATGAAGGATAGCGCTACCAAGTCCTTGGCCCAGTGCTACAACGGTCAAGCGGCTGTTGACGGAAGCTCCCAGGTGATTGTTGCCACCCGGGTCAGCCAGCAAGCCAACGACAAGCGTGAACTGAAACCCCTCATCGAGGGACTGAAGACCAACCTCGATGGCGCGAAACCTAAGAAGGTCAGTGCCGACAACGGCTACTTTAGCGAGGAGAACCTCACCTATCTTGCCGAAGAAGAGATCGACGCTTACGTAGCCACTGGCCGGTTGAAACACACGGATCGGCTGCTGCCGGCTCCCAGGGGGCGAATCCCCAAGGATGCCACGATCAAGGAGCGAATGGCCCGCAAGCTCCGGACGATCAAAGGCCGGATGATCTATGCCAAGCGCAAGGAGATCAGTGAGCCGGTCTTCGGGCAGATCAAGGAGGTCCGAGGGTTTCGGCAGTTCCTGTTGCGAGGCATCGCCAAGGTTGACTGCGAGTGGGACATCATCTGCCTGGGCCACAACCTCTTGAAGCTCTTCCGGAGTGGGTGGGCACCGGCAGCGGCCTAGACGGCAGTGCCGCAGCCTTATGCCCACCGTGAGTATTACCGCTCAGGACTTGACCCGTGGCTGTAATGATTCCCCATCGGGAACTTCGGCATCAAACGATTCCAGTTTTCAAAGAACAACCGACAAACCGAAAAAATCATCTCGGTACGCCGACAGACTCCTAGCCCGCATTATGCACGAGACGCCATAGCGAGATCGTGGAGATGGTCGTGCAACCGGGCAACCGCAGGGGCTCGGCCCTGAGGGGTACTTTTCTGTACGTCGCAAGGTCCGAGACCGGAGGACGCCCGGAAGGACGGCCATTTCCGCGGTCGCAGCATGTGGTTCGTGCATAATGGAGGCTAGATCCCCCACAGCCTCGGGGCTCGGCGCTCGTAGCCTTGCTCTTCAGCAACGAGATCGAGGTGGGCGGTGAGGATGTCGTCGATAGCCAGGGCCTCGACCGATCCTCCCTTGCGCGTATCCAGGGTCTTGAGGTAGCCGGAACAGCGGTCGCAGACTTGAACGCGGTGGGAATCTTCTTCCTCGCCATAGAAGTAACGAAGGTCTTCCGGGCTCTCGGCCCCGCAGAAGGGACAACCCAATCGAGGCAACCGGTAGACGTGGCCGCAGAATGAGCAGAGCCCGTAGCGCCTGCCCTCATCTCCCACGAGGGCGGCCATGGCCGGCATCCCCCCGCAGACCGGGCAGTAGGGATGCCTCCATCCTTCCAGGGAGATATCCGTCGTGGCTACCGCAACCAGCGCCGATAGAGAGGGTTGGATGCTCAGCTTGGCGAGAGCCTTCAGCACGGGTCGGCCCACTCTCAGCTCCGCCGCCAGGGCCTCGAGCTTATCATCGTCGTCTTGCACCACAGCGGAGAAAAGGGTTCTGAAGTTCAACATGGAGGAATCCATCGCCTCCCTGAGGCCTTTGGCCGCCTCCGCTAGGACCGGGTTTTCATCGAGACCGATCCGGCAGAGTTTTTCAAAGAGCTCGGCGCTACGCACGTGATCCACCGGAAGATCTTCCCGCTGGAGAAGAGGGAAGCCCTCTCGGATCTTGACCGGCATGCGCTCCCGATCCAGTTTGATCGGAGGAAGGGAAATTCGCGACTGGATCTCCTGTTGGATGTCGAGGACCTTCTCACAGAAGGTGATGATCTCCCCGAGCTCAGGTTTCTTCTTTCTGAATTCCTTTAGTCTTTCGTCCACAAATTGATAAATTACATTAAGGTCTGTGCCCATGTTCCTCCCTATCTCCTTCCAGCTCGCGCACGGGACACCGGGTCGCCATAGGGGGAGTACACTAGAGGTCGCAATCCATTATCGCAATCCGAGGTTGTTCTTACAAGATTTCATCGCTCCGCGGTGAATTCGTAGCAAAAAAAAGAGGGGAGGGACGGACGTCCCTCCCCTGCCCGTTCATGATCCTATCCGGATCGTGGGTTCTCAGCAGCCGCCCCCACCATGGTAAGACCGGCAATCAGCGCGGCCGCAGGGCGGAAGAGCTTGCGCAGGGCCAGCTTGCGGCTGATGCCCACATCGTTCCGGGCGATGGCGAACTTGTGGTAGAGCTTGGGGTCGTCAACCACGAGGAACACCGTCCGGACCATGTCGGCATCGAGGAGTTGCGCCTTGGCGTACTGTTTCTTCAGCTCGGCAAGCCTCTTATTGGCCAGGTCCAGCATGGCCTTCCGGTCGCCGTAATTCATGGCCCCGGTAGGACATGACTTCACGCAGGCAGGCTGCATGCCGTTCCCCACCCGGTCAATGCACATGGTGCACTTGGAGAGAAAGCCAGAGGCCTTGTCCCGCCGGGGAATGTCGTAGGGACACGACTGCCTCACCGCCTCCGCGGCCGCCTCGTCCAACTCTCGCGTCCGCCCGGTAAATATGACGGCGCCGGTCGCCTCGTCCTTCAGGATCGCCCCTTCCACGTAGCCTTCGGCCGTGTCCTTGCAGGGCGGCTCAAGGCAGTGGCGGCACTGGTCGGGGAAGAAGAACCAGTTCAGCTTGCCCCCTGAGACCACCTCGCTGAAGCGCACGAGCTTGAAGGTGTCGAAGGAGAGATCTGCGGGATTCTGGTGACTCCCCCAATTGTGCGTCTCGGTGGCCGGCAGCTTGTTCCACTGCTTGCAGGACATCTGGCAGCCGCGGCACGCCGTGCACTTGGTGGTATCGATAAAAAAGGTCTTGTCAGCCATTCAGATCTCACCTCCTCCTACGCCTTTTTGACGTTGACCATGAAGGCCTTGGTTTCCGGGATCCTGGTGTTGGGATCGCCGACGGACGGCGTGAGCAAGTTGGAGCTGTCACCGCCATCCTTGGGCGTCATCCAGCCGTAATGCCAGGGCAGACCCACCTGGTGCACCGTGGTACCGTCGATGGTGAAGGGACGGAAGCGCTTGGTCACAATCGCCACCGCCGCAACCTGCCCCCGGGCCGATTCCACGATCACCTTGTCCCCGTTCTTGATGCCCCTGAGCTTGGCGAGCTCTTCGCTCATCTCACAGAACTGCTGGGGCTCCGCCTCGAGGAGCCAGGGCTGGTACCGAGTCATGAGACCGGTCTGCCAGTGTTCGGTCACCCGGTAAGTGGTTCCCACGATGGGATAGCGCGGATCGCAGGTGGCGCGCTTATCGTGGGCCGTGCCAAACTGCTTGATGGTCGGGTTGATGAACTGACCGCTCATCGGGTTCTTCTCGATGGGGCACTCGAGCGGTTCATAGTGCTCGGGGAAGGGTCCGTCGGCGAGTCCCGGTCCGAAGATGTTGGCAAAACCTTCGGGCTTCATGATGAAGGGATACCTGCCGTTCGGGTTCGGCTTCCCGTCCGCAAGGAGCATCGGCGGTGCGGGGCCGTCAGGCACATCGCCTTCCCATTTGTCCCCGGTCCAGCGGATCACCGGGCGCTCCTTGTTCCACGGGTTGCCGTAGCGATCCACCGAGGCCCGGTTGTAAATGATCCTCCGGTTCACCGGCCAGCACCAGGCCCACTCGGAGTAGAGACCAATGCCGGACTTGTCCTGGGTGCCGCGGCGCGCCGCCATGTTCCCCTTCTCGGTGTAACTGGCACAGTAGATCCAGTTGCCGCACGAGGTGGAGCCGTCCGCCTGGAGCATGGGGAAGGCCGGCACCAGGGTGCCCTGCTTGTAGGTCGTATCTCCGATTTTCACGTCCTTTAGGAAGTAGCCGTTGATCTGCTTCGCCACCTTGTGAGGATCGAACTGGCCGTTCGTGGTGTAGTCCCACTTCAGTTTGAGGATGGGATCCGAGAAGACCCCTCCCTCTTTCTTGTAGAGCTCCCGGATCTGGTCGAAGAGCTCGACCATGATCTCGCCGTCCCCTCTCGCATCCCCGGGAGGCTCCGCCGCCTTGTAGCGCCACTGCATCCAGCGGCCGCTGTTGCTGAGGGAGCCCTCTTTCTCCATGGAAGCAGCGCAGGGCAGGAAGAAGACCTCGGTCTTGATCTTCTTGGGATCCATGCCCGGGCCCTTCCAGAAGGAGCCGGTCTCGTTGTCGAAGAGATTGACGTTTACCATCCAGTCCAGCTTGGTCATCGCCTCGCGAGTCTTGTTGGAGTTCGCACCCGAGCAGGCGGGGTTCTGCCCCCAGGCGAAGAAGCCGGTGAACTGACCCTGATACATGGCGTCAAAGAGGTCGAGCCAGGTATAGGACTTGCCGTCGTCACACTTCGGCATCCACCCGTAGCCGAATTCGTTCTCAGCCGTCGCGGCGTCCCCGAACAAGGCCTTCAGGTAGCTCACCGAGTATTTGGGCAAGTTGCTCCACCAGTTGACACTCATCGGATCCTTGGTCTTGGGCGTTCGCTTTTCGTTGAAGATGGCGAGTGTCGTCTCCGAGGCCTTGGGCGAGGCCACGTAGCCGGGCCAGATGTGGAAGAGCACACCCTGGTCTGTGGAGCCCTGGACGTTGGACTCGCCGCGGAGCGCGTTGACGCCGCCCCCGGCAACGCCCATGTTGCCGAGGAGGAGCTGGATGATCGCCATGGTCCTGATATTCTGGACGCCGACGGTGTGCTGACAAAAGCCCATGGCGTACATGATGGTCCCGGCCTTCCCCGGCTTGCCCGTGGCCCCATAGGCCTTGTAGACTGCGACCAGATCGTTCTTCGGCGTGCCGGTGATCGCGGAGACCTTGTTCAGCGTGTAGCGGGAGAAGTGCTTCCGCAACTGCTGGAACACGCACCGTGGGTCTTTGAGCGTGTAGTCCTTGACCGGGATTCCGTCCCTGTCGTTTTCCCACTTCCAGCTAGACTTGTCATAGACCCCGGTCTTCGGGTCGTACCCGGAGAAGAGGCCGTCCTTGAAGCTGTAGCTCTTGTCGAGGATGAAGCCGGCGTTGGTGTAGTGCGCGACATACTCCTCGTGGTAGAGCTTATTCTCCATGATGTAGTTGATCATCCCGCCCAGAAAGGCGATGTCCGTCCCGGACCGGAGCGGTGCGTAGATATCCGCCTTTGCCGAGCTCTGCGTGAAGCGGGGATCCACGCTCACAATGCTCGCACCCCTCTCCTTGGCCTTCATCACCCATTTGAAGGAGATGGGGTGGTTGGCGGCGGCGTTGCTTCCCATGATGAGGATGCAATCACTGTTCGCCAGGTCAATCCAATGATTCGTCATTGCGCCACGCCCGAACGACTCTGCCAGAGCCGGTACGGTCGGGCTGTGTCAGATACGGGCCTGGTGTTCGATCCAGACCAGGCCAAGGCTTCGCAACATGGCCTGGAGCGGCCACAGCTCTTCGTTGTCCAGCGCGGCGCTCCCGATGTGGGCGATGCCGTTGGTCCGGTTGACCACCTCGCCCTTGTCGTTCTTCGCGGTGAAGCTCCCATCGCGGCTCTTCTTCACCCGCTTGGCGATCTCGGCGAGAGCCCATTCCCAGGACTTCTCCTCCCAGTGGTCACTGTTGGGAGCGCGGTAGAGCACGCGTTTCGCCCGGCGTTCTTCCGTTGCCAACTGGTAAAGGGACGCCCCCTTGGCACAGAGGGAACCCTGATTGATGGGGCCGTCGGGGTCACCCTCGGTGTTGATGACCTTGCCTGATCCGTCCTTGGCGGTGTGGACGATGATGCTGCATCCCACCGCGCAGTAGGGACAGATGGTGGTGGTCTCCTTGGCCCAGCGTATCCTCAAGACCTGCGCATGAGCCTTCACCGGCGCCAGGTTGAACCCCAGGCCGCCGATGGCGAGACCCCCCACTGCAATCCCGGAGATCTTCATGAAATCTCGTCTGGTGACTTGCATGGGATTCTCTTGCCCTCCTTTCAGGTGATCGAGTTTCAGCGGATTTTCTCCGCCGTCTTCATACCTCAGAGTTGCTGAACACCTCCTTCCTGCACCGTGAGGAAATGGGAAGGGCACCCGTCTCCTCAGGGAACCCCACACGGGGAAAGTGTGTTCTCCTTATCGAGCGAACCGAAATCAGGTACCAGCGACGTGGGCATAATTGCAGGCGATACCCGAGGAACCAAGCGAAGGGTCGACACCGTTTCTCCACTCGGCACAATGGCAAGAGCGCGATCGCCGGATGAGACGTCGATGCCTTGAAAAGCATTTAATCGAGGCGTATTTGCAATGTCAAGGAGAAATAGTTATGTCAAAAGTGACACATGGTAAATGTTCCTATCGTGATACCAAAATGCAAGAACCGCTCTTTGAGACGCAGTCCTTCAGCGCCACCGCAAACCAGCCCACGGTTCATACGTAGATGAGCTTCGACATGACGCGAAGAAAAGTGCTCCACCGGCGCTATTTGCAGTAGATCCATACTCCGGTGATTTCAGGGGCAAGGTCGCGGAGAGCGGCTCAAAAAAGGGGTGACAGAGGCTGGGTAGGCAAGTATCATACCTCAATCATCGGGGGCGCTCACTTCCACCCGCGTCCAGTTCCAGAGACTTTGCAGATTTTCTTAGCCGGGGGTAACGATGAGGCTTGTCCACGGGTTTAAACTTCGCACGACCAGATACATCGCCGAACTCAAAACTACGGCGAATCTCTACCGCCACGTCAGGACCGGTGCCGAGCTTCTCTCCCTCAGCAATACCGACGAGAACAAGGTTTTCGCCATCATCTTTCGAACTCCTCCGACGGACGGGACGGGCGTGGCTCACATCCTGGAGCACTCGGTGCTCTGCGGCTCCCGCAAGTATCCCGTCAAGGAGCCCTTCGTCGAGCTGCTAAAAGGGTCTTTACAAACCTTCCTGAATGCCTTTACTTATCCGGACAAGACCTGCTATCCCGTGGCGAGCCAGAACCTTCAGGACTTCTACAATCTCATCGATGTCTATCTCGACGCCGTCCTCTATCCCCGCCTTACCCCCTATACGCTCCAGCAAGAGGGCTGGCACTTCGAGCTCGACGATCCCTCGCAACCTATGAGTTACAAGGGAGTTGTGTTCAACGAAATGAAGGGGGCCTACTCGTCTCCGGACAGGATACTAGCCGAATACAGCCAACAGTCGCTGTTTCCCGACCACACCTACGGCCTGGATTCAGGCGGACACCCGAGGGAGATCCCCAACCTCACCTTCGAGCAGTTCGAGGCCTTCCACGAGAGGTACTACCACCCCTCGAACTCGCGGATATACTTCTACGGGGACGACCCTCCCGAGGAACGGCTTCGTATCGTGGACGCTTACCTCAAGGACTTCAGCCGATTGAGTATCGCCTCGGAAATACCCATCATGAAGCCCTTCGCCGAGCCCAAGTGCATAGTCCGGCCCTTTGCCGTGACCGATGCGAAGGCAAAAGGGATGGTGACGGTGAACTGGTTGCTTCCAGAGACTACTGACACGGAGGCCGGTCTCACTTTTCGGATGCTGAACTACATGCTCCTGGGCATGCCCGCCTCGCCACTCCGGAAAGCTCTTATTGACTCCGGGCTGGGCGAGGATCTCGCCGGCGGGGGCCTCGAGGACGAGCTCCGTCACATGTATTTTTCCGCCGGGCTCAAGGGGATCAATACCAACGACGCAGCCCGGGTCGAGACTGTCATTTGGAAGACCCTCACCAAGTTGGCGAAGGAAGGCCTCGATCCCTTGACCATTGAGGCCGCCATCAATACCATCGAGTTTCGCCTTCGTGAAAATCACTCGGGGGGCTATCCGCGCGGGCTCCTGCTTCTCCTCCGTTCGCTCATCTCGTGGCTCTATGGTGGAGATCCCGTTGCTCCCATTGCGTTCGAAGCCCCTCTCTCGGCGGTCAAGGCGAAGCTCGCCTCCGACCCATCGTTTCTTCCCTCCCTCATCGAGCGGTTCTTTCTCAAGAACCCGCACCGAACAACCCTTATTCTCGAACCGGATCCAACACTGAACGCGCGGGAAGAGGCGGACGAGGAGAAACGCCTCATGGCCGCCCGCGCCAGCATGACCCCGGAGGGGATAGCGGCAGTGGTCGCGGGAACGCGGGAGCTCAGAGAGAGGCAGCAAACCCCCGACCCGCCCGAAGCGCTCGCCGCCATCCCCATGCTGAGGCTCTCGGACCTGGAGCGGGAAAACAAGACGATCCCATTAACCCCCATGAAGCGCGACGGTGCCGGGATTCTCTATCACGATCTTTTCACCAATGGGATCCTTTACCTCGACCTCGGATTCAACCTCCACTGCCTCCCCCAGCAGTTGCTGCCCTTCGTGCGTCTCTTTGGCCGGGCACTCGTGGAGATGGGGACAGAGACGGAGGACTTTGTCAGTCTCACCCAGCGGATCAGCCGCAAGACCGGCGGCATCGCCCCCAAGCCCTTTAACTCGGCGGTCAGGGGCTCCGGACAGGCCGCCTCCTGGCTGTTCCTCCGCGGCAAAGCCATGAAGGAGCAGGCAGGTGACCTCCTGGCTATCCTTCGCGACGTGCTCCTCACGGTCCGTCTCGACAATCGCGATCGGTTCCGGCAGATGGTGTTGGAGGAGAAAGCGCGCCAGGAAGAGAGGCTCGTGCCGGAAGGCCATCACTTCGTCAACCTGAGACTGCGCTCCCACTTCAGCGAGGCCGACTGGGTTTCAGAGCAGATGCAGGGAGTGAGTTATGTCGCATTCCTGCAAGAGCTCGTCCGCGAGGTGGACGATGACTGGCCCGGGCTTCTGACGCGACTCGTGGAACTCCGCCGGGCGTTAGTCAACCGTCGGTGTGTGCTGACGAACATCACCATCGATGAGGGAAACTGGCGGGAGATGGAGCCCCGGCTCACGGAGTTCCTGGGCCTGCTCCCCGTCGCGCCGACAACCACCACATCGTGGTCACCGCAGCCCTTCCCCGGGTGTGAAGGCCTGACCATTCCTGCCCAGGTTAATTTCGTCGGCAAAGGGGCGAATCTCTACGATCTT
>Ga0335070_10004884_pt1 | contig 15726 bp, 14 predicted proteins | sample Lox_Sample_13_FD_206722 | JGI IMG/M metagenome (GOLD analysis project Ga0335070, IMG submission 206722) | Soil microbial communities from Loxahatchee National Wildlife Refuge, Florida, United States - Lox_Sample_1.3 | ecosystem: Environmental > Terrestrial > Soil > Wetlands | place: USA... | reverse complement strand
CACCGCGCAACAGGGGCTGCGGCTGCTCGGCCCCCTCTCTCCGGCTTTGCGCAAGCGGCTGTCGCGGAGCTCCGTCGTCCACAGCGTCGCGGCAGGCACGGTGCTTTTCGAGCAGGGCGCGATGCCGACCTTCCAGCATCTCGTTCTGGCCGGCTCGGCCCATCTGTTCGGACGGTCCCGCGAAGGCCGCGAAGTGATGATCGAAATCGCCCGGCCCGGCGATCTCGTAATCCCCGCCGCCGTCGCGACGAGGTCGCCTTATCTGATGAGCGCGCGCGTGTTGCAGCCGTCGCGCTTTCTTCTCATCGAAGCCGACGTCTTTCGCGCCGCGGCCGCGGAGGAGCCGGAGCTTGCGCAAATTCTCGTCCTCAGTCTTGCCGGCCAGTTCCGGCGCCTGGTGCGCCAGATCAAGAATTTGAAACTGCGCTCATCGTCCGAGCGTGTCGGCAGCTACATTCTTGCGCTGTCGCGCGCGCAGAAAAACCCCGACCGCGTCGTACTTCCCTACGAAAAGAATCTGATCGCTTCGGAGCTCGGCATGACGCGGGAAAGCTTCTCGCGCACGCTGAGCGCGCTGCAGGACGACGGAATCGTCGTGCAGGGCGACACGATCCTGATCATCGACGCCGCCCGTCTTGCCGCCGTCAGCGCCCCCGACCCGCTCATCGACCTCGACTGAGCCGGCGCTCGGGTTGCGCGCTTGCTTTCCAGATGCGTACAGTCATTCGGGCGGCAACCAGAGGGGAAGAATACAATGTTCTCGCACATTATGGTCGGCACCGACGACCTGGAAAAATCGAAAAAGTTCTACGACGCCGTGCTCGGCACGCTTGGTGCGAAGCCAGGCTTCGTCGATCGTCATCGCGTGTTCTGGCGCACGTCCACGGGCACCTTTTCCGCGTCGCTGCCGATCAACGGCGAACCGGCATCGTTCGGCAACGGCAGCACGATCGGTTTCGCCTGCAATTCGTCCGAACAGGTTGATGCGTGGCACGCCGCCGGCTGCGCCAACGGCGGAAAATCCTGCGAAGACCCGCCGGGCGTGCGCGAAGGCGCCGCCGGCAAGATGTATCTCGCCTACCTGCGCGATCCCGACGGCAACAAGCTGTGCGGGCTCTATCGCATGGGGTGAGATCTCAAACGGCGAGCAGGACTTCACCGGGACCGCGGACGTCCCGTCCGCGTCGGATCAGACGTTTGCGCCGGCGCGGACAAGATGTCCGCGGTCCCGGTGAAGTCTTGTTCTTTCGGCACAACGGCGCCCTCTACTTCCTCCCCGTCTCCCGCAGCAGCCTTGCCAGATAATCCTTCCACACCGCCGCGTAAGTATGCGTCCCATGTCCGTGGGTGGCGTCGCTGATGGGGATGAGCACGAAGTGGGCGTGCTTCATCTTCTGGACTTCCATCGGCGCAACGGCGAGTTCGGGCGGGTTGATGAAATCGTCGGCGGAGTTGATCCACATGACATGCGCGGTGATCTTGCCGAGGCCCGGATCGGGGTTGTAGTCGCGCGAGGAATCGACCTGATAGAGCAGGTCGTTGGCGTCGAGTGTCGCCAGGTCCCTGGCCGTGTATTCGTCGACATCCTTGTCGGCCGCCTCGCGCGTGGGGAACTGCTTCTGCATCTGATGCGGCGCGCTGCCGGCGATGAGCAGCATGTCGGTCGCAATGCGAAGGGCCATCTGCGGCTCGTTCTGGTAGTCGCCGTTCTGCCACGCGGGATCCTTGGTGATCCCGTCGATGACCATCTTGCGCCACATGCGATTGCGGCCGGCGATCTGCACCGGCAGGCACGCCAGCGGCATCAGCGCGTCCATATAGTCGGGATAGGTCTCGCCCCAGACGAAGCTGTGCATGCAGCCCATCGACGTGCCCATGACGAGGCGCAGGTGATCGACGCCGATACCGTCGTGCACCAGCGCATGCTCGAGCGCGACCATGTCGTCATAGTCGTAGTGCGGAAATTTCGCGTGCAGGCCGTCGCTCGGCTTGGAGGATTTGCCGTGGCCGATGTCGTCCGGGAGGATGATGTAGTAGCGCGCGGGATCGAGCAGCCCGCCGGGCACGAACAGCACGTCGGCGAATTGCGGCCGGAAGAACTGATGCCCGTCCCCGCCGGTGCCGTGGAGAATGAGGACCGCATTGGTGACATGGCCCTGCGCGTCGCGATGCGGCGCACCCAGCGTCGTGTAATGCAGCTTCACATTGGGCAGCGTCGAGCCGTCGCGGAAATGAAAGCTCTGGAGGACGAAATCGGCTTCGGTCGGCTTGAGGTTCGCCGGGCCCTGGGCCGAGGCCGGGCCGGCCATGGCGAAAACCAGGGCCGCAAAGAGGCCCGCCAAGCGTTTCATGGAACTCCCCCCGGGAATGCTTGGCCTATTCATAATACTTCAGCCGCGGCCAGAGAACAGCAAGCGGCACGCGCGGGTGGCGGAGGATGAGGATGGGAAGGCCCGTCTCCCAGGATTCTGCATACGGACTGTCGATGCGGCCGGCGACCGCGGCGTCACGATAATTGGCCAGGAGCGGGATCACATCGCGGCCGAGCACGATGACGACTTGGCCGTCCGTTTTGGGTCCCCAGAGGAAATAATTGTTGTGGCCGGCGATCGACGGCGGACCGTGGAAGAGGGGGCCGTAGATGTCGAGCGCCGCCGCCTCGCCATAGTCGCGGCCGTAGAAGACGGCGTGCGCGCGCTCCTGCGGCGGCAGCGCGTTGTAGACCGCGGAGACTTTCGCGGCCATCTCGCGCCAGCCGAACTGGCCCGCCAGATGGATCGGCAAGGCGCTCCGCGCATGCTTCTCCGAGTCGGCGGCGCCCGAAGGAATACCGAGCGCGCGGGCGTAACGGCCGTACGCGGACGGCGGCAGCACCGGCAACGCCAGCGGCGCGAGCACGAGGCCGGTGACGGCGACGACGCCGATCGCGAGTCCGCGCAGCACAGGGCTCCTGAACCAATCCTCGACCGCAAGCGCGCCGGCGACGAGCAGCACGGGATAGATCGGCGTGAGGTAATAGGCCTTGCCGTGCAGCGTGTAGAAGAGAACGAACATGACGGCATAGGCGATCGGGAAGACGCGCAGCTCCGGCATTTGCGGATTCACGGACCAGCGCCAGAGCCCTGCGAGCCAGACGAGCGCCGCGGCGGGGCCGGCGAACAGAATCTGCTGGCCGAAGAAGGCGAGGGGCGACAGCACGAGGTTCTTGCCGTGCGTGGCGTTCCGGCTGAGCTCGAGAAACGGCCAGCCATGTGCGGCTTGCCAGATGACGCTGGGGCCGGCGAAGGCGAGCGCGATCGCCGCGCCCGCGTAGATCCAGGGCCGCGTGAGCGAACGGCGCAGCGGCGTCGCGATCATGCCGACGGCGAGGCCGGCGATGAAGAACAGGATCAGATATTTGCTGAGGAGGCTGACGCCGGCGACGGCGCCGAAGCCGAGCCACCAGCGCTCGTTCTTCGTCTGCATCAGGCGCACGAGGCACCACGAGCAGCCGAGCCAGGTCAGCGGCTGGAGCGCATCGGTCGTGAGCAGAAGCCCGTCGACGAGGAAAGTGCCGCGCAGCGCGACCGCGATCCCGGCAAGCCATTGCGCGAAGCGGCCGCCGCCAAGACTGCGCGTGAGTATGACCGTCAGCACGACAGTGGCGGCTGCCGCCAGCGCCGGTACGAGCCTCAGCGGCAGGAGCGCCGTGCCGAACAGCGCGTGCGAGAGGCCCGCGATCCACGGCATCAGCGGCGGCTGGTCGACATAGCCGAGCGCGGGATGCATCCCGCAAACCATGAAATAGAGCTCGTCGCTGAAGGCGCCGTAGCCAGGGTTGACGGCGAGATGGACGAGAAGCGTCGCCGCGCCCAGCACCAGGGCCGGTGCTGCCAACCCGTTGCCCGCCATGTCCGCCCAGCCCCCGAGTGCCTGTCCTCTGCGCCCAGCCTAGCAGATGCCAAAATTCTGGCATTGCTGGGGCAGCGGGTTGGGGCCCCGCCAGGCGCCGCCGTCATAACCCCCGCGCGGGAGGCCCCAGGCGGACGATGGAAAGGGCGAAACATATCGAGAACGCCTCTTGACAGGAAGAACCATATTGGTTATATTGCACCGTTCTGGTGCCGAAAGGGAGGGTTCCCCAGCCCCGGACCAGAGCGAGGAGACGATCCGTGTACAGACATTTTTGGCCCTGCGTGACCCTGATCTTTGCGTCGGCCGCGGCGGCCGAAAGCCATCCGGCCTCGCTGCGACGGGCCTTTCTCGCGTTTCGCGCGTGGGCGGCTTTTTTTCGCGCCCTGATTTTCACCCTGATAGCAGGGTGGCGCGGGGCCGGCGAAATGCTCCGCAACTCATGCGCTTGCCTCCTTGTTTCCGCCGGGATTCGCGGGCAGCGTGCCGGCCGCCCGGTCTGTCGGGCAACGCCTTGGGAGGGGCTTATGATGCGTGTGTTGGGACTGCGTCTGTTGGGACTGGCCGTGCTTGCGCTATCGGGATCCGCGTTCGCTGCGGTCGTCCCGCCGCCGCCGCCCACGCCGCCGGGCGCCGTCGTCGACACCATCCAGGGCGTGCGTGTCGCCGATCCCTATCGCTGGCTCGAGGACTGGAACGATCCGAAAGTGAAGGCCTGGAGCGACGCCCAGAATGCGCGGGCCCGCGCCTATCTCGATGCGCTGCCCTCTCGCGGCACGGTGAAGACCGAGCTGACGCGCCTGATAGCCGAGACCTCGCCCGCCTATACCCATCTCTCCGCCAAAGGCGCGTTCGTCTTCGCGATGTACACGGACGCCTCCAAGCAGCAGCCGATGCTGGTCGTGCTCAATGCGGGCGCGGATCCCGCGTCGCGCAAGATCGTGCTCGATCCCAACCAGCTCGACGCCAAAGGGCTGACCTCCATCGACTGGTTCGTTCCCTCGCCGGACGGCAAGCGCGTGGCCGTGTCGCTGTCGAAGAACGGCAGCGAGGACGGAACGCTGCATGTGTTCGAGGTGCCGACGGGCCGCGAAATCGACACGCCGATCCCGCGCGTGCAGTTCCCGACCGCGGGCGGCAGCCTGGCGTGGACCGCCGACGGCAACGCCTTCTGGTACACGCGCTATCCCGGCGCCGATGCGCCGGAAGCCGACCGGCATTTCAACATGCAGGTCTATTTTCATCGTCTCGGCACGGATGCGAAGGCCGACACGCTGGCGCTGGGCGCGAAGGACGGGCTCGAGCGCGTCTCGGAAGTGTTTCTCGAGAACCGTTATCGCCGCGGCGCCGTTCTCGCCTCCGTGCAGCGCGGCGACGGCGGGCAATGGGCCTTCTATGTGCTGAAGCCCGAGGCGCCCGCCGAGGAAGTCGCGACCTATGACGACCGCATCGTCTTCGCGACCATCGGTCCGGACGATGCCATCTATGCGATCAGCAGGGCCGGTGCGCCGAACGGCAAGGTCGTGAAATGCGCCGCACCCTGCGCCAGGCTCACGCAGGCGAAAACGATCGTCCCCGAATCCGGTGTCGCCATCCTGTCCGGCGGTGCGGAATCGCACGACATCGATCTGACGCTGTCGTCCTCGCGGCTGTTCGTGCGCGACATCGTCGGCGGACCCAATCAGATCCGCATCTTCGATCTCGACGGCAGGCCGGAAGGCAAGCTGCCCTTGCCCGAAATCGCGGCCAACAGCGAGATCGAGCCGCTCGCGAACGGCGACGTGCTGTTCGACGTCTCGACCTATCTCGAGCCGCGCTATTACGCGAAATGGTCGCCGCAGACGGGCAAGGCGGAAGAGACGGCGCTCAAAGTCACCTCGCCGGTGTCCTTCGCCGATGCGGAGGTCGTGCGTGTCTTCGCGACCTCGAAGGACGGCACGCGCGTGCCGATCAACATCATCGAGAAGAATGGGACGAAGCGCGACGGACACAATCCCACGCTGCTTTACGGTTATGGCGGCTACGGCATCAGCATGACGCCCAGTTTCCTGGGGCCAAGCCGCCGAATCTGGCTCGACGCCGGCGGCATCTATGCGATCGCCAATATCCGCGGCGGCGCGGAATATGGCGAGCGCTGGCACCAGGAAGGCATGCTGACGCACAAGCAGAATGTCTTCAACGATTTCGCCGCGGCCGGGCGCTATCTCATCGACATGGGCTATACCAGCCACGACAAGCTGGCGCTGATGGGCGGCTCGAATGGCGGGCTCCTCATGGGCGCGATGATCACGCAGCATCCGAAGCTTGCCCGCGCCGTCGTCTCGGCCGTCGGCATCTACGACATGCTGCGCGTCGAGCTCGATCCCAACGGCGCCTTCAACGTCACCGAATTCGGCACGGTGAAGGATCCGGAGGAGTTCAAGGCGCTCTATGCCTATTCGCCCTATCATCATGTCGTCGCGGGCACGTTCTATCCTGCGGTCCTGATGCTGACGGGCGCGATGGACGGACGGGTCAATCCCTTGCATTCGCGGAAGTTCACCGCGGCGCTGCAGGCGGCGTCGAATTCGGGGCTGCCGGTGCTGCTGCGCACCAGCGCGAATTCCGGCCACGGCATCGGCAGTTCGCTCAACGAACGCATCGCGGAGCAGACCGACCAGCTGACCTTCCTGTTCGATCAGCTCGGCATGACCTTCGGCGGGTCATAGGAGAGGCATGCGCAAGGAGCCGTCCTTCGAGACGCCGTCGCGGAAAACCGCCGACGAAGGCGCGGCCGAAGAGGTGGTCGACACCCGCGTCGACGAAGAATTCCTGCACGACATCCCCGACGACGAGGCGTCGGACGAGATCGTCGTCAAGCCGGGACGCTTCGGGCCGACCATCGAGCGCGCCAAGACCTTCTTCGGCCGGGTCAAGAAATACGAACGCATATTGTCCGCCTTCGCGATGGTGGCGGGCTTCGTCACCGACAATCTGCTGTTCCGCCGCATCGACCTTCCGAACACGCAGCGGATCTTCGCCGCCTATCTCGGCATTGCGGCCTTCTCGATCATCGGCCTGCATTTTCTCGAGCGCAAAGCCCGGCAGGGCAAGATGTATGCGCGCTGGCGGGCCTTCTTCCCGATGGCGACGCAGTTCGCGCTGGGCGGGCTGTGGAGCGCCTTTCTCGTCTTCTATTCGCGCAGCGCCGTCGTCACCAAGTCGTGGCCGTATCTGGCGCTCTTGACGGCGTTCTTCATCGGCAACGAGATCCTGAAGCGCTACCACTCGCGCCTCGTCTTCACGGCGACCCTGTTTTTCTTCGCAGTCTTCACCTGCGCGATCGTCACCGTGCCCGTCTACACGCACACGATCGACAAGTTCACGTTCCTGGCGAGCGGCGCGGCCGCGCTCGGCGTCTTCATCCTGTTTCTCTATTTCCTGGCGCTCATTAATCGCCCGCAATTCGTGGCGGCGCGCGGCAAGATCGCGCTCGGCGTCGGCAGCGTCTATGTGCTGATGAACGTCTTCTATTTCACCAACACGCTGCCGCCGCTGCCCCTCGCGCTGGCCCGCGTCGGCGTCTATCACATGGTGAAGAAAACGGGCGACGTCTACGAAGCCGTCGGCGAAGCGGCGCCCTGGTATACCGAGTTCGGCTATCCGCCGACGCTGCATGTCGAGCCCGGCCAGCCGCTTTACGCCTATAGCGCCGTCTTCGCGCCCATCAAGCTCAACACCAAGATCAAGCATCGCTGGCGTCGCTACGATCCCAAAACCGGGCACTGGATCCTGATGTCCACGGTGACGTTCCCCATCAATGGCGGGCGCGACGGCGGCTATCGCGGCTACACGATCAAGCACGACATCCAGCCGGGCGACTGGCGCGTCGACATCAACACCATCGACGGCCGCCTGATCGGACGCGTCACGTTCAAGGTCGCGCGCGCCGAAACGCCGCCGGCGACGGTTTCCGAAACGCTGAAGTGAATGCTACTGCCGGCTTGCCGTGCAGGCCTTGAAGGTCGAGACGGTCATCTGGCTGACATCGACCTGGCATTCGGATGTGGAGATCGCCGCCACGTTGCCGGCGTCGTTGGTGCTGAAGGCCGTCGACTGCGATTGCCAGTTGGGTGCCAGCGAGATGTTGAAGATGTCGCTCGGGTCGAGGCCCCAGAACTGATAAAGCGTCTGGATCTTCACGACGGAGATGTCGGCTTCGAGCAGTGTCGGGGCGAGCTGCGCCACGAAGCTCAGTTCGGCCATGGTCCAGTCGCCGACGGAGCGGCGCGACAATTGCCACAGCATGTACGCCACTTCGGGGTCGATGCGCGAATCGGCGAGGATATCGAGAACCGGTTTGGGGATGTAGCGTCCGCCGGCGGTGTCGCCCAGCGTTGCGCGCGTTTGGCTCAGAGTTTGCGCCGGAGGCGGCGCAGGCTGCGTTGCGGGCGGCAAAACCTCAGCATTCGCCTGCGCCGCGGCCGCGATCCACACGACGGCGCAAAGCCACTTCATCGATGCTGCACCAGGACGACCGGCGGCGGATCGATACCCGTCTGCGTCACGGAGAATTTGTTGCCGTTGCCCGTCTGGATGTCGACGACGATACCGCCGATGCCCTTCTGGACGACTGTCGAGCTGTTGTTGTTGCCCCGCTGCTCGATCGTGTCGGTGTTGGCGGCACCGGTCTGATCGCTCTCGGCGTAATTGTTGCTGCCCTGCTGGATGATCACCGAGATATTGCTGCCGCTTGTGGTGCCGCTTTGCGGAGCCATCCCGGCCTGCGTGATCAAAACGGCGCTGTCGGATGCGGCCGCCGAAGCCGGCCCGGCTGCGAGCGCGATGGAGGCCGCCGCAAGCAAAAGTCGCGCTGTGCTCATCCTAATCCTCCATCTCGAACGAAAGAGCGCGAGAGAGAAGCAGCGCCTCTCTCTCGCGATGCTCCTAGTAGTGAGAGACTTGGCTCGAGCCGTTCACATACATGAAGCCGGATCCGCCGTTGCTGATGCCCTGGTTCTGGATGGCAATATTGCCCGTGCCGCCCGTCTGCGTGATAGTTTCAAAGTTACCACTCGAACCCTGACTTTGGCCAGCCTGGTTGTAGGCGCCGCCGCCGTCCTGAGTGATGGTCTGGCTGTCGCCCGTAACGCCGAACGCCTGATACTGGCGCGCGACGCCGTTATTGGAAGCGCCGGTGTAGTCGCCGACCGTGATGGTCTGCGTGTTCGCGGAGGCGTATTGACCCTGATATTGTTCAACGGTATTTGCGGCGCTTGCGTTGATGTTCGCCGTCTGCGTGTTGCCGATGGCGCTGACGTCCTGCGTCTGGCTCACATTGTTGCTGCTGCCGTTTTCGATGAAGGTCGAAATCTTGTTGCCGATACCGCCTGTGTTCTGCGTCGCGGTCTGCACGTTGCTCGTGCTGGCGCCGTCGATGGTCTGCGAGATCGACGAAACATATTGACCGTTCTGCGTGGCCGTCTGCGTGTTGTTCCACCCCGACGCGGTGCTGGTGGCATATTGGCCGTTGGTCTGGGTGACGCTCGAGTAGCTGTTGCCGGTCTGCGCCGCCGACTGCGTGTTGTAGGCGCCGGATTCGTTGTTGACCGTCTGGGTCGCCGTGCTGGCGTTGTTGGTGATCTGGGTGATGCTCTGAGAGGCGGCGGTGCTGTTGTCTTCCTGGTTCGCCGAGGCCCACGCATTGCTCGTCTGGCTGATGGACTGGTTGCCGAGGCTGGCAAAGTCATGACCGTCAAAACCGCGTCCCTGTTCCTGGGTCGCCTGGTCGTTCGAGCCCGACTGCTGCACGATCGTGGCGGTGTCAGAATTTCCACCGGCCTGATGCTGTGCCGCATAGCCGGTGGTTTCACCGGACTGCGTGATGGTTGAACTGTCGGCGAGCACGGGGAACGACGTTCCCAGAGCCACCAACGCGGTTGTCGCGAATAGCATGAACTTGTTCATTCATTACTCCGTCACACTCGCCCCGTTTCGATGACCCGGACGACGACAGGGCATTCACTGTCCGGGGAAGTCATTGCGGTTTCGATTTCTGCGTCGCGAGGAATTGGTCTCCGCGGGTGTCCAGATAGGCCTGCGTGAGGGCGGCTTGCACGGCGGGGTCGCGGAACGCCCATTGATGCTGGAGCGCGCCTTCCATGATCGTGGAGTAAACGGCAAGCTGGATCGCCTGCTCGACACAAATCGTCACCGGTTCGTTGGTCGAGAAGCCGGTTTCCGCCTGCAGGAGCTTGTTGAAGCCGACGAAGCGATAAACCGACCCGTCGAAGAGCACGGAATAGATCGTTTTGCTGGTCTCGACGGCCGTCAGCACTTCGCCCGTCAGCGTGCTGACCGAGCGGAGCGACACTGTCACCGTGTCCTTCGAATATTGAGTCGAGGCGCCGATGCCGAGATAGTTCGCGCCAAGGCCGCCCGTGACGAGATTGGAATCATAGCCGACGATGCCGCCTTCAAGGATGAGCCCGGCGTTGAGTAGCGGCGCGAGCTCCGGCAGCGGCTGCTTGTTGGGTCCGGCATATTCGATGCGGTTGGCGCGGATGATCTGCCGTTCCTGCATCAGGTCGGCGACATTGGCGCGCTCGATGACGCGAAACCACGAACCCTGACCGGCGTCGCGCAGCGCCTTGATGAGAAGATTCGTACCGCCCTGCGTCACCGCGAAGCTATAGTCGGCAAATGTCTGGTTCGGCTTGTGCTGACCGGTCTGGTCGAGAAAGCGAAAGACCGCGACGTCGAGCCGGCGTGCCGGCGGCGGCAGTCCCGTCAAATCGTCGAAAGACCTCGTGCCGGCGACCATCGTCGGCGTCGGATCCTCGGAGAGGGCCGTCGACAGTGACGAACAGCCGCCCAGTGCGAGCAGCATGCTACTCACCATCGTGCGACGGGTAAGGTGCGACATTGTCACCTGGAAACCTGGTTAGACTTGCGGAACGGGAATGGAGATTTGCGTCTGGCCGCCGGTGGGGTCCGTCAACGTGATGTTGATCTGGCCGCCTGCACGGCTGAACGTGACCGTCTCGCCGGCGAGATCGAACGTGCCGCTATCCTGAGCCTGCCCGTTTGTGCCGAGAATGTTGTCGATCACGGCCTGCGAAGCCTGGGAGATCAGCGCGCTGATCAGCGCCTGGCGCAGTTCCTGCGCCGTGTTCTCCTGCGACGTGAGTGAATTGAGTTCCTGCGCCGCCTTCGGATTGGTCTGGAAGTTGAAATTGTTCGACTGAGCGGTGCTCAGCAGATAGGCGCCGTTAAACGGGCTGCCGCCGAAAGTCGGATTGACCGGTGTGTAGACGAGTTGCCCGGCATCGGCGCTGGCCGTGCCGAGAAGAGCCGCCGCCGCAGCCCAGATCACCTTTCTCACGAAGCTTCCCCTGAACCCTACTCACGCGCGCCGTGCTTAGCCGAGCATTTTCGGCGCGTGGAGATTACTCGTTGTTAGCCTTACTGGGCCAGGGTTATTTCGGCGTTAAAATGGCTTGTCCCCATAAGTGTTGCTCGTTTTGGAGTGCCTGTTCCAAAGCTCGGAGTCTGCAACCAAAAGGAGTGTGCAAAATTGGACGATCGGCCGAGAGTTTCGCCCCCTCGGAAATAGCGGAGAGACGCGACGCGCGCGTCTCTCTCGCCGAAATACAAATCAGAAATGCGCGACCTGGCCTGAGCCGTTGACGTACATGTATCCGGCGTTGCCGTAGTTGAGGCCCTGGTTCTGGATGGCGATGTTGCCGGAGCCGCCCGACTGCGTGATCGATTCAACGCTGCTGCTCGAGCCCTGGCCCTGGCCAGCCTGGTTGTTGCTGCCGCCACCGTCCTGCGTGATGGTCTGGCTGCCGCCGGTAACGCCGTTGGCCTGATACTGCAGCGCCGTTCCGTTATTCGAACTGCCGGTGTAGTCGCCTATCGCAACGGTCTGCGTGTTCGACGAGCTGCCCATGCCCTGGTACTGCTCGATCTGGTTCGCGTTGCTCGACGTGATGTTCGCCGTCTGAACGTTGGCGAACGCATTCGTGTCCTGCGTCTGGCTCACGTTGTTGCTGCTGCCGTTTTCGATGAAAGTCGAAATGTTGTTGAACGAGCCGCCCGAATTCTGGGTCGCGGTTTGCGTGTTGCTGCCGCTGGCGCCGTCAATGGTCTGCGAGATCCCGGAAGCATACTGGCCGGTCTGCGTGGCCGTCTGGTTGTTGTAGGACCCCGTTCCGCCGTTGGTGGCGTAGTACCCGTTTACCTGCGTGACGCTCGACAACTCGTTGCCGGTCTGCGTAGATGTTTGCGTGTTGTTATAGCCGAACTCGTTGTTGATCGTCTGGCTCGTCGCAGAGTTTACGTTGCCGGTCTGCGTGACTGTTTCAGAATTCCCGCCGTTTCCGTTGTCCTCCTGGTTGGCCGTGGCGTAGACGTTGCTCGTCTGCGTGATCGTATCGGTACCGGCGTAGTCGAAGTCGTTCACGTCGGACAGACGCGCCTGCTCCTGCGTCGCCGTATCGTTGGTGCCCGACTGCTGCACGATCGTTGCCGTGTCATTCGTCGCGCCGCCATAATAGGTGCCGGGCTGATGCTGTACCGCGTAACCGCTGGTTTCGCCGGTTTGCGTGATTGTTGCGTTATCGGCGAGAGCAGGTAAGGACGCACACAGAGCGACGAATGCCGTCGTTGTCAGTAGCGTTAATCTGTTCATGTGGTTGCTCCATTGGCTTTGCCCTTTTGAACGATCCGGATGAAGTTGGGCGTTCCTGATCCGGAAATTATGGCCGCTTCGACAGTCGAGGGTCCGACGCGAGGTCGCCTCGCATTTCCAGATAGTTCTGCGTGAGCGTTGCCTGGGCGGCGGGGTCCCTGAAGGACCATTCATGCTGCAGCGCGCCCTCCATGATGGTGGAGTAGACCGCGAGCTCGATCGCCTGCGTGACGCAGATGGTCACCGGCTCGTTGGTCGAAAAGCCTGCTTCCGCCTGCAGCAACCTGTTGAAGCCGACGAAGCGATAGACCGAGCCGTCGAAGAGCACGGAATAGATCGTCTTGCTGGTTTCGACGGCCGTCAGCACCTCGCCGGTCAGCGTGCTGACCGAGCGCAGCGACACCGTCACGGTGTCTTTCGAATATTGGGTCGAGGCGCCGATGCCGAGGTAGTTGGCGCCCACGCCGCCGGTGAGGAGGTTGGAATCGTAGCCGACGATGCCGCCTTCGAGGATGAGCCCCGCGTTCAGGAGCGGCGCAAGCTCGGGCAGCGGCTCCTTGTTGGGGCCGGCATATTCGATGCGGTTGGCGCGGATGATCTGCCGTTCCTGCATGAGGTCGGCGACATTGGCGCGCTCGATGACGCGAAACCACGAGCCTTGCCCCGCATCGCGCAGCGCCTTGATCAGCAGATTCGTGCCGCCTTGCGTCACTGCGAAGCTGTAATCGGCAAACGTCTGATTGGGTTTGTGCTGACCGGTCTGGTCGAGAAAGCGAAAGACCGCGACGTCGAGACGGCGATTGGGCGGCGGCAGCCTCGCCAGGTCGTCGAAAGATTTGGTTCCGGCGACTATCGTCGGCGTCGGATCGTCAGAAAGACCCGTGGAGAGCGACGAGCAGCCGGCCAGCGCACAAAGGGCGCTGCTCACCATCGCGCGGCGGGAAAGGCGGTACGACACGTCGGCGCTCGATCAGACGGTGGGAACGGGAATCGTGATCTGTGTCTGGCCGCCGGTGGGATCCGTCAGCGTGATGTTGATCTCGCCGCCCGCGCGGTTGAAGGTGATCGTCTCGCCGGCGAGCGAAAACGTGCCGCTGTCCTGGGCTTGGCCATTGGTGCCCAGAATGCTGTCGATCACCGTCTGCGAGGCCTGCGAAATCAGCGCGCTGATCAGGGCCTGACGCAGCTCCTGCGCGGTGTTCTGCTGGGACGTCAGGGAGTTGAGCTCCTGCGCCGCTTTCGGATTGCTCTGGAAATCGAAATTGTTCGAGTCCGCGGTGCTCAAAAGGTAAGCACCGTTGAACGGACTTCCGCCGAAGGTCGGATTGACCGGCGTGTAGACCAACTGGCTTGCGTTTGCGCTGGTCGCGAACAAGACCACCGCGGCCCCGATCCATGCACTTCTGCGCATGAACATCCTCCCCGAGTCTCGCTCCAGCCCTTCTGGCTGGGCTCTCCACCCGGCGCGGAGATTAATGAGTGTTATACTGACTGCGCCAGCGTTTTTCGCGGTAGCATTGCTTTTCTTCAATTCGCATCGGCTTTTGAAATCTTCCTTTTCTTCAACCGGTTGGCGCGACTGCAAAGGAAGCGTGACAGCGCTGTTGCATTACCGTCAAAAGCGTCGTTGAAGCGTCCGGTACTCGACAAATGAATGTCATCCACGCTCCTACACGGTGAACACGGCCGCGAGATGCCGCGAGAGAAACGCGGAGCCCCGCGTTCCTCTCGCCGCAATGCGAACTAGAAGTGCGCGAGCGCACCGCCGTTCAGGTACACGTAACCCGGCTGGCCGAAATTGAGGCCTTGGTTCTGGATGGCGTTGTTGCCGAATCCGGCCGTCTGCGAGATCGTTTCGGTGTTGCCGTTGCCCGCCTGGCCCTGGCCGGCCTGGTTGGCGTAGTCGCCGCCGAAGCCGATCTGCGTGATGGTCTGGGTGCTGTTGGTCGTCCCGTTGGCCTGAATCTGCATGCCGGCACCCCCGGAAGACTGGACGTTCGTGTAGCTCTGCATGTTCCCGGAGCTGTTTACGCCCTGATACTGCGTGATGACGTTGCCGGAGCTCAGATTGAAGGATGCCGTCTCGGTGTCGTTGCTCGCGCCTGAGTCCTGTGTCTGGGTGAAGTGGTTGTTGTCGCCGTTTTCGACCAGCGCCGAGATCGTGTTGCCGCCGCCGAAGTAGTTCTGGGTAGCGACCTGCGTATTGAAGCTGCTGGCGCCGTCGAGAGTCTGGCTGATCGAGGAGTTGGTTTGGCCGTTCTGCATGGCCGTCTGGCTGTTTTGCCCGCCGCTCGCGCCGTTGGTGAGGTTGATGCCGTTGATCTGCGTGACGCTCGAGCCGCTGTCCTGGTCCTGCGACGAAGCCTGCACGTTGTTGCCGGTGAATTCGTCGTTGTTCGTCTGACTTGCCTGCGTACCGGCGCTGTTCGTCTGCGTGATGCTTTGGTTGTCCCCGCCGAAGACACTATTGTCCTGCTGGGCAGCGAAGGCGGTGTTGTTGTTCGCTTGCGAAATGGACTGGATGCCGTTCACGGCGAAATCGCTGCCGTCGGCGAAGCGTGCCTGCTCCTGCAGCGCGGTGTCGCCAATGCCCGACTGTTGCAGGATCGTGGCGCTGTCGCCCGTCTGGAATCCCACAATGGCGCCGGGCTGATGCTGCGACGCATTTCCGAAGGTTTCGTTGGTCTGCGTGATGGTTGCGGAATCCGCCAGTGCGGGGAAAGACGCACACAGGGCAACCAACGCCGAAGAAGTCAATAATACGAGCTTGTTCATGTGCTTGCTCCATTTGGTTTGAGGGAAGAAGACGAGAAGGGCGGCTCCGCCTTCTCGCGACGCCACGAACTATTGGTGCTCGATACCGAGGGTAGGGTTCAGGTACATGAATCCGGGCGGGCCGATCCACGCGCGCCCGTGCATGAAATCCTCCCCAGACCCCCATCTCAGCTATTGCTGGCTGAGTTCTTTCTCCGGGCCGGAGCTTACTAATACTGATGCTTAGTAGGCCAGCTTTATTTGCGGTAGTATTTCTTTTCTTCAATTCTCATAGTCTTACGAGAGATTTTTTCTTTCAACGTCTTACATTGTTTGCAAAACAACTGTGACGCATACGTATTATTACTGCAAAAATGGAACTTTGCGCGCGTGGAGTCCTGACAGGC
>Ga0335070_10004883_pt1 | contig 15728 bp, 13 predicted proteins | sample Lox_Sample_13_FD_206722 | JGI IMG/M metagenome (GOLD analysis project Ga0335070, IMG submission 206722) | Soil microbial communities from Loxahatchee National Wildlife Refuge, Florida, United States - Lox_Sample_1.3 | ecosystem: Environmental > Terrestrial > Soil > Wetlands | place: USA... | reverse complement strand
CCCAGCGTGTCGCTGGACTTCGTTGACGCGGACCACGTCCTGTTGACGTTCAATCGCAAGCAACTGATCAAGCGCCTGCCCGAATGTACGCCCGACCATCAAGACCGGCTGATGCACGCGGCGATTCTGGAAATCCCGAGCGGAAAGGTCGTCACGGAAACGGACTGGTTTCTGCACGATCGCCGCCGCTATATCTGGCCGCTGGCTCCTGGCAGGTTTCTGCTCCGTAGATTAGACAGCCTTTACATCGTCGATTCGAGTCTGCACGAACGTCTTCTGCTCAACTCACCCAAACAGTTGCTGTGGGTTTCGGTTACTCCCGACGGGAGTCAAATCATTGTCGAGACCGAAAACGAAAAGAAGGCCGCCAATTCGAACTCTCGGCCCTCGGCCAAATCTCAGCCCAAGTACGTTGTGAAGTTCCTCGATGTCAATACACTGGTGCCACAGCGCACGCTCTTATTCAATAATCTCACCGACCTGAGCGGCATCAGCTCCGGCTACGCCGACGTCATCCGGAAAGGCGATGTCTGGCTACTGCGAGTCGGGCCCACCGTCACCAAGCGGCGCAATCTGGCGCGTGTGCGATCGCAGACGGTTCCCGTTGTGTTATATCCGACGGAGAATTCGCTGCTCATCGGTCGCTGTGCCGCCGCAGGCTGCAACTACGGCGTAACAGCCTTCACTCTGACGGGTCATCGCCTGTGGCGGCAGCACTGGACGGGCCTTCGCTCGTATCCCGAGGTCACACGCAGCGAGGACCACAGCCGCTTCGCCGTGAGCAGCCTGCGCGTGGAGCCCGTCTCCGATCGCCCAGCCCTCGACGATTCGCAGGACGATCCGTTTCAACAACAGGTTTCCGAGCGCGATGTCCTCCGGCAGGAAATCCAGGTATTCGATACCGCCAGCGGGACCTCGGTTTTGTCAGTCAGCGTAAGTCCGGCAGTGGTGACTGGACAGAATGTTTCCCTTTCTCCCGACGGTCGGCGCCTGGGCCTGCTCAGAGGTTCGGGGCTGGAGTTGTTTGATCTCCCTCCTATGTCGGAGGACGAACGAGCCAAGTTCGCTTCTCTGGAGGCGGATGTCCCCGGTCTGTACGCTCTCGGCTCCGACACCGACTACGATACGGCAATTAACGCCCCCAGTAGCCCTGAAGATGAGGCTAACTTGACCGCAGACGCGCCAGTTGGCGCCACGGATGAAAGACCCAACTCGCAAACGGCTCCGAATACCGAAGGAAGTAATCCGTCACCGTCCGGGAGTTCTCCGGGTTCATCCCCAGCAACGCAAACGGCGCAGACGACCCCACCGACCGAGAACATGCCTGTCCCCACTTTCAAGGTGAGCACGAAAGCAGTTGTGGTCGACGTTGTAGTGACGGACAGCAAGGGCCACCCGGTAAGAGGATTGAGTCAGAAGGATTTTCGACTGACAGAAGACAACAAGCCCCAGGGCGTTGCCTACTTCCGCGAATTCAATGACATTGATCAATCCCTGAACCCCGCCGCGAATGAGTCGGCGCCGAAGACTCCTGCCGCATCGGCCGCCCCCGCATCTGCAACCATGCCTGCAAGGCCGGCACCGCCTGGCCCCTCTGCCAACGTTTTCAACAATCGTTCGAACTCGAACCAGTCGGGTGCCGTGACCGTGGTCTTGTTCGACACGCTCAACACCCCGCCGCAAGACCAGGACTACGCCCGGCAGCAGTTGATCAAGTTCCTCCAATCCAAGCCCAAGGTGTCTCAGTTTGCTCTCTGCACTTTGAACTCCGGCGACCACCCCCTCCGGCTCATCCAGGGCTTTACGACCGATGAGACTCTTCTTCTGGCCGCGGCGAAAGGAAAGAAAGGCCAGTCCGCCAGCAATCGCTGGCAAGGTGCTGAGATGGAAGCACAAAACTCCGTCACCACCGTTAACGGCCTTACAGCGGAAGGGCGCACCAGCGGATTTCAGAATCTGGCGTCCGTGTTGCAGGGAATGCAGGCCGAACAATTCGTCACCGATACCAGTGAGCGCGCCGCTCGGACGATCGACGCCATGATGCTGTTGGCGCGTTATCTGTCTGGCATTTCCGGCCGCAAGAATATCGTCTGGCTCTCCGCGTCGTTCCCTATCGCCATCTCCATGAGCCCACTTTTCGACAATCCCCAGGTCAGTAATCCCAACTACACATACAAAATCAAAAGGGCCACCAACCTCCTCGCGGATGCGCAAGTCGCCGTCTATCCCGTAGACGTACGCGGATTGCAGGTCTTTGCCGCCAGCTTGGATGCTGGGGCAGGCGTCGCCGGCCCCAGGTCGTTCGAGCCCCCAGACCCCACATCCCCCAACACCGTCTCAACCTCAACTGGTATCCCGCAAGGGATGGGCTTCGCGAATATGGCCGCTGAGCAAGACACGCTCACCCAGTTCGCGGTCGCCACTGGCGGAAAGGCCTTCTTCAACACCAATGACATTCGCGAAGCCATCGCCACCGCAAACGAGCAAGGCAGCAACTACTACTCGTTCTCTTACAGCCCGACGAACAAGGTCTACGACGGCAAGTTCCGCAAGATCAAGGTTCAACTCGCTGGGAAGGGATACAAGCTTTACTACCGCCAAGGCTACTTTGCCGACGATATCAACGTGGCAGCAAAAGAAGCTCAACTCGCTCGCAATGCCATAGCCACGGCGATGCATTACGGATCGCCACCGGCGCGCGAAGTCCAGTTTTCCGTCAGGGTCTATCCCGTAGGAGGAAAGAAGAAAGTCGATCGCACGACTATCGGTGAAGTCCGGATGGCCTCGAGAAAAAAGGTGGTTCTGCCCCCGCAGGTGGAAGTGCAGCACTACGTGATCGACTACACCCTGGATGGGTCTGCGCTTCGCTTCGTGCCGCTGCAGAATGGCGCCTTGCACAATAGTCTCGCCCTCATGGTTACTTCATTCGGCTCCGAGGGTCAGATGCTCGCCGGCCTGTCTAGCCTCGCCAAGAGCGATCTGCAGCCTGACGTCTACAAGAGAATCATCACCGGAGAAGTCGGATTCGAGGAGGAGGTCGACATTCCTGTCACCGCCGCATCGATGCGACTTGGCGTTCAGGATCAACTGAGCAACCACCTCGGCACTGTGGACGTCCCTCTCCCAGTGCCGCCCGATCCAAACGCCCCTCGAATCGCCAAGAATAAGTTGCCGGAGATCGAGCCGGACTAGAGCATGGCAAGAATCAATTCCGTTATTCCTGCGAATGGGCCTGCGTAGGGCTAAATCTACGGCAGCTAACTATGAGCCCGGCGCGCCTGCTCCAGCCGCTCACGATGACCGCAATACGGCTTGACATACTTCACAAAGTCCGCGCGGGACAACTTTTTCTCCAGTTTCGGTACTCCGTCCCAAACCGCTTGAGCCTTCTCGAGCCGGGCACACGCTTTCACCGGGCACTCCGCGCACGAATGGAGTCCCTTTTCGCGGCAGCATTGCTGTGCCTTGCAGGTTCGGCAGTAGCGCAACAACTCTTTCTCCGGACCCTGGCAGCCGCCGCAGGTGAGTGTTTCTGCCTTTGCGTTCAGCTTGAAGATTCTCTTCCACGCGGCCGCCGTCTGCTTCTGATGCTCGATGCCTTTCGCCTTGCCATGGAAAGCCGGACAACTACTGCACAAAACTCCGCAAGCTGACATCTCTTTGGCCATCGCACGCCTCCCGTGCTGATCTTCGACACGATAGCCTCTCAGATTCGCAACCCGCTATGACCGTGATCACGGTGGATGTCAACCTACGGTTTCTCGAATCTGGGCCTGCCGAAGCAGAAAGGTCCGCCGACGTTCTTCTTGCGTGTACCTTGGTGTCCTTCATGGTTTTCGTCATGACTGCCGCCCTCGCGGATGCATCGATCGAATAGAATGTCGCCAAATCAGGAGGTATCCATGCCAGCCGCCAAAACGGTTGCGTCACTGATTCTTTTCGTGCTCTGCGCTTCTTCTGTGTTCGCGAAGACTTCGAATTCCGTAACCGCAGTGAAAATCGCCATCTGTCAGATCCTTGTCATCGACAGCGACCGCGAAGGGAACTTTCGCCGCGTCGAATATGCGCTTGCTGATGCGAAGGCCCGGGGCGCGCAGATCGCCGCCTTTCCCGAGTCTGCGATTCTCGGATGGGAGAATCCGGTCGCTCATCGACTAGCCGAGCCCATTCCAGGCGGGGACAGCCGCCGCATCCAGGACCTTGCGAAGAAATTCGACCTCATGATCGCTATCGGCCTCGACGAAAAAGATGGCGACCGACTCTACGACTCCGCCATCCTCGTCGACCGCTTTGGCAAGCTTCTCTGGAAGCATCGCAAGATCAACGTTCTCCCAGAACTCATGGCGCCGCCTTACTCGCAAGGCAGTCCAAGCGATATCAGCGTTATCGAAACCGAGTTCGGCCGCATCGCATTCCTCATCTGCGCTGACACCTTCAGCGACGAGCATTTCGAACACATCAAGGCTCTGAAGCCCGACTTCATGATCGTGCCCTACGGCTGGGCCGCGAAGCCCGAGGAGTGGCCTGAGCATGCGAAAGAACTGGAGAAGATCGTGAGCAAGCGAGCCAAGGAACTAGGCTGCGACGTGGTAGGCACCGATCTGGTCGGTGTAATGAGCGCCGGCCCCTGGAAGGGTTATACCTATGGCGGCGCAAGCGTAGCGATTTCGTCCTCAGGAGAGGTCGCCGCAAGGCTTCGCGACCGCGACATCGAAGTAAGGGTTGTGGATATACATCCCCGTAGCCATTGAACCGTTCCGAAACACGATCGTCCCTGGTTCTCGCTGCTCGCGGTTGCGATTAGCGTGCGATCTGGATGTTCAGGATCATGCCCGGGCGGATTACGCCGACATTCCTGTTGTCGCGCTTGAGTGCTGCTACGCTGGTCTTGTAAAGGTTCGCAATCGAGTACAGGGTTTCGCCGGATTTTACTTTGTGGTGAACGACCGTTTCGCTTTTCACAGACTTCAGGTGTTCGATTTCGGCCGACTTGGTGGCGGGAGGCTTCGTGCTGGCGGTCTCGCTCTTGGGCGTGGTGCGTTTCGTCTTCGTGCGCGACGAGGCAACCTCAGTGTCGTGCCTGTTGGGTGAAACCGGAAGGTGCAGGGCCAGCACGCGGCGTCCCGCCAGGCTATTTCCACGCAGACCGTTCCAGCGGCGCAATTGCTGCGCTGAAATGCCGAAATTCTCGGCAACGCTCTCGATCGTGTCTCCCTTATGAACTCTATAGCGGGTGATGCGCCTGGCGTAGGTTACGCCGTCGTTGGCATGCTTGCCCGGCGCTAAGGGGATAATGATCTTCGCGTCGCTCTCGAGTTCGGGTCCGCCGAGGTGATTCGCCTCTTCAATCTGTTTCGCCGTCGTGCGGTACGTGCGTGCCAGCACCATGATCGTCTCACCTGAACGCACCGTGTGATAACGCCACCACAGGCGCTTGTCGGGAGGAATCGCGGCGACGCCGGTTTCGAACTGATCTTTGGTTCCGGCGGGAATGTGGAGCAGGAACGATCCAGTGCGCGGCGTGCTCAGGCGCAGCAGGCTGGGATTGATGTCCTGCAAATCGGCAGTCGACGCGCCAACGCAGTCGGCGACCAGACGAAGATCAATCGGATAATCGATCGTCACCGTGTCGTAGTCGTCGGGCTTTTCCATCTCGACGGAGTCGAGCCCGTACTGCGACGGATTCTTGGCCATCAGCGTGACGGCGAGAATAATGGGGACGTAATTCTTGGTTTCCCGAGGCAATACCTTGCGGTTGTAGAGTTCCCAGAAATCGGCGTAGCCAGTGCGTTTCACCGCAGCCTGCACCGTGCCCGGGCCGGAATTGTATGCGGCCATCGCCAGATACCAGTCCCCAAACTGGTTATAGAGATCTTTGAGGTGGCGGGCGGCGGCACGGGTGGACTTTTCGGGATCCTGGCGGTCGTCTACATACATGTTGTGGTGGAGGCCGTAGCCGAGGCCGCGTCCCGCCATGAACTGCCAGATGCCGCGGGCGCCGACGCGGGAGACGGCGTGGGGATGGAAACCGGATTCGGCCTGCGCCAGATAGATGAGATCCTGTGGAACACCTTCTTCCCTGAGGATGGACAGCATCATCTCGCGATAGCGGCCGGAGCGGGCATAAGCGCGCTCGAACACGCCCCTTCCGTGGCCCGAGAAATAGGCAATATAACCTGCGACCTGGTCAGTCATCATGAGCGGCAGGTCGGAGTGGGTCTTCTTCAGTTCAGCTTCGGCTTTGGCCTTGGTACCTGCGTCGGCCGCAGGAGCGATTTCATTGGTGACATCGATTGGAGCCGGTTCGACTCTTTGCTGCTCCTGCGCCGCCTCGGTTTCCGGTTGGGTTCCGCCGGGATAAATCTCGTTGACGCCCTCGACGACGCGGTCGAATTCCTTCTGCAGGCGCTCGTCGGAACGGATGTCGAAGTTGCTGCTCAGCAGCGAGTTGAGGGCGTTGTCGAAATTGTGTTTGGCCTCTTCGGTCTTACCCGCGTGGTAGTTGGTTAAACCTGTTTGGTAATCACCCTCCGCCTTTTCGACCAGGTCGCCAACTGGATCAGGCTTGGGCTGGGCTTCAGCCGGAGATTCTTGGGTGGGAGTCGAGTTCTCGGCGGTGGAGTTTTCCTGCTTTTGCTCAGCGGAAGTTTGAGCCGGTTCGGACGCGGCTTGCGGAGCCGGAACTGGTGCTGGTTTCAGCGCAGGAGCCTTTGCCGGCGGTACCAACGTGACAGGCTTCTGCGCGCTCTGGCAGGCAGCAAGCGACAGAATCAATGACGCAAGCGCGACAGTCCGGAAGTAGAGGTTGACGAATCGCATGTTGCAGGTATGGGATGCGGTGGCCTCTCCGAGTGTTAAATTCCGGTGAATTCTACCAAAAATGGTACCTTCGGATGGCGCCGGGGTCAATCGCCGAGAAGGCACTGGAGTGGTTACTTTCGGGACCAGTAGGGCCAGGTTACCTAACCGTACCCTCCACGTCTGGGATGCGTCCTGTTGGCGCAGGGGTTGGCGACTCGACGTCATGAGAGGAATTAGGCGGCCAGTCTTGGTACCAGAGTTCGGGCAGTGGGAATCAGTATGGCCACTACATCGGTTTTCGCTATCGCCGCGGAGGCGGCGGCGCGAGCCTCCTTTTCCACGAAGGCATCCATGTGCGCTGAGTAGAGGATCGCCGCCACCGACGGCAGCAGTTTCTTCAACGCACAGGTTTCCTCTAATCCATTCATAAGGGGCATCGACAAATCGGTGACGATGAGATCGGACCTGAGTTCCTGCGCCTTCGCCAGGCCTTCGCGTCCGTTCTCCGCCTGTGCGCACACCCGAAAATCCGTTTTCACGGACGAAAAGTTCGCAGATCAATTTGCGCAGGGCCCGATTGTCATCGACCACCAACACCGACCACACGACGTCATCCCCTAAACGATCGCGGTACGCCGTCTCTAAGATACGGGGACCCAAGCCTGCGTTGACCTACACGGATTTTTGCGGCTTCTCCTCCAGTCGTCGCTCCTGGCGCTCCAGAAGTTTATTGAGTTCCTCGATCAGTTGCAGGAAACGGTGGTGGTCTCTTTCTTTTTCGATCAAAGCGCATAACTGATACATCCGCTCTCGCTCGTCTGGTTTCATCGATTGCATGAGATGATCCAGCGCAGATCATTGGTTGATGCAGCAGACGACGTAGTTTTGCGGAGGAATATACCGTAATTCCCAGCGAGGAAATTGCCGGAACAATGAGGGTTGATTGAGCAATCCGAGTCACCCGGCTTGCTTACAGGTCATCGCTCATTTATGACTGCTCACACGCGCCAGTTGTCGGGCCGCCAGTTCTGGACCGCTTTCTTGATGTCGCTGCGCTTGAGTTTTTCGTTGAGCGCCCGGTCGACCAGTTTGGGAACTTCGGCATCGGAGGCGAAGCGCAGGCCGACGAGTTGGCCTTCGGTGAGTTCCGGGATGCGCGTGCGCAGTGTTTCGGGGAGTATCTGCATGAGACGCAGCCGCTCTTCCAGGCGAATGACGCGGTCCTGCACTTTAAGGGCGTACAGGCGCGTCTTGAACACGAGCGTCAATAGCGCGAGCGCCAGCACGATCAAGAGGAACGAGTGCATATTGTCGCGCATGTCGCTCTCGCGGAAGTGGTAGAAGAAGTGGATCAGCGACATGACTAGTCCGAGTGCGAAGACCGGAATCAGGAAGAAATGGAATGGCGGATCGAAGCGTCGATGGTTGGCGTAGGTCTGCGGAGTTGTCTGGGACACGAGGCCTCCTGCGGAAGGTGAAAGTGTAGCAGAGGGGAGAGCGCGGCATTTCGCACTCCGGCAGCAGGCTGCCTCTTATAATTCCTCTGTGCCTGCGAATCCCACTGATACGGCCCAGCGGATTCTCGGTCTGGATGTGGGCGCCCGGCGAATCGGGGTTGCCATCTCGGACCCTCTCGGGATCACCGCCCAGGGGCTCGAGACGCTTCACCGCAAGAACAAGAAGTACGACTTTTCCTACCTTTACCGCCTGATTCGCGATTACAGTGTCGCGGAGATCGTTGTCGGGCTGCCGCTACGAATGTCCGGGGTTGAGGGTGCTCAAGCCGAGAAGGTTCAGGCGTTTGCCGACGAGCTTCGCAAGCACTTCAAAATGCCAGTCCATCTTTGGGACGAGCGACTGACCTCGGTGGAAGCCAACCGCCTTCTCCGCGAAACTGAACTCTCGATCGAAAAGCGAGGGCAAGCCGTTGATCGTGTGGCCGCAGTCCTGATCTTGCAGGGGTGGATGGACAGCCACCGCACGTGAGAGCCAGGGTGATGTCGGATCTCGGACTCCAGCCCCACCGATGTCGGACTTTCAAGCCTATGGCCACAGCCTGGAGCGCTCAGGATGGCGGGGCGATAAGCGTGGCCGCCAAAGAGCGGTTGAGGGCAAGTCCGAAGGCTGAGGTTTGTCCCGCTCCCGCTTCCGGCTAGCTTCCCGGCCCCCTTGCGGCGGCCTCCCAGTCTCCCTTGCCTTCCCTAAGACCGAGGAGTAGCATATTTGTAGTAGTTTCGCGTACCGTTTTTTCCCCACGAACCCTCCGCCCCTTGGGTGCCTTATATGAGCAGTTTCGACTCGAGTTTCCACATCGGTGATAAGGTCGTCTACCCCAACCACGGCGTTGGAGTTATCGAGCAGATCAGCAGCCGGATGGTCGGGTCTACGATCGAAAGGTTTTACCTCCTGAACATTAAAGCCAGCAGTCTCAAGGTGATGGTGCCCTGCCAGAACGCCGGGAGCGTCGGGCTGCGGAAGGTCGTGAAGAACGGCGAAGTCCAGAAGGTTTTGGATCTGCTCTCAGTGTCCCAGAACGGAACCAACGGCGACTGGAAGGACCGATTCAAGGAGAACTCGGATCGCATGCGCACCGGTTCGCTACTAGAGGTGGCCGGTGTGTTGAAGAACCTGATCGCGCTTCATAAGGCCAAGCCGCTCTCATTCCGGGAAAAGAAGATGCTGGAGCGCGCCCGTTACCTGCTGGTCAGCGAACTGGCCATGGCCCGCAACTGCGAGGAGTCCAAGGTGGAAGAACTGCTGACAGCCGCCCTGGCGAAGTGCAACCTGCGCTTTCCCGATGCCTCGGAGTTCCAGGCCTAGCCTCTGAAGCTGTGGGGACAGCCGCCTCGGCTGTCCGTCGAGCGAAGCTCGACTGATCTCCGGTCACTGCTTTCCTGCTACCCGTATAATCTCGCCGATGGGAACCTACGAAGGTCCATGGGACATGGGTCGGTCCGTCCTCCGACTGGACGGACAGGATCCTTATCTCTGCCTGCATTTCGTCATCGTCTTCGTTCGCGATCAAGAAGCGGCGCTACGGTTTTATGTCGACAAGCTGGGTTTCCGGGTTGTGGTGGATCACCGATTCGAAGACGGCCAGCGCTGGATCGAAGTTGCCCCAGCCGACGGCAATGCCCACCTGGGATTGGTGCTACTCCAACCCGGTGATGACGCTGCGAAACTCATCCGGCCTGAGGCGCGCATCTGGTTCATCACCGAAGATGTGAATCGCAAATACAACGAGTGGAAGAACCGCGGGGTTGACTTCGAGTTCCCGCCGCAGGTTCCTTTGTGGGGAGGGATCCACACCCGATTCAAGGATCCTGACGGCAACTGCTTCGGCTTGGCCGGGTTTGACGAGCTCACACGCGGCGTCGAAGCCCATCGCCGCGCACTCGCCCAGAAGGCTGAAGCCGAACGCCGCGCAGCTCAAGAGATCGAAATTGCCAAGCAGGTGCAGGCCCGCCTGTTTCCTCAGGTACATCCGGAGGCGAAGACGCTCGAATATGCTGGCCTCTGCTTGCAGGCGCGGCAGGTTGGAGGCGATTACTACGACTTTCTCGACTTGGGCCAGCAGCGACTTGGGCTGGTTATCGGAGACGTTTCAGGCAAAGGTATTGCGGCAGCGCTACTTATGGCCAACCTGCAAGCGAACTTGCGGAGCCAGTCGGCAGTCGCTTTATCGCATCCCGAACTCTTTCTTCGTTCTGTCAATCGTCTTTTCTACGCGAACACGGTCGACAGCGCCTACGCCTCGCTTTTCTTCGCCGAGTACGACGATGTGTCGCGGCGCCTGCGCTATGCCAACTGCGGACACCTCTCCGGCTTGGTTTTGCGCAATGGCAACATTTGCCGCCATTTGGATTCCACGACAACGCTTTTGGGCCTGTTCCCGGAATGGGAGTGCAAATTCGATGAATTCGAACTCGCTCCCGGAGACTTGCTCACCCTCTATACCGACGGCGTGACAGAAGCGCTGAACGATCGCGGTGAGGAATTTGGCGAGGACAATCTGATTCAAAGATTGCGCCACTTTCACGATGAAACCTGCCGCACTGCGGTCGAGGCCATCACGAGCGAAGTACGCGCTCTCACCACTGGCGACCAGCACGATGACATCACACTGATCATGGCGAAGTGCCGAGCCTGAGTTTTTGAATGTGGGGACCGGCCCAAAGGTGTGCACAGCCTAAAGTGGGGACAGCCGCCCTCGGCTGTCCGCGGAGCGAAGCCCCGCCGCGCGCCGCAAAGACTCACATTGACACTGCTGTCGGACCGGAGCAAGCTTATGGAGATTTCACCGACGGAAACCGAGTTGTGGATCGCAGATAACTGCTGCTTGGAATGTCGGCTCTGGCAGTCGGAAGATCGACTCTGAACGACCTGCTCATGGCCCAGAGTGCTGAGGTGCCGAATCCCTCGCCTTTCACTCCTAGCTCTCAAGTGTCCGACCGCGAACGGGCGGGCCTTCGAGGTCCGGTGAGAACCGTATCGGGAGGCTCGACCAAGACCGAATATGATCTGGCCGGGAGGTTGATCAGCCAGCGCTGGTTGCCCAATCCAGATTCAGAAGCCTCAGAAACAATTCGGACTCTTACGTACGACGGGTCTGGCCGATTACTTACGGAAACTGTGCGTACCGGTAGTGGCATTCTCTCCGACAAAGTTTATTCCTACGACGACAAGCGAATGGCCGCCACAGCCGGAATGGCCAGAGTCGGTAGCTCGTTACAAGTATCAGTACGACAATTTTGGCAACCGGACCGAGCAAACTCAGACTCGTTCAGAGGGATGGGAGCACACTAGGCGTCGCGAACTCACGTATCACTGAGGTGAAGCCATACCCTTATCAGAGCTTCTACTCGGCGCAGGCTCGCGCCCGCTCCAGCAGCAGGGTCCGCTCCCGCGCATTTCGCGTGATTGCTGCTGCGCGCTCGAACTCGATCCGGGCTTCGTCGTTCCGCCCCAATTTCTTCAGGAGATCGGCGCGCACACTTGGCAGGAGATGGTAGTTCTTCAGAGCAGGATCATCCCTCAGCGCATCGACTAACTCAAGTCCCGCCGCCGGACCGGAAGCCATGCTCACCGCTACCGCCCGATTCAGCTCCACCACGGGGGACGGCTCGATTGCCGCCAGTTCTCCGTACAACTCCGAGATGCGCTTCCAGTCGGTATCAGCAGCAGTAGCCGCGCGTGCATGGCAGGCCGCAATCGCAGCCTGAATCGCATAGGGCCCACGCGATCCGCCAGGCCTATCGGCGCGTTCGAGCGCTGCCCATCCGCGCCCGATCAGCAGACGATCCCACAGTCCGCGGTCCTGGTCGAGCAGCAACACCGGTTCTCCCGCGGCATTCACCCGCGCCTTTGAGCGTGACGCCTGAATCTCCATCAGCGCGACGAGGCCGTGCACTTCGGGCTCAACCGGGACCAGTTCCGCCAGAATGCGTCCTAAGCGCAGGGCTTCTTCGCACAACGCCGGCCTCATCCAGTCGTCGCCCGCCGTCGCGGAATATCCCTCATTGAAGATGAGATAGATGACTTGCAGAACGGAAGAAAGCCGTGCGTTGAATTCCGCGCCCCGCGGCACCTCGAAGGGAACCCGCGCTTCACTCAGGGTGCGCTTGGCACGAACGATTCTTTGCGCGATGGTCGGCTCGGGGCTCAGATAAGCGCGCGCAATCTCATCGGTAGTAAGTCCGCCCAACAGCCGCAACGTGAGCGCCACTCGCGCTTCCGTCGACAGCACCGGATGGCATGCGATGAACACAAGCCGCAGCATGTCGTCTCCAATGTTGTCGTCCATGGTAGCGGCGAGATCGGGCACCTGCATCTCGCGTTCGGCCATCTCGCGGCCAAGGTCTTCGTGCTTGCGATCGATCAGCGTGCCCCGGCGAAGGAAATCGATGGCTCGATGCTTCGCCGTGCCCATCAGCCAGGCTCCGGGATTTTCGGGAATCCCCGACTCCGGCCACTTCTCGAGAGCCGCGACCAGCGCGTCCTGCGCCAGTTCTTCGGCGACGCTCACATCATGGACGATGCGAGTCAGCCCGGCAATCAACCGAGCCGACTCGATCTTCCAGACAGCCTCAATCGCGCGATGGGTCTCGGTAGCAGCCACTGCTACCGATCACATCATTTCCAGGCGTTGAGCGCAACTTCCACGATTTTTGGCGCGTCCTGTTCGGCGCAGTTGGCTTCGTAAATCTGACGCAACTCGCACTCGCCTTCGCCGGCGACCTTCAGGAAGTCCTTCGCCAGCTGGATCGCTTCGGCCTTGGAGTTCGCCTTCAAAATGGCGAATCCGCCGACGACCTCTTTGGACTCAGTGAACGGACCGTCAGTCACGCTGATGTTGCCCGCGGACTTGCGAACGCGCGCGCCCAGTGCCGATGGCAGGCAGCCCTCCGTGGCCAGCAGCCAGCCTTCTTTGAAGCCCTGTTCGACCAGCTTGCCCATGGTGGCCATCTCTTCGGGCGAAGGAGGCGTGTTGCGCTCGGCATGCTTATAGATGCTCAGAAATTTCATCACTGTTCTCCTTGGAATGTGTCTTGCTTCGCATTTCTTAACAGCGCAGATCGTAGCGCCGGCGTCCCCGCCGGCTGTCCTGAGGGCCACCGGCCCTCAGCTCCGGCTTCTATCACTACGTCGAATGGTCGTTCGCGAATTCGACATGGATCGGGAAAAAATCTACTTTCTCGACGCAATCTGCTTCCGCAGCCGCTCCTCCTTCGCACGCGCCTCGGGCGTGAAGCTCTCGCCGAAATCCGTCAGCTCGTACACCGGCCGAATCTCCACCTCGGATTCCCCCGGCATCGGATTCGGACAGCGCTTCAGCCACTCAACCGCCTCTTCCATCGACCGCACCTGCCAGATCCAGTATCCGGCAACCAGTTCCTTGGTCTCGGCGAATGGCCCGTCAATCACGGTACGTTTGCTTCCCGAGAACCGCACCCGCTTGCCTTTGGACGAAGGCTTTAGCCCATCGCCGGCCAGCATAATCCCGGCTTTCACCAATTCCTCGTTGTAGTTCCCCATGGCTGTGACCAGCTCTTTGCTGGGCATAACCCCGGCTTCGGAATCTTTCGTCGCTTTTACGATGACCATGACTCGCATGTTGATCTCCTTAGACGATTTTGGATGACCCCGTTATTTCCTTTGATCCATCCTTGCTATAGAAACGTCGAAGATCGAAACATAAAATCGACAAGCTGGCGGTCATTTTCTGGACCAGTCGGAAGCCGGAGACTTGAGGTTTGACTTGGGGTCTAAAAACCCGGACAGACTTCTGTTTGGGAATTGAAGTGGTTTGAGAGTAACCGCGATTTTTCGTCAACTGTCAAAGTTCGGACTAGAATCTGACCTGCCGCCGAACAACTCGAGAAGGCACGCGTGCACGGTCACAGCACGAGACTCCTGATGATCCGGCGTTTATGAAGCGCCAGGCACAGGAGTAGACAAACATCATAGGGAAATAATGCCTTTCAAACCATTCTTTCGTCTCTGGCGCGATGGCCGGCTTTCCGCTCTTCTGGGCGCCATCGCCGAGCTCAACTCCTTCTACAAGCTCACCTACCTTGCGGCGGCCGGGGAGGCCGGGCTGCTCAACCGGCTGGCCTCTGGCCCGGCCACGCTTGACTCGCTCGCCGAGTTCTACGCTGCCAGCGGCCGCGGCCGGGAGGCACTCGAGGCATGGCTGCAGATCGGTGTTCGCCTGCGGCTGCTCAGCTTGGGACCGCGTGGGTACGCGCTCCGCGCGCTCGCCAGAAAGCTCGCCCGGTCGGAGAACGACCCCGTGCTGGCCATGGTGGAAGAGGTTGTCGAACTGCACCACAAGCTGATCACAGCGACAATTCCCAAACTCCGTGCCGGCGAACTGTGGAGCCTCACCGACCAGGACGGGGAACTGATTGCGCGCTCTTCCCGCGTTCTCGAAGCTTTCCAGGCGGAGATCATTAAGAGCACGTTCCCGGCGCGTGGTGCCCTGCGGCTGCTCGAGATCGGCTGTGGATCCGGCGTTTACCTGCGATACGCGGCCGAGAGAAACCCCTCGCTGACTGCGCTTGGGGTGGAGCTTCAGTTGGCGGTAGCTGAAATGGCGCGGACGAATCTTCGCGGCTGGGGGCTGGAGAGCCGGGTGAAGGTTGAGACCGGCGACATTCGCAATAAAGTGCCGGACAAGCCATTTGATATCGCGACGCTTTACAACAACATCTATTACTTCCCCGTCGAACAGCGAGTGACGCTGCTCGAGCACATCGGCACCTTTCTCAGGCCCGGCGGCTTTCTGCTTTTGACCACTTGCTGCCAAGGCGGCAGCCTTGCCGCAGAGGCGCTGAACCTGTGGGGCGCGGCCACCTGCGGCGCTGGCCGGTTGCCGGCTGAAGAAGAACTGGTCCGCCAGCTACGCGAAGCCGGCTACCGCACTGTAAAGACAAAAAACCTGCTTCCCGGCGATCGATTCGTAGCCTTCCAGGCGTTTCGCGACTAGCGGGAATCGTGAATGTCCTCCCAGCAGCCGCAGCGGTTAAACCTGACTTCTGTTAAACAGACGGTAGCATAAGCTTGCGCCGTCTGTTCGCCTTAACAACTTCACTCCTCAGCTCGTTCTCACCTAGGATTTACCCGTCGTTCAGCCCAATCCTAATCCTTAGCGCGGCTTCACCTCTGAGATGAGCGATATCAAACCAATTCCGTGAAAGCCGGAAGCCCGCGCTATAATGTCACAAGCCTTGCCGTAATCCGGCCGCTAGTATCCCCATGACAGATCAAATTAAGCGAAAACTGCAGGAAGAGATCAACGGGCTTGAACACGAGTTGATCCACGAACTTCCGAAAGAAATCAAAAAAGCCGCCGCCCTGGGCGACCTCAGCGAGAATGCCGAGTACCACATGGCCAAGCAGCGCCAGGAGTTCGTGAAAGCGCGTGT
>Ga0335070_10004882_pt1 | contig 15728 bp, 16 predicted proteins | sample Lox_Sample_13_FD_206722 | JGI IMG/M metagenome (GOLD analysis project Ga0335070, IMG submission 206722) | Soil microbial communities from Loxahatchee National Wildlife Refuge, Florida, United States - Lox_Sample_1.3 | ecosystem: Environmental > Terrestrial > Soil > Wetlands | place: USA... | reverse complement strand
GCTGAGTGATTTCTTCACCCCCTTCCCCGACGGCGAAGCCGTCGAGCGGGAGGGGGCAGGGGGAGGGCCCTACCCCACCTTCCCCCTCACCGCGTCCTTCACCCGCTGCGGGACCCTCGCCCTCACCCCGACCCGTTCTGCGCCGGCGAGGGCCGCGAAGCGGCGAATCGCGAATCCAAGCCGCTCCGCATCGGCATCCGCGGCGAGGTCGAGGCGCCGCAGCCACCAGGTCTTGCCGTCGAGCTTGCCATCGACCATGCCGACCACGCGCTCGCCCTGCAGCACCGGCAGCGCGAAATAGAAGCGCCGCTTATGGGCCGGGGTGTAGGCCTCGAACTTGTAGTCGAGATCGAACAGCTCTTTCGCGCGCGGGCGGCTATAGAGCAGATGGTCGAGTGGTGCCAGGAGCCGTGTCGGCATGTCGCCCGCATCGGCCGGCGCGTTCCAGCCGGCCTCGTCTTCGGGCAGATGCCAGTAGATCGGTCGGTCCGGCAGATCGACTGCCTGCACGGCCAGCGCCGCACCTTCCTCGAGCGCGCGGGTCACATGCTCGCGCCAGCGCTTGATGCCACCGCCGGGCCGCCAGGGGCCGTAATGGTGATGGGTGCGCTGGGCGATCTGCTCGGCGGTGGCGAGCTTCAGCACATGCAGCGCCGAGCGGACCAGGAACTCGTCATAGGTCTTGCGCCAGCCCTTGGCGCGCGGCGAAGCCGGGACGGCAAGCTCCGGCAGGCGCCGCTCGGTCAGATCGAACAGGCGCTGGAAGTTCTTGTCGCGTCCCGCCACCACCAGCTTGCGCTGCGCGAACATGACCTCGAGCGCGCGGGTGGTCTCCTTGATCGTGTTGAAGCCGCCGACGATGCGCCGGCTCTTGAAGCTGCCGGGGCCGGTCGGCCCGTTGGCGCGAATATGATCTTCGACCTCCTGCATTACCCGCCTGAGCCGTTTGGTAATGGGCTTCCGGAAGGTTGCCGGGTCGGCGAGGCTTTCCGAGATATGGCCCAGCCAATCGCGCCTGGTGGCGAAGATCGGGTAATGAGTCTCGACCAGCGCGCTCTGGCCATAGAGCAGATCGTAGAAATGCGACGGCGCCGTGGCGCTGCGCGCGGCCCAGGCGATCTCCTGGTTGCGCAAGCCGGTGATGCGGATCGAATCGATCTGCCACATGGCGAGATCGACCGCGCGCGCCGTGGCCTCGGCTTCCGGCCAGAACGTCCCCCACAGCCCCTGCCGGTCGAGCAGGAAGCGGCGTAGATCGGAAGCGGAGACCGGACGCGGCTTGGTCATTCAGACGTCAGATGCCAGATGACAGGTATCGGAGGGCAAGGCTTTCCTTTCATTCTGACATCTGATCCCTGTCCTCTGACATCCGGTTCAGCCATCCTTGTTGCTGACGCCGGCCTCCGCGAAGGTCGCCATGCCGGTATGGCAGGCGACGGCGGCCTTGAGGATGTTGATGGCGAGCGCGGCACCCGAGGCCTCGCCCAGCCGCATGCCGAGATCGACCAGCGCGCGCTTGCCGATCGCCTCAATGAGCCGCCGATGGCCGGGCTCGGCCGAGACGTGCGCCACCAGGCAATGATCGAGCGCGCGCGGATCGATCCCGCGCAAGACCGCGGCCGCGGCGGTGCAGGCGAACCCGTCCAAGAGCACCGGCACGCGCGCCAATCGCGCCGCGATCACAGCACCGGCGATCGCGGCCAACTCGCGCCCGCCCAGCCGGCGCAGGATCTCGAGCGGATCCTTGAAATGGGCGCGATGGCGATTCAAACCCTCGTCGATCACGGCGATCTTGTTGGCGAGCGCCGAACCGGCAACGCCGGTGCCCGGCCCCGCCCAATCGCGGCCCGCTCCGCCGACAACAGCGGCCGCCAGCGCCGCGGCGCTGGTAGTGTTGGCGATCCCCATCTCGCCGAGGCAGAGCAGATCGATGCCGGGCTCGATCGCCATCATGCCGTAGCTCATGGCACGCGCACATTCCTCTTCGGAGAGCGCGGGCCCGCGGGTGAAGTCCTCCGTGGGCTCGTCGAGCGCCATTTCATAGACTCTGAGCTCGGCATCGGCGGCGCGACAGAGCTGATTGACCGCGGCACCGCCCGCCACGAAATTCGCCACCATCTGCTTGGTGACCGCCGCGGGATAGGCCGAAACGCCGCGCGCGGCCACGCCATGATTGCCGGCGAACACCGCGATGCGCGGACGGTCGAGCCGCGGCGGGTGACGGCCCTGCCATTCGCAGAGCCATTGCGTGATCTCCTCGAGCCTGCCGAGCGCGCCTGGCGGCTTGGTGAGCTGCCCTTCGCGCGCGGCCGCGAGGGTTCCTGACGGCAGGTCGGGCCCCGGCCATTGCGCGATCACGGCGCGGATCTCGGCGAAGCTGGCGGCGGGCAGGTCGTTGGCAGGCTGGTCGGTCATCAATCACCTGAAGGCAAGTTCGGTCATGGTCGATGGGCGAGATAGACGCGCCGCGATGACAGCGCGAAAGGGCGAACGAAACGGGTGGATTGGCGATGCGAAACCGCCGCTCTGCGACACCAGGATCCCCGCGGGGCGCCCGCATGGCTTTGCTTCGGGGGTCGCAACTGTCCTATAACGCCCGCATCCGCGCCAGCCGGAATAACCTTTCCCTCATCCCCAATGCAAGATCCCGCCGCCCCGCCCGACTCCGCCCCGCCGCCCGATTCGGAGCCGGCGCCGATCCCCAGGCCGGACGCGTCTTTCTGGAATCCCATGGGCTGGGTCGAGGATCTGCGCCTCGCCCTGGCCTTTCTGACAAGGTTGCCCATGCCGGGGCGCATCGCGCCCCGGCCGCTCGCCGTGGCCGCGCGCTGTTTCCCGCTGGTCGGGCTGATCGTGGGGCTCGGCGGCGGCCTGGTCTATGCGCTGGGCTCGAAGCTGGGCCTGCCGGCGCTGGGCGCGGCCTTGTTCGGCATCGTCGCGACCGGCCTCCTGACCGGCGCCTTGCATGAGGACGGTCTCGCGGACAGCGCCGACGGGCTCGCCGGCGGCCAGCATCGCGAGCGGCGGCTTGCCATCATGTCGGACAGCCGCATCGGCAGCTATGGCGTGCTGGCCTTGATCGTCTCGGTCCTGGCGCGCGCATCGCTGCTGGCGGCATTGCCGGGCGATCAGGCGATCGCGGGTCTCATTGGCGCTCATGCGCTGGCGCGCGCCGCGATGGCGCTGGTGATGGCACGAAGCCTGCCCGCCAAGAGCGGCGGGCTCGGCGCCGCCGCCGGGAAGCCCGCGGAGGGTGCCGCCCTGGTGGCGCTCGCCATCGCCGCGATCATCGCCTGGATCGCACTCGGCCCCGCCGCCGCCGCCATCGCACTGGTCGCCGTCATCGCGCTCGCCTGGCTGACGGCGCGGCTCGGCAAGCGTCTCATCGGTGGCTATACCGGCGACCTTCTGGGCGCGGTCGAGCAGGTTTCTGAGATCGCCATCCTGGCGGTCGCCGCGGCCGCATCGTGAGCGGAGGCGAAGCATGACCGTTCCGATCACGCGCTGGTGGTGGATCCGGCATGCACCGGTGACCGCTCATGGCGGGCGCATCTATGGCCAAAGCGACGTGCCGGCCAATTGCTCCAACCTGGCGAGCTTCGCCGGCCTGGCGCGTCTGCTGCCCACCGACGCCACCTGGATCGCGAGCCATCTGGCCCGCACCCATCAGACCGCGGCCGCGATCTTCGAGGCGGCCGGCCAGCCGATGCCGGCGCTGTTGGTCGAACCGACCCTGGCGGAGCAGCATTTCGGCGATTGGCAGGGCCTCACGCATGACGAGCTGGCGGCGCGCCGCGACGGCGCCTGGCATCGCTTCTGGCTGGCGCCGGCAAGGCTGGCGCCGCCGGGCGGCGAGAGTTTCGTCGAGGTGATCGGGCGGGTCGGCGCTGCGGTCGAACGATTGACGGCGCAGCATCAGGGCCGCGACATCGTGGCCGTCGTGCATGGCGGCACCATCCGCGCCGCACTGGCGCTGGCGCTCGGGATCGATGCCGAGCGGGCGCTGGGATTCGTCATCGACAATTGTTCGCTGACCCGCATCGATCATATCGGCGCCGCCGTCTCGAGCGAGGCGGGCGCCGCCGCCGCCAGCTGGCGTGTGGCGACGGTCAATCACCCGCCGGTGATCGTGGATAGGGGGTAAGATGCTTCTATCCCCTCCCCCCTGGGGGGGGTGGGCTGGGGGGGGGGCTCTTCTTTCGACATCGCGGGGCGTCACCCCCTTCCTCACCTTCCCCCACAAGGGGGGAAGGGATGATTAGACAGCCAGCGCACGGCTGCATTCTCTCGCTGAATCCTCGCCCCCGATTTTGCATCGCGAATCGGTCCGGCTGCCTCGGAATTGCCAAAATCCGCCGGTCCTTTAAGCTTTCCGACAACCCCCGACTCGACAGAACGGGAGACGATAGATGCCACGCATGATTCTGGCCGCCCTGGGCCTGGTTTTTTTGAGTTGCGCCATGGCGCGGCCGGCTGCGGCCTTGTCCGATCAGCAGGAGATCGTCGACAAGGCCCGCATCACCTTCGACAAGCTCATCACCAGCCCCGAGTTCGCCGAGCTGCCGGGCTATGTGAAGCAGGCCAAGGCGGTCATCGTCTTCCCGTCGCTGATCAAGGGCGGATTCATTCTCGGCGCCGAGGGCGGATCGGGCGTGCTGATGGTGCGCGACGACAAGCTGGGCTGGAGCTATCCCGCCTTCTACACGCTGGCCGCGGGCAGCCTGGGCCTGCAGATCGGCGGCGAGGTTTCCGAGGTCGTATTGACGATCATGAGCGACAAGGCGCTCGATGCCGTGATCGACAATCAGATGAAGTTCGGCGGCGACGTCTCGATCGCGGCCGGACCGCTGGGCAAGGGTCTCGAGGCCGGCACCACCACCAATCTCGATGCCGATGTCTACAGCTTCGCCAAGACCTCGGGCCTGTTCGGCGGCGTGTCGCTGGAAGGTGCCGGCGTTCTCAAGCGCGATAGCTGGAATACCGCCTATTACGGCACCGGCGCCACGCCCTATGCGATCCTGATCCAGCGCCGCTTTTCCAATCCCAACGCGCAGCCCTTGCGCGACGCCCTGGCACCCTATTGACCGTTCGGCCGATGGGTTTTTGACGCCGATCCGACCGATTGCCGCCATCCTGTTTCCGGGGGAAATTTCCATGTCTGGCCTGCGCCTCGTTTCAAGACCGCTCATGCTGGCATTGGGATTGTCGGGGCTGATGGTGGCGTCGCTGCCAGCCGCGGCGGAGGGCATCGCTGCGACCAGCAAGGCCTCGGCCAAGGGCGATGCGCGCATGACCGACAACACCATTTTCGCTTTCAGCTCCTGCCGGCAGGAGCTCGATGCCGATCGGATGCTGCTGCGCCTGCACATGACGGCGAATTGGGACGCCAATTCGCCCGAATCCCAGGGCCATGTGCGTCTCGATGCCTTCGACTCCAAGACCGGAACTTCCGACAAGGCGCTCTATACGGTCGAAGCCGACGGCTCGGATGCGCATATCCTTGCCGACTGCCTGTTCCAGATCGACCGCGGGCTCGAAGATTTCGAGTGGTGGCAGATCAACGATCTGGCCTCGGGGGCACTGCTGTTCGAGACCATGGCCGAGCCGCTGATCTTTGCCACGCTCGACGACGATCAGATCCGCAGTGGCCGGGCGGCGGGCTTCTATGTACCGCCCGACGACGAGGCCGACAAGAAATTGGCCGATGCGCATGTGGTGGGACTGCTGACGCTGGCGAGCGACGGCAAGGTGACGTCGCGCCTGCTGGTGACGGCCAGCGATCCGGAAAAAGCGGCCGCGCTGCGTAGCTATTGGGACGAGCGGCGATATCTCTCCGTGGTCGAAACCGGCAAGGATGCTGCGCTGGGGCCGGCCACGGCCGAGCAGCCGCTCTCGAAGCGTCCGCTCTCGCTCGAGGTCAGCTGGCCCGTCGCCGGGTTGGCCTTGCGCCTGCCCATCGGCCCCGGCGGTCTCAAGACCGAGGGCGCCACGATCCCGAACGGTCTCCAGGTCACGCCGTTCTAGCCCAGGTCCTCCGGCACCTTGCCATTCCGATTCCTGCCTCGACCCGGCGCCGCGGTCAGCAACCCTTGCTTGTCCGCTGCAAGCGCCGGCCCCATATTTCGCTCGCCGCCATCATGCTCGTGACCTCGAGCGGCGTGGCGCGGCCCCGTGCGATCCGTTGAATCGATGCCAAAGAGCCTGGTTGCGCGCGTCACCGCCCTCATAGCGCTGCTGCTGATTGCGGCGATTGGGCTGCTCTGGGCCCTGCGCGGCGCGGGTCCTCCGGGCGAAGGCGGTTACGGCACGCCGCTTGTCGGCGGCGGCTTCACCCTCACCGACCAGACCGGGCGCAGCCGCAGCGACAACGAGTTTCGCGGCAAGCTGATGCTGGTCTATTTCGGCTTCACCCATTGCCCCGACGTCTGCCCGCTCGACCTGCAGAAGATGTCTCAGGCGATGGGCAAGCTCGGCGACAAGGCGGACCAGGTGGTGCCGATCTTCGTCACCGTCGATCCGGCGCGCGACACGCCCGAGACGATGCGCGACTTCGTCGCCAGCTTCGACCCGCGGATCGTGGCGCTCACCGGCGACAAGGCTGCGATCGATCGGCTAGTCAAGGACTACCGCGCCTATTACGAACCCGACTCCGGCGGCGGCACCGACTATAATGTCATGCATTCGTCGCTGATCTATCTGATGGGCCGCGACGGACGCTATCTCGCCCATTTCGGACAGGAGGCGAGCGCCGACGATATTGCGGCCGGCCTCGCGAAACAGTTCTGATGCGCTTCGCCAAGCTTCGCAAGAAATCCAAAACGACCAAGCCGGCCGCCGAGGTCGCGCCCAAGCGCGCCGCCAAGAAGGGAAAGGCTGCGCCGGAGCCTTTCTGGCGCACCAAGTCGCTCAAGGAGATGTCGAAGGAGGAATGGGAATTGCTCTGCGATGGTTGCGCGCGCTGCTGCACCGTGAAGTACGAGGATACCGAAACGGGCCTGGTCGAATTCACCGACGTCGCCTGCCGCCAGCTCGATACCAGGAGCTGCCGCTGCAAGAATTACGCGAAGCGGAAGACGCTGGTGCCCGATTGCATCGCGCTCACCGTGCGTATGATCGGCAAGCTGCATTGGCTGCCTTCGACCTGCGCCTATCGCCTGATCGACGAGGGCAAGGATCTCTATTGGTGGCATCCGCTGGTCTCGGGCGACCCCAACAGCGTGCACAAGGCCGGCATATCGGTGCGCAACAAGGTCGTCAGCGAGGACGAGGTCGACGACGCCGAGGAACGGATCGTCGACTGGATTAAATGACGGCCGAAGGCCGTCATCCCCGCGACAGCGGGGATCCATGAACACAGGCCGTGCAAGAATAGGCGAGACGCTTATCATCCCTTCCCCCCTTGCGGGGGAAGGTTAGGAAGGGGGCTGCGCGGCCTTCGATAGCGCGCGGCCTCCTCCCTAGCTCTCCCCCGGAACGGGGGAGGGAACAACAGCACGCCCGATCCGACGCCTCTGTTGCCAGTTCACCAGCAGCAGTCCGGCGAAGATCAGCAGCATCGCCAGGCCCTGCAGGGGGCTCAGAGCCTCATCCAGCAGCAGGTAGCTCCAGATCAGCGCCGTCGCCGCGGTAATGTAGGTGACTTGGCTGAAGAACACGGCGCCCGCCATGCGGATCACCTCGAACTGCACCACGGTGCCACAGACGGAAGCCGCGATCTGGATCATGACGGCGATCTCGCCCGGCCCCATCGGCCAGAGCGGCTGGATCTCGCCGCGGATTGCCGCTAAGGGTGCCGCCCCGAGAAATCCTACGATCAGCATGCCGCAGGCGAGCGAGAGCGAATCGCTGCCCGCCGGCCGATACCGCTGGTTGAAGACCGAGACGCTCGCATAGCAGAGCGGACCCAGGAACGCGACCAGCACCCATGCAAGCGCGGCGGCGCCCCCGAGATCGGCGCCGTTCAGCAGCAGCAGGGCAGCGCCGCCAAAGCCGATCACCAGGCCCGCGGCGCGACGCCACTGGAATCGCTCCATGCCGATCGTCAGCGCGATCGCCAAGGTCACCAGCGGCGACAGGTTGACGATCAGTGCCTGAACGCTGGCCGGCATATGCGCCACGGCCGCCAGCAGGATCGCATTGGGAAGCGTGATGCCGACGATGCCGCAGTAGGCGTAATAGGCGAGGTGACGCAGATCCCAGCGCGGCGGACGGCGCCGCGCCAGCGCGACCAACATCAGAACCGAGCCCGCGCCCAAGGTCTGCCAGAACACATAGGCCGCGGGCCCTATGCCGTTCTCCACCGCGATCTTCGAGGTCGGAAAAGTGAGGCCCCAGGCGGTGCCTTGGAAAAGCAGCAGGAGCAGCGGCAAGCAGCGTCGCGGGGCGCGCTCGGGCATGACGGCGGGGCTGGACATCGCAATCGGACCATAGCGGGCCAAGGCCCGAAAAAACCTCAGTGAATCGCCGCGCAAGGATCGGATAGAGGCCCCTTGGCGGCGCGGGCTATGAGTAAGGCCACGCCACCTTATATGCTCGCCGAGGAGAGAACGATGAATGAGTCCAGCATGGTTGCTCGCCGCCCCGTCGAAGCCTTGAGTTCCGATCGCGATCCGCGCGCCCGCGCCGGCGCATCCCGGTCGCAGCGCTTGGACGCCGTCCGCCGCGCCTGCCGCTATATCGAGCGCAAGATCGCCGCCGAGGACGAGGCCGGCGATCCGGGCCCCGTGACCTTGGCCGAGCTGGGCCGGGAATGCGCCGTCAGCCCCTGGCACCTGCAGCGGCTGTTCAAGCAGGCGATGGGGGTCACCCCCCGCCAATATGCCGATGCCTGTCGGGTGGGCCGGCTCAAGGAAGGGCTGCAGCAGGGGGCGGGTGTCGCCGCTGCAACCTATGACGCGGGCTTCGGCTCGGCATCACGGGTCTATGAGCGGGCGCCCCAGGCCCTGGGCATGACCCCGGCCAGCTATGCCAAGGGCGGCGAAGGGGCAGAGATCGCCTATGCCACGGCCGCCTCGCCCCTGGGCCGGCTTCTGGTGGCCGCTACCGGCAAGGGTGTCTGTTTCGTCTCGGTCGGGAAGGCCGACGGCCCCCTGGTCGAAGCCCTCGGCGAGGAATTCCCGGCCGCCAGGCACATCCGGCGCGACAGCCAGGCGCTGACAACCGCTCTGGCCGCGATCCTGGCCCATCTCGAGGGCCGGGCACCCCATATCGACCTGCCGCTCGACATCCGGGCCACCGCTTTCCAGCAGCGGGTCTGGGAGGAATTGCGGCGGATCCCCCTGGGCGAGACCCTCACCTATGGGGAAATCGCGGGCCGGCTGGGCCAGCCGGGCGGCGCCCGGGCCGTGGGCCGGGCCTGCGCCACCAACCCCGTGGCGATCGTCATCCCCTGCCACCGCGCCACGGGCGCCGATGGCAGCCTGACCGGTTACCGGTGGGGCAAAGGGGTGAAGCAGGAACTCCTGACCCGGGAAGCCGCGGAGGCAGATATCCACAGGAAATAAATCCTAGGGCGCGGCGGGAGGTCTTGGCAGGGCGGTCGTCAGACCGCATAACCGGAAGGCCATGTCCCGCCGCAAAGCCCGCTCCAGTTCCGCTTCGCGCCGCCCCCGCCGGCAGGTCAAACGGCTGGTCGAGGGACAGGTGATGACCCTCGACGAGCGCCGAATTCCCCTTGTTTATCAACGCAATACCAGGGCGCGCCGGATCATCCTGCGGTTCGACCAGTCGGCCGGGCGCATCGTCGTGGTGCTGCCGCCGAGGGCCACCTATGACGAGGGTCGGCGTTTCGCCCAGACCCACCGGTCCTGGATCCGCGAGCGCGTCGAGCTGCTGCCCGAGGGCGTGCCCTTCGAGACCGGCAGCGTGGTGCCGTTCCTGGGCCAGCCCCACCGCATCCGCCACCGGCCCAAGGCTCGCGGCGTGGTCTGGTGCGAGGAAGGCGAGATCCATGTCGCCGGCAAGCCCGAGCATTTGCCGCGCCGGGTCGAGGACTGGCTGAAGCTCGAGGCGCGGCGCGAAATCGCGGAGTTCGCCCATGCCAAGGCGGCGCAGATCGGCAAGAAGGTGCGCCGCATCCGCTTGAGCGATCCCAAGACCCGCTGGGCGAGCTGCTCGGCCTCGGCCGAGCTCGCCTTCTCCTGGCGCCTGGTGCTGGCGCCCAAATGGGTGCTCGAATATGTGGTCGCGCATGAAGTGGCGCATCTGCGCGAGATGAATCACGAGCCGCGCTTCTGGCGCCTCGTCGACGAACTGACGCCCCATGCGCGCAAGGCGCGCGACTGGCTGGCCGAGAACGGGCCCGACCTGCACCGCTATGGCCGCAGCGACGGCGAGCGCGCCTTCGAGGAACCGTTGCCGGCCTGAACGGCGCGCATCCCACCGATCGCGTCAGAACAAGCGGCAGAGCCCGGAGGCGAGAATATTCCCGATCGCGATCGCCAGTGCGATCGTGATCCAGGCGAGCCCGCCATAGGCCAGCGCCAGCAGCAGCACCCACCAGGATTTCATTCGGCGTCGCCAGGCGAGCCATCCGGCGATCATCGCCGACAGCGCCGCCGCGAGAACGACGCCGGGCGGAAGGTTCTCGGCGCAGCGCGGCAGCGCATAACCGCCCACCAGCCCGCCGGCGACGATCATGAGGAGCCAGAGCCCGATCAGCGGCCCGACCAGGCGCGGGCGGCTCGGCGCGGCAGTCGGTGGCTCCGTTGCCCGAGCGCTGTTCATGGATGCCGCAAGGCCATGAAGTGCGATTTGTATTGCACGTCTCTCCGGAACAGATGGCGCAGCAGCAACGCCTTGATCGTCAATGCGTGGCTCGCAATCTCGGTCCGATCGACGCCGTGCCGGATCTCCTTCGAGACCAGCGCGATATCCGCCAGCAGCCGCTCATGGTCGCGTCGATGGGCCTCGAGGTCTTCGTAGCCGTATCGGGCCATGGCGGCCTCCTCGCTGCGGAAATGCGATTCCGAATGAGCGACCATTTCATCGCACAGTGCAGCGATCATCGACGTCTCGGCATTGTCGCGAATCGACGCCGTCAGGCGGTTCACGATATCGATGAACTGCCTGTGCTCGGCGTCGATGCCGTCATCGCCCATCTCGAAGCTTGCCGTCCAGACGATTGGCCTGAGCGCCCTGGCCGTTTCGTCGGAATCTCGATCTGACATCGAAAGCGGTCTTCCGCGATGTGCAAGACTACTGGGTTTTTCGCAGGTTGAGTGCCGATCGTTTCGAATGCCTCAGCGCAGCGGCACGTCCGGGACCCAGATATAGCCGTCGGGATCGGCGATATAGGCCTCGCGCAGCCCATGCGGCTTGTCGGCCGCTTCGGCCATCACATAGTGGCCTCCGGCTTGCGCACGGGCGACGGCGGCATCGGGATCGCAGCCATGAAGCCGCAGCTCGACGCCGGCGCCGCGCACTGCGCCGTCGCCCGTCAGGCTCAGCAGCGGATGCGAGCTGTAGGTATGATCGGCATGCAGCATCCATTCGGCCGCGTTCTCGCCGCTGCCATGGCGCAGCACGGCGAAGTCGGGATCGCCATAGACCAGCGTGGCATCGAGCACCGTTTTCGCGAACTCGACCGCACGCGGCACGTCACGCACCAGGAGATTGATGCCGAATCCCTTCAAGCTGCGGCCATAATCGGGCGCCGGCATGAAGGGCGTCTGGGTCTCGGGCCGTTTCTTGGTCATGGCTCCCCTGCATCGGACGGCGTTTGCCGATCGGTCTTCTGCCGCTAAAGTGACCGCCGATCCTATCTCTTCCCTTCCGCTCCGCCAAACCCCCCCGCATGCGTCGCGCCGATAGTTTTCCCGTCACTGTCCTGCTGACCATGCTGGTGGCGCTGGGGCCGATCTCAACGGATCTCTATCTGCCGTCGCTGCCGAGCCTGATGCGGTATTTCTCGGCGAGCGAGGCCGAGGTGCAGCTCACGCTCAGCATCTTCCTGATCGGCCTCGCGGCTTCGCAGCTCATCTATGGGCCGCTCTCCGATCGCTTCGGGCGCAAGCCGGTGCTGCTGGTCGGGCTCGGGCTCTATCTCCTCGCCAGCATCGCCTGCATGCTCGCCCCCTCCATCGGGTTCCTGATCGGCGCGCGCTTCTTCCAGGCGCTCGGCGCCTGTGTCGGCCCGGTGCTCTGCCGCGCCGTGGTGCGCGACGTCCATGGCCGCGAGGGCGCGGCCCGCGTGCTCTCCTACCTGGCGGCCGCCATGGCGATCGCACCGCTGCTGGGCCCGATCCTCGGCGGCTATCTGCAAGCCTGGTTCGGCTGGCGCGCCAATTTCGCCGTCCTGGTGCTCTATGGCCTGACCGGCCTCGTCGGCGCCGTGACGATGCTGCCCGAGACCAACCAGCATAAGAATCCGCTGGCGACGCAGCCCGTCACCATCATCGAAACCTATCTGATGCTGGCGGGACAGCGCCGCTATGCCGGCTACGTGCTCTCCTCGGCCTTCGGCTATAGCGGCATCTTCTGCTTCATCTCGGGCTCCTCCTTCGTGCTGATGGGGATGATGAAGCTCGCGCCCAATGCCTATGGCTATTGCTTCGCGGCCGTGGTGGCGGGCTATATCGCGGGCGCCACTCTGGCCGGGAAACTCGCGCGCAAAGTGACCCTCCATCGCATGATCGCGAGCGGCGGCGCGATCGCGCTGGCTGGTGCGATCGTCCTGATCGCGCTGGCCGGGGCCGGCGTCGATACGGTCGCGGCCATTGTCGGTCCGACCGCGGTCTATCTCTTCGGCGTCGGCATGGTGATGGCGAACTCGATGGCGGGCGCCATCGGTCCCTTCCCGCGCGCGGCCGGCGCCGCCTCGGCGCTGCTGGGTTTCATCCAGATGTCGATCGCCGCTCTCGTGGGGGCTGCCATCGGCCACGCCGCCGACGGCACGCAGATGCCGATGGTGATCGCGCTGGCGCTGAGCGCCATCGCCGGGCCGCTGGGCTATTGGCTCCTGGTGCGGCCGTGGGAGAAGCGGGAAGGGTGAGCGTTCCGCATTTTCTTTCCTCGCCCCCGCCAGGGGGAGAGCGACTGTCTTTGAGGTCAAGCGTTTTTCCATGGGCGTCGGTCTCGGAGGATGGCATTGAGGATGGTTAGAAGCTTGCGCATGAGGGCGGTGAGGGCGAGCTTCTTGGGCTTTCCGGCGGCGACGAGGCGCCTGTAGAAGGCGGCGAGACGGGGATTGCGGCGGCTGGCGACGAGGGCCGCCATATAGAGCGCGGCGCGGACCTTGGCGCGGCCGCCCCAGATGGTGCGTCTGCCCCGCAGGGTTCCGCTGTCGCGGTTGAGGGGCGCGATGCCGACCAGGGCCGCGATCTGCTTGCGGCCCATGGTGCCGAGTTCAGGCAGGTCGGCGATCAGCGTGCGCGCAACGATGTCGCCAACGCCCTTGACCGACTTGAGCAAGTCCTCGGCTTCCCGCCAGGCCGGCGTTCCGCGAATGATGTCATCGAGGTCCTGCTCGAGCTCGGTGAGCTCTTTCTGCAGCATGGCCAGCAACCGATCGACGCCCTTGATCAGCCGGCGCTGGGTGAGCTGACGGCGACGATTGCGCTCCATCGCCATCATCTCGACGATCTGGCGACGGCGCTGCACCAGCTCGCCGAGCTCACGGGCCTGTTCATCGGGGACCGGGCGCGGCTCCGGCTTGATCGCCTCGGCAAAGCGGGCGATCGCCCGGGCATCCAACGCATCGGTCTTGGCCAATTGACCCATGGCGCGGGCAAAATCACGGATCTGGCGGGGATTGACCACCGCCAGCGGGATCGCCGCCGCCGCCAAGGCGGCCGCGACCGTCACCTCGAAGCCACCGGTGGCTTCGACAACGACGATCTGGGGCGCCAACCCGCCAAGCCGCTCCACCAGCACTGCCAAGCCTTCGCCGTCGCGCGCGACGGCGAAGGCTTCATCAGACGGCCGAACGTGAACGTCCAACCGATCCTTCGCCACATCGATACCGACAAATACCTGTTCCATGACCCGTCCTTGCAAATGCGGTCTCGCACGGCGGACCCAGCGACTGTTCGGGTTCCTTGGAACGGCAGGCGGGGAGCCTGGCTCTCCCGCGGTCTTTAAGACCAAGGGTGCGTCGGTCTCCCGCCTACCACCGCCACCTCCAGAATACTGCCGGCGGCGATTCGCAGAGATACAAGGGTTGCGAAGGGTTGGTGAGGCGTTAGCCGAACCTTACCCGGAGCTGGGTGAGGGGGATCGAGCAGAATTCGCGTGCCTGTTGTCAAGAACGAGACTGCCATCGCCCACCCCCTCACCTACACCTCTCCCCCTCCCGAAGACGGGATGGGGAGAGGGATTCTCATTATAGGCAAGGGTGGCGCGACCTCTTGCCCCTCACGCGTTCTCGGTCAGGAGCGAGAGCTGCCGGGGGCTGTTGTCGATCTGGTCGGTGAGGGTGGTGGGGTAGTCGCCGGTGAAGCAGGCGTCGCAATATTGCGGCTTGTCGGGATCGCGGCCGGCCAGGCCCATGGCGCGGTAAAGCCCGTCGATCGAGATGAAGGCGAGGCTGTCGACGCCGATGATCTTCGCCATCTCGGCGACGTTGTGCTGGGCGGCGAGGAGTTTGCTGCGCTCGGGCGTGTCGATGCCGTAGAAGCAGGAATGGGTCGTGGGCGGGCTCGAGATGCGCATATGCACCTCCTTGGCCCCGGCGGCGCGCACCATCTCGACGATCTTTTTCGAGGTGGTGCCGCGCACGATGCTGTCATCGACCAGCACCACGCGCTTGCCGTCGACCTTGGCACGGTTGGCGTTGTGCTTGAGGCGCACGCCCAGATGGCGGATATGGTCGGTCGGCTCGATGAAGGTGCGGCCGACATAATGGTTGCGGATGATGCCGAGCTCGAAGGGGATGCCGGCCTCCTGGGCGTAACCCAGCGCCGCCGGCACGCCTGAATCCGGCACCGGCACGATCACGTCGGCGGGCACGCCGTTCTCGCGCGCAAGCTCGGCGCCGATGCGCTTCCGCGCGTCATAGACGCTGAAGCCCTCGATCGAGCTGTCGGGCCGGGCGAAGTAGATATATTCGAAGATGCAGAAGCGGTGCGGGCGCTTGGGGAAGGGCTTGATGCTCCTGACGCCGCTATGGTCGATGACGACGATCTCGCCCGGATCGAGGTCGCGCACGTAAGTGGCGCCGATGATGTCGAGCGCGCAGGTCTCCGACGCCAGGATGGTCGCGGTGCCGAGCTTGCCCATGAGGAGGGGCCGCACGCCCAAGGGATCGCGCACGCCGATCACCATGTCCTCGGCCAGCGCCACCAGCGAATAGGCGCCCTCGACCTGGAGCAGGGCCTCGGTCAGCCGCTCAACCACATCGCCGCGGCCGGCCGCCGCCATCAGATGGGTGATGACCTCGGTGTCGGTGGTGGATTGGAACAGCGAGCCGCGCCGCACCAGATCGCGGCGCAAGGCATAGGCGTTGGTGAGGTTGCCGTTATGCGCCAACGCGAAACCGCCGACCTCGAGGTCGGCGAACAGCGGCTGCACATTGCGGAGAATGGTCTCGCCCGTGGTCGAGTATCGGACATGGCCGATCGAGGCATAGCCCTTGAGGCGCTCGACCACCTTCTCGGAAGAGAAATGGTCGGCGACATGGCCCAGCTCGCGATGCGCATTGAAGCGATGGCCGTCATAGGCGACGATGCCGGCCGCCTCCTGGCCGCGATGCTGCAGGGCATGAAGCCCCAGCACCGTGTGCGTGGCCGCTT
>Ga0335070_10004881_pt1 | contig 15731 bp, 11 predicted proteins | sample Lox_Sample_13_FD_206722 | JGI IMG/M metagenome (GOLD analysis project Ga0335070, IMG submission 206722) | Soil microbial communities from Loxahatchee National Wildlife Refuge, Florida, United States - Lox_Sample_1.3 | ecosystem: Environmental > Terrestrial > Soil > Wetlands | place: USA... | reverse complement strand
AACAGTGTGCCGATAAGACGGCCGTTGCAGCCACAACCGGCTGAACCGATCAAAAAGCCGATCGTTTTTGTATTGTGCCCTCCCCGGTCAGGTTCGACCCTTCTTCGTGTGATGCTTGGAGGACATTCGCGGATCTTTGCACCTCCGGAAGTCCAATTGCTTAATTTTCCTACAATGTCTGAAAGGCGTGCGGCATTCCCTGCACGTAACAGCTCGCTATTGGATGGGGCGATCCGCGCTGTTATGGAAGCTCGGAGCTGCTCAGTGCTAGAAGCTAAAGAGATCATTGAACGCTATGAAGCAACAGGTAAGACAACAAAAGAATTCTATGGGGATCTGTTTAGTTGGATTGGTGATCGAGTCTTGGTTGATAAGACAACCACCTATGCGTATGACCAAGGCACGCTAAAATGCGCCGAATTAGATTTCGAGGAACCAAAGTACGTTCATTTAGTGCGACACCCTGCTTCCATGATTCAATCATTTGCGGACGCACGCATGGAGCAACTGCATTTCGGATTCGATCACACATTGACCTCACGGGAACTGGGAGAAGTGATTTGGACAACAAGCCATCAAAACATATTGGATTTCCTCGAATCGGTACCACCTACCCGACAGCATCGAGTGGACTTCGAGGCCCTTGTGCGGCTTCCCGAAAAATGCATGCGAGAACTAGCTCACTTTTTGGAATTGGATTTCGAGGTGTCTATGCTTCAGCCATACTCTCCAGGCAGTAAGAGAATGACCGACGGAATATATCCACAGGCGAGAATGATAGGAGATATCAAATTTTATGATCACGATAAGATAGATCCGAACCGTGCTGAGATAGGAGCGTGCCATATTGGGGAGGTTACAAGTGCCGTAGCTCATCGGTTACACCTCCACGGTTTTGTGAGTACCGGCGCTCGGGCGTCAGCAGAATGATCTGCTGACCTGTTCTTAGCGGGAGATGCGCGGACAATTGAGCGCCGCGAATGCGGCGCTTGAGGCGGCGTCTTCAGTGGTACATTTTGGGTTTTCCACGACTCAAAGAACCACGAAAGGACACCACCTCATGAGCACCACAGAAAAGCTTATCAAGGCCCGGATGGGCATGCTGGCCCTGGCTGAGCAACTTAACAACGTAAGCGCCGCCTGCCGGCGCGCCGGCATCAGCCGCAGCCACTACTACGAGATCAAGGAAGCGTTCGAAAAGTTCGGCGCCACTGAAGACGCCGCAACTGTCCGCGCGTCTCCCGCTAAGAACAGCTGACCTGATGCCGTGAAACTCTAGCGGCGATCATTGAGAAAGTCACTGCAGAGAGCGCTCCTTGACCGATCTCTCAATGCCAACGCATCTGTATCCTGACTCTCGCATTCCGAACATGGTTATCAGCACTTCAATTCGGCTCAGCGGAGGTATATTTGCTGCTTGTTCTGTCAAAAGACAGTGACCGTGAAAGACCCCATGTTGTCGGAGTTGGATCCCTGATAGTCCAGCACCGCAAGGAACAGACGCGTCGCTCACACCCGACACTACGAAGTTCCTCGTTGCTCCTCCCGCCGTGGTGGCGCTTCGATGTAGAACCGCTGTTGTAGCAGCGGTGTCAGCGTCACCAAGTCGCGCGCCGCTCCGCTAAAGTCCACGTTCACCGGCGTGCTGCCGGGATCAGGGAGGTTCGCCTTAACTGCGCCGAAAACCTAAGTCGGATATAACACCCGCGAGTTCAGGGGACTGGGTATCACCTCCCACCGTGCGCCCATCAACTGATCTGGGAAGCGCATCAGTAAGAAGATCGGTCCTAATCTTGCTCGTATAAAACACTTTATTTAATTTCTCGGACACCCGTATGTACGCGCCCCCTACCTCGACCGCCTGCACAACTTTGACTCACCTCCAAACCCTAGAAGCTGAGAGCATTCACATCATGCGCGAAGTAGTCGCAGAGTGCGAAAACCCTGTGATGTTGTATTCGATCGGCAAAGACAGCGCTGTGATGCTCCACTTGGCGATGAAGGCCTTTTATCCATCAAAGCCACCGTTCCCGTTGCTGCACGTCGATACGAACTGGAAGTTTCGGGAAATGATCGCGTTCCGGGACCGCATCGCAAAAGAGCTAGGCCTCCGACTGTTGGTTCACATAAACGCCGACGGTTTAGCGAAAGGGATCAATCCCTTCACGCACGGTTCGGAGGTGCACACCGACATCATGAAGACTCAGGCCTTAAAGCAAGCGCTTGATAAGTACGCGTTCGATGCTGCCTTTGGCGGAGCGCGCCGGGACGAGGAGAAGAGCCGGGCAAAGGAGCGTGTTTTTTCATTCCGCTCATCCCAACACCGATGGGATCCCAAGCGGCAACGCCCCGAGCTTTGGCGCATCTACAACACCCTAAAACACAAAGGAGAAAGCTTCCGGGTTTTCCCGCTTTCAAACTGGACTGAACTCGAAGTCTGGCAGTACATCTATTTGGAGAGTATTCCCATTGTCCCCCTGTATTTGGCGAGACTACGACCGGTAGTGAGACGCGGGGGCACGCTCATAATGGTCGATGACGACCGGATGCCGCTTGCGCCGGGCGAGGAGCCAATGTTAAGGAGTGTGCGCTTTCGCACGCTTGGGTGCTATCCGCTAACTGGAGCAATCGAAAGCGAAGCCCGTACTTTGCCCGCAGTGATTCGAGAGATAATCTTGGCCAAAACATCCGAGCGCCAAGGCCGCATCATTGACCACGATGCAACGGCCTCAATGGAAAAAAAGAAGCAGGAAGGTTACTTCTGATGGCTCACGATTCCGAGCTGATACTTGACAGAGACGTAGAGGTTTATCTTCAGGAACATGAGCACAAGAGCCTCTTACGCTTCATGACGTGCGGCAGTGTCGATGATGGGAAAAGTACGCTTATCGGACGCTTGCTGTATGAGTCCACGATGATCTTTGAGGACCAGCTCACCTCCCTCCAAGCAGATTCGAAGAGGTTCGGGACGCAGAACGGCGACCTTGACTTGGCGCTGCTCGTTGATGGCTTAGCGGCTGAACGCGAACAGAAGATCACGATTGATGTCGCATATCGCTACTTCTCTAGTGACCGGCGCAAGTTCATCGTGGCCGATACGCCGGGCCATGAGCAATACACGCGGAATATGGTGACTGCCGCCTCCAGCGTTGATCTCGCGGTCATCTTGATCGATGCCCGGAAGACAGTGCTTACGCAAACGCGCCGCCATACTTACATCGTGTCCCTGCTCGGCATTCAGAACGTCGTACTGGCGGTGAACAAGATGGACACAGTCGGTTTTGCCGAGGAGACCTTCGAATCGATTGTCGCGGACTATCGGACGTTCGCAGAACAGATTGGGCTCCGACAATTCACCGCGATTCCGATTTCCGCGCTTAAAGGCGACAACGTAACGGCATGCAGTTCCCTGACCCCTTGGTACAACGGCCCGACACTATTAGAATACTTAGAATCGGTTGAGATTGTGCAAGAGCGGCAGATTCTCCCGTTTCGGATGCCCGTGCAGTGGGTGAATCGTCCGAATCAGGACTTCCGGGGGTTTGCCGGAATGATCGTGAGCGGTGATATCAGCAAAGGTGATCGAGTCATTGCCACGCCGTCAGGCAAGCTGAGCCAGGTGAAACGCATCGTCACCCAGGACGGCGACCTGGATAAAGCCGTCGCTGGACAATCGGTTACGCTCATGCTCGAGCACGAAATCGACATTAGCCGCGGCGACATCCTGGTGAGCGCATACTCGCCGATGAGCATGGCTGATCATTTTCAAGTCACAATCATCTGGATGAACGAAGAGCCAATGCTGCCCGGGCGTCCTTATCTCATGAAGACTGGCAGCCGCACCGTAGGTGCCACCATAACCGCCCTTAAATACAAGGTGAACGTCAATACGCTTGAACATCTGGCCGCCAAGACGATTGAGCTGAACGAGATCGGAATATGTAATATCGGGCTCGAACAACGCATTCCGTTTGAGCCCTATACAGAGAACCGCGAGACGGGAGGCTTTATCCTGATCGATCGGATGACTAACGACACCGTGGGTGCGGGGCTTATCCATTTTGCCTTATACCGCGCCGAGAACATTCACTGGCAAGCCTTGGATGTCGATAAAGCTGCTCGGGCCAAACTCAAGGGCCAAAAGCCGTGTGTGTTATGGTTCACGGGCCTGTCTGGTGCCGGCAAATCGACGATTGCCAATCTCGTTGAAAAACGTCTACTGTCGGCTGGCCGCCACACCTATCTGCTCGATGGCGATAACGTCAGGCAAGGGCTCAATAACGACTTGGGATTCACCGAGGCCGACCGGGTCGAGAATATTCGCCGTGTTGCCCAGGTCGCTCGAATGATGGTGGATGCCGGCCTTATCGTATTGGTTTCATTTATCTCGCCGTTCCGATCCGAGAGGCGGATGGCGCGGAATCTATTAACCAAAGGCGAGTTCATCGAAATATTCGTGGACACGCCGCTCGCCGAGGCTGAGATTCGTGATGTAAAGGGCCTCTATAGAAAGGCCAGGCGTGGGGAACTCAGGAATTTCACTGGGATCGATTCACCATATGAACCTCCCGAGAACGCCGAAATTAGGATTGATACGACCGCCGTCAGCCCGAACCAGGCGGCCGAGCTGATCGTTTCAAGACTGGTCGACACAGGTATCCTGAGCGGCTGCATTTGAAGGATGGGAGTTTTTAAACGATTCTGGTAGGTTCATCGTCCGGCTTCAAACAGTACGACCCGGGCTGCCAACGTGGAGTGAACGGCTTCAATCTCGATGCCTTAAACCCGAAGCCGTACCAAATCGCGCGTAGGTAGGGTGCTCTCAAATCGTCACGAGCGACAGTAATTTTCGAAATATGCTGATGTTTGCGATCTCGTGGAGATCGGCTCGACCCCGAGCACTGGATGCCCCAGGATCTCGCTGCCGCGAGGACTGGAGTAACTAACCCCGATGCGCAAGTTAAGATCAGCCGCTTCAGTCGGCTGTTTTCGTCCCGCAGTTGCCTCAGCTCGCGCAACTCCGCGATCGCCAGCCCGGCGTACTGCTTCTTCCAGGCATAGAACGTCGCCTGGCTGATCGACAGCTTCCGGCAAATGTCGGTTACCTTCTCTCCGGCCTCGGCCTGCTGCAAGGCCGCCACGATCTGCTCCTCGCTGTGTCCTTTCCTGGGCATGTTCCCTCCCTATCTTTGATTGGGGAGATCTTCTTCAAGCCCAAGAATACTCCAGTCTTCGCTGGTACAGTTTTCGGGTTTTGGGTCACTACGTGAGCTTCTCAATTATCGCTGGTAGAGTTTTCGGGGAGCATATATGGACCCGGCCTCTATTGCAACAGTTCGTTTTTTGGCGTGGATGGTTAGACTGCGTGCATATATCCGGCCTCGAAGTTGAGGGTCGTCACCCTCGGGCCCTGATGGAATTTGCGCTTTCTCTCCTGGAACAGGTCAACGGCCTCGAAGGCCCAGCCCCCGATCAGGTTCTGAGAAAGTCGGTCTACCGTTTCGCCATCAACGAATCTCTGCAATCTCGGACGTTCTTCTGTTTAACTGCCAACCGGACGGTGATCACCTCGAATCCGGAACGAGGCTCTGTTCGAATTCGACATCCCGGGCCCGACCAACGGGAGGGGGTAAGAGGTCTCGGTATTCGAGCTTCTTAGGAAGGTTTTAAAGTTTTTAAAGCGGGTCGCAGGGGCGCAGCCCCCGCGGGGTTCGGGGCAGAGCCCCGAGCAGCCAGGTAGAAGAGTAGTCGTGGTTATGACGTCCCTTTCTCTAAGCGGCTGCGCCGCGATAAGGCTGATCCTTCGCAAGCACCGCCCAAATGATCCGCGCATTCTTATTGGCCACGGCCACGCATGCTTTCGGCACACCCAGTTTTCGCGTCTTCTCAGCAATCCAACGGTTTCGAACATCGTGCTTATTGCCGGCACGGACCACAACGGACCGTGCCCCGTGAATCAGTAGCGTTCTTAGATACGGATCGCCCCTTTTTGTAATTCCGAGTAACCGCCGTTTGTCGCCGCTGGAATTGCTGTCTGGGTACGAGCCCGAGCCATGCAGCGAACTGACGGCCGTTTTGAAACGTGCTTCCATTCGCGATTGCGGCGACAACAGCTGTCGCCGTAACTGGCCCAACCCCTTCGATTGCGCCGATCCGTTGACACTGCTCACTTTGGCGGAACGCTTGAACAACCTTTTCGTCAAGATGGCTAACGCGCACTTCGATCTCGACGAGCTCTTCGTAAAGCGCTCTGAAAAGACTTTTCGCCGCACTGCTCAGCCGGTCGTCTTTTTCCTCTGTAAGCTGCGGCAGTGTCCTTCGCAACTGGCTCACGTGCGCCGGAATCTCGATCCCATATTCAGCCAATAGACCTCTGATTTGATTACAGAGCTGCGTCCGACATCCGACTAGGCGACTGCGAAACCGGTGAATGCACTGAAGGTCTTGTTGTTCGATCGTTTTTTGCGGAACGAAACGCATGTGTGGTCTGCTGACCGCTTCACAAATCGCCGCCGCGTCGTTCGGATCGTTTTTGGCCCCTTGTTTCAAATAGGGCTTGACAAACTTCGGCGCCACAAGCCGGACGGTGTGACCCAAACTCCCCAGGATGCGCGCCCAAAAGTGCGCTCCTCTCGTAGCTTCCATTCCGACGAGGCAAGCGGGAAGATTCGCGAAGAAGTCGGTCACTTGGCTTCTCCTCAACCTTTTCCGCAGTACGACACAGCCTTTCGCATTCACTCCGTGGATCTGAAACACGTTCTTCGCGATATCGAGTCCGACAATCCTGACCTGCATGGATCCTCCTTGCCCGACCACCGTAGCAGAGCGCCACATTGGACCGGGTCCATACCATCAGGTCACGTGGGCACGCAAGTTCTGATACAGCCGCGGCATGTTGCGTTGTCTGAAACTGAGGACCGACGAGCGAAGTTTGCACCGGTTTTCGATAAACAGATAGCTCCGGCCGGATTGCCGCAGCGCGCAAGCGACAATCGGAGTTTCAGAAGTTACCGGCAAAGAAACGGGGCCGGGGGCAGCGTCCGCGCCATTTCCGTCCCATGGCGGCGAAAAGCCGGCAAAGTGCATCCGGCCCGTAGTTCTGCCTCGGGTTCGCGGTCTTCCGCCGGACCCGCGGCCGGCGGCAGAGGCGGGCGAACTCATTTCCGCTGCTTCGCTCCGATTTCGAGCTCATACAGACTTACAAGTATCTTCCCAAGCAGCTTCTACAATGTCCAATCACGGCTTTCGGTGGAACCAATGATAAGGATGTGCTTCCGCAGCAGATAGAAGCCTGGAAAAATGAGTCGTCTGGTCGGTTTGCCGTTCATATGCTACCCGGCGATCATTTTTTCGTTCATGGCGCAGAAACCCCATTGTTGCGAGCCGTTGCAGAGACACTTGGATCGCCTTTTTGAATGTATTCGTAATTCCCCCGTCATATTCCCTAGTGCTCCGGGCCTGCCACACATTGGACGGGCTCACGGCCACAATGTCGGCATCCAGCATTATGAACGTAAGGGGACGTTCGCCCTCCAGCGGGTTCTTCAAGATGGAAAATCGGATGATGGCCTGTCTTCCCAATCTTCCAACCAAAAAGTCACGCCGAACCCAGGGCCTTGTGCTCTTGGACGCGCCCGTTAGCATTCCCGCCAGGTATAGAACCTACTGCTGCTGACGCCCAACCAGGTGGACGAATATACCGGTGCTGATCTCACTTGCTTGCGACCAGTGTCGGACGAAATCCACGATCTGATGCCGTATATCGTGCGCGACCCAGTCGCGTTCAGAGCAGATGCGTCCCGCGAGGTAGAGCACCTGCTTTTCACGCCATCCACCTGTATCAAAACCCTATCTGAAATGGTGTTGGGGTTGTCCATCGAGCGAGGAGCAGATTCACCCAGGTTGTTGGAAAGGCTAAGAAAACGCGAAACGGAATGGACGGTTTGGAAGAGAACTTCACGCGCCCAAGGCAGGGCGCTCCGGCAAGCACGATCCGAGCGTCGATAGCGCACCTTCAGTGCGCTCTAAGCATCAGCATGCAAATTAATAACATTGGACTCTAGGTCGGGAGAATCGTATTCTACCCATGCGAAGATGTCCGTCCTTAGCTTCAGCTCAGTCGGGGCTTCCCGCGAAGCAGGCACCAGCTCGAACGCAAACGGTGAACCAACGGGCACAGCTTTCGAACGACACTACCGCATCGGCGAACTCGCCGCTATGTGGAAACTTGGGCGCGAAACGGTTCGAAAGATGATCTGCCAAGAGCCCGGTGTGATTAAGATCAGGCTCGGGCGCAAAAAAGCGCACACCCACTATTCAGTTCCGGCTTCCGTCGCTGAACGTATCCACACCCGTCTGATGAATAGCCATCTTCTGTAATGGCCACGTTGTGAGCCGAACGCTTGTTCCGACCATGTTCACAGTAGTCGAAGAAAAATTGCGTAGAGACGCAAGTGTTGGCGCCGGTTTCATGACTGCGGGCGATCGGGCTCGGGCCGGTCGGCAAAAGCCTGCTTTAGAATGCTGGTCAAGCGTGCCTGTCGTTCAGGAATCCAGGCGGCATAATGCTTGCGAACCATCTGCTCGGAGTTGCCAAGCAACTCGGCCACCTCCCTGACGGTGACGCCAGGCCGCTGCAAAAGGATACGCGCAAACGTATGGCGAAAACGATGTGGCGTGGGTTTAGCACTCCACCTTCCGCAAAGGTCCCAAAGCTTTTTGAGCTTTCGCCGCCAAACGTCGGTGATTACGTTCAGATCCTTTGTCGTGTGCTCGCCGAAGATAAACGGGCCTACGCGTTGCGCCCGCTCTTGGATACGCTCTTGAAGCCACTCGGGGACCCAGGTGTAGACGTGCGTTCCAGCTTTTGTAGTCCTAATTCGAATTTCACCGGTCGGCTGCAATCGGTCAATGTGAAAGGTCGCCACGTCGGAAATTCGCAGGCCCGTATAAACACTAACCGATATGAAGTCGGCGACATCCTGCCCGGTCCACTTCCGGCGGTACCGATTAATCTGCGCCCCCGCTGGCTTGCCGTGGTGCGTTCGCGACCAGGTGATCGTCTGCTTTCCATACTCCTCCGCGCAGGCGCGGTACATGCGTTTGAGCTCGTCTTCGGAAAACGGAAACTTTTGCTCGTTGCGCTTGTCCGCGGCGTCTCGCGTCCGGTGCTGCTTGACCAAGCGAGCTGGATTCCGCGTGATCCATTCGTTCGCTAGGCAAAATTCGAAGAATGTCTTGATGGTGGTCATGCCTTTGGCCGCCGATCGTGGCGAAACTTTCCAAGATAAGCGAAAGTCGCGAACGTCGATTGGCTTCCATTGATCAATGGCGACGTACCCGCGCTCGGCCGCAAAGGCCTTCAGCTTCGCCATAAGAAGACGATATTTCTTCTGCGTGTTGATCGCGGCAGTCTGTTCGTATTCCGCCGCAAAAGCGTCTACAGCAACCTCGATCGTAATCGTCGGGTTCTTTTCTTTGTTGGATGGTTCTGGCTTCGTCGGAGGGGCACCGGTCCAGCTTCCGGCTTCATGCAGGCGAGTGAGAAACATTTTCGCATCCTCCCATCGCCAGCAGCCAGTGCTCTGTCGGTTAAAGCGATTGCCGATTGTGCCGGAGGCGTGAATCAGACAAGAGCATTTCTTCCAACCGCGACGGCCCTCTTCGAACTCGCCGGTCTTGCAGTCTTCCGGTAGACCGGCTTCGCAACCCTTGCGGTGGCGGCGGTAGAGCTTCATGGCCATGCAGCAATATTATCATGTTTGCACGTCATTGCACGGAGATCCTTGCACTGTATGCGTAAGTTGCAGAAAATAGGGTGGCGGAGAGAGAGGGATTCGAACCCTCGATAGAGTTTCCCCTATACACGCTTTCCAAGCGTGCGCCTTCAACCACTCGGCCATCTCTCCGAAGCGAAAACTGGCGCGCCAGAACGGTTGCGCAACTCAGTTTAGCATGCGGCGCCGTGCAGACCTCGTGAAGCTGGGTGCTCCCCGCGCGCGGAACAGCGCGCTGTTCTGCGCGCGGCGCCTTGCTTTCAGAAACTCGGCCGATCAACCTAGATCAAACTTCTCGTGATGCAACTGCGCATCCCCTTTTACGAGTACCGGACGGTGGAGGATCTCCTCAAATTCTTCGAGGTATTTGTTCTGATTCGATTTCAGGAAGCGCGCGACATCGGGATGAACCCGGAGAAGCACGTCCTTGCCCTCGACTACCGAGGCGAGCTTGTGCGCCTCCTGCAGAATCTCGCCGACGATGGTCTGCACGCTCTTGACGTAGCCCGCTCCTTCGCAATGCGGACATGGCATGCACAGGGCGCGCTCGAGGCTCTGCTTCACGCGTTTGCGCGTGATGGCCACCAGCCCGAAGTCGTTGAACTGTAGAATTTTGTACGGAGCGCGATCGGCTCGCATGGCCTCCTCGAGCGCCTGCATCACCTTTTGACGATTCTTGCGCTCATCCATGTCGATGAAATCGACCACGATGATGCCGCCCAAGTCGCGCAGCCGGACTTGACGCACGATCTCCTTCACGGCCTCCGTATTCGTCTTAACGATCGTGTCCTCGAGGCGATTGGACCGACCGACGTACTTGCCCGTGTTCACGTCAATCGCGACGAGCGCTTCAGTCTGGTTAATCACGATGTGGCCGCCGCTCTTCAGCCACACTTTGGGCCGCAGGGCTTTCTCCAACTCCGCGGTGATGTTGAATGCGTCGAAGATCGGCTCGGAACGCGTATACAGCTTGATCCGGTTTACGAGTAACGGCTGGAAGCGCTGCACGAAGCGAACCACGCCTTCGTACATCTCTTCGTTATCTACCCAGATCGCTTTGAACTCCTGGGTAAGCTGATCGCGCAAGGTCCGCTGAACGATATCTAAATCGTGGTGCAGCAGAACCGGAGCAGGACTCTTCTCAGCCTTCTGCCGGATATCCAGCCAGAGGTTGAACAGAAAGTTCATGTCAGCGGCGAGTTCTTCCTCGCTCTTGCCCTCGCCGGCGGTACGCACAATGAAGCCTCCGGGAACACCGGCGTGATGGACCTGGAGAATTCGCTTCAAGCGCTGGCGTTCTTCATCGCTCGCGATCTTGCGGGAAACGCCGGTGTGCTCCACGGTCGGCATATAAACGACGAAGCGCCCAGGCAGGGCAATGTGCGATGTAATTCGCGCGCCCTTCTGGCCGAGCGGTTCCTTGGCGATCTGGACGATAATCTCCTGCCCCTCTTTGAGCAGTTCCGTGATAGACGGAGTTGAAGATCGCTCCGGCCGGCTGACAACTCTGGACGACTCGGGACGAGACGGTTGATCCGCGGAAACAGTCTGAGCCTCGCCGCGCCTTTCTCCCTCCGCTCTCCCCTCGCCGTAGGCGCCTCCACGCGTCTTACGCCGCATGCGTCGCGGCATGCGATGAGAATAGCGGCCGCCTTGCTCGCGGACCTGGGCAGTTTGCGGAGGCACGCCCGGTTGTGACGCCTCGCCCTCGTGCGCTTGCAATGACTCGGCTTCGGCGGACGCGGAGGCTTCATCGGTACCCTCGTTCGCCGCTGATTCGATCGCCTCGCTCACGAGCTCCAGTTCTTCGGACGTCTCGATCGATTCAGGTTCCTCTGCAAGCAAGCTATCGATTGTGAGTGGGGCCTCCGAGAGCGGAGCGTCCGGCTCCTCCTCAACGACCGACGAGGCGAGCACGCCGGGGATCGGGGCGCCGTTCAATTCCTGAGCGACTGAAGCTTCGGGCTCCTCCCGGCTGTCGATCTCGGAAATGATCGACTCTGCCTCGGCCGCGCTGACTTCCACCGTGTTCGGCTGCGGGACATCGGCTATTTCATGCAGGCTGCGAATCTCTTCCTCCTCAGCTTCATCCAGCGGCTGAATGGGGCTCTGCCTATACTTAGCGAGCGATTCGCCAGGTAGCACCGAAAAATCGGAGGACTCGCTACTTTCAGCCTGCAAGCCCGCTTCGCCGCTCGGAGCTGCTGCGGGCTCGGCTGAACGTGGAGCGCGGCTGACTTCGGGGGCGTACTTCGATTCAGGAAATCCACGCCCACGATTCCGCCGGCGACGCGAACGCCGGCCGCCGCGCCTGTCTCGATCGCTGTCCTCCGTCCGCTCGGGCCGCGACCCGGCCTGAACGGAATCCGGCTGAGCGGAAGTGCCCTCGGCCACGGCCTCGCTTGTCTCTGCCGCAGCGCTCTCCCTGGGTGGCGCCTCCACCGTGGCGCGAGGCGCACGCTCCGGGGGGCGGCTTTCGCGCGACGGCAGGCGATCGAAGTCTTCGCCTTCTTCGAAGAAGTCCGACACGTAAAGAAACGTGTCGCGCTCGAGCCCCAAATCGACGAACGCCGACTGCATGCCCGGCAATACGCGAGTTACGCGCCCCTTGTGGATGCTGCCTGCAAGAGAATATTCGTTTGCCCGCTGAAAATAAACCTCGACCAATTGGTCGTCTTCGAGAAGCGCCACTTTCGTTTCGTGGCGATTCGCCGAAATCACCAGTTCCTTGCTCATTTAGACTCCTAGTCTTCGAGCCGGAACGGCGGGATCAAGCAACTGAGGAATTCAGCCTGCCGCCGGGTGATCCCAGGGACCGTTTTCCCGGCTGCCGCTGACGAAAAAATCTTTGCCTTGCCAGGTGGAGATGCAAATCTCGACACCTGCCAGGCCACTGAGCCACCGCGACTCGGACGCCAAATCCGCGGAAGCTCCTAAGCTCGTTTACCCCTCAATCTTCTTGAACGCCGGCCGCACCCGGCCGCCTCAATTTACAAATCGCCGGAGCCGCACATTGTTCACCAGCCCCAGCATCACAAAAACCGCAACGATGTTCGACCCGCCGGAGCTCATCAGTGGCAGGGGAATCCCCGTAACGGGCATCCGTCCCACCACCATTCCGACGTTTACCAAAATGTGAAACAGCAAAATTGCTGCGATACCCATGCAGATGTACATGCCGGCCCGGTCCGGAGCCGTTTGTCCGTTCTCCACGATCTGCATGAGCAAAAGAAAGTACATTCCGAGAGCTACAATTACACCTACAAAACCGTGCTCTTCCGCGAAAGCCGAGAAGATAAAGTCCTTATGCGGCACCGGCAAGAAACGTCCCTGTGTTTGAGTGCCCTTGGTCACCCCGCGCCCCCAAAGAGCGCCGGAGCCAACCGCGATTTTGGACTGGATGACTTGGTAGCCCGAGCCCTTCGGATCCTGGCTGGGATCGATAAAGCTGACTAAGCGGGCCTTTTGATAGTCCTTCAGCACAAAGAAGTAGCTCACCGGAGCAACGAATGCGACGATCAGTACTAACGCGACTGCATACTGCCAACGAAAACCGGCTAGAAAGACACCCGCCAACAAAACCGGCAGAAATGTCAGCGCGGTCCCCAGATCCGGCTGCAACATCACTAACACCATTGGCAGTCCGACCAGGCCTGCCAATTTGAGCAGATCCAGCAATTCGAGCTGCTCGCTCTTTAGCTCGGTCACATACCGAGCCACCAGGAGAACCACAACTATCTTAACGAATTCGGAAACTTGAAGATGATAACTCGCCGTTCCGATCCAGCGGCGGGACCCGAAGGCGCTCATGCCGAGTACGTAGGTCGCGATCAACGTTAATACAGACAGGCCGTACAGCACGGGCACCTGTCCCAGCAGCGTATGGTAATCGATTAAAGTTGCCACCCACATTGCGATAAACGCGGCTGCAATCCAAACCAGCTGCTTCCACCAGGCATCCGAGTAGTGAGTGTCGTAGGTCGCGCTGAAAATCTGGAGAACGCCCAGGCCGCACAGTGCCGCGACCAAGAGCAGCATCAACCAGTCGAGGTCGCGGATCGAACGATAGGCGCCCATTTATCGAGTCACCCCGGATGGCACGGCGGAGGCAGGCTGAGGCGGCCGCAAAATCTGAGGAGGCAGCGCGGCAATCTGCGGTTCGGGCTGCGCGAGCCGGGCTTTTTTGTCGAAGTACGCCTTGATCACATCTCGAACGATCGGCGCGGCAAGTTGGCCGTGTTCGCCGTTCTCAAAAAGTGTCGCTACTACGATCTCGGGATTCTCGCACGGGGCGAACCCTACGAACCAGGCGTTGTCTTTCATGCTCTGTCCTTGCTTGAATCCCGCCCTGAGAGCGTCGTTGGAGACCAGTTGGGCGCTGCCGGTCTTGCCGCACACCGCAACCGAGGGGAGCAGACGCGCGCGGATTCCAGTCCCGCCGTCTTCATTGACCACGCCGTACATTCCGGAAACAACTTTGCGAATATTTTCGAGATTCACTTCGGAGCGGCGTGCCGGCATCAGGTGCACCGCGTCCTTGATCAAATGGGGTTGAAACCACATTCCGCCGATCGCCATGCCTCCGATTGCTGCCGCCATCTGCAGCGGCGTCACCGTAGTCGCGCCCTGGCCGATCCCAACCGAGATGTTCTCACCCGGGTACCATTTCTCGCGGAAATTGCGGATCTTCCATTTGCGCGATGGGACCACCCCTTCAGCCTCGTGCGGCAGATCGATGCCGGTTTTGTGCCCGTAGCCGACCATCTCCGCGTACTTCGCGATGTCGTCAATGTCCATCCGGTTCGCCACGTTGTAGAAGAATGTGTCGCAGGAATGGACTAGCGCCTGATGAAGGCCAACCGTTCCGTGCTTGCCCCAGCACTTGAAGAAGCGGCCGTAAAAATTTGCGCCTCCCGGACAGCTCACGTGGAAATTGTCGTCGACGGCGCCAGTCTCAAGCCCGGCGAGTAGCATAATCGGCTTAAACGTTGAGCCGGGCGCCTGCTGTGCCTGGATGGCGCGGTTTAAGAGCGGATGCGCTGGATTGTTCACCAGCTCGTTCCAGTCTTTGGAGCGAATGCGTCCGGCGAACAGGTTCGGATCGAACGCGGGACGGCTTACCATCGCAAGTACTTCCCCATTGCGCGGGTCGAGCGCCACGACCGCGCCCTTTCGATTTTCCAGCGTCAGTTCGGCCACAGCTTGGAGATCGAGATCGATGGTCAGTTGCAGATTTTTACCGGGTATCGACTCCTTGTCTTCAGCCAGCACACGCCTTTCGTTTCCGAAGCTATCCACTTCGACGCGCCGCTGGCCGTCGGTCCCCATCAGCACGTCGTTATACTCGCGCTCAATGCCATCCTTTCCGATAATGTCGCCCTGGTGGAAGCGCGCGAATTCGGGGCTGTTGAGCTCAGACTCGCTCACTTCGCCGACGTAGCCGATCACGTGCGCGGCCAATCCGTCCCGGGGATACAGCCGATGCTGTACATGGATGACTTCCAGCTCAGGGAAGGTATTTTCGTCCTTGTGAGATTCGACGAAGGCGAGTTCAGCCGGCGTCAACTCTTCCTTGATCGGAATGGGATGATACTGCGGCTCGCCGCGAGATTTGAATCGCCGGACGCGCGTCACCAGGCTGTCGTAGTCGAGATTCAAGCCTTCCGCGATGGGCCGCAGGTGCTCCATCTTTAAGTTTTCTCGCGAGAGATACAAGCTGAACGAGGAGTGGTTGTCGACGACGACCCGTCCATCGCGATCCAGAATCTTCCCGCGTGGCGCGAGCACTGGAATCGCCTTGATGCTGTTCTGCATCGCGCGCTCCTGGTACATGGCGGGATTGCGGATCTGCAAATCCCAGAAGCCCGTGAGCAGGAACAGAAAGATCGCCACCATCAGGTACTGAAAGAACGCGATTTTCCCCGACGCGAATTTCGCGTCGTCGCGCAGCAGTTC
>Ga0335070_10004880_pt1 | contig 15731 bp, 16 predicted proteins | sample Lox_Sample_13_FD_206722 | JGI IMG/M metagenome (GOLD analysis project Ga0335070, IMG submission 206722) | Soil microbial communities from Loxahatchee National Wildlife Refuge, Florida, United States - Lox_Sample_1.3 | ecosystem: Environmental > Terrestrial > Soil > Wetlands | place: USA... | reverse complement strand
GAACGTGTCCATGCATGCAGGCTTGAGGCTGTACTTCTTTAGCAGCCGAAACCATTCGTCCACCCAGGACTGCGACGGATTAGGATAGTCCGGAACCATCTGCTCGGGCAGCAACTCGACACCTTCGGCGCCGATCGCGGCCATCTCAGCAAGACAATCTTCCAGCGTCATGGCGCGCGTGTAGTACTCCTCTTGATAGCTGTAGAGCGTCACGCCACGTTTCAGTTTGCCAGCGGTTTTCATTAGAAATCTCCTGAGTTGATCGTTGCGTCAGCGATGAGAGTTACTGCACGAGGGTGATCTTCTTGCGCGCGTTGGCGACGAATCCGCGACCGGGAATGTAAGCGGGCTTAATCACTTGCGTAACCGAAATCTCATGCTGACCTGGCCGAAGCCCGCCCTTCTTCAGTACCGTCACCGTGGCTGGTTCGCCAAAAGGCCAGCGGGCGGTTTCTTCCCGCGCCATCGCATCAAGGGTGTAGTCACGCCCACCGAAGGCGACGCGAATCTGGTCGGCTTGGAAATTCTCCTTGTCGATCGATACTTCAAGCCCGGCAATGATGGCGAGGTAAACGCCGCGATAGTAGGAGGTTCGGAGATTGAATTGGAAGCCCTCAATGTCGCCGTCACGACGAACGTTCTTGAATCCGCGCGTCATGATCATGTACTTTTCAAACATACGGACCCCTCTCTGGGCTGATTAGTGCGTACAATTTCAAAGCCGAACGTAGTATAGGAGGAGCTTGACACCGTATTCCAATTGATTGGCGTGATGCGAGGTATCTGCGATAGCGATTGTATGGCCGTTTTGCGGCTACCCATGTAGCAAGCGGCCAAGCTTATAATGCTTCGCAATCGAGCTCCCTTCAGGGCTGACGAGTTTTTGCTTCCCCTTACAGCGACTCTGACTCGGAGCGATGTTGCATTCTCGTTCGTTCACTTCCTCCCTCTCGCAATTCTGGAGCTTGACTCCGAATATCAATCGCCTAGAATAGTGGCGTATTTCTATGCACCTGAAGGGCTTAGACCTCAACTTGCTGGTGGTACTGGACGCCCTCATTGCCGAGAAGAACATTACTCGAGCGGGGGAACGGATTTATTTAAGCCAGTCGGCGACCAGCGGGGCACTCTCGCGCTTGCGGGAATTCTTTGGCGATCCGCTGCTCATTCAGATTGGCCAAAGGATGGAGCTGACGCCTCTGGCAGAGGAGTTGGCGGGACCGGTCCGAGAAATGCTGCTGCAAGGCGAATCGATCATTAAGAAGAACCTGGGTTTCCGCCCGGAGAGTTCTGACCGGACCTTTCGGATCAACATGTCCGACTACTCGGCATCGGTAGTCATGCAGCACGCCTGGAAAAAGATCCAGCAAGTTGCCCCGGGGATTCATCTCGAAATCACGTCGATCATTGAAGAACCAACCGTCGAATACTTGGACCGAGGCTACCTCGACATCTCTATAAGCCCGGCAGAACAGATGTCGCCGTTACATCCTTCCGACCGCCTGTTTGAGGATCACTATGCCTGCATGGTTTGGTCGGGGAACAAGATGGTCGGCAACCACATGTCGACGGAAAAGTATCTCTCGCTGGGCCACATCGTCACGCGATTTGGAAAAGCGCAAAACAGGTCCTTCAATGAGATATTCCTGGCACGAGCGGGACATCAACTTCGAGTCGATGTGGTTGTTCCCTCTTTCAGCATGCAACCAACGTTGCTGGTGGGAACGAACCTGATTGCTACAGTGCAGGAGCGCTTTGCCCGCTTCTACGCCCAGTACCTGCCGCTCAGAATCTACCCTATGCCGATTCCGCTGCCTCCACTTCAGATGAACATGCAATGGCATCGTTACCACAACAACGACGCCGGAACAAAATGGCTTTGTGACATTCTGCGGGAGGCGGCAAAGGAAGACTTGCACCCGAACGACAAAAAGACAGCCTCAAAATAAGAATCCGCGCTCTTTGCCGCCTAGTTCCCGCACAGAGACCGGCTCACGCTCTCCCCAGGATTCTCTTGCAGAGAGCGTGGTGCGCCTGCACCGTGGCAAACCCATCCTCGTCGTTGAACGCCTGTCCTTCCCACTCGGTAGAAATGTAACCGTTGTAGCCGCCGTTCAGGAATACTGGCAATAACTCCTCATATGGTATCGCTACCTCGTGGTTATTCGCGTCAAAGTCATAACACTTGCCATGGATGTGGATAACTTGGGGCATGATCTCGAGCCAGCCACGGGGCTCCATGCGGCCAATCATGGTGAACATCATGAACATTCTCCGGATGTCCATCTCGCTGGCGCCCGCGGCCTGTTCTCTGCTGCGGAATTCTGCTGCGCGGTCTTCCCGCGAGCCGCCGATGGACCATGTATCGAGAGCGATCTGGATGAATTTTTCCTGAATGCCTCCATTGCGCAGCCAGTTCAATAAGGATGGTGGAACGGCACGGGCCGACGCGCCCATATCTGGAATGAAACCCAAATAAGGTGAGTTAACCTTGGCGTACATTTCGCGATAAGCGAGCACATCCCGTGAGTCAGGCCTTTCGGGAGCGTGAATTTCCAGACCGAGCTTGACGTCAAGTTTTTCGGCGAGAGGCGCAAGACGGCAAATAACCTTGGGCCCGGCCAGAAACTGGTAGCGAACAACGGGAAAACCGAGTTTCGCGGCCGCTCGGATCTGCGCCTCGTGGTAGGCGTAGCTTTCGTCATCCGTCATGCGCTGGTCGCGGCGAATGTAGGCATCGGCATTGATACAAAGGCAGGAAGGTTGCAGACGGTGGCGGTCGAGCAAGGAACGGAGACGATCGGCAAACTCGTCCGTGACCGCGGGAAACCCACGAATGTGTGAAAAGCCGACAATCTCCAGGCCCGGGCCTAAGCCGAGTTCGCCTACTTTGGCAACGAGCTGTTCAAAGGTGTAGCGGCGCGAATGGTATTCGTTGTTAAAACTGAAGATGGTCGTGCCAAGCTGAAGTCCGTTCCTTGACGCTGTATGCATGATTCCCCTCGTTGAACAACAGCTAGTTGGCAAGCAGGCGTTTCTTGGCCTGAGCTGGCATGATTAGTCCCGGAATATAAGGAGGGCGGAGGAATACCGTCACCTCCACGAGATACTCGGTTCCGTGCGCTGGTTTCGGATAGTCGATTTGGAGGTAAGCGGAGTCCAGCACAAACCAAACTTCCTGCGTTTGATTCTCGAGTTGATCGAGACGGAAGTCTTTACCGTTCACACGTAGTTTCATTGACGCAGGCTGAATTACTTCTCCATTGATGCGCACTTCGCCGATGTCCACTGTCGAGAGCGGCAGCGCGCGATACCAGGGCAACCGAATGTCCACTTCCAAGCCACCCGGGGCCACGTGAAGACCGTTGTCGCTGATTACGGCATTCGTTAGCATCGCGTTGTCCCTCCCGTGTTTCGGCCGATGCGAAATGAGACCACTCAAACAATCAGCCGTTCAGTCCAACGTTCATGTAAACACGGCCTCCAAAGTGTGCCAAATCGTTTGTTTCGATTACAGCTATTGCCGGTGTAGATATATCTGCAAGGAGCCCGAGATCTTGCTGAGTGGTACAATTTCATTTAGAAAGTAAGTAATAACTGAAGACGGAAGCGCGACTTTCTCAGGCAGGCAATCCAACCAGATTTCATCCCCACGAGGGCTCGTTGCCCGGCTTCCACTTCAAGCTGCAGCCACGGCTCGGCATCTGCGTGGCGGGTGCCGGCTTGCCGCCGAGTGCCGCTTCCACAGCCGCTCGCATATCGGCGCCGGTAACGGGAATTGCAGGTCCCGGAAAATGCGGCGTCTGCGGACGGCTGTTGTCGAATTGCCCACGATAGTAGAGACGCCGATTCGAGTCGTATAAGAAAAAATCGGGTGTACACGCTGCTCCAAACGCTTTCGCCACCTGCTGCGACCCGTCATAGAGGTAGGGGAACGAAAATCTGTGAGCGGCGGCGAACTCCACCATCTTGTCGGGTGCGTCGTCCGGATAACTCTCAATGTCGTTCGAGCTGATCGCGACCGTAGCAAGGCCATTCGGGGCATACTCAGATGCGAACGAAACAAATCCATCGATGAGGTGCTGAACAAAAGGACAGTGATTGCACATGAATGCGACCAGTAAACTGCGCATGCCGGCGAAATCCTTAACCGCATAAACGCGCCCGCTTGCATCCGGCAAGGAAAACTGAGGTATGAGTGTTCCAAGATCGGGCATCAAAGATTCATATCGCATCAATTCCTCCGCGCGAAAGATGAAAGTTATTGCATTGGTTGCGTTGCGAATAAAACGCCAAGCAGGGTGACTATACATTGGCGAGAAGCGACGGAGAAATCATTTGCTTGCATAGGGCCTATCGATGGCTGCGATGTCATCCCAAACGAGATGAACAGAGTATTGACCGAACCAATACTTATCATCCATTTAAACCATTTCTCGGCCATTTTGCTGCTCGATATACTTTCCGCGTAGTTCCGCCCATCGGTGCATTGTGAGCATCTTCCAGAAGCAGAAAGGAGGGGTCCAACCGATGTTTGATCAATATCTGATCTGCGAGGAAGGATTCAGCAACGTTTTGCAAAACGGGAAGCCGGCTGGGTTTCAGCTCAACGTGCGCATTACCTACTACCGTGGAGTGGCACTTTCGTTGGTAGAAGGATTCGAAATCAGGGTCGATGGCAAGAAGTACGAACGCGATCAGGTTCGCTTCTCGGTAAGAGACAGGAGTTTCACCTTCAGCGAGATGGAAACTGCGGTCAACGACCGGTGGGAGTTCGGTGAGATCGCGACCTTGACGATTCCAGAACCCGGAGGCCTTGCCCCGGGCAAACATGAGATCGAAGTCTTCGAGCATCTGCGCATATCGTATCTGCCGTGGCCCAGCATTACCGGAGACAAGAAGGTTCTCACTTTGGCAGCTTGAGAACGTAAAGCGTAAGAGGTCCAGTATGCCCAGAATTAAAACCGGTGTGTCGCTGTACAGCTACCAGGAGGAATACTTCCTTCGCAAGATGACCTTGGAAGATTGCATTGCGGCGGTGTCGAAACTGGGGGCCGATGGCGTCGAAATTCTCGGTGAGCAGATGCTCCCGAACTTCCCTTCCCCTGGTTCAAAGTTCGTGGACCAGTGGTTCGGTTGGATGGACAAGTACAAGACAAAGCCGACCGCTTACGATGCCTTCCTGGATACAAAGCTCTACAAAAATCGCCTGCTCACTGAATCGGAATGCGTCGACATGATGGCTCGTGACATCAAGCTTGCGAGCCGGTTGGGTTTCAACATTCTTCGCACGCTGGTTATGACACCACGTCCGGTTATCGAAAAGAGCCTCGAGATTGCGGAACGCCACGACGTGAAAATTGGGATCGAGGTTCACGCGCCATTTTCGCTGAAGTCTCCGTGGATCGACGAATTCATGGAACTTGCCGACCGGCTAAGAACTCCTTATTTCGGGATCATTCCGGATATGGGGATCTTCGTGAAGCGTCTACCACCCGTTTATCTGGGCTGGCACGTTCGCCACGGCGCCAGCGAACGGATCGTCGCTTACATCGCCGAGGCGTATGCTGCGCGCATGGACAAAGAAAAGGCCAAAGCGGAAGTAGCAAAAATGGGCGGAACGGAAGCAGAAGTGCAATTGTGCGAACACGCTTTTCACTACAGTTTCGACAATCCGAAATGGCTGCTTCCTTACATTCCGCGCATGTTGCACATTCATGCGAAGTTTTATGAGATGACTTCGGATTGCGTCGAGCCGAGCATTCCATACGATGAGATCGTTCCGATCCTGGTGAAGGGCGGATACCAGGGATATTTGTCCAGTGAGTACGAGGGACAACGGCACATCCAGGACTTGGGTGAAGTGGATAGCGTCGAGCAGGTACGCCGGCAACACGCAATGTTCAAGAAACTGATGGTGAACTGATCAGCCACGAAGAAAGCGCACAGGTTTATTGGAATCTAATTGGAGGACTGATGGATAAGTTGAGAGCTGGAATCATAGGCTGTGGCGGAATTGCGACACTCAAACACTTTCCCGCGCTGGCAAAAGCGAAAGACCGGATTGAAATCGTTGCGCTTTGCGACCTTATCGAAGAAAGAGCGACTGGAGCGTTGGCCAAGCACGGGGCGAAGGGCGCGAAGTCCTATACCGACTATCGGAAGTTGCTCGAGGATAAAACGATCGATGTCGTTTACGTGCTGACTCCTAACAATTCGCACAGCGAGCTGACGGTAAATGCGCTCGATGCGGGGAAGCACGTTCTGTGCGAGAAGCCAATGGCCGCCACGTCGAGCGACGCCAGGAAGATGCTTGATGCGGCTAAACGCACTGGGAAAAAACTCACGATCGGGTATCAGAATCGTTTCCGCAAAGATACACAGACCCTCTACAAGGCTTGCCGCGCCGGGGATTTGGGCGACATTTATTTCGCCAAGGCACACGCGGTTCGCCGCAAGGCCGTGCCCACGTGGGGAGTCTTTCCGGACAAATCGAAACAGGGAGGCGGACCGCTTATCGACATCGGTACGCACGCCCTGGACATTACTCTTTGGGCGATGGACAACTATCGTCCCAAGCAGGTCCTTGGTTCTGTATTTCAGAAGCTCAAAGACAACTTCGAAGGAAATCTGTTTGGGCCCTGGGATCCGAAGACATATGAAGTCGAGGATTCCGCCTTCGGCTTGGTGAAGATGGAGAATGGCGCCACGATTTTTGTGGAAGCGTCGTGGGCATTGAACACGCTGCAAACTCGCGAGGGCCAGGTGACTCTGTGCGGCACCAAGGCTGGTGCTGAATTGGTTGGCGAAGGGGCCGCGGCACCGACGTCCCCAGTAAACGGCACAGGGCAGGTCGTATTCAACACGGCTCGCAACGGAGAACTTGTAGATATTAAGCCGCTCGTAATCAGCGGTCCCGGCCCGGCCGATTGGGGCGGGGATCCTTTCCGAGTGGGCGATGCCGAAGCGAAAACGTGGCTGGATGCGATCGTGAACAATACGGATCCAGTGGTCAAACCAGAACAGGCATTTGTAGTCACGCAAGTTCTGGAAGCGATTTACCGGTCGGCTGAAACCGGCAAGGCGATCGAACTGGCTGCGTAAGAGCCAAGAGAGACGGGCCCGAGAAAACATCTCGGGCCCAGACTCCGTCAATCACTGGTTGTACGCTGGAGGCATTGCGATGAAAGTCGGGGTATTCACGGCGCTATTATCCGGGCTTCCCCTTGAGGGTGTTCTCAAGAAACTTTCGCAGTTCGACATTCATACAGTTGAACTGGGGACCGGCAACTATCCGGGGGATCCGCATTGCAAGCTCTCGATGCTCGACGTTGAGAAAGAAATGGTCGCATTCAAGAAGTGCCTCGACGACCATGGATTCTCGATAAGCGCACTGAGTTGCCATGGCAATCCGCTCCATCCCAACGCGGACCGGGCACGGCACGATCGCGAAGTGCACCGCAAGACGATTCTGCTGGCGGAGAAATTGAAGGTACCGGTGGTTGTCGATTTCAGCGGATGCCCGGGAGACTCGCCGAAGGCAACGGCGCCGAACTGGGTCACGTGTCCATGGCCGGGAGACTTCCTTGACATTCTTCGCTGGCAGTGGGAAGAAGTCGCCGTCCCCTACTGGGTCGAGAATGCCAGGTTTGCTGCCGATCACGGTGTGAAGGTCGCCATTGAAATGCATCCTGGCTTTCTCGTCTACAACCCGGAGAACTTGCTGAAGCTACGCGCCATCGTCGGGCCGTCGATTGGGTGCAACTACGATCCAAGCCACATGTTCTGGCAAGGCATCGATCCGATAGCGGCGATCCGCCTGCTGGGAGACGCGATTTATCACGTCCACGCCAAAGACACGCAGATTTACTCTGCCAATCTTCCTTTGGTTGGTGTGCTTGATACCAAGCCTTATACCGACGAGCGGCACCGGAGCTGGATTTTCCGGACCTGCGGGTATGGCCACGGCGCGGAATGGTGGAAAGAGTTCGCGTCAACTCTGCGGATGTATGGCTACGATTATGTTCTCTCGATCGAACACGAGGACAGTTTGCTCTCTCCGGAAGAAGGTCTCAGAAAATCCGCAGCGTTTCTGAAAGAAGTCGTGATCCAGGAACCCCCTACCGCGGCCTGGTGGGTCTAGGAGATAGAAAATCTTCGGCTTGTCTCGCGTGTTGGCGACTTCCGCGGCTAGGGGCAACGATCTTTGGGACCGGCAAGAACACTTGGCACTATTGCGTGCCAGCCTCCACCCGCCTCGCATTCTTCCTGTTCCCACCCGGCCTGCATTCTTTGCTCAACCAATTCGAAAGGCATGATTCCGCTGAGAGCGTCGGCTGATTCAACGTTGCAGGCGCCCACCGCACAGGCAATCCTGCACACCTGTTCCGGAGGGAAGGCGCGAAGGATGCCGTAGAGAAAACCTGCGACCGTGGCATCTCCGGCTCCCGTGGTTCCGATAATTTTGACCTTGAAAACCGAGGTCCACAGCTCGCGATTGGCCCAATCCTCGGAGAGTAACTTGTGACTCGTTTTGGACAGCCGATCCAAGGTAGTCGTGCGTAAGTAAAGACCGCGGTTTCCGAGTTTGATGGCAACAACCGCTGCGCCCATTTGACACGCAGTCTCGCCCAGCCGTTGCAGAGTGTCCACATCGATGTGCGCGAGTGCCAGAGAACCATTCTTGATCAGGGAACCGGAATTTTCAGGCTCAAGCATGCACGCCAACTCTTCATACGAAGGAAGGAAGAGATCGACATGAGGAAGTACTCGGGTAGCAATCGCGCGCCAGTTGACACCGCCGGCCGGTGAACTCGGATCGGGATATGCCATATCCAACGAGGTCAGCAGTCCTCTTTCCTTTGCCTGCCTGAAGACCTCTTCCAAATCGCGGCCTTCTTCGTCGAACATCTTGCGCATGAGAGGGGGATAGCCGAAATGAAAAATCTTCGCTGGCTTCAAAAAGGCAGATTGAACGTCGTGGGCCGAGAAAGAGTCGTTGCTCCCCGGATAGTGAAGTACCATCCGATCGCCGCCCTGCGGACTGAGGAGTACGCTGTAGGACGTACTTTCCGCGGACGATTTGGCCAAGCCGCTGCCGGTCTCTCCAAATTTCCTGAGCTCTAACTGCACCAGTTCGCCTAAGGGATCCCTGCCAATTTTGGAAACAAGGTGAACCGTGGCACCCAGCTTTTTCAAGGCGAGTCCGGTGTTCGATACACATCCACCGAGACTCACGGCGGCGGGCCCTATTTCTTCTAGTGTTCCAGGCCGAAAACGGAAATCAGACTGATGCATTCCTGGGATGATGTCCAGACACATGTGACCAGCGACAATGACATCCACTTCGCGTTGTTGCCCATTGGGCATCGCTCTTCTTCGGTTTCTGAGGATAAGGGAAGCCGTTACTTGAAACTCCTCAATGAGCTAGGGCCGGAACGCGCGCACACAGGCGATTGATCATCGCGAATTGCCGGCGGATCTGATCCCCGCCCGCATATGGCTCACGCGGACCTTCGTACTCGCTGGAGAAGTAGCCGTCATATCCCAGTTCGACCAGCGCGGATATGACTTTGTCATATGGGATGCTGCCTTCCGTCAGGTCATCCAAGACTCCCCAGAACTTGGCATGCATATGGAAAATGTACGGCAGGTACGGTTTGAGATCGTGCGGATCAATGGCCAGAATGGGGTCGGCCCATTCTCCCGGCTGCAACCTGCGGCCTTCGCGGTCCTTGAAAATGCTGGTATCGATGAGCAATCCGAAGTGTTTGGTGCCTGTCCTGGTGATCAGGTCCAGATAATCGTCCACCGTTTTCGATTTGAGCGGCGTTGGCGCGTGGATCTCCGGAGCGATCCTTACGTTGTATTTCTCTGCATAGGGGAGGGCCCTCTCCGTCATCTCCCGCCAGACTGGATCAGGTACGAGGTCATCCGTGACCACACCCAGCTTCGGCCTCATGATCGTAAACCCAAGGCGGTTTGCGATCTTCATGTCCCTGAGCAAGAAATCAAGAGATTCCTGCACGCTCAGCGTGCGCCCCTTGTATAAACGGGAGTCGACCCAGCAGTCATAGCAGGTCGGCTCGACACCATACTTCACCATCAATTGGTGCCAGTGCTCCACCCAGGTATCCGTGGGATTTGGATAACCCGGGACATGCGTTTCACTCAGTATTTCGATGCCTTTCGCGCCCGCATCAACCGCATCTGCGATACAGTCTTCCAGAGTCATCGTGGTTCCGAAATCGCCGCTGTAACTGTAAAGCGTTACGCCGAGCTTGAATTTAGCCATGATTACGTCTCCTTTGCGGCAAAGCACACTGTTAGTTCGCCAACGCGATCTTTCTCTCGGCAATCGTGATCCAGGGTCCCATGTCAGGTGGCATGTAGGAGGCTCGGAATGCCAACTTTACGCGCACGTCGTGCATCCCCACTTCCAGTCCTCCCGGTTTCGGCACGGTCAATGTTGCGGCCTCCTCAAAGGGCCAACGAACATCATGCGATGCTTCCAGTTCGGGGAGAGTGAAATTCTTGCCACCCAAAGTCCAGAGAATTTTTTCGCGCGGGAACTCTTCTCCATCTATCGAGACATCGGCGCCTTCCAGCAGCGAAGCCCAGATGCCGCGGTAGTAAGGGGTACGGATTCTGACCTGGAAGCCGGTAATCTTCCCATCCTTCGACACGACCTTGAAGCCACGCGATTGAATCATGCCTTTTTCAAGCATGCTGTTCTCCTTTGCTGCACTTGCTCTAGCTTCATTGCCAACGGCGATAAGTTCTCAAATCGTCAATCGGACCATCGCACATCACGTCTATGTCTTCCGCAGGTGGGGCAGAATCTCCTGTGCGAACAGCCGCATCGTGCGATGGACTTCTTCGGTCTTCATGCCGGGGTGGCGAACTTGCATCGGCAAGTGCGTTACTCGTCCTTCGATTCCGTCACGAATTTCGATAAATCTGTTCAACACTTCTTTCGGAGTTCCCACGAGTGCCCCTCGTTCTCCGGGCACAAATGTCTTTCCAGCGCGAATCATTTCTTTGGTGATTTCGGCGGTTGGCGGCGGGATCGTCCCGTCGAGCCTCTTGCGAAGCTGGTAGAAATTCATGAAATAATGCAGACCGTCGAGAGCCGCGGCCCATGCCTGGTCGGTAGTCTCGGCAATGCAAAGATGCAGCATCGGGGCTACAAAGTAGTCTTCCGGATTGCGGCCAAATTTGCGCAGGGCCGCGTCGTACTGAGCGGAACCTCCAGCCAGCAGGTGATAACCTCTCTCCGCGGCACGCTCGACGTTCTTGGGGCCCATCACACCAGCCCACACCGGAACTTTCTTCTGCACAGGCTTGGTGGTGAAAGTGATGTTCGGGAACTCGTAGTACTTGCCTTTATGGGTAAAGATCTCTTCGCCGTAGAAGCAGCGCTCGATGAACTCGATGCTCTCCCACATACGCCCGTTTTTTTCTGAGGAATCAATACCGAAATTCTCGAATTCTTCATATTGCGATCCCACTCCAATGCCAAGATCGAAGCGGCCGCCGGAGATGATGTCGAGTACTGCGACATCCTCGGCGATTCTCAGAGGATCGTGAAATGGCAGGCAGAGAATCGAGCTACCTACTCGAATTTTTTTCGTCTTGGCGGCAACTGCCGAGGCGACTAGCAATGGCGACGGCGTCCACTGGCAAGGCCTGCCGTGATGCTCACCATACCAGGAGAAATCGAATCCCAATTCTTCTGCGAGAACCGCGTCGCTGATGTAGTCCGCATAGACCTGTTGGAGCGGGTAGGGTTTGCTCGGGTGATTGCGTACTCCTTGAATGATTCCAACTTTCATGACGATGCTCCTTTGTCTTGAACCAGTCCGAGTTCTTGTGCCAGATGAACCGGACTGCAAAATTTGAAACTCCCTTCATCCGGCTGTGACCGCACTCGCCCGCGTTGCCGCCGAGACTCTAGGAGCGGCGTATCTACGGTCGCGAAAGAGGACCAGGAAGGCCAACATGACTATGCACGATGCCGCCGCGGGAATCTGCCAAATCGAACGCCAGTTGTGATGTATGCCGTTGACGCCCGCCATGCGGTAATGGTCGACAACCCGTCCTGACAGCCACGAGCCAATAAACATGCCGAAACCGTAGGTCAGGAGCGTAATCAGTCCCTGCGCCGCGGCTCGAATTGAATCGGGGGCCTTGCGATCGACATAAATCTGACCGGTTACAAAGAAAAAGTCATAGCAGATACCGTGCAGAATGATTCCGCTATAGAGCATCCAGACCAGCGTCGTGCTGTTGCCGGCGGCGAACAGCAGGTAGCGGGACATCCACGCCAACATGCCCACGGTGAGCATGTACTTCACGCCCAGCCTGCGGAAAAACCAAGGGATCAGCAACATGAAGAAGACTTCCGATGCCTGTCCCATCGTCATTTTTCCGGCGGCATTGGCGGTTCCGATTTCATTCAGAAAAGGATTGGTAAAGGCGTAGTAGAACTGCAAGGGGATGCAAATAAGAAAGGAAGAGGCTGCGAATACGGCAAAGGAGCGATCGCGGAAGAGTTGCAGGGCATCGATTCCGAGCACATCTCTGAATCGGACAGCCTTCCCTATAGCAAGTGGTGGTGTGTGGGGCAGAGCGAGGCTGAAGACCCCCAGCAGGAACGAAGACGCAGCTGCGATCCGCATCGGTTTGGCCGTTGCTTCCAGCCCCATCTTTCCGATGGCAACACCGGCGACGATCCAGCCGATCGTGCCGAGAACACGGATCGCTCCAAACTCCTCGCCGGGAGATCGCATCTGTCGGAAGGACAGGGAATTGGTGAGGGCAACGGTCGGCATGTAGCACAGGGCATAAACCAATAAAAGCAGGTAAAACCGCGCAAAGGTAGTTTGTGTCGATGCGAGATAGAGAACGCCGGCACCAAGGAGATGAAGGATGACGAGGACGCGCTCTGTCGCTAAAAAACGATCGGCGATCATGCCCACGAAAAATGGTGCAACGATCGCTGCGATGGCTGTCGTCCCCGAGGCGAGCCCGATCTGCTGACCGGAGAAATGCAGGGTCTGCGCCAGCCACGTGCCGAGAGTGACGTACCATGCTCCCCACGTGAAGTACTGAAGGAACATCATCACTGACAGCCTGACTCGGACATTCGGGCGCATCTGGAAGATTTCTTTCGACAGTCCTCCGCATGCCCGGTTTCGCTGGAGCAGCGGAGACCGTGAACAGCATAGCGTCCGGCTCGCCTGTTTCTAAATGGTTTAGGTGGATAGGAGCTATCGACCACGTCAATGCCCGGAGAGATCAGGCGGGAGTTGCTATTCGGGTGATCGGCACGGTGCAGCGCCGGCTGCTTGCTTCGCAAGCAATTTCAAGCAAGTGCATCACGTTCAAAGCCTGCTGAGAAGTGACTTCTAAAGCCGCACTCGAACTGACTGCATCGCGTATGTTCTCGTAGTATCGGCGATAGTCGCCAGCTGAGGTCGCGATTCTCGTCGAGTTAGTCTTATTCTCCCCGGCCAACGAGAGATTCCCCCACTTGTCTTCCGGTTCGATACCCCAGTCGGGCTGGCTTGGCCTCGCTCCAGCCTTGAGAGCTTCCTCCTGCGGATCCAGCCCAAACTTCACGAAGGATCCACGGGTTCCGTGCAGCCGGAAGCGAGGGGTTGGGGCATACACGAGCATGCTGGCTCGAAGCAACGCTCGCATCTTTCCGTAGTGCAAAACAACATCGAACGCGTCGTCAACCGCTGCGCCCTCGCGCTCAATCCGCAAGTCAGCCGAAACGGCCTCTGGCATACCAAAGAGCACAACGGCCTGATCGACCAGATGAGCGCCGAGGTCAAACCAGATACCGCTGCCGGGCTCCGGCTGTTCTCTCCAAGCATCCGGCCTGAGTTGCGGCCGGTAGCGATCATAATGCGATTCGTAAAGAATGAGTTCACCGAGAGTACCTTCCTGCAGCAAGCGGCGAACTGTCAGGAAATCGCCATCCCAGCGGCGATTCTGATACACACTGAGGATGCGGTCGCGCTCCCGCGCGAGACGCAGTAATTCGATCGCCTCCGAAGAATTCGTGACAAAAGGTTTGTCCACGACGACGTCGCGCCCGTGGAGAAGACATTGATGCACGAGAGCGAAATGGGAAGCGGTTGGCGTGGCAACAACGATCAAACGAATCGACTTCTGTGAAAGTAAGTCATCCACGCTGCGCAGGAGCCGCGCATCCGGATATAACTCGCGGGCCGTCTCGCCGTGACGCTGAACGATCGCTGCGAGTCGCAGGCCGGGGACGGAAGAGATAACCGGAGCATGAAAGACGCGCCCGGCAAATCCGAACCCGATCAGCCCGACCTCGATTTCCTGCATCAATTTTCCGGTCTGTCCTCAACTCGCGCGAATTGTCGGCGGAACCCGGCTGGCAGATTCAATTAGCGCCTGAAAATGTTAACATGCAGTTTTTCCGACGCACTCGATGATGCGCCCGTCACAAGTCGGGATGGCGGGACATCGATTATAGCGAGGCTTTGATAAATGGATAGCACTGTTCGCACTGTTCTTGAGGATTATCAGTCGCGCCTGGACGAGGAACTCAAGATAACAAGCAAGTTTGACTTGAATGAATATCTGCGTAGCAGGGACGGTTACCTGCTTGGGATTGGTGGCGACACCGGGAAGTTCCTGAACATCCTCATAAAATCGCACCGCCCCAAAACGACTGTGGAGGTCGGCACCTCATACGGCTACTCAACCTTATGGCTGGCCGAGGCCGCGCGGGCGGTTCGCGGCAAACTTATCACACTGGAACTTAGCCCGGATAAGTCCGCCGTGGCGCAGAAGGTGATTGCGAAAGCGGGGCTGGAGTCATCGGTGGAGTTCGTCGTCGGAGATGCCATACAGAACATTCAAGCAATTGCGGGACAGATCGATTTTGCGCTCATTGATCTTTGGAAGGAGTTATATATCCCCGCCTTCGACCGTCTTTACCCTAAGTTGAGCGCGGGAGCGATCGTCGCTGCCGACAACATGCTGTCGCCTTCGTACACGACTGAAGATGCAGCCAGATATCGCGCCCATGTGCGATCGGCGGCCGGAATCGAAACGGTGACTGTACCCATTGGCAGCGGTGTCGAGTTGAGCTACTACTCGGGACCGGCCTAGGAAGAAAATTCTATGCATTGCTTGACGGATACCAGCCCCAAGGTTGCTCTTCATCCGTGTTCAGGGTGACTTGTGTAAACGCGGCCATATGCGTTCGGCGTTGCCGCGATCAAGGGCGTATTGCACATCGGTTGGCAACTTTAATTCCTGAAACTGATCGACTGTCGTTTCATAGGCTTCCACAGGGAAGTCTGTGCCGAATAGGAACTGAGTCGATGGCGCAAATGCCCGCAAGGCGGCCATCGGCATTGGATATGTCGCGTGCGCACATTCATAGAACAACCGCTTCAGTTCGTAATAGGCCCCACTGGGCATTTGCTCGTTCTTGCCCTCGGCGTGCGCTTTGAAATTAGCCGCATCGCCTGGAACCCGATCCTTAATTCGCCCCGCCAAGGTTGGCAACGCAGCGCCCGAGTGATTTACGATCCAGTGGATATCCGGGCAATGTGCAAGGGTCCCGCTGAATAACAGACTTACGACAGCACGCGTCGTATCGAAGTCATACTCCACCACATAGTCGGGGACACCGCCAACCAGATTCCGACAACAGTTGGGCGTTGAAGGATGGATGAAAA
>Ga0335070_10004879_pt1 | contig 15732 bp, 12 predicted proteins | sample Lox_Sample_13_FD_206722 | JGI IMG/M metagenome (GOLD analysis project Ga0335070, IMG submission 206722) | Soil microbial communities from Loxahatchee National Wildlife Refuge, Florida, United States - Lox_Sample_1.3 | ecosystem: Environmental > Terrestrial > Soil > Wetlands | place: USA... | reverse complement strand
CGGCGCCATCGCCGCGCAGCGCTGCGCCAGCTCGCGGAACCCTTCCTCGCTGACGCGCATCTCCGCGAGCGGGTCGGCGACGTGCGCGTCGAAGCCCGCCGAGACGACGACGAGCTCGGGGTCGAACCGCGCCACTGCCGGCTCGACGGTGTGCTCGAACGCGTGGAGGTACTCCTCGTCACCCGACCCCGCGGACATCGGGACGTTCAGCGTCGTCTCGAGCTGGTCGTCCGGCCCGCCGCTGCCGGGGTAGAACGGCCACTGGTGGAGCGAGCAGAAGAAGACGGAGTCGTCGTCCCGGAAGATCGCCTCGGTGCCGTTCCCGTGGTGGACGTCGAAGTCGACGATCGCGACGCGCTCGAGGCCGAGTGCGCGCTGCGCGGCGCGTGCCGCGACCGCGACGTTGTTGAAGATGCAGAAGCCCATCGCGCGCTCCGCGAGCGCGTGGTGCCCGGGCGGACGGACGAGCGCGAACCCGCCGCGCACCGCGGCCTCGATCGCGGTGCCCGCCGCGAGCGACGCGGCTTCGAAGCTCGTCGCGGTCGCGATCGTGTCGTAGTCGAGCCACGTCGGCTCCTCGACCGCGCGCACGCGCTCGACGTGCGCCGCGGTGTGGCAGAGGAGCAGCTCGTCCTCGGTCGCGGCCCGGCCCTCGCTCCAGACGGGCTGGTGGTCGAGCAGCACCTGGAGCCGCTCGGGCCGCTCGGGGTGGTGTCCCGTCGGGTGGAGTCGCGCGAGCGCCGGATGCGTGAGGACGTCGATCGGCGTCACCCCAGCGCCGCGAGCCGCTCGGCGACCCCGTCGAGGCCCAGGCCCTTCGCAAAGGCGGACGCCTCCGCCCATGTGGGTGTCTGGGCTTCGAGGGGAGGAAGAGGGGCGGAGGCGTCCATCGTCGCGATTCGCCGGAAGAGCCGTAAGTCCTCCGCCTCGGCCGCGAACCGCCCGTCCGCGAGCACCGCCTCGAGCGTCCCGTATTCCCGCAGCAGGTCGGCCGCCTTCTTCGGCCCGATCCCCCGCGCGCCCGGCAGCTTGTCGGACGGGTCGCCGCGGAGCGCGATCAGGTCGGGCACCTGCTCCGGCTCGACGCCGTAGATCTCGCGCACCTCCGCGGGGCCGATCCGGTCGATCTCGCTCACGCCCTTCGTCGGCCGGAGGATCGTGACGCGGTCGCTCACGAGCTGGAACGCGTCGCGGTCCGACGTCGCGACGAGCACGTCGCCCGGCCAGGCCCTCGCGCCGGCGGCGAGGAAGTCGTCGGCCTCGAAGCCGTCCGCCTTCGCCGCGGCGAAGCCCATCGCGGAGACGAGCCCCGGGAGGATCTCGAGCTGCTCGAGGATCGAGTCCTCGAACACGCGCCCGGACTGGTACGGCTCGTATGCCTCGTGCCGGTACGTCGGCACGGTGAGCGTGTCCCAGCCGACGAGCACCGCGGCCGGCCGTTCGCGCTGCCAGAGCGTCGTGACCATGTTCGAGAAGCCGACGACCGCGTTCAGCCGCACCGACTTCGGGAGCCCGTGGTACGCGCGGTGCGCGAAGGAGTCGCCGTCGACCGCGAGCAGCGTGCTCAGAGCGACGCCTCGAGCTCGTAGATCCGCTCCATCAGCCGCTCGGTCGCCGTCTGCGCCGCCTCGCGCGCGTCGCCGCCGGCGCGCAGGTCGTCGATGTCGACCGGCTTCCCGTACGCGACCTCGAGCTTCCCGAGCCGGAGGAGACGGTCGGTCCCCTTCACCGCCGCGGGCACGAGCGGGACGCCCGCGTCGAGCGCGATCCGCGCCGCGCCGCTCCGGGGCCGCGCCTCGAACTTCTTCGTCAGCCCCTTCGTGCGCCGCGTCCCCTCGGGGAACATCGTGACGATGTTGCCGTCGCGGGCCAGCGTCACCGCGGTCGCCATCGCGGCGGCGTCGGCCTGGCCGCGCCGCACCGGGAACGCGCCGGCGCCGTCGATCACGAGCTTCAGCGGCCACCAGTAGAGCTCCGACTTCGCCATGAACCGGAGCCACCGCTTCGGCCAGAGCGGCATCCCGAGCGGCCACGGGTCGAAGCTCGAGACGTGGTTGCACGCGAGGACGAAGCCCCCGTCCGGGAGGTTCTCGATCCCGCGCGCCTCGAGCCGGTACAGCAGGTGGAGAATCGGCCAGCTGAGCCCGGCGATCACGTTGTAGAGGGGGGACGGCCGCATCAGGGGGAGTATTCACCCTGCGGGCGGCTCGCTATCGTGCGGATCCGTGCCAGGTGCCGCCCACAAGCGTCTCGTGATCGTCGAGTCGCCTGCGAAGGCGAAGACGATCGCGGGCTATCTCGGCGACGGCTTCGTCGTGGAGTCGAGCGTCGGCCACATCCGCGACCTCCCGGAGCGGGCGGCCGACATCCCGGCGCAATACAAAGGAGAGCCGTGGGCGCGGCTCGGCGTCGACGTCGAGCACGGCTTCGAGCCGATCTACGTCGTCGACCCCGACAAGAAGAAGAAGGTCAGCGAGCTGAAGAAGCTCCTCGCGTCCTCCGACGAGCTCCTGCTCGCGACGGACGAGGACCGCGAGGGCGAGGCGATCGCCTGGCATCTCGTCGAGGTGCTGAAGCCGAAGGTCCCCGTCCGCCGCATGGTCTTCCACGAGATCACGCGTGACGCGATCGAGCACGCGCTCGACGACACGCGCGAGATCGACGAGCACCTCGTCGACGCGCAGGAGACGCGCCGCGTCCTCGACCGGCTCTACGGCTACGAGGTCTCGCCGGTGCTCTGGAAGAAGATCACGCGCGGGCTCTCCGCCGGTCGCGTGCAGTCCGTCGCGACGCGGCTCGTCGTCGAGCGCGAGCGCGAGCGGATGAAGTTCGTGTCGGCCGGCTGGTGGGACCTCGAGGCGACGTTCGACCCGGAGTCGTTCTCGGCGCGGCTCGTCGGGCTCGACGGGAAGCGCATCGCGCAGGGCCGCGACTTCGGGCCGGACGGGAAGCTGAAGGGCTCGGACGCGCTGCAGCTCGACGAGTCGGCGGCGCGCGGCCTCGCCGAGCGGCTCGACGGCGCGGCGTTCCGCGTCTCCCGCGTCGAGGAGAAGCCGTACGTCCGCCGCCCGAGCGCGCCGTTCATGACCTCGACGCTGCAGCAGGAGGCGAGCCGCAAGCTCCGGTTCACGGCGCAGACGACGATGCGCCTTGCGCAGCGGCTCTACGAGAACGGCTACATCACGTACATGCGCACCGACTCGACGACGCTGTCGGAGTCGGCGCTGAAGGCGGCGCGTGCACAGGCGGCGACGCTCTACGGGCCCGAGTACGTGCCGGCGCAGCCGCGCCGCTACGAGCGCAAGGTGAAGAACGCGCAGGAGGCGCACGAGGCGATCCGGCCGTCGGGCGACGCGTTCCGCACACCGCAGGACGTCGCGCGCGAGCTGACCCGCGACGAGCACCGCCTGTACGAACTGATCTGGATCCGCACCGTCGCGTCGCAGATGGCCGACGCGAAGGGGCAGACGGTCTCGCTGCGGATCGAGGGCCGCTCGTCGGGCGGCGAGGTCGCGGAGTTCGGCGCATCCGGCACCGTGATCACGTTCCGCGGCTTCCTCGCCGCGTACGAGGAGGGCCGCGACGACGCGAGCGCGAACGGCGGCGGCACCGACGGCGGCGACGACGAGGAGCGGCGGCTGCCGCAGCTCGCCGAGGGCGACGCGGTGACGCTCCTCGCGCTCGAGCCGCAGGGACACGAGACGAACCCGCCGGCGCGCTACACCGAGGCGTCGCTCGTGCGGATGCTCGAGGAGCTCGGGATCGGACGCCCGTCGACGTACGCGTCGATCCTCGGCACGATCCTCGACCGCGGCTACGTCTTCAAGAAGGGGACGGCGCTCGTGCCGTCGTTCCTCGCCTTCGCGGTCGTCGGGCTCCTCGAGGCGCATTTCGGGCGGCTCGTCGACTACGACTTCACCGCGCGGATGGAGGACGACCTCGACCGCATCGCCGCGGGCGACGAGCACCGCGTCGAGTGGCTCGGCCGCTTCTACTTCGGCGTCGACGGCGACGGGCTCCACCAGCTCGTCTCCGACCTCGGCGGCATCGACGCGCGCGAGGTCAGCTCGATCGAGATCGGCGACGGGATCATGCTGCGCGTCGGCCGCTACGGGCCGTACCTCGAGCGCGACGGCGAGCGCGCGAACGTCCCGGACGACACGGTGCCCGACGAGCTCACCGTCGAGCGCGCGGCGGAGCTCCTGTCCGCGCCCTCGGGCGACCGTCCGCTCGGTGTCGACCCGTCGACGGGGCTCGAGGTCGTCGCGCGCACCGGCCGCTACGGCCCGTACGTCACCGAGGTGCTGCCGGAGGACTCGAAGGAGAAGCCGCGCACCGCGTCGCTCTTCAAGTCGATGTCGCCGGAGACGGTGACGCTCGAGGACGCGCTGCGCCTCCTCTCGCTGCCGCGCGTCGTCGGCGTCGCGGAGGACGGGGAGGAGGTCACGGCGCGGAACGGCCGCTACGGCCCGTACGTCCAGAAGGGGAAGGAGTCGCGCTCGCTCGAGACGGAGGAGCAGCTCCTGACGCTGACGCTCGACGAGGCGCTCGCCGTCCTCGCGCAGCCGCGGCGCCGCCGGGGCCAGCGGCAGGCGGCGGCGCCGCTGAAGGAGCTCGGGCCGGATCCCTCGTCCGGGAAGCCGATCGTCGTCAAGGCCGGCCGGTTCGGCCCCTACGTCACCGACGGCGAGACGAATGCCAGCCTCCGCCAGGGCGACGACCCGGAGACGATCGAGCTCGGCCGGGCCGTCGAGCTGCTCACGGAGCGGCGCGCGAAGGGCCCGTCCGCACGGCGCACGGCCAAACGTAAGAAGTCCTGAAGAGCCAACTTCCCTCGACCGCCCGGCGTCGTACAATGGGGAGGTCGATTCTGCGCGTGCCGCGTCAACGAGCAGTCCGGTCGCCGGAATATCAGGGCGCCGAGCACGTTCGAATCGAGAAAGGGCCGGCTCGTCGAGCCCGGTGACGGTTGCCCTGGCAAGCGGAGGATTTCCCTCCTAGAGTGAGAAGGTTTGCTGACGCTCTCGACGCAGGACCGAAAGGACTGAGTAGACCCTGACGCAGAACCAGCTTCACGAATTGCTCGAGACGGATCAGGCGAAGGCGCTCGTCGAGGGCGCGGAGGAGCGCGGCTTCATCGAGCCGGCGGAGCTCGAGGCGTTCGCCCTCGAGGCCGACCTGAACGAACAGGAGATCGAGGAGCTCACGCGCGAGCTCGAGCGGATCGGCCTGGAGATCGGCCAGCCCGCCGCTGCGGAGCCCGAGAAGGAGAAGGCCGCCGAGCCGGAGCCTGCGCCTGCGGCCGCGTCCGGCGCCGCCGACTCGCTGCAGCTCTTCCTCGCCGACGTCGGCCGCCACAAGCTGCTCACCGCGGCCGAGGAGGTCATGCTCGCGAAGCAGATCGAGCGCGGCGACCCGACGGCGAAGCGGCGGATGATCGAGTCGAACCTGCGTCTCGTCGTGTCGATCGCGAAGGGCTACCGCGGTCTCGGCGTCCCGTTCCTCGACCTGATCCAGGAGGGGACGCTCGGGCTGAACCGCGCGGTCGAGAAGTTCGACTGGCGGCGCGGCTACAAGTTCTCGACGTACGCGACGTGGTGGATCCGGCAGTCGGTGCAGCGCGCGGTCGCGAACCACGCGCGCACGATCCGCGTCCCCGTGCACGTCGTCGAGCGCCAGCAGAAGCTGTCGCGCGCGGCGCGGCGGCTCGAGGTCGAGCTCGGCCGCGAGCCGACGAAGGACGAGCTCGCCGAGGCGACCGGGCTGCCGATGCAGCACGTCGACGAGGCGCTCGGCGCCGCCCACGCGTCGGTCTCGCTGAACCAGACCGTCGGCGCGGACGACGAGGGCGAGCTCGGCGACCTCTTCGCCGACCGCGAGGCTGCCGACCCGTTCGACGAGGCCGAGGAGTCGCTCCGCCGCCAGGGTGTCCGGCGCGCGCTCGACGCGCTTCCGGAGCGGGAGCGGCGGATCCTCGAGCTGCGGTTCGGCTTCGAGGGCGAGCCGTGGACGCTCGAGGCGATCGGGAACGAGCTCGACCTGACGCGCGAGCGCGTCCGGCAGCTCGAGGGGCAGGCCCTCGCCCGCCTTGGCGCGCTGCGCGACCTGATCAGCGTCGCCGCCTAGAACAGACCCGTCTCTTGCGGACGCGGCCTGGTGTCCGACACCGGGACGCGTCCGTTTCGGACGCGGACGTGCTCCGCGGCGCGCAGGATCGCGTCGAGCTCGAGCGGGGCGGACCGCAGCTCCGGCGGCGGCTTCCGCAGGAACGAGCCGATGAGCAGCAGCTCGTCGAGACACGTCCTGGGGTCTGACCCCGGGGCATGTCTCGACGCGGCGAGCGCGGCCTGGATCTCGAGCTGGCCGCCGCCCGGCGGCAGTGTCCGCACGTCCGCGATCCGGCCGGCGGCGACGAAGAGCGCCCGCGCATGTCCCGGCTCCGCGGCCGGGACGACGAGGCAGCGCTCGAGCGCCTGCAGCCGCGCGAGCGTCTCGAGCTCGCGGCAGACGCGCTCGAGCGCGGCGATCCGGTCGCGGAGCCGCGCCGCGTCCTCGTAGCGCCGCGCGTCGCCGAGCTCGGCGAGCTTCCGCCGCAGTCGCGGCAGCGCCGCCGCCGGCCGCTCGAGCTCGCCCGCCTCGAGCGCCCGCGCCGCGAGCTGCGCCGTCCGCCTCGACCGCAGCGGCCCGACCGGGCCCTCCTGCGACGACGCGACGACGCCGTCTCCGCGCCGCCGAAGCCAGACGAACCGGTCCGGCCGCGCCACGCGCGCGTTCGCCGGCGGGCGCAGCTCGCGGATCAGCCGCAGCTCCTCGAGCGCCGCCTCGAGCTCCGACCCGAGCACGCGCCACTCGATCCGGTCCGCCGCGGCGACCGCCGCCTCGACCGCCGGCCGCTGCCGCTCCGACCGGAAGTACGACCGGAGCCGCGCCCGCAGGTCGCGCGCGCGGCCGACGTAGAGCACCTGGTCGTTCCGGTCGCGGAAGAGATAGACGCCCGGCCGCGCCGGCGCGCCGAACGTGAGGTGACGCCGGTCCCAGACCCGCCGCGTGCGGGTCGCCGCCATCGCGACGAGGTCGGCGACGGTCCGCGCGCCGCGCTCCTGCGCGAGCCCGATCAGCGTCAGGAGCACCTCGGCGGTCGCGAGCGCATCGGGCAGCGCGCGATGGCACGGCTCGACGGACGTCCCGACGAAGTGCGAGAGCTGCGCGAGGCTCGCGCGCGGCACGCGGCCGGCCAGCAAGCGCCGCGCCAGCGGAACGGTGTCGACGACCGGCGCGGCGATCCGCGACCCCGTGAGCCGCTCCGTCTCCCGGTCCAGGAACGCGAGGTCGAAGCGCGCGTTGTGCGCCACGAGCACCGCGTCGCCTCCCGCGAACTCGAGGAACCGCCGCACCGCGACCGACGGCGACGGCGCCCGCCGCAGCTGCTCGTCGCGCAGCCCGGTCAGCGCCGCCGCCGCGGGCGCCATCGGGATGCCGGGGTCGACGAGCGTCTGGAACTCGTCCGCGAGCTCGAACCCGCGCACGCGCACCGCGCCGATCTCGCAGATCTGCGACGACCCCGGCCGGAGACCCGTCGTCTCGAGGTCGACGACGACGTACGTCGCCTCCTCGAGCGGGAGCTCCGCCCCGAGCGGCCGCGCGAGCGCGACCGCGTCGCCCGACCACGCGAGCCGCGCGTCCGCCTCGACGACCTCCTCGAGCAGCGACCGCGCGAGCGCGACCGGGGCCGCGCGCAGCGCGAAGAGCCGCCGCGCCGCCTCGTCGGCGACGACCGGCCCGCGCCGCTCCTCGACCAGGTCGACCAGCCGGTCGGCCGCGTCTAGCCTGAGCTGCATGCCCGACAGCGTAGGCGAACATACGTTCGTTTACCAGCTCGCGCCCGTCCGCGCCGAGCCCGACGACGGCGCCGAGCAGGTGACCCAGGTGCTCCCGGGCGAGCCGATCGACGTCGAGGAGACGCGCGCGGGCTGGGCCCGGATCCGCACCGCCTACGACTACCCGGGCTGGGTCCGGGCCGGCGCGCTCGGCGGCGATCCGGACCCGGGCTGGCTCGCGGCGACCGCGGCCGACCCCCTCGACCACGCCCGCAGCCTGCTCGGGAGCCCGTATCTCTGGGGCGGGATGACCGCCGCGGGGATCGATTGCTCCGGTCTCGTCCACATGAGCTACCGCGCGGCGGGCCGGCTCGTGCCGCGCGACGCCGACCAGCAGGAGGACGTAGGCGTCCCGGTCGACGAGGCCGACGCGCGGCCGGGCGACCTCGTCACCTACGGCGACGCGTCGGCCGCCGACCACATCGCCTTCTGGCTCGGCGGCGGCCGCATCCTCCACTCGACGCAGCGCGACGGCGTCGACGGAGTGGTCGAGGAGCCCGAGCCCGAGGCACTGCGCGACCGCCGTCGCAAGGTATTCCGATTTGCGGTTTGCACGGCGCCTAACCAGGTTGCATCGGAAGGCGTCATGTAAGAATGCACGGCGCGCGGAGGCGGGGATCGCCGTTTGCCGCGGAACAGACTCAAGCCCGGGAGGTACGGATTTGGACCGTAGGCATCGGTTGAAGTGGCTGCTCGCGGCCGCCTCTTTCTCCGTCGGCATCGCGCTGATCGCAGCGGCGTGCGGAGGCGGCGGGAGCAGCAGCACAACGACGTCGTCGTCGGGCTCCTCGAGCTCGTCCGGCAGCTCGTCGTCGAGCAAGAGCTTTGCGAACTTCCGCGTTGCGTACGACACCGGCATCGACTATCTCGATCCGGGCCTCTCGTACACGGTCGAGGGCTGGCAGATCATGTGGAACGTCTATCTGCCGCTCCTCGGCTACAAGCATGTCAACGGCCCTGACGGCGCGACGATCGTCCCGTACCTCGCGGACTCGCTCCCGACCGTCTCGTCCGACGGGAAGACCTACACCCTGACGCTGCGGAAGAACATCAAGTACTCGAACGGCGCCACCGTCAAGGCAAGCGATTTCCGGGCCACGATCGAGCGCGACTTCAAGGTCGACTCGCCCGGCGTCGGCTTCTTCGGGAACATCGTCGGTGCCGACCAGTTCTCCAAGACGAAGACCGGGCACATCTCCGGGATCGTCGTCAACGACTCGACCGGCCAGATCACGATCCACCTGAATGCGCCGCAGGGCGACTTCATGAACATCCTGGCCACCCTCTTCGCGGCTCCGGTCCCGGCAGGCACGCCCGCGAAGGATCAGTCGACGACGCCGGCCCCCTCGACGGGCCCGTACATGATCCAGAGCTACCAGCCGAACAAGATCGCCATCGTCGTCCGCAACCCGAACTACGACGCGTCCCAGTTCGACGGGAACGTCCCGGTCGGGAACCCGGACAAGATGACGTTCAACATCATCGGCGACGACAATGTCGCTCTGCAGCGCGTGATCTCGGGTCAGGACGACTACGACTTCCATCAGATTCCGGCCGACCGCCTTGCACAGGTGCAGTCGCAGCACGCGAATCAGATCAAGGTCTACACGCCCGCGAACACGTACTACTTCTTCATGAACACGCGGATGCCGCCGTTCGACAAGCTCCAGGTGCGGCAGGCTGTGAACTACGCGATCAACCGTGAGGCGCTGGTCCGCATCTACGCTGGTCTCGCGCAGCCGACGCAGAACGTGCTTCCGCCGACGTACCCGCAGTACAAGAAGCTCAACCTGTACCCGTACAACCTCGCGAAGGCGAAGCAGCTGATCGCGGCGTCCGGGGACAAGGGGATGTCGGTGACGGTCTGGAACCACGACCGCGGCTACGACCCGAAGGCGACCGCCTACCTGACGGACGTCCTCAACTCGATCGGCCTCAAGGCGAAGGAGAAGATCATCAACTCCGCCGTCTACTGGACGACGATCGGCAACCAGGCGACGAAAGCTCAGATCGGCTTCGCCGACTGGTTCCAGGACTACCCGCACCCGCTCGACTGGTTCGACGTTCTCCTGAACGGCGAGCGGATCACGCAGACCCACAACAACAACTACGCGAACTTCAACGACGCGGGCGTCAACCGCCAGATCGACACGTTGAAGAAGCAGCCGACGCTCACGGCGACGGTGAACGCGCAGTGGGCGAGCGTCGACAAGGCGGTCATGGAACAGGCCCCGTGGGCCCCGTTCCTCAACCGGCAGTTCACGGACTTCTTCTACACGTCCATGGATCTGAGCTGCTACATCAACCACGTGCTGTACCAGTTCGACTTCTCGACGATCTGCCACAACTAGCGGGAGCCGAGATGCAAGACTGTCGGGGGCGCCGGTGACGGCGCCCCCGACGCCGATCTAACCGGAGGGATTCGTGGCACAGCAGGCGACCGAGGGCGAGTTCACGCTCGACACGGCGGCCGTGCTTGCCGCCGGGGAGCCCGCGTCCGCGATCCGGGGCCGCAGTCCGTGGTATCTCGCGTGGCGGCGGTTGCGGCGGAACTATGTCGCGTTCTTCTTCCTCGGCCTCTTCATCCTCATCTGCGTCGCGTGCCTGCTCGCGCCGGTCTACGCGAAGCACGTCGCCGGCACAGGGCCGAACCAGCAGCACGTCCTCGAGAACGTGCGGGTCAACGGGAAGCTCGTCCCCGTCGTCTCCTCCGGCGGCATCGTCAACGGGAAGCTGACCTCGGCGATCCCGATCGGCCCGACGTGGTTCAGCGGCGGCGGGAAGTTCGTCCTCGGCGCCGACGCGATCGGTCGCGATGTCGCGGTCCGCTTGCTCTACGGCGGGAGGACGTCGCTCTTCATCGGGATCGTCTCGTCGCTGATCTGCACGTTCTTCGCGGTGATCCTCGCGCTCCTCGCGGCCTACTACGGGGGGTGGGGCGACTTCACGATCACGAGATTCTTCGACCTCATGTACGCGTTCCCCGTGATCCTGCTCGGGATCGCGCTCGGGTCGGCGCTCGCGATCAACGGATTCCACCACTGGGGGATCAACATCCAGAGCGGGAGCATCTGGATCCCGACGTTCGTGATCTCCTACGTGCTCGTGGCGTACGTCGGGAGGCCGCTGCGCGGCCAGGTGCTGTCGCTGCGTCAGAAGGAGTTCATCGAGGCGTCGATCGCGCAGGGCGCGAGCCCGTTCCGCGTGATGTTCATCGAGCTCCTCCCGAACATCATGAGCTCCGTCCTCGTGTTCTTCACGCTGATCATCGCCACCAACATCCTGCTCGAGTCGGCGCTGTCGTTCCTCGGGGCGGGCGTGCAGCCGCCGACGGCGTCGTGGGGGACGCAGATCGCCGACGGACAGGACCTGATCGTGACGCGCCCGTGGCTGTCGCTCGCGCCCGGGATCATGATCGTGCTCACCGTCGTGGCGCTGAACGTCTTCGGCGACGGCCTCCGCGACGCCCTCGATCCGCGCGCGAAGGTGAGGATCCAGCGCTGATGGCTGCGTTCCTGGTCAGGCGCACGATCGGGGCGATCCTCGTCCTCGTCGCCGTGACGTTCTTCGTGTTCGTCATCTTCATCGTCGTCCCCGGGGGCGATCCTGCGGAGCGCATCGCCGGCAAGAACGCGACGCCGCAGAACATCGAGAACATCCGGCACGACTGGGGGTTCGACCGCCCGTTCTACGTCCAGTACTACAAGATGATGGAGAAGATGGCCACCGGCAGCCTCGTGTCGTACACGAGCCAGCAGAACGTGGTCCAGCAGATCGAGCAGGGCATGCCGGCGACGTTCTCGCTCAGCATCGGCGCGGGCGTGATCTGGCTCTTCTTCGGCATCCTGGTGGGGGTGATATCCGCGATCTCCGCGGGCAAGTTCTCGGATCGCGCCATCACCGTGCTCGCCCTCGTCGGGGTCTCGCTGCCGATCTTCTGGCTCGGCATCGTGACGCGCTACTACCTCGCCGAGGGAGGGCTGACCTCGTTCTTCCCGGACGGGGAGTACGTGCCGCTGACGGACAATCCCGCGCAGTGGTTCTTCCACCTGATCCTGCCGTGGACCGTGCTCGCCGTGGGGTTCATCGGCTTCTACGGCCGCGTGCTGCGCGGCAACGTCCTCGACACCTCCAACGAGGACTACGTGCGCACGGCGAAGGCGAAGGGCCTGCCGCCGAAGCGGATCATGCGCAAGCACATCCTGCGGCTCTCGCTGATCCCGATCATCACGCTCTTCGGCCTCGACTTCGCGGGCGTCCTCGGCGGCGGCGCGATCCTCACGGAGACCGTGTTCGACCTGCACGGCGTCGGCCAGTACGCGGCGCAGTCGATCAACAACTTCGACCTGCCGCCGATCATGGGCGTGACGCTGTACGGCGCGATGTTCATCGTCGTCTTCAGCGTGTTCGTCGACCTGCTCTACGCCTACCTCGACCCGCGGATCCGGCCCACGTAATGGCCGAGACCCTGCTGCAGGTCAAGGATCTCAAGGTTCAGTTCGCGACCGAGGACGGGATGGTGAAGGCGGTCGACGGCGTCTCGTTCGAGCTCGAGCGGGGGAAGGTGCTCGGGATCGTCGGCGAGTCCGGCTCGGGCAAGAGCGTCACCGCGATGACGCTGATGGGGCTCACGGGCGGCGTGAACTCCCGGTTCGAGGGCGAGATCCTCTACAAGGGCACCGATCTCCTGACGCTCAGCGACGACCAGATGCAGCAGTACCGCGGTCCCGAGCTCGGGATGATCTTCCAGGACCCCATGACCTCGCTCAACCCCGTGTACCGGATCGGCGACCAGATCGCCGAGGCGATCCGGACCCACGAGAAGATCGACAAGCGCGGGGCGAAGAACCGGTCGGTCGAGCTGCTCCGTGCCGTCGGGATCCCGAACCCCGAGGCGCGCGTCGACGACTTCCCGCACCAGTTCTCGGGCGGGATGCGCCAGCGCGCGATGATCGCGATGGCGCTCTCCTGCAACCCGGACCTCCTCATCGCCGACGAGCCGACGACCGCGCTCGACGTGACGATCCAGGCGCAGATCATCGAGCTGATCGGCCGCCTGAAGGACGACTTCAACTCGGCGGTGATCATGATCACGCACGACCTGGGGGTCGTCGCCGACATCGCCGACGAGATCATCGTCATGTACGCGGGCCAGGTCGTCGAGCAGGCGTCGACGCGCGACCTCTTCTACGACCCGCAGCATCCGTACACGTGGGGGCTCCTCGGCTCGATCCCGCGCCTCGACCGGCCGCGCCCCGACCGGCTGCACTCGATCAAGGGCTCGCCGCCGTCGCTGATCAACCTCCCGCAGGGCTGCGCCTTCCGGCCACGCTGCCAGCACGCGTTCAACCGGTGCATGGAGCGGCCGGCGCTCGAGAGCCACCTCGACGTCGCGACACATCTCGACCGCTGCTGGCTCGACGTCCCCTACAAGCGGTCGCACCGCGACGAGACGATCTCCGGCGCCACGGAGGCCGCGTGAGCGACCCCGCGCCGAACGGCCAGCCGCTCATCGAGGTCCGCGACGTCAAGAAGTACTTCCCGATCCGGAAGGGCGTGATGCAGAAGGAGGTCGCGCGCGTCCACGCCGTCGACGGCGTGAGCTTCGCGGTGCAGCCCGGCGAGACGCTCGGCCTCGTCGGCGAGTCCGGCTGCGGGAAGTCGACGCTCGGCCGGACGATCGTCCGCCTGCTCGAGCCGACCTCCGGCGAGATCATCTTCCAGGGCCAGGCGATCCACGGCCACGGCGCCCGTCAGCTCCGGCCTCTGCGGCGGGAGATGCAGATGGTCTTTCAGGATCCGTACGCGAGCCTCAACCCCCGGAAGCGGGTCGGCTCGATCATCGGCGACCCCCTGAAGATCCACAAGCTCGGGACGAAGGCGGAGCGGAAGGCCCGGGTCGAGGAGCTCCTCGAGGTCGTCGGCCTCTCGCCGGAGCACTACAACCGCTTCCCCCACGAGTTCTCGGGCGGCCAGCGCCAGCGGATCGGGATCGCGCGCGCGCTCGCCCTGCGCCCGAAGCTGATCGTCGCCGACGAGCCGGTCTCGGCCCTCGACGTCTCGATCCAGTCCCAGATGCTGAACCTCCTCGAGGACCTCCAGAACGAGTTCCGGCTGACGTACATCTTCATCGCCCACGACCTCGGGGTGGTCCGGCACGTGAGCGACCGGATCGCGGTCATGTACCTCGGGAAGCTCGTCGAGATGTCGCCGGCCGAGGAGCTGTACTCGCGGCCGATCATGCCGTACACCGAGGCGCTCCTCTCGGCCGTCCCGGTGCCGGACCCGGACCTCGCGAAGAAGCGCGAGCGGATCGTGCTCGAAGGGGACGTCCCGAGCCCGATCAACCCGCCGAGCGGCTGCCGGTTCCACCCCAGGTGCCGCTACGCGACCCAGGTCTGCAGCGAGGTCGAGCCCCCGCTCGTGGAGTACGGGAACGGCCATCTGGCCGCCTGCCACCACCCGCTGAATGTCGATGCGGCCGTGGGAGCGGCCGCGGCCGGCGCTGGGATCCCTGGAAAGGGGTAGCTAGTCCTAAAGTGGCCCTCTGGGGCGGCCGATACCCCAGGCGTGGACGCCGCAGAGCGCAAGGAGATCCTCGACCGCTACCGGGACCATTCGCGCAGGTTCGAAGAGGTCGCGGCACGGCGCCGGACCGACAGCGGCGCCGAGGTCATCCCGTTCCAGGGCCCGCTGCGGGAGCTGGAGCAGGAGCCGACCATGCGGGAGATCGAGGTCCTTCAACTGATCTCGGACGGCCTCGTGAACCGCGAGATCGGCGTGCGCCTGTTCCTCTCGGAGGAGACGGTCAAGTCCCACGTCCGCCACCTCCTGGCCAAGCTCCAGGCGCGCTCCCGCGCCCACGCCGTCGCCGTCGGCTTCCGCCGCGGCATCATCGGCTAGCTCCGGCTGGCTCTGCCGGCAGAGCGAAGCCTCGGCACCCGCCCAGCGGGCCCGAGTTTTCCACAACGTCCTGTCGACAACCGCCGACGGGAACCCACCACGAGCCGGGTGCTCACCCACCCGGCGCCTGATGGCTACCCTGTTTCACCCGTTGTCCACAACCTGGGGAAATCCCTCATGAGGGGGATGCTCCTTGTCTGTGGACAAAAGAGACTTCGACGGCTTCTACCAGGTTCTGGTTTGCCCGATGACCGCCGCACGAACGACGACCGACCCAAGACGCTTGTACACCGGGGATCTCCTCCGGTTGGGGACTGACGGCAACGTGCAGCTTATACCCCTTTTGGGGGAGAAATCAACTAAACCTTGACTAGTTTCCCGCAGAGTTTCTCCCGATCGAGGCTCAGTCGCGAGGCCATGCTGGCGGCATGGGTTGCTGTTCTCGTGGCGGTCGCAGCGTCGATGTGTCTCGGCCTCGTAGCGGCTGGTTACCGCGTTGGTCATCCATGGACGGTCGCGGCTCTCGCTCTGCTAGCCATCGGGATCGAGCACGAAAGCATTCGACTCACGCCCGTTGCCGAGGTGTCGATTGCTTCGCTCCTCTGTATCTTCGCTGCGGTTGTCTTGGGGCCGCTGGCCGCGATCGTGGTAAGCGCCGCGGCGGTACTGGCAAATCTGCCGCGGCGAGATGTAACGCAGCCGGTTCTGAGATGGGTCACATGGACCGCGATGAGCGTCATCATCGCGGGTTGCGCCGGCCTGGCTGCGCTTGCTGTCAACAGCGCGGTAGACGTGGCCTTCTGGGGCGTATTTGCCGCTGTTACAGCAGCGTTCATTGTCGAGGCTGCGACGGATCTCGCGTTAGCGGGCGTCACGCCAGCGATTCGGGGGACAGGTTCTTGGACGGAAACGGCGCGCACTGTGGGTACCGCGCAGCTGTCGAGCATCCCGT
>Ga0335070_10004878_pt1 | contig 15732 bp, 12 predicted proteins | sample Lox_Sample_13_FD_206722 | JGI IMG/M metagenome (GOLD analysis project Ga0335070, IMG submission 206722) | Soil microbial communities from Loxahatchee National Wildlife Refuge, Florida, United States - Lox_Sample_1.3 | ecosystem: Environmental > Terrestrial > Soil > Wetlands | place: USA... | reverse complement strand
GAAGAATGCCGAGAACGCGGCACGAGTGGTCAAAGCAACCGTTGGGGCCATGCCGAAGGAGCGGAACTGCAAGTGCGGATCGGCGCTGGGGCACGCGATTCTGACCGATCGCAGTAAGATTCCTGCCCCGACCAAAGAGAAGCTGAAGTTGATACTGGGAAAGTACATGGAACCGTAGTTCGGAATTCGTAGCTCGGGGTTTGCAAAACCAGGAAACGAGCGACGAACTACGACTCGCTACTTACGAAAATATGAGCATTCTGGCCGTTGGTTCGATAGCGTTCGATACGATTGCGACGCCGTCCGGCAAAGTCGAAAACATGCTGGGCGGATCGGCAACCTACTTTTCTCTTGCCGCCAGCTATTTCACGGATGTGCGAGTCGTCGCGGTGGTCGGCGAAGACTTTACTGCCGAGCACGAGAACGTCCTGAAGAAGCGAGGGATTGATACGCGTGGCATCGAGCACGCTTCCGGAAAGACGTTTCGTTGGGGTGGACAGTACCTTGAAAACCTCAACGAGGCGAAGACCGATTTCACGGAACTGAACGTTTTCGAGAAATTCCAGCCGCACATCCCGCGCGAGTATACCGACTCGCAGGTGTTGTTCCTGGGCAATATCCACCCGAATTTGCAGGCAGCCGTACGACTCGAGATGGATGGTGTTCGCCTGACGGGCGGCGACACCATGAATTTCTGGATTCAAGGCTCGTCCAAAGAACTGTCGGAGACGCTGAAACTGGTAAACGTCCTGCTAATCAATGACGGGGAAGCCAAGATGCTCGCCGGCGAGCGGAGCCTGCCGCGTGCGGCGCGAAAAGTGCTGTCGATGGGACCTTCCGCGCTGGTTATCAAGCACGGCGAGTACGGCGCGACGATTTTTTTCCGCGAGGGCGCGTTCGGAATCGGGTCGCATCCGTTTCGGGCGCCGGCCCTGCCGATTGAAGAAGTGAAGGACCCCACCGGGGCGGGCGACTCCTTCGCCGGCGGTTTCATGGGTTACATCGCGTCGCAGGGCGATATTAATCGCGAGGTCCTGAAGCGCGCTCTGTTCTATGGGGGCGTGATGGGGTCGTTTGCCGTGGAGCGGTTCGGCACCGAGCGCCTGCAGAACCTTACGCGCCGGGAGATCGATGCGCGCTTCCAGGTTTTCCGCGAACTTACCCACCTGGAATAGAACTTGATTTCTGATTGTTGATTGGGGTCGCGATGGCTTTGAAAAAGCAATCAAGAATCAGAAATCGATCCATCACACCTCGCGCGAACTCCGATACCGTGCTGCTGATCCTGCTTGCATGCGCGGTGTCGCTTGCTTCCTTTCTCTACTACTTCCAACGCGAGCAGATCCTGCTCTACGGCGATGCCGTCGCTCATATCAACATCGCACGGCGAGTTTTCGATTCGCGTACGCCCGGTCTGCTTCAACTGGGAACCGTGTGGTTACCCTTGCCCCACCTGCTGATGATCCCTTTTCTGCTGAGCCAGTGGATGTGGCAAACCGGCATTGGCGGCTCGGTTCCGTCGATGATCGCCTACGTCTTTGGCGTTGTGGGCATTGTTCGTCTCACACGCGACGCGTTGAAACGTAACCCAGAGACTGCGCGATGGGCGCGCGGCGGATCGTGGATCGCGGGGCTAACGTATGCCCTGAATCCGAACTTGATTTACTTGCAGGCAACCGCCCTGACTGAGACCTTGTATCTTGCATTCTTTGTTTGGTCCGTTTTGTATTTTGCGGAATTTCTGTGGGCGCTCGAAGATTCTCAGAGCTGGGAACCCAAGCTTTTTCGTTGTGTGGCATGCCTGATCGGCGCTGAACTCACGCGCTACGACGGATGGTTCCTCGCGACGCTGATCGCAGGTACTGTGCTTGTCATGCTGGTATGGCGATGGAACGACGCACGATTCCGCGCGGGCGCTCTCAAGTTCATAGTGGGCGTCGCCATCGCTCCCATGCTCTGGCTGGTGTACAACGCAGCGGCATATGGCAATGCTCTGGAGTTTGCCAACGGGCCCTATTCGGCGAAGGCCATCGAGCGGAGAACGTCCACACCGGGGGCGCCGCCACATCCAGGCGCAGGAAATGTCGTGACTTCCGCGAGCTACATCCTGAAAGCCGGCGAATTGAACATGGCTGCCGGGAATTGGGGCCGTATCTGGGTCGCGATCGGACTCGCGGGCATATATCTCGTATTCCGAAGATTTCGTACCTCGGGATTTCTGCTTCTTCTTTGGACGCCGCTCATTTTCTATGCGCTGTCGATCGCCTATGGCGGCGTCCCGTTGTTTCTTCCCGCCTGGTGGCCCTACACGTGGTACAACCTCCGGTATGGATTGCAGTTGCTGCCGCTGTTTGCAGTATCAGCGGGATTGTTGGCGGTGACGGCGCCCGGGATCGCCAATCGATTCTTTCCCATGTTGAAGGAATCGGCGAAATCCGAAGCGAAGCCAGACCACTCGGCCCTCGTGCTGGGCGGCATTGTCGTCGCCATTGTCGCTCTCTGTTATGCGTCGGTATGGAAGGCCCAGCCGCTCTGCTTCAAAGAAGCGTGGGTGAATTCGCGGACAAAGCTTTCTCTGGAATCGGCCATCGCTCGCGCGCTGCGATATTTTCCACGCGATGCCAATTACTTAATGTACTTGGGAGACCACGTCGGCGCTTTCGAGCAAACCGGTGTGCCGCTCAAGCAGGCTATAAATGAGGGCAACCACCGTCCATGGAAGAAGCCGTCGGATCCGGACGGATTATGGGAGAGGGCGCTGGCCGAGCCTGCGAAATATGTCGACTTTGTAATCGCCTATGACGGCGACGATGTGGACCGCCAGGTCAACAAAACTGGGCTCACACTGATTACTGAAATTCATACGACCGGGCAGCCACATGCCCGCATCTACGCGACTCGCCTGGCCCTGAATCAATCGCGTTAACTGTTACCGCCGAGTCGCACAGAACCCATAAGGCAGACGATGATAAAATCCGCTCGAAATCACCTCACACATGGATTTTGTTCACTCGGTCGCGGACCTGCTCCGGAACGAACTCGCGCTAGTCATTTCTTCGACGCTGGCGCGGCTATTTATCGCCGCGCTTCTCGGTGGAGTGATCGGGTTTGAGCGGCAACTCCGAGGGAAGCCCGCCGGTCTGCGCACCAATATCCTGATTTGTTTTGGGGCCGCTCTATTTACGGTTCTTTCTCGAGAACTCGCGGGCACGCCAGCCGATAGCGCCCGCATCGCGGCGCAAATCATCCCCGGAATCGGCTTTATAGGCGCAGGCTCGATTCTTCACTCCCGCGCAACCGTTACGGGACTCACCACCGCCGCCACGCTTTTCGTTGTGGCCTCGGTCGGAATGGCCGTGGGTGGTGGACTCTACATCACGGCGGTATTTTCCACCGTGATGATCCTGTTGTCGCTGGCGGTTCTGGGGCGCATGGAGGTGCATTTTGCGATGCGCCCCCAGGTCTTCACCTATGAAGTGATTGGCGCGAACGTAGAGCTCATGCTGAGCGAAGTTAACCGCATTCTGGAAGAGCAGCGGCTGGCGATGAGCAGCGTGCATCTGGCCTCGTTCGACGACCACTCGCGGCTTGTCTTCTCGGTGGAATGCGAGCGCGCGGAAGAAACCTCCTTTGCCATACGTCTGCATGAGTCCAGGGCTTTCGGCAGCGTGAAGGCTCTGGGAGCGACGGAACAGGAATGAGTCCCATTCCATCGATTCCTTTCACGAAGGCGTCCGCCTGCGGAAACGACTTCCTCATTGTTCAGGGGAATGACTCTAGCGGCAATTACGCCGCAATTGCGAGCCGCATGTGCGACCGGCACAACGGCGTTGGCGCCGATGGCGTGGAATGGCTATTTCCCGATCCCGCCGCCGATACGACGGCGCGGCTCTTCAATGCCGACGGCTCCGAGGCTGAGATCTCGGGAAACGGCACCCGCTGCGTGGCGGCCGAACTGTGCTCGAGAACAGGGAAAAAAGAAGCAGTGATACGGACCGGTGCTGGATTAAGAACCTGTCGTCTGATCAGCCATGAGGGCTCGGTCTTCCAATTTGAAAGCGCGATGGGGCAGCCTGTCGTCGAAGGGCCACTGGCGATCGAAACGATGTGGCTCAAAGCGATGGGAACCAGGGTCTCGGTCGGAAATCCGCATTACGTGGTGTTTGTGGAGAGTTTTCCCGACGATTGGCAAAGGCGCGGCGCGCTCATCAGTACTCAGCCGGTGTTTCCCAACGGAACAAACGTGGAGTTTGTTGTGGTGCGAGGCCCGAACGAAATTGAAATCCGTTTGTTCGAACGCGGCGTCGGAGAAACGCAGTCGTCCGGTACCGGTTCTTGCGCCTCGGCAGTGGCGGCCATTGCGGCCCATCGGATTGAATCGCCCGTGAAAGTGGTCGCGCCGGGCGGAACGCAGACTGTCCGGTGGAACGACCAGGTGCACCTGACGGGCCCCGCAACGTTAGTCTGCCGTGGAGAATTCTTCATTTAAGATCACAGCAGCATGCCCAGCACGCAAAATAGTCCGAGAATCAAGCCCCCCGCGCTCCGGTCGGGGGACAGGGTTGGCGTTGTTGCACCCGCATCGAATATCAAGCGCGAATTATTGGAGCAAGGCTGCGAGCGGTTGCGGGAACTTGGCTATGATCCGGTTTACGACGAGTCAATCTTGGAACGGGATCTCTATTTTGCCGGAACCGTCGAGCGGCGCAAGCGCGAGTTGGAAGGGATGTTCACGCGGGAGGATATTCGGGCGATTCTGTGCGCGCGCGGCGGATACGGCTCAAATTATCTGCTGAATGCATTGAGCCCGTCGAAGATTCTTGCGCATCCGAAGATTTTTGTGGCGTACAGCGACCTTACCAGCTTGCTGACCTGTTTCGCAGATTCCGCGGGATTCGTGACCTTTCACGGACCGATGGTGACGAAGGACTTTGCCGTTGACGGTGGAGTAGATATGCATTCATGGTCTGCGGCTCTGAGTGGCGAGCCTGAGTGGCAGATTACAGGCTCCGGCGCGAAGGCGCTGGCGGCGGGCCGCGCCGAAGGAACTTTGTACGGCGGTTGCCTGTCCATTCTCGTGGCGTCGCTGGGAACTCCACATGAGATACGAACCGAAGGCACGCTCCTTTTTCTGGAAGATCTTGCGGCCAAGCCATACCAGATCGATCGCATGCTAATGCAGTTAAAACTCGCCAATAAGTTCGCCGGGGTGCGGGGCGTGATCTTCGGCGAGATGATCGATTGCCGGCAGGGTCCCGGCCAGGATTACACATTGGAAGAAGTCGTCATGCGCGTGATCGGAGACCTAAAGATTCCCGTGGTGTTCGGAATGCGGTCGGGACATGTATCGCGAGCAAACATCACACTGCCGCTAGGGGTAAAGGCGCGGCTCGAAGTGGGAAATGATGTAGCACTGACGATCCTCGAAGCTGCAACCGAAAGACCATAACTCCAACGAACACCCGTGGATTACAAAGGGCAAGGCGCAGACAATGCGAGAGGACCGCGAGCGATAGGGTAGCGATGAAAGGCAATCCCAAACACGTTCACTTGATTGGCATCTGCGGTACCGCGATGGCGTCGCTGGCTGGAATGTTGAAGCAGCGCGGTTTCCGCGTCACCGGCTCGGATGCTGCCGCGTATCCGCCGATGTCGGCGTTTCTGGAATCGCTCGGCGTTCCGATAGCACAGCCTTTTGCCGAAGCGAATCTGAAGCCGCGGCCCGATCTAGTGGTCGTAGGCAATGCCATCTCACGCGGGAACGTCGAACTGGAACATGTACTTGATGAGCGGATTCACTTCTGTTCGCTGCCTCAAATCCTGCATGACGAGTTTCTTGTAGGGAAGGAAGTGCTTGTCGTCGCGGGCACCCATGGAAAAACAACCACAACATCGATGCTGGCCTGGATATTCGAGACTGCCGGCCTGAAGCCGTCCTTTCTGATCGGCGGCATAGCCGAGAACTTCGGCAGCAGCTTCGGCTTGGGCGATGGAAAGCACTTCATCCTAGAAGGCGACGAATATGACACAGCTTTCTTCGATAAGGGTCCAAAGTTTCTGCACTACTTTCCGGATGCCATGGTCCTGACCTCGGTCGAATTTGACCACGCCGATATCTACAAAGATCTGGACGCAGTGGAGACTGCATTCAAGCGGCTCGTGAATCTTGTGCCGCGCCGCGGCCGCATCGTGGCCTACGACACCGGCGAAGGCTTGGATCGCTGTCTGCAAAAAGCTTTCTGCCCGGTCGAACGATATGGGCCGACCGGGAATGCGCAGTGGCGAATCGCCGATCTCAAGTTGGAGACTGACAAGTCCCGCTGGTCGGTGGCAAGGAGTGGCAATCCGTGGGCGGACTTCGAATTTTCTCTGGCCGGGGAATACAACGCCTGGAACGCGACCGCCGCGGCCGCATTGGCAGCGGGGTGCGGCGTTCCGAAAGAGGCTATCGCCAAGGCGTTGAGGACGTTCAAGAGCGTAAAGCGCCGGTTGGAAGTAAGAGCGCAGGTCAGCGGCATCACGATCATCGACGATTTTGCGCACCACCCGACGGCGATCGAGCAGACGATTCGAGCCCTGCGCTCGCGCTATCCTGGGGCGCGCCTTTGGGCGATTCTTGAGCCGCGATCGAATACCATGCGGCGCAACGTGCTGCAGGACGCTTTGGCGCGCAGCCTGTCGCACGCCGATGAAGTTGTGATTGCGAATATCTTCAAGTCGGAAGCGATCCCTGCCGGGGAACGTCTCGATCTGGAGCGGCTCGTGGCGCAGATTCGCAAAGAGGGTCCGCGCGCTCGAATATTGGCGGATGCCGATTCCATCGTGAGCATCGTTGCTCCGGAACTGGCTCCGGGCGACGTCGTAGCGATCCTTTCGAATGGCGGATTCGGCGGCATTTATGAGAAGCTACCGGAACGATTGCACGCAGCGGAGTTGAAGGAGTAAAAACATTTTGGAATCAGAAGCGGTTCGCGCCTCTGCGCTGCGCTCGGATGATGCGCAGAGCGCCGCAGTCATAAACGCGAAGGGAAGCAGTTCCTCGGTGTTGCGCACAATTCTCATGCTGGTGTTCTGGGCGATTGCCCTGCCGGTGGCGGCGGTGGTGTGTTTCCCGTGGACCTATCTGACGAAAGACATCGGATTTTTGTATAGGACCTGCATGTGGGGAGCGTTCACCGGCGTGCGCATTGCGGGGGTGAAGGTGCAGACCCTGGGACTCGAAAAACTCGATCCCCAGCGCTCCTACATCTTCATGTCGAATCACATCTCCAACCTGGACCCGCCCATCACGCTGCCGCTGGTTCCGAGGCGCACGTCGGTCATGGTCAAGAAAGAGTTGTTTGGCTACCCGTTGCTGGGACGCATCATGCGGATCGGGTCTCTCGTGCCCGTCGACCGCGGCAATCGCGATGCAGGCATTTCCGCGGTACGAGAGGCCGCGAAGGTCATCCGGCAGGGCGTGAACATGACGATTTATGTCGAGGGTAAGCGTTCCTTTGATGGACGCCTCCTGCCCTTCAAGAAGGGTCCGTTTTATCTCGCCGAAGAATGCCAGGTGCCGGTCGTGCCGATCACGATCTCTGGCACACAGGAAGTCATGCCCAAGGCGCGATTCGCAATCCAGCCTGGCACGGTGACGGTGCAGTTTCACGATCCGATTGAACCGCGAGATTTCGGCGATCGAGACGAATTGATGGCCAAGGTGCGGGCAGTGATCGACAGCGGATTGCCGCAGGAACTCAGGCAGACTGAACAGCCCGTCTAGACGCTGATCAGAAATCGAACAATCAACTTCCCCTTCCTTTAATGAAGTCGATAGGTCGGTGTTGGTGGGGAGTCACCGGCTAGCCGCGCTGGAAGGAATTTATGCTTTACATGGTCGTGGAACGCTTTAAGAATCGCGATGCCAAATCGATCTACGGACGATTTCGGCAGAAGGGTCGCATGATGCCCGCTGGGCTGACCTACATCGACAGTTGGGTGGAAGAGAATTTCGACCGCTGTTTTCAGTTGATGGAATGCGACGATCGGCAACTGCTCGAGGAATGGGCCAGCCACTGGCGCGACCTGATCGAATTCGAATTCGTTCCGGTCAGACAGTCTAAAAAAGTTGTCGAGATGATGTCATCCGCGTGAACGCAGCGCCTTTGCCAATTCCGGCAACTTGTTGAACACCGCGGAACAGCGCAACCAGAGCTTGTTATCGATCGCGGGATAGCCGCTCACAACGGCTCCTTCCGCCACATCGCTGGGAATGCCGCTTTGGGCCGTGGCAATGGCACGGTCTCCAATTTTGCAGTGACCCGCCACTCCCACTTGTCCCGCCAGGATGACGCTGTTCCCCACCTCCGATGATCCCGCTAATCCCACCTGTGCGCAAAGCAGAGTGTCCTCGCCGACGCTGGAACCGTGCCCTACCTGCACGAGGTTGTCGATCTTAGCGCCGCGGCCAAGCCGCGTTTGGCCGACGCTGGCCCGATCGACGCAAGCGTTGGCCTGGATCTCAACGTCGTTCTCGATGACCACCGTGCCCGACTGCACGATCTTGTGCCAGTGGCCGTCGTCGTCCTTGGCGAAGCCGAAACCGTCTGGACCGACCACAACTCCGTTCTGCAGGACAACGTTATCTCCCAGCCGGCAGGATTCCCGCACGACTGCATGAGCATGCGCGAAGAAGTTATGCCCAATTTTCGCTCCACGGTAAATCACGACGTGTGCCAGCAGCACGGCGTTGTCGCCAATCTGTGCGCCTTCATCGATGACGACGTAAGGGCCTATGTGCGCGTTCCTGCCGATTTTTGCTGTCGGATGGACAACCGCCGTGGCGTGGATTCCGGGCGCATAGCGCGGCGGCTCGTAGAAGAGTTCGATTGCTTTCGCCCATGCGAGATACGGGTTCTTGCTTCGCAGCATCCCGGTTGGAATCGCGGGAAAAGTCTCGGCGACGATGACCGCGGAGGCTTTGGTTGTCTTTGCCGCGCTGGTGTATTTCGCATTTGCGATGAACGTCATCTGGCCTTGGGCGGCTTTTTCGATCGCCTCGACGCCGGTGATCTCGGTGTTCGGAGACGCGTTTTCAAGCTGTGTGCCGAGGAGTTCGGCGATACGGGAAAGCTTCATAGTAGAGTCCGAGGGAATTGTAATGGAATCATTGTCGTCTCTCAGCCCTAAGGCAAGATGAGGATGCGTGGATCCGGATCAGCCCCGAAACCGGTTCGGCTGAGAACGGATGGCTGAAAACTGACGCTGTCCGTTGCCTACGGTTCGAACATCGGAACCTGCCGCGTGTCCGGTACGCCACCCTTGCGCCGGCGGCTTCCGGTACCGATCACGGCGATCACGTTCATGGAGGTCAGCGATGTTCGAGGCACAAATATCCGTTGGGTGTTCGAGCGCAGATCAGGAGGGTTCAGCAGGTAGCCTTCGGGGAGATTCTGGTTCAGGTCGTTGGGCATCATGCCCTCGATGATCTCGTTGTCCCTGAATTTCAGGCGTACCCATAGTCCTTCCATGCGGGGGCGGGTGGTGAAGGTCTTGCGCGTCAGGACTTCGGAGTCGGAGAATTCACGGACGAAGTACACCGCCTTGATATCCTGCAAATCAATGCCGACAACGTTCCCGGTTGTGTTGAGCAGTTCGAGCTTGCCGTCGACGACGAAGTTTGCCGGCGCCACGTAGCCGCTGATGGAGTCGCGGTCCATCTTGCGGACGATTACCTTCTTGTGGGTCGATGGCATGGGATGATGAGGGATCAAGAGCCGCAACGGCAGAGGAATCCGGTGCTAGCTTTGAAGCTTCACCCGCGATTTTCGCACTTTCCCTATGGCTTAGGCGAGTTTGAGCCTTCGCAGTAGCCAAACGGTAAACCTTATGTTATTTTCTGTAGCTTGCTACCACACGAATTTCGCGTTATAAGTCTATTGTCTGGAAAGGGTTAGATCGCGCCAGCGGGCAGTCACCCAGTCCTCTGACTGTTTCGCCTGTGGAAATCTTGTGAATAACGTTCCGGTCCAGCCACGGCAAGGCGATTAGGAAGGCATGGCCGACTACATCTATACCCTGGAAACCCGGCTCTCGCCGGACCAGCAGAAAGCAGTCACCCTGGTGCAGGACGCCGCCAAAGCGGCGGAGATGAACCTCTACCTGACGGGGGGTGCGATTCGTGACATTGTCACCGGATTCCCCATCCGGGACCTCGATTTCACCGTGCAAGGCAATGCTCTCAAGCTTCAGAAAGATCTGGAACGCGCGGGCGCGGTCATTGGAGACTCCGACGAGGAAACCCGCACCTTGTTGCTGACCTTACCGGGCGGCGTGCGTGCCGAGATTGCCATGGCGCGCTCCGAGCGATATGAGAAGTCCGGCAGGCCTCCGCTGATTGCTCCCTCCACGGTGGTGGAAGACCTCCGCCGGCGCGATTTCACGGTCAACGCCATGGCGCTCTCGCTCAACGAGGGATCTCGCGGGTTGCTGATGGATCCATTCAATGGCGCCGCGGATATTGAAGCGAAGCTGATTCGTATTCTCCACAATTATGCATTCTTCGAGGATCCGTCACGGCTGATTCGCGCCACGCGCTTTTCGACCCGTTTTCACTGGCCGCTGGAAGAGCGGACCCAGGCGCGCTTCAATGCCGCGAAAGAGAATAACTACATCGAATACATACGGAGCGCTTTGATCGGATATGAGATCGAGCAACTGGCGTATGAGGACGATCCGCTCAGCATCCTGAAGGCTTATGAGAAAGAGGGTTGGCTCAAGGTTCTGAACCCCCATTGGAGTTCCGCCAAGGTCGACAGCGCCGGCTTGAGCGCGCTGATGAAGACGCGCCAGCAGATGAACGAGCTGGGGTACACCCCAGATGCCGCGCCGGCGGTGATGTATTTCCTGACGTCGCGGCTCGGTGACAAAGATATCTCGGACCTACGGCGCGCGATCCCGCGCAAAGATCTGGTCGAATCGTGGAAGGACCTCGAAGACAACGCCAAGGACCTGGCGAAGCGGCTGGTCGGCAAGGAAGCGGCGACGCCTTCGCGGACCTGGCAACTTTTATCTTCGGCGCATCCAGAGATGATTTTGTTCCTGTCGGTGACCGCGCGGCAGCAGGCGGTCGCGCAGAAGATCAGGAATTTCTTCACAAAATGGCGTCAGCTTCAACAAAAAATTCCATTGCCTGAAATGGCCGAGCTGCACATCACGCCGCAACTGTCCGCATATCCGAAGATTGCGAATGATGTTTTCCTCCTGTTGCTCGATGGCAAGCTGCGTTCGCGGACAGAGATCCTGAAGTTCCTGAAGCCGTTGGCGCCGCCTCCACCGCCGCCTCCACCGCCGCCTCCGGCCAAACGTGGACGCGGCGCAAAGGGCGCTGCTACCGCGGCTGCAGTGCCCGCCGCGGCGGTTGCCAAGGGCAAGGGAAAAGGGAAAACCGCGGTTGCCGCTCCTGCGCCGCTTCCCATCGCGAAGCCGGAACCGCCAGCCAAACATGCGGTTGCAGCCCGCAACAAGAACGAAAAAGGTCCAGCCAAAAAATCACCAGCCAAACCGGCCAAGGCTGCTAAACCGGCCAAGTCTCACGGCAAAGCGAAGCCGAAAAAAAAATAGCCGGCGCGCAGAACGACTGACTTTCGCCCGCGGCGTTGCACCATTCTGCGGCGTTGGCTCAGCATCGGCGAGCCGATAAAATACAACCAATGTCTTCATCAGGTCCTGTTTCCGCATGAGCTCGCAATTTGTTCACCTCCACCTGCACACGGACTATTCCCTGCTGGACGGGGCTTGCGGCATAGACAAGCTCGTTGATCGCGTGGAGCAACTTGGCATGCCGGCCGTCGCAATGACGGATCACGGCAATATTTTCGGCACGGTGGAGTTCGTCAATGCTGCCTACAAGGCGGGCGTGAAGCCGATTGTCGGATGCGAGCTGTACGTCTGCAAGAAAGACGATCACAACATCGAACGCACGCCTCCCGAAGGCGACACGTACAACCACTTGCTTGTGCTGGCCGAAAACGAGGAAGGCTATCGCAACCTGGTGAAGATCACCTCGGAAGCGTCTCTTCATGGCTTCTATTACAAACCGCGAATCAGCAAGGTATTCCTCGCGCAACACAGCAAAGGGCTCATCGGACTGTCGGGATGCCTGAAGGGCGAAGTCGCGGAACGCCTGACGGAAGGGAACTACCAGGCCGCTCGCGAAGCAACAGCGTTCTATCGCGATCTGTTCGGCAAAGACAATTTCTTTGTCGAAATTCAGGATCAGGGTCTGGAGATGGAGCACCGCATCCATTCCGGCCTCTTCCAGTTGGAGAAGGATCTTGCACTGCCCATGGTCGCTACCAACGACAGTCACTACCTGTGCGAAGAGGACGCGCACGCGCAGGATGTGATGGTCTGCATCCAGACCGGCAAGTCGATCCAAGACGTGAACCGGATGAAATTTGACGGGACGCAGTTCTACGTCAAGAGCTACGACGAGATGCTCCGCGTGTTTAAAGACGCGCCCCAGGCCCTGTCTCGCACCCTCGAGATCGCCGAGCGCTGCAGCCTGCGGTTGGAGAAGGTGCCGAGTCCATTTCCCGATTTCGAAGTGCCGCCCGGTTTCACAATCGACAGTTATTTCGAGCACATAACGCGCGAAGGCTTCGCGCGCCGCATGGAGACTCTGCGGGCATGGTCGGCGCAAGGGCGTCTGAAACATCCCCTGACCGATTACGAGCAACGCCTCTCGCGCGAGGTCGCCATCATCCAGCAAATGAAGTTCCCCGGCTATTTCCTGATCGTGTGGGACTTCATCCGCTACGCGAAGGAGCACAACATCCCGGTTGGCCCGGGCCGCGGATCGGCAGCGGGCGCGCTGGTTGCGTACTCGCTCGGCATCACGGACATCGATCCCCTGCAGCACGAACTTCTCTTCGAGCGCTTCCTGAATCCGGAACGCATATCGATGCCGGACATCGACATCGACTTCTGCATGAACCGGCGCGGAGAGGTGATCGAGTACGTCACGCGCAAGTACGGACGCGAGAACGTAGCTCAGATCATCACCTTCGGCACGATGGCCGCCAAGGCAGCGATCAAAGACGTTGGCCGCGCCATGGATATGCCGTACAGCGATGTCGATCGCATCGCGAAGATGGTGCCGACTACGCTGAATATCAAGCTCGACGATGCCATCAAAGAATCGCCGCAACTGCAGGAAGCCTACGAAAAAGACGGCCAAGTGCGCGCGCTTCTCGACACGGCCCGCAAGTTGGAAGGCCTGGTCCGCAACTCGGGCGTGCATGCCGCCGGGGTGGTCATCTCGCCGCGGCCGCTGATTGAGTTGGTCCCGCTGCATAAGACCAAGAACGATGAAATCGTCACCGCCTTCGACATGGTCGCCATCGAGAAGATGGGCTTGTTGAAGATGGATTTTCTGGGTTTGACGACTCTCACGATTCTCGATGACACCCTGAAGTTGGTCGCACAGACGGGAACGATTCTCGCTCTCGACAACATTGCCCTCGAAGACCAGGAAACCTATGAGAAGGTATTTCACCGCGGACTGACCTCAGGAGTCTTCCAGTTTGAATCGCACGGCATGCGCGACGTTCTCCGGCGCTACCAGCCGAACACGATTGAAGATCTCACCGCTCTGAACGCACTCTATCGGCCGGGCCCGATCCAGGGCGGCATGATCGATGACTTCGTGGAGCGCAAACACGGCCGCCGCCGCGTCGAATATGAACTCCCCGAGCTGAAAGAGATTCTTCAGGAAACGCTTGGAGTCTTCGTCTACCAGGAACAGGTGATGCAGGCGGCTAACAAGCTGGCCGGCTATTCACTCGGTGAAGCCGACCTGCTGCGCCGCGCCATGGGCAAGAAGAAGCCGGAAGAGATGGCCGAACAGCGGGAGCGCTTCGTGCAGGGCGCACTCAAGCGGGGCTTCCCCCAAAAGAAAATCGAAAAAATCTTCGATCTGATGGCCCAGTTTGCCGGCTACGGTTTCAACAAGTCGCATTCCGCGGCGTACGCATTGCTCGCCTATCACACCGCATATCTGAAGACGCATTATCCCGTCGAATTCATGGCGGCGTTGCTCACGTCGGTCACGGGTAGCACCGACGATGTCGTCAAGTACATCAACGAATGCCGCGAGATGGGGATCGCCGTCGAGCCGCCCGACATCAACGTGAGCCATGCCAACTTTACTCCGCATGGGCAGGCAATTCGTTTCGGACTCGCAGCAGTGAAGAACGTCGGCGGCAACGCGATCGAATCCATTGTGGCTGCGCGCAAAAAGCTTGGGCGCAACTTCCGCTCGATCTTCGAATTCTGCGAAGAAGTGGACTTGCGGCTCCTGAACAAGCGCGTGCTCGAATCCCTGATCAAAAGCGGCGCCATGGATTCTCTCGGCCGCCGGGCGCCACTCATGCAGACGCTCGACAAGGCGATCGATCGCGCGCAGAAAACGCAGCGCGATGCTGAGTCCGGTCAACACGGCCTGTTCGGTGTGTTTGCGGACGAGCCCTCGCAGGAAACCAACGAATCCCTTCCAAATGTTCCGGACTGGGACGAGCACACGCGGCTGGCGGCGGAAAAGGAAATTCTCGGATTCTTTATCACCGGCCATCCGCTCGAAAAGTACAGAGACAAGCTGGTCGATCTGAACGCCAAGACCATGGAAGAGATCGGCGCCATGCGCAACTCGACCGCGAAGGAAGAAGTGATCACAACCGCCGGGATGATCACCAACGTACGGGTATTGAAATCAAAACGCGGAGACTTCTACGCACAGGCCTCGCTCGAAGATATGACAGGGAAGGTCGATATGATCGTCTTTCCCGAGGCATACAAGAAGCTCAGCGAAAAAGTGAAGCTCGAAGTTCCCGTTCTCGTACGGGCAGGAGTTCGGGTCGAAGAAGGCTCGAATCCCAAGATCACCGCCGTGGAAATCATTCCACTGGACGAAGCAAAGGTACCGTTGCCGCGAGCGCTCCGCATCCGCATCCCGCTGGAGAGCGCCACCGAGCAGACCGTGACAGCCCTGCACACGCTCTTCAATGAGCGCAAGGGCGATGCCAAGGTGCTGTTCGACGTTGAGCGGCAAGGGGATTTCATGGTGGTCATGGAAGCCGAGGGCTATAATGTTCTGCCGGACCGTAATTTCATCGGCCGCGTCGAAGAGCTGTGCGGGCGGGGAAGTGTTCGCGTTATTAACTGAATTAGCCAGTCCAGGTTCGGCGGATGTCCAGAAAAAGCAAAGCAGGATCGGCGCTCCACGAAGTCACCAGCGGCAATGGGGCCTTTGCCGGCACCGAGTTGCTGCTCGCGATGGTAGAAGCCCATCGCACCAGGAATAACGGTCACCCCATCAGAATGGACAATGGATTGAAAGCCCAGCAGGAGCTCGACAAGATCCAGCAGCAGATTGATCACTTGCAGGCGCTCGAAGGGCAGAGCGAAGAAACCCGTCTTCATATTCGTCAACTTCATGACCGCGTGAACGACCTGCGGCGCGAGATCTCAACTCAACTGAACGCCTGGGAGCGCACCGAGATGGCGCGTCATCCCCAGCGCCCGTACACGCTCGATTATGTCGAGCGCATGTTCACCGACTGGAATGAGATTCACGGCGACCGTGGATTCGCCGACGATCCTGCCATCGTTTGCGGGATGGCGCGCTTTCACGGAGAGGAAGTTGTGGTTATAGGCCACCAGAAGGCGCGCGACGCCAAGCAGCGCGTCTAC
>Ga0335070_10004877_pt1 | contig 15734 bp, 16 predicted proteins | sample Lox_Sample_13_FD_206722 | JGI IMG/M metagenome (GOLD analysis project Ga0335070, IMG submission 206722) | Soil microbial communities from Loxahatchee National Wildlife Refuge, Florida, United States - Lox_Sample_1.3 | ecosystem: Environmental > Terrestrial > Soil > Wetlands | place: USA... | reverse complement strand
CAGCAGGATCCAGAGGGCGATCCCGATCAGGACCAGGGTCGCGACCGGGAAGCCGGCGCGCTCCCGGGGGAAGGCCTGGTAAACGATCAGGGCGATGAGCCAGAGCACGCCGGCGACGGCGATGCCCGCCAGGCCCACGGTCTCGGCGAAATCGGAAGTCTTTCGCGACGTGGCGTAGGAGCGCTCGTAGCGGTCGAGGACGAGGGTGGCGTCGGTGGTCTTAGGAGCGAATGGGATGACGACGGCGGGACTCATGGCCAACCTCCGAATCAGAAGTTGGGCCGCAGGGGCGGCCTCCGCGGCAAATGCCGGGATTCGCCGCGCTCACGCCTGCCTGGCCGGCTGGGGTGGAGTGCTGATCGATCGGACGACTCCCGGCTTCACGCCCTTGGTAGCACAGGGGGCGAACAGGATTCAGTGACGTGTGAACCACGTCGCTGTGCGCAGCCTGGCGGTCCCCGAGACGACAGGTACAATAGGGGGATGCGAATCATCATGCTTGCTCTGCTCGTACTGCTCGCGGCGTCGGTGTGGGGACAGGCGCCGTCCTCGTCCAACATTCCCGCACCCGCCGATGTCGCCGCTCCGCCGGCGGATGCAGCCAAGACGGCCTCCGGCCTGGCGACCCGGGTCGTGAAGCCTGGCACCGGCAAAGAACATCCGGCGAAGGACGACCTGGTCACCATCGACTACACCGGCTGGACCACCGGCGGAAAAATGTTCGACAGCTCGGTGGCGCGGGGCGCGCCCGCCAGTTTCCCGGTGAACCGCGTGATCCCCGGCTTCAGCGAAGGCCTGCAACTGATGGTCACGGGAGAGACGCGGCGGATGTGGATCCCCGAGGACCTCGCCTACAAAGGCCAGGAGGGAAGGCCGAAGGGCATGCTGGTCTTCGAGGTGACCCTGCTCGAGATGCCTACGCACGCGCCCGAGGACGTGAAAGCGCCTCCCAAGGACGCCAAACGCACCGCCAGCGGGCTGGAGTACAAGGTGCTGCGGCCGGGCACGGGCAAGCGGCATCCCAAGGCGAGCGACGAGGTCACGGTGAACTACACCGGGTGGACGACCGACGGCAAACGGTTCGACAGCTCGCTCACCCGCGGCCAGCCGGCCACCTTCCCGCTCAACAAGGTGATCGCCGGGTGGACCGAAGGACTGCAGCTCATGGTGGAAGGCCAGAAAATGCGCTTCTGGATCCCGCAGGACCTGGCCTACCAGGGCCGGCAGGCGCCCTACGGCATGCTGGTGTTCGACGTGGAGTTGATCAGTATCCGGTGAAGCGCGGCACGGGCCGAGGGTCCGTGATGCCCGTCCTTGAACGGGGCGCGAATTGCGCGGAGGATAGGCGATTATGACCGGCACACAACGACAGATCCTTCGTTTGGAACGGGAGCAGGCCCGAGACTTCAACCGCCACGACCTGGGGGCGCTGCTGGCGCAGTTCGGCCCCGGGTTCATGGGCTTCTCGTCCACGCGGCACAAGCGGGTCAGCGGACGGAAGGAGCTGGCCAGCACGTTCCGCCACTACTTCGACCGCTCGCCGCGGGCGCAGTACCGCATCGCGCAGCCGCGGGTGCAGGTCCTGGGCGGCGTGGCCGTGGCCAGCTTCTACTGGACGGTGACGCTCTCCCCGCGGCGCAAGGTGGAAGGCCGCGGTAGCCACGTGTACGCCAAGGGCAAGGGCGGCTGGAAGATCGTGCACGAGCACTTCTCCAAGGCCCACTGAACGTCGAAGGGTGAGCGCCGTCACTGCCCGGGGCGGGGAATGCGTGTAGGGAATGGAGTGCCAGGCGGGGCGCCGTGCGGCCGCCGCCGAGGAGGTCGCCATGCCCATCATCACCATCTCCCGAGGCTCGTTCAGCGGGGGCAAGCTGCTGGCAGAGAATCTGGCCCGCCGGCTGGGCTACCGCTGCATCGACCGCGAGCACATCATCCAGAAGGCGGCGGCGTGGGGCGTCTCCCAGGAGGCGCTGCGCACCGCCATCGAGAAGCCGCCCAGCTTCCTGGGACAGTCCCAGCACACCAAGTACACCTACCTGGCCTTCATCCAGGCGGCGCTGACCGAAGAGGTCCGCAGCGGCGATGCCATCTACCACGGCCTGGCCGGGCACCTGCTCCTGGGCAGCGGGCCGCACCTGCTGCGCATCCGCATCATCGCCCCCATGGATTTCCGCGCCGCCAAGGTGCAGGAGCGCCTGGGATTCAGCCGCAAGGAGGCCATCGCCTACATCGAGAGGATGGACGAAGAGCGGCGCAAATGGACGCGCTTCCTCTACGACGTGGACTGGGCCGACGCGTCGCTGTACGACCTGGTGCTCAACCTGGAGCAGATGAGCCTGGAGGAGGCCAGCGACGCCATCCTGGCGGTCGCCAAGCTGCCGTGCTTCGAGTTCACCGCCGAGGCGCGGCGCGCCATCGAAGAGCTGGCGCTGGCCAGCGAGGTGAAGGCCCACCTAGCCATGGATCCGTCGACCACCGACCTGCAATTCGAGGTCACGGCCAAGGGCGGAACGGTGGCCATCAAGGGAGACATCGTCAGCCCGCTGCAGGCCAAGCGCATCGGGAAGATCGCCCGCGGCGTGGACGGGGTCCAGCAGGTGCAACTGGAGGAACTGGAGCTGGCGACCAGGTTCTAGACAGCGGGTGGAGCAGGCCGTTGCAATTTGTCCCCAGCTAGAATGCAGGCCTGAAGGCCGGCTCCACCCTTTGCGCTGGGTGTGACGTCTGAACCACCTCCTGTGACTCCGGTCACATCGGGCTCAAGCCCCCTCTTTTAGCCTTGAATGGTAAGGAGCGGGGTTCATGGAACACAGTGGGGAACGGCCAACGACCGAGGGGACGCCCAAGCCGCGCCTGGTCTTCTGGGAAGTCACCAAGGGGTGCAACCTGCGTTGCATCCACTGCCGGGCGACAGCCACCGAGCTGATGAGCCCGACCGACCTGCCGACCGAAAAGGCCAAGGCCATCATCGACCAGATCGCGGCCTTCGCCAATCCCATCCTGGTGCTGAGCGGCGGCGAGCCCCTCTACCGCCGCGACATCTTCGAGCTGGCCAGCTACGCCACTGCGAAGGGACTGCGCGTCGCGCTGGCCACCAACGGCACCCTGGTGGACAAGAACATCGCGCAGAAGATCGTGAACGCGGGAGTGAAGCGGGTCTCCATCTCGCTCGACGGGGCGGATGCCAAAACCCACGACTCCTTCCGCGGCATCCCGGGCGCGTTCGACAACGCGGTGCAGGGCCTGAAGAACCTGCGCGCGCAGGGCATGGGCGTGCAGATCAACATGACGGTGGCGCGGCACAACGCGCACCAGCTCCCGCAAGTGCTCGACCTGGCGCGCTCCCTGGGCGCCGACGCCCTGCACACCTTCCTGCTGGTGCCGGTGGGCTGCGGGGTCGAGATCGCCGATCGCGAGATGGTGCCGCCGGACGAGTACGAGCGCATGCTCAACTGGTTCTACGACCGGTCGCTGGAAGGCGACATCGAGCTGAAAGCCACCTGCGCGCCGCATTACTTCCGCGTGGTGCGGCAGCGGCGGGCGGCGGAGCGGCGCGCCTCCGAGCGCCATCCCGTCAACGCCGGCGGCATCGGGCCGACCGACGCCATGATGCCGGGCGGCACCGGCATCGTGATCAATCAGAACGTGGTGGGACATCCGGGGCGCGTGCCCAAGGGACATCACACCGGGCATCCGGGCGCGGCGCCCGACGGCATGAGCGCCATGACCAAAGGCTGCCTGGCGGGCACAGGCGTGTGCTTCATCTCGCACGAGGGCGAGGTCTTCCCCTGCGGATACCTGCCGATGAAGTCAGGCGACCTGCGCACGCAATCCTTCGGCGAGATCTGGAACACCTCCGAGGTCTTTGAGCAGTTGCGCGACACCGGCAACCTGAAGGGCAAGTGCGGATGCTGCGAGTTCCGCAATGTCTGCATGGGATGCCGGGCGCGGGCTTATGCCGCCACCGGCGACATGCTCGACGAAGAGCCGTTCTGCGTCTATCAGCCGAAGATGACCGCGCCGCCCAAGAAGGCGGAGACCCAGACGCGATAGCGAGGGCGGCCGCGCCACGTGATTTTCATCGGCGCGGGCGAGGGCGGCCGCGCCACACCAGGCGTGGGATCCAGTCAGGCACGACCAAAGTCACAGACCGGCGGATGGAAGGCGGGGACAATCGAGGAAGTCCGGCTGATATGGCATTCATGGAAACAGCGCTACAACCCTTGAGCGGAGCGCGGATGCGCGCCATGCTGTGGCCGCGCGAGCACGGGGCGTGGGGCATCCTGCTGGTGCCGCTGGTCACGGGCGCGGCCGTGGGAGCGATCAGGGGCGGAGCGGTGGCCCCGGTGCTGCTCTTTCTGGCCGCTTCCCTGGCGCTGTTCTGCCTGCGCACTCCGGTGGAGGCCCTGCTGGGAGCATCGGCGGTGCGGGCGCAGAGAGGCACGGAGCGGCAGTGGGTGGTGCTGGGCGCCGCCGCGTATAGCGCGATCGCAGCGGGCACTCTCATCCTCCTTTTCCGGCACGGAAACAACCGCGGGTTGCTGTTGCTGGGAGCGGCGGCGGCGGCCTCGTTCGCCGTGCAGGCGGGCCTGCGCAAGCTGGGACGCGAGACGCGCACCAGTTCGCAGTTGCTGGGCGCGATCGGCCTGACCTCGACCGCGGCCGGAGCGTACTACGTGACCACCGGCCACCTGGAGGCGCGGGCGCTGGCCTTGTGGGGCGCCAACTGGCTCTTCGCCGCCAACCAGATCCTGTTCGTGCGGCTGCGGCTGCATGCGGCCAAGGTGGAAGGGATCGGCAACCGCTTCGCCGCCGGGTGGCATGCGGTGCTGGGGATCGTGATCACCATCGTGCTGCTGTTCGGGGGGTTCGAGGCGGGGACCCTTCCGCGGCGCGCGGTGCTGGCCTATCACCCGATGATCCTGCGCAACCTGTGGTGGTTCTTCCAGAAGCCGAGGCCGCTCAACGTGCACCGGTTGGGGGTGCGGGAGCTGATCTCGGCGATCGTCTTCGGGGCGATCTTCATCGTCGCGCTGGCAAGTTGGCGGTAGGCAGCACAGAGTTCATAGCGCATAGTCCATAGCGCATAGCCCTCAGCGCGGCATTGCCTAGAAACCTCTAGTTGAGGACGGTCTCGGCCTCAGGAGAAGGCGTCCGGGCAGTGCGCTCCAGGTGCTTCTCGACCGCGGTGGTAGCGATCTTCTGGATGTCGGAGAAGAAGCTCTGGGCCTCGGGGACCGCAGCCAGCTGCGGCTCGCCTACCCGGTCGCTGAGATCGTGGAGCATGGCGGTCACGCGTTCCATGCGGTACTTCTGGAGAGCCTGGTCGATGCCGGTGGCACGTTGGGCGGTGGCTTCCACGTAAGGCCAGAGCAGATGACGGACGCGATCCACGGCGCCGTGGGCCTCGGCTAGAAGGCGCCGGTCGGAGACCTCGACGGGCCGGCCGCCCTGCTGCCGGGCCAATTGTTTGAGTTCGTGCTCGATCTGGGAGAGGCTGGAACAAAGACGCTGCAGAAGGGCCGGTAGGTCTGGCACGGGCGTTCCTTTACGGAGGGGATTAGGCCGGATGCGGGCGACCGCTTCGGACCGTCGTACATACTGCACCCGTCCATCGGTGGCCGGCCAGATGCCGGGGGGACATGGCTGCTGGTAACCAAGACACGCCGCCTGCCCTGGTGTCAACCCATTTCCGGGGGAATCAGGATAGTAAACAGGGCGGCGTGTTTCCGAGGCTGAAGCGCCCCGGGCGCCGCCCCATACTCTCTCCCAGTGCGCGCCACGCACTCAGGAGAAACCCATGAAGCTAGCACTACGTATCTTCGCGTTCAGCCTCTGTCTGGTCGCCACCTACTCGGCAGCCAGTTTCAAAGGCGCCACGGCATGCCCGCCGAAAGCCCAGCTTTCGGCGCCCATGCCCACGTGCAACCCGGCGGTCCCGAGTTGCTCGATCCGGCCCTAGAAGTTGAACATCTCGGGAGAAAGCGACCAAGAGTACACAAGTAACTTGAGGGCTGCGGGGTAGAGGACTATCATGTCCGCTACTCAGCAGCCCGTTTATGCCCTCCAGCCGAGTGTTAACGGGGCTCTATTACGTCCTGTGGCTCGCAGCACCCTTGCTGCAATTGGGCGTGGCGGTCGTGCTGCGCCGGCGCAAGCTGGACAAGGAATTCCCCTTCTTCTTCAAGTACCTGATCTTCCAGACCGCAACCAACCTGTTGCTGTTCGTGCTGAGCTTCAACTATCGGGCCTACTTCTACGCCTACTGGTCGTTCCAGACGGTGACGACGGCGCTGGAGTTCGCCATCATCTATGAGATCTTCGGGCAGCTGTTCCGTCCGTATCCCTACCTGCGGGACTTCGCCCGGGTATTGCTGCGCTGGATCGGAAGCCTGCTGCTGCTGGTGGCGGTGCTGTTCGCGGTAAGCGCTTCGCCGCAGGAAACGCCGGTGGTGGTGGCGGTGCTGTGGGCGGAGCGCAGCATCCGGCTGGTGCAGTGCGGATTGCTGTTCTTCCTGCTGTGGTTCTGCTCGTATCTGGGGATCACCCGGCGTCATTACCTGTTCGGGGTGGCGCTGGGGTTCGGCACGCTGGCGTCGGCCGACCTGGTGACGATCGCGACCCGGATGGTGACCGGGTACATCGGCGACACCGCTTTCAACCTGATCCTGATGTCGGCGGCGGACTGGGCGGTCGCCATCTGGCTCTTCTACTTCCTGTCGCGCGCCCCGGCCTCGCTGCTCCGCCAAGCGACTGTCGTTTCCGGGCAGAAATGGGATTACGGTGTGGCCGAACTGCTTTACCCGCAGACCGAGCCCGGCCTGCTGAGCCGCATCGACAAGATGGTGGAGAACGCCTTCGCGCAGTCGCAGCACAAGGTGAAGAGTCCGGAGAGCCCGCCCGCCCTACAACCCCCGACCGCCGGCCAATGACCCGTCAATCGGCGCCGGCCAGCGATTCCTCTCGGATCATCCTGGGCTGATAGACGCAGCAGGGCTCTTCCGCCAGCACGTCGCCGGTCAGGGCGTAAGCACGCGCACGCGACCCTCCGCAGATCTCCTTGAACTCGCAGACGCCGCACTTCCCTTTCAGTTGCGTGGTATCGCGCAACCTGCGGAACAGCGGCGACTCACGGTAGAGCTCGGCCAGCTTCTGCTGGCGCACGTTGCCGGCGGACTGGGGCAGGAAGCCGCTGGGAAAGACCTCGCCGACGTGGGAGATGAAGACGAAGCCCTTGGCGTCGTTCAAGCCGCGGGGCGCGCGCGCGATGCCGTCGCCACCCAGGGCGGCGGGAAATGCTTGCGCTGCGGGAATGGAAGTGCGGGCCGAAGCGACTCCGTTCTGGCGCTCCTCGGTCCGGCGCTGTAGCAGGAAGCGGCGATAGTGCTGCGCCTCGGTGGTCTTGATGTCGAATGGTACCCGCCCCGCCGTCCGGTAGAGCTTCTCGAAGATCATCTCGAACTCTTCGGCGCTGACCAGGTCGTTGGCCTGCCCGCGCCCGGTGGGCACCAGGAAGAAGACGCTCCACAGGACGATGTCCAGGGTTTCAAGCAGGCGCACCATGGCGTCGAGGTCGTCGAGGTTGCGGCGGGTGATGGTGGTATTGATCTGCACCGGAAGACCCAGCTCGCGGGCCCAGCGGATGGCGTCGAGCGTGCACCGGTAGGAGCCGGGAACACGGCGGAAGGCGTCGTGGATCTCGGCGGTGGAGCCGTCGAGGCTGACGGCCAGGCGAGCCAGGCCGCGCTGCTTGAGGGCGGCAATGGCCTCGCGGGTCAGCAGCGGGGTGGCGCTGGGGGTCATGGAGGTGTGCACGCCACGCCCGCTGGCGTACTCGACCAGCTCGTAGATGTCGGGACGCTTCAGCGGGTCGCCGCCGGTGAGCACGAACACCGGGACATGCATCTCCGCGATCTGGTCGATGAGCGCCTTGGCTTCGGCGGTGCTCAGCTCGAACGGGTTGCGTGCCGGCTGCGCGCAGGCCCGGCAGTGGACACAGGCCAGGTCGCAAGCCTGGGTGGTCTCCCAGATGACGATGTAAGGCTTCTGGTTGAAGTCGAGCTGTCCCGCCGGTTGCATGACCAACATTCGAACACTGATAAAGAGGATGGCCTATGACCAATGTCACAGAACGCAACTTCTTGCGCTCGCTACGCGAACTACGCGGCCAAGGGCGACCGCGCCACACATTCTGGGGCAGGTGTGACCGAAGTCATACCCGGAGGCGCTGGTGCGCCCTAGGCTGAACCGTAGCGGAGGAAGTCATGGTCATCACCGAGAACACCAGCGTTGCCGAGGTTGTGCAGGCGGTACCGGGGGCGCGGCGCATCTTCGACCGTCACGGACTGCACGGATGCGGCGGAGCGCACGGGCCCAGCGAGCCACTGTCATTCTTCGCTGCCGTACACCAGGTCGAATTGAAAGGCCTGCTGGAGGAATTGAATGTCGAGGCGGCGCGGCCGCAGGAGCGCGTGGTGTACCGCGAGAGCCTCGAGGACTACATCTATCGCCGCTTCTTCAAGGCGGGCATCTTCATCGTGCTGACGGTGGGGGCGCTGTGGGGCGCGGTCAACCTGGCGCAGATCGCCATCGGCAAGAGCTTCCTGCAACTGCACCTGGTGCAGTCCATCCACGCCCACGCGCACGCCATGATCTTCGGCTGGGTCGGACTGTTCGTGATGGGCTTTGCGTTGCAGAGCTTTCCCCGCTTCAAGAACACCACGCTGTGGCGGCCAGACTTGGCGAACCTTTCCTTCTACCTGATGGTGACCGGGATCATTGCGCGGATGTCGGCCGAGCTGCTGATCCAGACCGGGCCGGGGCTGGCGCTGGGCTTCTTCTCCGGGGTGGTGGAGCTGATCTCGATCGTCTTGTTCCTGACTGTGCTCTACAAGACCGCAACGAAGTCGGTGGGGCCGCGCAATCCCTACGAGCGCTTCATCGCCGCCTCGTTCTTCTGGTTCTTCGTCCAGGCATTGCTGAGTGATTTCTTCTTCTTCGCCAAGGCGACGGCGATCGGACAGCAGCAATTGATCCGGCGGATCGCGCTGATCGATGGGCCGCTGCGCGACATCCAGTTGCTGGGCTTCACCGCGCTGATCATCGCCGGCGTGAGCCAGCGCTTCGTGCCGCTGGTGTATGGGCTGAAGGGGCCCAAGAAGGACCGTCAGGGGCTGATCTTCGCGCTCATGAACCTGACGCTGGTGCTGAATGTCATCAGCTATGTCGCGGTGCTGACCACGGGGAACCTGGCCTGGGCGCTCGGGCTAGAGATCGCCTACCTGCTGATGCCGGTGTGGGCGGTGCTGCTGGCCATTCAATTGGGCGTGTTCAGCAAGCCGACACAGCCGGACCGCACCTTCAAGTTCATCCGCGGCGCGTACGTGTGGTTGATCATCGCCAACGCCATGATGCCGTTCTTCCTGGTTTACGGGATCGCGACCCACCAGGGCTTCGCGCATGCCTACATGGGCGCGCACCGGCACGCTTTCACGGTGGGCTTCATCAGCATGATGATCATGGGAGTGGCGGCGCGGGTGGTGCCCATCCTGGCGGGGGTGAACGCCAGCCGGTTGTCGAACCTCTGGGGACCGTTCCTGCTGCTGACGGTGGGCAACAGCGGGCGGGTGCTGCTGCAGATCGCCACCGACTTCTACCCCAACGTCGCCTACCCGCTGGTGGGCCTGACCGGTTTCCTGGAAGTGACGGCGCTGGCCTGGTGGGGCATCGGGTTGTGGCGGGTGATGAACCTGTCGCACAGCGAGCGGCCGAAGGTGCTGGCCGGTCCCTTGCCCATCCTGGCGCAATAGCCCAAGTCCGAAGCCGTGGTGCAGGGCCTGGAATCGGAGGTTAGCCGAGTATTCGCGTTGGGGATCTCAAGTTCCTGAATCCTGGTTTTCTCTGTGCGGCCCGCGGTAGCCGTTCCGCCGGCAAACCAGCGATCAGGAACCAGAGATCACAGCGCCATTACCATCAGGCGGCCTTGCCACTGGCGATCTTGAACACGCCCGAAGTCTCCAGGTAGTAATGCTCGATGCGTTCCTCCTCCAGGAAGGGCTTGAGATCGAGCAGCGGAGTACGAACCTTGTAGAATTCTGCAGAATCGGACTTCGTCCTCCAGACAGCAACCACGATCGCGCGGTTGGGATTCTCATCCGAGATGAGGGTGAGAAGGTCCACGAAGCCGGCCTGGTTCTTGTAAGCGCCGGCCAGTTGGCGGGCGGCTTCCAGGAATGCCTCTTTTTTCTCCGGCTTGAGTGTGCAGGTCATCATGCGGGTAAACATAGACTTTTCCTCCACTGAGTGTGGCCGCGGCAAGGCCAGCAGGGCCGAGCGGCGGGTTTGGTGTTCGCTTGGGTTTGCAAGTGATGTAGGGACGAAAGCAAGCCGGATAAATATGCTTGGGCGGAGTGAACATGCCCGACTCCCTCTTGCACGCCCATGTTCTTAATCCAATGACAGACCCTTGGCGATGACTTTTGTCACAAGCCCTTCAGGCTGCGCTCTCGAATAGCTACAGTGTCCGTCTTCAGCACCCGCCACAGCCCGATGCCCCACCAAGTCAGCGCCAAGCCAGCCACGCAGGACCTTGGCCGCGTGCAAGGCCCTTTTCTTCTGCCTGCCGATTACAATACGCGCATGCCCGAACCCAAGGCGGGGCGCGCCGGCGTGCTGGGGCGTGTCCCACTGTTCACCGATCTCTCCGACGCGGAGCTGAGGTTCCTCTCCGACCGCGCGGTCAGCAAGCGCTACAGCGCCGGGGAACTCATATTCAGTGAAGGAGACCCGTGCGCGGGACTGTACGTGATCGAGTCGGGCGACGTGCGCATCTTCAAAACCTCGAGCGCGGGCCGCGAGCAAGTGCTGACCCTGGAGCACGCCGGGAACTCCATCGCAGAACTGCCGGTGTTCGATGGCGGGACCTACCCGGCGTCGGCGAGCGCGGCCAGCGACGCGACCATCCTGTTCATCAGCCGCAGCGATTTCCGCGCCCTGTGCCTGGAGCATCCCGAGGTCGCGCTGAAGGTGCTGCGCATGGTGGGGCTGCGTCTGCGGCGGCTGGTGGGAATCATCGAGGAGCTCTCGTTCACCACCATCCGGCACCGGCTGGCGGCGCTGCTCTTGCGCATGGCGCGCGAGGCGGGCAACCGTTCGGGCAGGGCGGAGTTCACTATCGAAGCCAGCAACCAGGAGCTGGCTTCGCAGATCGGCACCGTGCGCGAACTGGTCTCGCGCAACCTCAGCCGCTTCCAGGCCGAAGGGCTCATCCAGATGGACGGCAAGCACATCACCATCCCCGACCTGAGGAAGCTGGAAGCGGAGATCCAGAGCGAAGAGTAGGCGGTAGGTGGTGGGAACCTGATTGCCGCCGGCTCCGACTGCCTACGAGCTACCTCCTGCCTCCCTCCTGTGACATAAGTCATCGTCGCTGCCGAAAGCGGCCTGTAACCTCGGTCCCAGGAGTTGCGGATGCCGCGGAGATCAGTCGAGAAGTTGCTGGCTGAGAACCTGGAAGCCAAGAAGATTCTGGCCGAGCTGGGGGCCCTGCTGGGCGCGGCGGCGCAACCCGAGACATCCCAAAGGAAGGAAACCATGCCGATCACCGTCGCCAAGACCGTCCGCGAGCTGGCCGTCGAAGTGCCCAACGCCACCCGCGTCTTCGAAAAGCTGGGCATCGACTACTGCTGCGGAGGACACAAGTCCCTGGAGGAAGCTTGCAGCGACGCGAAGCGTCCCGTGGACGAGGTGCTGCGCGCCCTGGAGCAGGGCGTGGATACGGCCTCTCCGCAGACTGCCCGCGACTGGAGCACCGCGCCGTTGGGCGAGTTGGTGGACCACATCGTCAACCAGCACCACACCTACGTGAAGAACGAAGTGCCGCGGCTGCAGGCGCTGATCGCCAAGGTCGTCGGGGTCCACGCCAAGAACCACCCGGAGCTGGAGCAGGTGCAGGTGGCGTTCTCCGAGCTGGCCAACGAGCTGGCCGCGCACCTGATGAAGGAAGAGCAGATCCTGTTCCCTTACGTGAAGCAGATGTCGGCGGGCAAAGGCTGCGGGCCGTCGTGCTTCGGCACGGTGCAGAACCCCATCCGGGTGATGATGATGGAGCACGACGGAGCGGGGGAGAAACTGCGCGAGATGCGCCGCGCCACCCACGACTACGCCCTCCCGCAGGACGCCTGCTTCAGCTACGGCACCCTGTTCAATGCCCTGCTGGAGTTCGAAGCCGACCTGCACCAGCACATCCACCTGGAGAACAACATCCTCTTCCCGCGGGCCATCGAGCGGGAGCGGCGGTAGGGACGCGGCTGGACGCCTGGGATAGTATTTCGAAGCATGAGACGAACAATGCGGCGGCGCACTGTCCTGCTGCTGCTAGCGGCTTTAGCGGCCTTGACGGGCGCGTCGGCCCAGAGCGTCAGCTACACCCCGGTTTCGAAAGAAGTCGTGGGAAAGCGCCTGCACCAGGTAAAGAAGAACAACGCGGAGCGGGAGGCTGCCCTGAAAGGGTTGTTTGCGGAAGCCGGCTGCCACCCGCCTGCCCTGGTGGAGCTTGGGGTCAAGCACGAAGACATTCCGAATGTCGTGTGCACGTTGAAGGGGAGCTCCGATTCCGTCATCGTGGTGGGCGCGCACTCGGATCACGTACACAGCGGGGAGGGGGCGGCGGACAACTGGAGCGGTGCGGCACTGCTGCCTAGCCTGTTGCAGAGCCTCTCCGATTCGCCGCGCAAGCACACGTTCGTCTTCATCGGGTTCACGGCGGAAGAGAAGGGGCTGGTCGGGTCGAAAGCGTACGCTGACCATTTGTCACAGGAGGACCGCGCCAAGATCCAGGCGATGGTGGACATCGACACTCTCGGGCTTTCCTCAACAAAGGTGTGGGCTACGCGGGCTGACAAGAAGCTGCTGGAGGAACTCCTCCGCGTTGCCTACAGCATGAAACTTCCCCTCGAGGCCGTAAACGCCGATCGAGTCGGGAAGGCCGATTCTTTTAGTTTCGACAAGTACAAGATTCCAACCATTGCGATCCACTCCATCACGCAACAGACTTGGCGACTCCTGCACAGCGACAAGGACACGCTTGCCGTACTCCAGCTGGACGATTACTACGATACCTACCGGCTGCTGGCGGTGTACCTGGCGCACCTGGACAACGTGCTGCCGTGAAACAACATTGCATGAGAGTCGTGGCGGTAATGGTGGCGCTCTCCCTCCTCGCATCCTGCCAGACTGCGAAACGGTATGTGATGCCCACGGACAGCATGGAACCGACCATACGAAAGGGTGAACGGTTCACCGTCGACCCGAATGCGTACAAAGAGCGCGCTCCGATGCGTGGGGATGTTGTTGTTCTGGTTGATCCTTCCGGGGGTGAGTTAGTGGTCAAACGGGTGATCGGCGTGGAGGGAGACAAGCTCGAAGGGAAGGGTCTCGATGTGCTGCGTAACGGGGAGCGGTTGACGGAAACTTACATCGAACACAAAGGCCGTCATCCGGCAGCTCTCGATAACTTCGGACCAGTGAGTGTTGCAAGGGCGACAGTCTTCGTGATGGGCGACAACCGCGACTTCAGCTTCGACAGTCGCACGCCCCAGTTCGGTCTGGTGAAGCTCGATGCCATTCGGGGGAAAGCGCTAGCCATTGCTGGCTCAGACGAGCCGAGCCGGATCGGAAAAGCAATCCAATAGTCAGATTATTCCGTCGCGGTCGCAACCGGCACCGCGTTCTTGCGCGGGCGCTTGTTGGACTGCAGGATCTTCTTGCGCAAGCGCAGCGATTTGGGGGTGACCTCGACGAACTCGTCGTCGGCGATGAACTCGATGGCCTGCTCCAGGTTGAGTTCCTTGTGGGGCACCAGGCGGATGGCCTCGTCGGCAGTGGAGGCGCGCATGTTGGTGAGCTTCTTCTCGCGCACGCAGTTGACGTCGAGGTCGGCTTCCTTGGCGTTCTCGCCGATGACCATTCCTTCGTAGACCTCGACCCCGGGGCCGACGAACAGCTCGCCGCGCTCCTGCAAACCCCAGAGCGCGTAGGCAGTCGTGGCGCCGGGTCGATCGGCGACCAAGGCGCCGGTGGGCCGGTGCGGGATCTCCCCCAGCCACTCGATGTATCCGCCGAAGAGCGAATTCATGACCGCGGTGCCGCGGGTGTCGGTGAGCAGCTCGCTGCGGATGCCGATGAGCCCGCGGCTGGGAACGTCGAATTCCAGGCGCACGCGGCCGTAGCCGTGGTTGTGCATCTTCACCAGTTGTCCCTTGCGCGAGCCCAGCTTCTCGATGACCACGCCCACGTACATCTCGGGCACGTCGATGGTGAGCTTTTCCACCGGCTCCATGAGCTTGCCGTCCACCGTGCGGGTGACGATCTCGGGTTTGCCCACCATCAGCTCGTAGCCTTCGCGGCGCATGGTCTCGATGAGGATGGCAAGCTGCAGTTCGCCACGGCCCATGACTTTGAAGGTGTCCATGCTGCCGGTCTCCTCGACGCGCAGGGAGACGTTGGTGAGCAGCTCCTTGTCGAGGCGCTCGCGCAGGTTGCGCGAGGTGACGTACTGGCCGTCGCGCCCGGAGAAGGGCGAGGTGTTGATGGTGAACTGCATGGCGATGGTGGGTTCGTCGATGACGATGCGCGGCAGGGGCGCGGGCTCCTCGGCGCCGGTGATGGTGTCGCCGATGGCAATGCCCTCCACGCCGGCCACGGCCACGATGTCGCCCAGCTCGGTCTCGGTGATGTCGGTGCGCTTCAGGCCGCGGAAGCTGAAGAGCTTGGTGATCCTGGTCTTCTGCAGCGAGCCCTCGTGGGCGATGCCGACCTCTTCTCCGGTGCGCAGGGTGCCGTTGAAGACGCGGGCGATGGCCAGGCGTCCCAGATAATCGCTGTAGTCGAGGTTGGCCACCAGCACCTGCAGGGGTCCCGCCACCGCCCCCTTCGGTTCAGGGATGGTTTCGAGAATGGCATCGAAGAGCGGCTGCAAGTCTTCACCCGGCTTGTCCATCTCGGTCGAGGTGGTGCCCGCCTTGGCGTTGGTGTAGAGCACGGGAAACGCGAGTTGCTCTTCCTCGGCGTCGAGGTCGATGAACAGGTCGTAGATCTCGTTGAGGACTTCCTGGGGGCGGGCGTCGGCGCGGTCGATCTTGTTGATGACCACGATGGGCGGGAGCTTAGCCTCCAGCGCCTTGCCCAGCACGTAGCGGGTCTGGGGCAGAGGGCCTTCGCTGGCGTCCACCAGGAGCATGACCCCGTCCACCATCTTCAGGGCGCGCTCCACTTCCCCGCCGAAATCGGAGTGGCCGGGGGTGTCCACGATGTTGATCTTGACGTCGCGGCAAAAGATGGCGGTGTTCTTGGCCAGGATGGTGATGCCGCGCTCCCGCTCCAGTTCGTTGGAGTCCATCACCCGGTCCATGACCTGCTCGTTGGCGCGGAAGGTGCCGCTCTGGCGGAGCATGGCGTCCACCAGGGTGGTCTTGCCGTGGTCGACGTGCGCGATGATGGCGATGTTCCTGATGCTCATGAGTAGCTAGTAGCTCGTAGCTGGTAGCTGGTAGTCAGGGATTACGGGTTCAGCTAAGAGCCGTGGAGCACAGAAGCGGCCACTCCGGGTCGCCTAGCTACTAACTACCAGCTACTAGCTACTGCTTGCAAAAAGGAAGGGCGGCCTGTGACCGCCCTTTCCGGTGTGGCGAACTCTGCGGATTACAGAGGACGAACGTTCTCGGCCTGCCAGCCCT
>Ga0335070_10004876_pt1 | contig 15734 bp, 11 predicted proteins | sample Lox_Sample_13_FD_206722 | JGI IMG/M metagenome (GOLD analysis project Ga0335070, IMG submission 206722) | Soil microbial communities from Loxahatchee National Wildlife Refuge, Florida, United States - Lox_Sample_1.3 | ecosystem: Environmental > Terrestrial > Soil > Wetlands | place: USA... | reverse complement strand
AAGTCCAGAAGGGCGATCCTGTTCCCGGTCATGGCCACGATGTTTCCCGGATGGGGGTCGGCGTGGAAGAGCCCTTCGACGAAGATCTGCTCGCAATAGGCGTTAGCCCCGTTGACGGCCAGGGCGTGGCGGTCGAGCCCGGCGGCGTCGAGCGCCTGGAGGCTGGAGATCTTGATCCCGTCGATCCAGTCCATGGTCAGGACGCGCTTCGTCGAAGACTCGGGGTAGGCCCGGGGGATGACCACGGTCGGGCTGGATTCGAACTGACTTCCGATCCTCCGAATGTTGCTCGCCTCGTTCACGAAATCGAGCTCCTGGTTGAGGGAGATCCGCAGTTCGTCGGCGAGGTCCTGGAAACGGACGACCGAAGTCCCGGCGGCGCGGTCGTCGACGAGTTTCGCCAGGGTGGCGAAGATCTCCAGGTCGACGCGGATGGTCCGCTCGATTCCCGGCCTCTGGACCTTGACCGCAACCTGCCGCCCGTCCGGGAGCTCCGCCCGGTGGACTTGGGAGATGGAAGCCGCCGCCACGGGGCTGGGCGCGAAGCTCCGGAAGGCCTCGGACACGGGCTTTCCGAGCTCGGACGAGACGATCTCCTGGACCTCGGCCCATCCGAAGGGAGGGACGTCGTCCTGGAGTTTTTCGAGCTCCTGGCAGTACTCGCGCGGCAGGAGGTCGAACCTCGTGCTCAGGATCTGGCCGAACTTGATGAACGTGGGTCCCAATTGCTCCACCGTTTTCCGGACGCGCTCGGGCGTGGGAACGGGGAAGACCCTGCCCCTCCTCCGAGGCTGGGCCTGGACCAGCTCGTTCCCGAACTCGCCCCTCCTGATCTTGACGCTGTCGGCGATGGAACCGAAGCCGTTCCTGGCCAAGACGCGCAGGATCTGATTCAGCCTCTTGATCTCGTCGAACCCGATGAAATGTCGCCCGGATGTCATGTCGTCCCCGCCCGTAGAGATCGATCATATTCCCAGCCGTAGGAACGTGTCAATGACGCCCCCGCCCGGACGACTCCATGGCTGCATCGTCGGCCCTCTCGCGCCGCAATAATGGCCGTGATGCGCAAAGCGGGCAAAAGGAGAAGGCCGAAAAGACGGTCGCCCGAATGGGAGAGGGACTGGAGATCAGCGGGAGGCGGCCGGCGCGGCCCAAAAGGTCTTGAATTCCTCCTCCCCCAGCGTTTCGACCTCCAAGAGCCTCTTCGCGATCTTCTCGACCACGCTTCTTTTCCCCTCGATGAGCCCCTTCGCTTTTTCGTAACGGCCCTTGATGATCCGGGTGATCTCCTCGTCGATGTATTGCTGCGTGGATTCGGAGTACTCCCGCTGTCCGGGGATCGCCTCCTCCGGCATGTACATCGGGCTCCTCTGCGAGGGCAGGACGACGTTCGCGAACTTCTCGCTCATCCCATAGTCGCTGATCATCTTGCGGGCGATGTCGGTCGCGCGGGTGATATCGTTCGACGCCCCGGTCGAGATCTCTCCGAAGAAGATCTCCTCGCTGGCTCGGCCGCCGAGGAGGACATCGATCTTGCCGAGGAGCTCGTCCTCCGTCAGCAGGAATCGGTCCTCGGTCGGCAGCTGGATCGTGTAGCCCAGCGCCCCTATGCCGCGGGGAATGATCGAGATCTTGTGGACCGGGTCGGCGCCCTTGGTGAAGGCGGCGACTGTGGCGTGGCCCGTCTCGTGGTAGGCGACGATCGTCCGTTCCTTTTCGTTGAGGAGCCGGTTCTTCTTCTCCAGACCGGCCACGACGCGCTCGATGGCATTGTCGAAATCCTGCGGCAAGACCTTGTCCCGGCCCGCGCGCACGGCCAGCAGCGCCGCCTCGTTGACGATGTTGGCCAGGTCGGCGCCGGTGAAGCCGGGCGTCCCGCGGGCGACCTTTTCGAGGTCCACGGAGGGATCGAGCGTCACCTTCCGCGCATGGACCTTCAGGATCTCGACGCGGCCCTTCAGGTCGGGCCGATCGACAAGCACCTGTCGGTCGAAACGCCCGGGCCGGAGGAGCGCGGGGTCGAGGATCTCGGGCCGGTTGGTCGCCGCGAGGACAATGACGCCGGTCCGGGAATCGAAGCCGTCCATCTCGACAAGCAGCTCGTTCAGGGTCTGCTCGCGCTCGTCGTTCCCGCCGACGGTGTAGCCTCGGCTCTTGCCGATGGCGTCGAGCTCGTCGATGAAGATGAGGCAGGGGGCCTTCTCGCGGGCCTGCTTGAACAGGTCGCGGACCCGGGCGGCCCCGACGCCGACGAACATCTCCACGAAATCGGCCCCGCTGATCCTGAAGAAGGGGACCTTGGCCTCGCCGGCGACGGCTCTGGCCAAGAGGGTCTTTCCGGTCCCGGGGGGGCCGACGAGGAGAACGCCCTTGGGGATCATGCCGCCGATGGCTTCGTACTTCTTGGGGTTCTTAAGGAAATCCACGACCTCGACGAGCTCGGCCTTGGCCTCATCGACGCCCGCGACGTCCTGGAACGTGACGCCTGTGTCGCCTTCGGCGACGAGCTTCGCCCGATTCTCGCCGAACGCCATCACGCCCTGGCCGGGGCTGCCGATCTTCTTGCTGATATAATTCCAGAAGAACACCATCAGGACGACCGGCAGCACCCAGGACAGAAGAGTCCCCAGCCAAGCGCTGGCCGAGCCGGAGACGGCGTAGTATTCGGTCCGTTTCTTATCCATGAGCGGGATCAGGTCCGGGTCGGTCGTCCGGACCGTGCGGAAGGTTTTCAGCACTCCCGTCTGCGGTTTGCCGCTGGCCCGGGCTTGGGCGTACGCAACGAGCTGGGCCTGCGTCATGGAGAAGCCGGTCAGGTCCTTGTCGCCGATTTCGATCCGGACGATCTCGCCGGACTCGATCTTCGCTTTGAAATCGCTGTAGTCGATGGATTCCGTCTTGGGGCGCCAGAAAAGGGTATTGAACAGCAAGAGTCCGATCGCCATGAACAGGAAGTACCAGAGGGTAAACCGGAACTGCTTGCGATTCATGGGTTTGAAGAGCGGGTCCTTCTTTTTGAGCCCCGGTTCTTCTTCCCCCTTCTTGTCGCCGGCCTTCAGGATCCCGTGGTCATCGTCATTCGCCGCCATTCCATCCTCCTCTTGCCGCTGAAGAGCCCGTCTCTCAACGTCTCGTGACGTGCGCCCTGCGGGCATCGGGCTCGGCGCGAGCCTCCAGCCTCCGGGAGGGGCATGTTGGGAATCCCGGGACGGTCAGCGTCCCGCGCTCCTTGTCCCCGTCCGGTTCCGGCCTTCCCGCAGGGCTAGAAACTCGCTTCTGAGCACCCATAGGCACGCCGTGAATCAGGGGCTCCGGAACAAGGCCCCTCCTTGCATGGGAGATAATACGCCCGGTCTCGGATCGATGTCAACAACTCGGGGCTCCCGGAAGTCCGGGGTCGAGAAACAAGTTCCCGTTCTCCGGCCTGCTTTGACCCGACCTCGTTCATGGCACGTCGGCCAAGGGCGCACTTCAGGCCTGAGGGCGAAGGAGTCCCCAACAAGTCATGCGGCCTGGACACCGGCCGACTTCTCATATATAACGAACCCGAAGCCGGGAGCGATGACAATTTGGGCGCGTTTTGGCACGGTCTGTGACGCGGCTCCGCCGGGCCGACGTCCGCGTCATTCATGAAGACAAGGAACGGACGATCGCCAAAACGGTCTGCCGCGTTTCGGGTCTTGCGGCCAAAAGGGAGAATGGGGATGAAAACGAAAAAGACCGACCTCGCGGACGAGCCGCTGTCGCCCGAACTGCTGCGCAGGATGGACGCCTATTGGCGCGCCGCAAACTACTTGTCCGTCGGGCAGATCTACCTCTACGACAATCCGCTGCTGAAGCGGCCCCTGACGCTCGCGGACGTGAAACACATGCTGCTCGGGCACTGGGGAACGACCCCCGGCCAGAACTTCATTTACGTGCACTTGAATCGGGTCATCAAGAAATATGGCCTCGACATGATCTACGTCTCCGGTCCCGGGCACGGCGGCCCGGCCGTCGTGGGCAACACTTATCTCGAGGGCGCCTACAGCGAAGTCTATCCCGATATCAGCCAGGATGAGGACGGGCTTCGAAAGCTGTTCCGCCAGTTTTCCTTCCCCGGCGGGATTCCCAGCCACGCGTCGCCGGAATGCCCGGGCTCGATCCACGAGGGCGGCGAGTTGGGCTATTCGCTCAGCCATTCGTTCGGGGCGGCGTTCGATAATCCCGGCCTCATCGTCGCCTGCGTCGTCGGCGACGGCGAGGCGGAGACCGGCCCGTTGGCCGCGGCCTGGCATTCCAATAAGTTCCTCGACCCGGTCACGGATGGCGCGGTGCTGCCCGTCCTGCACCTCAACGGCTATAAGATCAGCAATCCGACCGTCCTGGCTCGCATCGAACGCGAGGAGTTGGAGCAGTTCCTCCGCGGCTGCGGCTGGACGCCGTATTTCGTTGAGGGCGAAGAACCGATGGAGATGCACCGGCTCATGGCTGCGGCCTTGGACAGGGCCGTCGAGGACATCCGGCGCATCCAGAGCCATGCACGGGACAGCGGCGATCCCGCGCGGCCGCGCTGGCCCATGATCGTCTTCAAGTCGCCCAAGGGCTGGACGGGGCCGAAGGTCGTCGACGGCTTGCAGGTCGAGGGCACCTTCCGGGCGCACCAGGTGCCGCTCTCCGACCCGGCCGCTCACCCCGAACACCTCAAGCTGTTGGAAGAATGGCTAAGGAGCTACCGGCCGGAGGAGCTCTTCGATGGGCGGGGCCGCCTCAGACGAGAACTGGCCGAACTTGCGCCTACGGGGGAGCGGCGCATGGGCGCGAATCCCCATGCCAACGGCGGCCTGCTGCTCCGCGACCTGCGGATGCCGGATTTCCGCGACTACGCGGTCGACGTGCCCTCGCCGGGGGCGCCCGGCATCGGCGACACGCACGTGCTCGGGCGCTTCCTGCGCGATGTGGTGAAGTTGAACAGCGCCCAGCGGAATTTCCGGGTCTTTGGCCCTGACGAGACGCTCTCCAACGGTCTGGGGTCCCTTTTTGAAGCGACCCAACGCCAATGGGACGCCGCGACCGTGCCGAACGACGAATTCCTCGCCCCTGCCGGAGGGGTGATGGAAGTCCTCAGCGAGCACCAATGCGAAGGCTGGCTGGAGGGCTATCTCCTCACCGGGCGGCATGGCCTCTTCAACTCCTACGAGGCGTTCATCCACATCGTCGATTCCATGTTCAACCAGCACGCAAAATGGCTGAAAGTCGCGGCGCGCCTGCCGTGGCGGCCGAAGGTCGCCTCGCTCAACTACCTGCTGGCCTCGCATGTCTGGCGTCAGGATCACAACGGCTTCACGCACCAGGACCCCGGATTCATCGACTTGGTCGTGAACAAGAAGGCCGAAATCGTGCGGGTCTACCTTCCGCCGGACGCGAACTGTCTGCTGTCGGTCGCGGACCACTGCCTGCGCAGCCGGCATTACGTGAACGTCGTTATCGCCGGAAAGCACCCGGCCCCGCAATGGCTGGCGATGGACGCCGCCGTCAGGCACTGCACCGAGGGCATCGGCATCTGGCAGTGGGCCAGCAACGACCAGGGCGTTCCCCCCGACGTGGTCATGGCCTGCTGCGGCGACGTGCCCACGCTGGAGACGCTCGCCGCCGTGGCCTTGATGCGCGAGCATCTGCCCGGCCTGAAGGTCCGGGTGGTCAACGTCGTCGACCTGTTCAAGCTGGAGCCCTCGACCGAGCACCCGCACGGGTTGAGCGACCTGGCGTTCGACGAGCTCTTCACCAAGGACAAGCCGGTCATCTTCGCCTTCCATGGCTACCCGTGGTTGATCCACCGGCTGACCTATCGCCGGGCCAACCATGACAACATCCACGTCCGGGGTTATAAGGAAGAGGGGACCATCACCACGCCGTTCGACATGACGGTGATGAACGACCTGGACCGCTTCCACCTCGTGATGGACGCCATCGACCGCCTGCCGCAGACCGGCGATAAGGGCATCTCCCTGAAGCAACAGCTCAAGGAGAAGCTCGTCGAGCACAAGGAATACATCGATAAGTACGGCCAGGACCTGCCTGAGATCAGGGGTTGGAAATGGAGCGGCCCGAAGGAAACGTCCAAGAGCTCATAGGCGCTGGAAGGACGCCACCGTGATCACGCCCCGAAGGCCAGCCGGTTCCTTGACAAAGCCCGGCGCGGAATCCATACTATGATCGCCCAATAGGAGGGGGTGATCATGGCCATGGAAAAACCGAGACCCGAGAGAGGTCTCATCGTCGGGCACCCGTTCAGAGAGCTGGAGGAGATCGGCCGACGCTTCGAAGACTTCTTCGGCCGGCCATTCCTGCCCGCCTCATGGCGACCCTTTCCTTCCGAAGAGAAGGGATGGTCGCCTGCCATCGATGTCCTGGAAAAAGCGGACAGCTTCGTCCTGAAGGTCGAACTGCCGGGGGTTAAGGAAGAAGACGTCGATATCTCCGTTTCGGGCAATGTCCTGACCGTTTCGGGAGAGAAAAAGGCGGAATCCGAAGTCCAAAAGAAGGGCTATTATTATAGCGAGAGTTCCTACGGCAGTTTCTCGCGCTCGATCACCGTGCCATCCACGGTCGACGCCAGCAAGATCAAAGCCAGCTATGCCAAGGGCATTCTCGAGATCACGCTTCCCAAAGCCGCCGGGGTCCAGCCAAAGAAAATCGAGATTGCCGGCGAGAAAAAAGAAGCGCCGCGCGCCAAGAAATAAGAAAGGGCCTCGGTTAGCTGATTGGATCATATCGCTTCCCGGCGAGAATATGGCCCGAGCGGCGGTCAATTGGAAAGCCTTCCGGAGGAAGCAAGAAGAGGACTCCGGAAGGTCCCTCAACCTCGCTGGATCAGTCCCATGCTGGCCACCCTCACCAGCCGACGCTTCTCTGACAAAGAATGGGTCTTCGAGCGAAAATTGGACGGCGAGCGTTGCCTCGCTTTTCGACACGGGGCAAGACTGCGTCTGCTGTCCCGGAATGAGAAGCCCCTAAACGGGAGTTATCCTGAACTGGTCGCGGCTCTTTCTCACCAGAAAGCCGGCGATTTCGTTGTCGACGGAGAGATCGTCGCCTTCCAAGGCGATCTGACCAGCTTTGGCCTTCTTCAGCAGCGCATGCAGATCGCGGACCCCGATAAAGCTCGCGCCTCCGGGGTTGCCGTATTCTATTATCTCTTCGACCTATTGTACCTGGACGGTCATGAGACCACTCGGCTGGGTCTCCGGGAGCGAAAGACGCTGCTGAAGCAGGCTATTCGTTTTAGAGATCCATTGCGATTCAGCCTCCACCGGGATACGCGGGGCGAGGCTTACTACAAAGAAGCCTGTCAAAAGGGATGGGAAGGCCTCATTGCCAAACGGGCCGAGAGCCGATATGTCTCGGGCCGGTCTGCAGACTGGCTCAAGTTCAAGTGTGTGAACCAACAGGAGTTCGTCATCGGCGGCTACACGGACCCCCAGGGCAAACGCGTGGGGTTCGGCGCCCTGCTCTTGGGTTATTACAAGGGTGGTCAATTGAAATACGCGGGCAAGGTGGGGACCGGCTACGACGGAGAGACGCTGCGCCGCCTGCATCAACAGCTCGCTCGCCTGGAGCGTGGAACGTCGCCGTTTGCCGACAAGGACGTTCCGCAAAGGAACGTTCACTGGGTGACCCCCGCGTTGGTCGGCGAAGCGGCCTTTGCTGAATGGACGCGGGGGGACAAGCTACGCCACCCGCGTTTCCTTGGCTTGCGACGCGACAAGGAACCCGGCGAAGTGGTGCGGGAGAAACCGAATGCCTAAGACGGGGCGGGTCCAGGCCGGCTCACGCTCCGTGGAGGTTTCCAACGCGGGAAAGGTGCTGTTCCCGGACCAGGGCATCACCAAGGGCGACCTCGTCGACTACTATCTGCGCATCGCCGAGACCATCCTCCCGTACGTTCGAGAGCGGCCGGTGACGATGCATCGGTTCCCTGACGGAATCAGGGCAGAGGGGTTCTACGAAAAGCGGGCTCCCGATCACTTTCCGCCCTGGGTCAAGCGGGTCTCCGTCAAGCTGAGAGGAGACGGCTCACAACGAGAGATCGTCTGTGATAATGCGGCGACTTTGGCTTATCTGGCCGATCAGGCTTGCATCACCCCCCATGTGTGGCTCAGCAGGGCCGACAGGCTGAATTATCCCGACCGGATGATTTTTGACCTGGACCCTTCGGGCGAGGATTTCGAGACGGTGCGCTCAACGGCAGTCTTGCTGAAAGACCTCTTGGAGGGGGTCGGCTTGGTTCCGTTCGTCATGACGACCGGTTCACGAGGCCTGCATGTCACCGTTCCCCTCGAACGGAGCGCGGATTTCGATACGGTGCGGACCTTTGCTCAAGACGCCGCGAGGCTCTTGGCGAAGCGGGCGCCCGAAGCCCTCACCGTTGAGCCGCGCAAGGGCCAGCGGAACGGCCGGCTGTTCCTGGATTGCCTCCGCAACGCCTATGCGCAGACGAGCGTCCCTCCCTATGCGGTCCGGCCGAAGCCGGGTGCGCCCGTGGCCACCCCTCTCCACTGGGACGAGCTCACGAACGTCAGCCCGCAGCAGTATACGATGAAAAATATATTCCGGCGACTCTCTCAGCGGCCCGACCCCTGGGAGGGGATCGGAAGACGAGCCCGCTCCCTGCACCAGCCGTACCGCCGACTGAAGGCCCTGCTTGGCGCCGGAACTTCCACATCCCAACGAGCGTCTGGATGAGCGGAAGCCGCCCTGGACTTCTCCCTCCGTCCTTGGGTCTGTCGCAGGGGACTATGAAGGCGGCGGTCTTGGCGGCGATCCTCTAGGCCGCGTGCTTCGCGGGCTTCAGCGCGCTCCCCGCGGAAATCAAGGCAATCCCGGCGACGATGAAATCCACGCCGAAAATAATGCCCATCGCCATCGTCGAGATCGCCGGCCAGTGGGCCATGATCAGGATCGACAACACGATGCTGGCTATGGCCGAGAGCAGCATGCCCACCCAGCCCTTAAGCGGCCGCATATCGAAGGCAAAGGCGATCCCGAACGCGCCCTGGAGCATGAAGATCATGCCGACCATGAGCGTGAGCGCGACTTCGCCGACGAGCGGATTGAAGAGCAGGTAGATGCCGCATGCGATGGACAGCAGGCCGAGCAGAAGCGACCCGAAAAACGGGCCGGTCCCCTGGATGGAGAACGCGTTGAAGAACATGAGGAGACCGAAGAATAGCAGCAGCCAGCCGACGAGCAGGGCCACGACCTTCGAGGACACGAGGGGAAAGACGACGGCGGCAATTCCCAGCACGACCATCGCCACGCCGATCCAGAGCAGCTTGTTGGATGCTGCCCGGAGCCGCCTGTGGAACGGGTTCTCGACGAAAGACGGATTGCTCATAAAAGTTCCTCCTCCGCTGGATTTGGGATCACCGTTTCCCTTTTCTGCGCCGTTCGGGGCTCCGCCCCTTCGGCTCAGAAATAAACCCTTCTTTTTATAATACTATTCAAGCCGCGGGCGGATGTCAATATATTAAGTCAGCGGCATCCGGAAGGTCGGGGCTCCGCCGCCCCCTCTTTTGCCGGGTCCGGCCGTCTCTGAGCGACAGGGCCGGGCGGCGCATCCCGTGTTCTTGACACGACTTCGCGGCGAGGGATATCATCACTTCGTGTCACGGGCGTCGGTTTCAAGCCTGGAGCCTGATGAACGGGCCCGAGTCTGTTTCTCCCTTCCCGGAGAAGACGGAGTGTCTTCGTCAGGACCAGAGGCGAATTTCGCACGAATGGAGAATTCATGATCAAGATCCAGCGAATCCTGTGCCCGACGGACCTAAGCGGGGCCTCCCTATCGGCGTTTCCTCATGCGGTGGAGATTGCCAGACTGTTCCATGCGCAGGTCTTCGTCATTTACGTCGTGCCGACGCTTCCTCCTGCGGCCGGAGATATCAGCTTTTATCCCTCGAAGGCCGTCCTGGAGTACATGGCCGATTTTCGAGCGGAGGCCGATAAGCGCGTCGACCAGCTGCTGCGGGAGCAGATCCCTGGAGAGGTCAAAGCGTCGAAAGTGCTGAGAGAGGGGGACGCGGCAAGCGAGATCCTCCGGGCTGTCGATGATCTCCAGATCGATTTGGTGACGATGGCGACCCATGGGCGCACCGGCTGGCAGCATCTCGTCATTGGTTCTGTCGCCGAAAAGGTCATCCGCATGTCAAAGGTCCCGGTGCTGACGGTGAAGGGTCCAGCCGGGGAAGGAAATCCATGACGAGGAATGGCCGAATTCCGGTTCGGCCGTGGTTGTCCGATCAAGGGAGCGCAAGGAGGAGAAGCGTCAATGAAAAAGGATAGGATGATGGACCGGGCGGACCTGGAGCGATGGATCCGGGCAGAGCTCAATAAGGCGGAAAGAGCCGATGACGAGTGGTACGACCTTCGCGCCATGTTGGAAAAGGGCTGGGAGTTAAGGATCAGGAACAAGAAGGACGGCCCAACCGAAGTGAAGTTCGTTTCGTTGAAGGCCAGGAAGAAGAAGGGAAAATGACGTTTCCGGAGACAAAGCCGGAGCCATCAGCGCTCGTCGTCAGATAGCCTGATTCGAACGGGCGGCATATCGGCTTCGGATTCGGCCGGGCCTTTGTCGGGGTTCCTCTCTTCCCTCGTCGATGGCCGGAGAATTGACACGGTCGGCTCATCGGCTTATTTTATGGAGGAGGGGGATCGTTTCGGAAATGGCCGAGCTGCGGCCCCAAGAAAAACAAGTCGATGAGCTTGTCTCCCTGCATCGGCAGATCGAGAAGCTCAGAAGCGTCGCCGCCAAACAGGCGGACGAAATCCGTGCCCTCAAGGAGAAGGAGGGTCTTTTCCGGGAAATCTTGAGACGATCCAATGATGCCATCGTCATTCTTCAAGACTCGCGCGTGAAGGAGATTAATCCGAGTGTTGCGAAGATCCTGAAGTTGCCCTCGCGCAGGGTCGTCAATCGTCAATACACGGAATTCTTGCCTCGAAACGTCCTCCCCATGGTCAGGGGTCTTTACCGCAGACGTTATAAGGGTGAAGACATCAGTTCAGTCTTCGAGACCTCTGTCGTCGACTCCAGGGGGGAGAGGGTTCCGGTCGAAATCAACGCGGGGGTGACGACCTACCATGGCAAGAAAGCTGACCTCGTGATCATCAGGGATCTTGCCTATATCAAACGCGCTGAAGCGGAGATCTTCAGGCTCAAGCCCTACCAAGAGACGCTTCTGGAAAATGTCAATATCTGGATGGAAGTCGGTGACGAGAGCGGGAAGGTCGTCGTTTGGAATGCAGCCGCGGAGGAGATATCCGGGTATTCCAGGGAGGAGATCCTGGGGACGCGGAGGAGTCTCGAACTTCTCTACCCGAACAAGGCGTACCAGCGCCAGGTCCAAAAGGTCTTTCGGACCCGCCTCATGAAAAACCGTGTTTTGCGCAGTTATGAAACCCGCATCGTGTGCAAGGATGGCGGCACGAAGACAATCGCCTGGTATGCCAAGGCGATCGTCGGTCGAAATAACCGGGTCATCGGGACGATCGTCTTGGGGCTGGACATCACGGCCCGTGTCCTGGCCGAGGACGCCTTGCGGAGGGACAAGCAAACCATCCGTGCTTTATTGAACGCGATCACGGAATCCATCTTCCTGGCCGACCTGAATGGCGTGATCATCGGCGCCAATTCAACCGCGGTCCGAGTCTGGAACAAAGGGGGCGGCGACCTCGTGGGACAAAAGATCTTCGATCTCCTCCCCCCTCTTCCGGCTCAATCTCTCCAGCGGCATTTCGAGAGTGTCATCCGGTCGGCCCGGCAAGTTCGATTCGAAGGAACTTGCGATGGCCGCTATTTTGACGTTCTCATTTATCCGGTCCCGGGAGCCGCTGCCGCCGTCGAACGCCTGGCCATCTTCACCCTCGATATCACGCGCCGGAAGAAGGCCGAAACCGATCTCTCTCGGCAAAACATCCTCTTGGAGGAAAAGAACGTCGCCCTGCGCGAGATGATCAGGCAGGTTGGCGCCGAGAAGGAGTCCGTTGAAGAGAGGGTCCGGGTCAATGCGGAACGCCTGATCCTCCCCTTGATCGCAAAGCTCAAGACCGCGGGGTCCAAGGTCGACGCCGTTTACATGGCCTGCTTGGAAAGGAACCTGAAAGAGCTTACCTCCTCGTTCGGCAAGCAGCTGACGGCGCATGAGCTGCAACTCACCCAGCGAGAAATCGAAATATCCAACATGATCAAGAACGGCTTGACCTCGAAGCAAATCGCCTGCTTGCTGCATATTTCGACAAGAACCGTGGAAATCCATCGGGGGAATATCCGCAGAAAACTCGGATTGAAGCACCAAGAGAAAAACCTCGCGACTTGCCTTAAGAACCTAAAATAAGAACCGCCCCGCCCATACGTAATATCGATAGGTATTTCGTCTGCAATTCTTAGTCGTTGTCTTCCGCGGCGCCGGGCATATCCTAAGAAGGTTATGCAGGGACCGCCGCTCGGACAGGGGCTCCGTTCCCGATCTATGAAAAAGGATGGATCAGCGTGCGCGATAGAACTCCATGCCCCCTCTGTCAGGCAGGCGCTGAGCGCTACGCCCTGGGCAATCCTGGGAGGTTCGGCATTCGATGTGCGTGTTGCGGCGAATACCATCTCACGGAGAAAGCGGAAATGCTGGTCGATCTCCTCGTCAATGCCGACAGAGCCATGTTGGCCAGCCTGGTCCGGACTCAGGCCAGAGGCGCGCAAAATCCGCCTTTGCTCGACGACCTCGATAATTTCAAAGCCTTGTACAGGATCTTGCATCCTGGGGGAGAGGATTCCAGATGATCAGTCTAGTCGAGAGCGTGAGCGAGTGCATCATGTTCAAATGCGCCATATGCCAGACAAGATTCGATCAGGCGACAATCGCATTCCAGGGAACCCGCTTTTTCACGAGCCTCGAGGGGACGCGGCCAATCGACAGCGAGTTCGTGACGATTCACCTCACGTGTCCGACCTGCTTTGAAAAAAAGACATACAAGATCCGGCTCGTGCAAAAGTGAGGCAGACGCTCGCTGACCTGCAGATGTCCTTGGCCATCGGGGGCAGCGCGGCCGTGTAAGGAAAATACGCCTCCCTGCCGAACATGCCGACGTTCCGCGGGGTCATCTCTTGGCCGGCGTCGAGGACGCCTTTTCTTCGATGTTTAAAAAGCGACCCGTCGATAGAAGATCCTTTTTGCCACTTCGTTCGCCAGGACATATAACCCCGTGATCGCCAGGAGCAGGGCCATCAGGCGCGGAGGGAGAGGCACGAAGTCGAAAATGCGCTGCATGTCGGGCAGGTACGGCAGGGCCAGGGCGATCAGGCCGACCAGGCCCGTGCTCAACGCCAGCCAGCGTCCGGGCCGGCTGCGGTAAAACGGCCGGCGGGTGCGGATGACCAGAAAGACAAAGAGCTCCGTCAAGAGCGACTCGATGAACCAGCCGGTGCGGAACTGGTCGGCGTTGAGCTTCAATACCAAGAGCAGGAGGACAAAGGTCAGGCCGTCGAACGCCGAGCTGAGCAGGCCAAAGACGACCATGAACTTGCGAATGAAGCCGATATTCCAGCGCTTGGGCTGAATGGCCATCTCGGGATCGACCGCATCGGTCGCGATGGTCATGGCCGGAACGTCGGACAGGAAGTTGTTGAGCAGGATCTGCTTGGGCAGCATCGGCAGGAAGGACAGGAACGGAGACAAGCAGGCCATGCTGAACATGTTGCCGAAATTGGCGCTTTCCGTATAGGCAATGTACTTGAGGGTATTGGCAAACGTCTTGCGGCCTTCTTCGATCCCCCGGGCCAGCACGTCCAGGTTCTGTTCCAGCAAGACAAAGTCGGCGGCTTCCTTGGCCACGTCGACGGCATTATTGACGGAGATGCCGACGTCGGCGGCGTGCAGGGCGGGGGCGTCATTGATCCCGTCCCCCATGAAGCCCACGACATGCCCGGTCTTGCGCAGGGCCGATATGATCCGTTCCTTCTGGTCGGGATCGACTTCGGCGAAGAGGCTGACCTCTCCGGCGCGCTGCCCAAGGGCTTCATCGCCCATCCGGTCCATCTCTGAACCGGTGATCATGTCGCTGCCCGGCATCCCCGTGGCTTGCGCGATATGCTGCGTCACCCGCCGGTTGTCCCCGGTGATCAGCTTTAATTGGACGCCCAGCTTTCGCAAGTCCTGGATGGTCTGCTGAGCATCGGGCTTCGGCGGGTCGAAGAACTGCAGGAAGCCGGCGAACGTCATGCCGCCTTCGGCCTCGGCCGCATGTTCGGCCCCGGGCGAGACCTCCTTCGTCGCGATTCCCAGGACGCGATATCCCTCGTCGCTCCATTGGGCAAAGCGTTCTTGGATGAGGCCCAGCCGCGCCGCGTCCAGCGGCACGGAGGAACCGCCGCTCCGCGCCGTCGTGCAAACGTCCAGCACCTTGTCCAGCGCGCCCTTGGTGATCATCGTCTGCGTCTGGGACGAGAGGGCTGTATCCTGGACGACGACGCTCAGGCGCTTGCGGACAAAATCATAGGGGATTTCGTTTGTTTTGATGAAATGCCCGACCTCCGGCATGGCCGCCGCCAGGATCGCTTCGTCCAGCGGGCTGGTCAGCCCGGTCTGAAACTGCGCGTTCAAGTAGGCCAGGCGGAAGACCTCCTGCGACGGCTGACCTTCTACGTCGAGCGCGCCATCCAGGTGCACGACTCCCAAGGTCAGCGTGCCTGTCTTGTCCGTGCAGAGGACGTCCATGCTGCCGAAGTTTTCGATGGCTTCCAGCTTGCGCACGATGACGCCCTGTTTGGCCATCGTCTGCGCGCCGATGGAAAGGGTGATGCTGACGATCGCCGGGAGCATCTCCGGGGCGATGCCGACGGCGAGAGCCACGGCAAACAGCAGCGAATCAATGACGGGCCTCTTGATGAGGACGTTCAAGGCGAAGACGACCAGCACCGTGACGATCATCACCCGCATGAGCATGTCGCCGAACGTGCGGATGCCGCGTTGGAATTCCGTTTCAGGCGGGCGCACGGCGAGGCTTTCGGCGATCTTCCCGTACGCGGTTCGCTGCCCGGTTTCGAAGATCAGCGCCCGAGCGCTGCCGGTGCGCACGCTGGTTCCCATGAAGACGCAATTCGTGCGCCCCGCCAGCCCGGCCTCGGCAGGCGCCTGTCCGGGCTTTTTCTCAACCGGGAAAGACTCTCCGGTCAATGCCGCCTGGTTGACGAAGAAATCATCCGCCTGGATGACGATGCCGTCGGCCGGAATGACGCTGCCCGCCGAAAGCTGAACGACGTCGCCCGGGACGACTTCTTCCGCCGGGACGATCCGGGGAGTCCCCTCTCGCAGGACTTTCGCCATGAGGGTCACCTGGCGGCGCAGCTTCTCCATGGCCTGGCTGGCGCGGTATTCCTGGATGAAGCCCATCACGGCGCTCGCCAACAAGATGGCCAAAATGATCGTCGCGTCAATCGATTCACCGGCAATCATGGAGATGACGGCGGCGACGACCAGGATGAGGATGAGGGGGCTCTTGAATTGGTTCAAGAATAAGCGAACGGGCGTAACCCTGTCGCGGGTCGAGATCTCGTTGCGCCCATAGCGGCTCAAGCGCGACTGCGCCTCCCCGCTGCTCAGCCCCTGGGGCGAACTCTGGAGGCGCTCGATAAGCCCTTCCGCGGGCATGTTCCATGGCCGCGACAACGGTTCAGACTGCTGGCCATGGCCGTTGGACAAAGGGAG
>Ga0335070_10004874_pt1 | contig 15735 bp, 14 predicted proteins | sample Lox_Sample_13_FD_206722 | JGI IMG/M metagenome (GOLD analysis project Ga0335070, IMG submission 206722) | Soil microbial communities from Loxahatchee National Wildlife Refuge, Florida, United States - Lox_Sample_1.3 | ecosystem: Environmental > Terrestrial > Soil > Wetlands | place: USA... | reverse complement strand
GTCAACGCTGAAATCCTGCGTTGCGGCGCGACTCGATTCAGGAATTCAGCGTTGACCCCGCCGCGTCATCGCCAAGCTCGATTCAGGAATTCAGCGTTGACCCCGCTCCTTGTCCCGCCGCACGCTGACGTTCTTGCCGCGGATCCCCGCGGTCCGCAGGGCGCGGATGACGTCTTCCGTGATGGCCTCGGGCACCTCGACGATGGAGAAGCGCTCCGCGATGCGGATCGAGCCGACCTCGCGGGGATGCACCTTGACGAGTTTGACGATCGCGCCGACGAGATCGCCCGGCTTGACCCCGTCGTCGCGACCGGCGCCGACGAAGATCCTCCCGCCGCCCTTGCGCGATCTCGGCCCGAACTTCCCCTTTCCGCGCGGCTCGGGCGCGGGCGCGGCCGCGACCGCCGGAATCTCGTGCTCCTCCGCGCCGCCCCCGGCCGCCGACGGGTCCGCCATCTTCACCGCCGCCGCCGCAATGTCGAGCGGATCGAACTCCTCGGCGAGGGACTCGACGACGACGCGGTAGCCGTCGGATCCTCCTGCGAGGAGCGTCTCCCGCAGCGACTCCCGGATCAGCTCCAGGCGCTTCGCGCGCAGGTCGGCGACCGTCGGCACGCTGCCGATCTCGATCTTCTGCCTGGTCGCGCGCTCGATGTTCTTGAGCATCCAGTGCTCGCGCGGCTCGGCGAGCGTGATCGCCACGCCCTCGCGTCCGGCCCGGCCCGTCCGGCCGATGCGGTGCACGTAGACGTCCGGCGAGGACGGGACGTCGTAGTTGACGACGTGTGACAGGTGCCCGATGTCGAGGCCGCGCGCCGCGACGTCCGTCGCCACGACGAGCTCGAGCGTTCCCGCGCGCAGCTTCTTCATCACCCGGTCGCGCTCCGACTGCGAGATTCCCCCGTGCAGCGACTCGACCCGCAGCCCCCGCGACTTCAGCGCCTCGGTCAGGTCGTCCACCTCGAGGCGCGTCCGGCAGAAGACCAGCGCCGCCGTCGGCGCCTCGATGTCCAGCACCCGCCCGAGCGCCGCCCGCTTGTGGCCGCGCGAGACCACGTAGGCAGTCTGCCGCACCTTCGGCATCTTTCCCGCCGCCGTCGTCTCCCGCGCGATCGCGATCCGCACGGGGTTGCGGAGGTGCTTCGCGGCGATCGTGACGATCCGCGGCGGAAGCGTCGCGGAGAAGAGCGCCGTCTGCCGCTGTGCCGGCGTCGCCGACAGGATCGCCTCGAGGTCCTCCGCGAAGCCCATGTCGAGCATCTCGTCCGCCTCGTCGAGCACCAGAGTCCGGATGCCGTCGAGCTTCAGCGACTTCCGGTTCACGTGGTCGAGCGCGCGCCCCGGCGTCGCCACGACCACGTCCACGCCGCGGTGCAGCCCCCGCAGCTGCGAGTCCATCGAGGCGCCGCCGTAGACCGGCAGCACGCGGACCCCGATCGTCTTTCCGTACCGATGGACCGCCTCGGCGAGCTGCATCGCGAGCTCGCGCGTCGGGACCAGGATCAGCGCGGCCGGGCCGGATCCCTTCGTCGCCTCCGCCGCGATCGCGTGCAGGATCGGCAGCGCGAACGCCGCGGTCTTGCCCGTCCCCGTCGCCGCCTGCGCCAGCACGTCGCGGCCCTCGAGAAGGGGCGGAATCGCCTGCTGCTGGATCGGCGTCGGCTCCTCGTAGCCGAGGGCCGTCAGCGCGGACAGCAGGCGCGGGTCGAGGGAGAGCGAGGCGAAGGTCGGCGTGAGCGCGGTCGGCATGGAGGGCATTGTGTCGCAGTGGGGTCGAGGCCGGCGAGCGAAGCGCGGGAGAAGGTCGGGGTGAGCGGCTCTCATCTGAGGGAGAATCCCCCCACCTGGCAGGAAAAGGAGGTCCTCTTGATCACTCGTTGCCGGCGCTCGCTCGTCTCCACCGCTTTCGCTATCGCCGCGTTCGCCGCGGCGGGCGCGCTCCATGCCCAGTCATCCGGCGCTCCCCTCGAGGCGGACCCCGACGTGTACGGGGTCGGCAACAACAACTGGACGACCGTCGCGGCGCTGTCGTTCAGCGGCACGTCGTACATCCCGGTGGCGCCGCTGAGCCGGGCCGGCGTGCACAACACCGTGCAGCACTTCTACGCGACCGTGAACATACCGTCCAACGTCGTCATCGATTCGATCGGCCTCAACAACTACAACGACGGGACGCCGGGCATCATGAACGTGACGCTCTATCGCCGCACGATCCTCGGCGCGACGGTCAACCTGTTGAGCGTCGACAGCACGCCGCACTCCTCGTGGGTCACGGACTCGAACCCGACGTCGGCCGGGATCCCGACGGATCCACAGCTCCTGATGTTCGACGTGACGATCGGCTCGAGCCCGAACGATCAGTACTTCGGCTACGCCGAGGTGCGGTGGCACCGCGTCGTCAGCGCCGCGCCCGGCACTCCGTCCTTCGCGGACGTGCCCACGACGCATCCGTACTTCCAGTTCATCGAGGCGTTGAAGGCCTCCGGAATCACCGGCGGATGCGGCAACGGCGTGAACTACTGTCCCGACAATCCGGTCACGCGCGGACAGATGGCGGTGTTCCTGGCCAAAGCGCTGGGACTGTAGGGTCCTGCCCCCTCTCCCCGTTGGGGGAGAAAGTCGGGGGGAGAGCCCCCCGCTCGGCTTCGACTGGAAAGCGAGGCGATCCATGGTTTTTCTTCGGACTCGAAACCGTTCGCTGATCTTCGCCGCCGCGGCGGCGCTGGTCCTGCCGGCCGCCCTGCTCGCCGCGCCGGAGCGGCTGCACGCGGGGCAATGGGAGTTCACGACGTCCCACGTCGACGGCGAGCCGGATTCCGTCAAGTTCTGCGTCAGCGCCGAAGAGGCGGCGAGCATCAACGGAGGCACGAAGACGGCCCGCGCCTACGCCGAGAAGCAGGTGAAAGCGGGCTGCAGGATCAACGAATACACCGTGAGCGGCAACCTGGTCACGTCGTCGGTCTCCTGCGGCAAGTCCACCGTTCGAACCCGGTTCACGTACGGCGGGGACACGTCGGAAGGGGACCGGGTGATCCAGAGGGAGGGTCAGCCGGAGATCGTGATCCACGTGAAGGCCAGGCGGCTCGGCCCGTGTCCGCCCGGGGAAGCCGGGAAGCCTTAGAGAGCTCGCGCGACTGGCCCGGGCCCCTACTCCCACCAGTATTTCGCGCGCTTCTTCTCCCGCGCGCCCGTCTCGTTCAGCGTCGCGGCGTCGTAGAGGCGGCCGTTGACCATGGTCCAGGCGACCTTCTCGGACTGGCGGATGTCCTCGAGCGGGTCGCCGTCGATGACGACGAGATCGGCGAGCTTGCCGGGCTCGAGCGAGCCGATGTCCTTGTCCATGCCGAGGCTCTTTGCGCCGTTGAGGGTGGCGCAGCGGAAGACCTCGAGCGGGGTCAGGCCTCCCTGCGCGAGCATCCACATCTCCCAGTGGAAGCCGAGCCCCTCGCGCTGGCCGTGCGCGCCCGCGTTGACGAAGACACCGTCCCTGTCGAGCTTCGCCGCGATCTTCGCGACGTTGAAGTGGTTCCACTCGTCGTCCGGCGCGGTGGTGCGGCGGCGCGAGCGCGGATCGAGGACGAACGCCGGGACGAACTTCGAGAGGAGCCGGTCCTCCCACACGTTGGTCTTCGCGTACCAGTAGTTCTCGCCCCACAGTCCGCCGTAGCCGACGAGGAGGGTCGGCGTGTAGCCGACTTTCGTGGGCGGCCAGAGGGCCTCGACGTCCGGGTAGATGTTCGCGACGGGGACGGTGTGCTCGACGGTCGTGTGGCCATCGACCACCATCGTCATGTTGATCTCGAAGTCCGATCCGCCCTCCGGCACGACCATGATGCCGGTGTCGCGGGCGGCGGCGAGGATCTGCTGCCGCTGCTCGCGGCGCGGCTGCTGGTAGCTCTTGACCGAGATGGCGCCGGCGGCCGCCATGCGCCGCAGGTGCGCGAGCGCGTCGTCGAGCGAGTCCACGTCCGCCTTGAAGTCGCCGGCGGCGCCGTAGAGGATCGTGCCGGTCGAGAAGATGCGCGGGGCGCGCAGCATGCCGGCGCGCGCGAGCTCGGCCGCCGAAAAGACCTCGGCCGTGTCGTTGGAGGGATCGTGCACGGTCGTGACGCCGAAGGCGAGCGAGGCGTCGCTGTGCCAGTTCTGCTGCGGCAGGACGCCGTCGGAGCCGAAGGCGCCGTGGTAGTGCACGTCGACGAACCCGGGCAGGACCGTCTTTCCGGCGACGTCGACCGTCTTCGCGCCGGAAGGGATCGCGACCTCTCCCCTCTTGCCGACCGCCTCGATCCGGTTGCCACGAACGAGGACGACGCCGTCCTCGATGACCTGGTCGCCCTTCATCGTCACGACGCGTCCGCCGGTGAAAGCGATCGTGCTCGAGGCGGGCGGCACGTCGACGGGCTGCGTGAAGGAGACGTTCGTCCCCTTCGCGAGCGCGATCGGCGCGGGGAGCTTTTCGGGCGCGCCGGGCAGGAACGCGAAGGCGTCCTTCAGGTCGCGCTCGTAGAGGTCGGGCCCGTAGGACCAGTAGAGGCGCGTGGAATCGCCCGAGAAGTGGAGATTCTCGCCCGCTTCCTTCGAGACCCGCGCGACGGGCACGGCCTTGCTCTTCGGGCCGACGTCGACGCGGCGGCCGGTCTCGACGAACGGCGTGACGTAGGCGTTGAAGCCCTCGCGGAACGCGAGCCACTTGCCGTCGGGCGAGATCGCGAACTCGGTCGCGAGCTCCGAGAGGTAGTACTCGTGCGGCTCGGAGCCGTCGAGCCGGATCGAGGCGAGGATGCGCTTCTCGGGAGCGATCTGGTCGCCGCCCCCCTCGGTCTTGACGAAGAAGACGCGGTCGTTGGCTTTGCCGAAGCGGGGCGCGGCGCCGTCCTCCGTGATCAGCGTGGACTTGCCGCCGCCGGACGGCACCTGGTAGAGGCCGGGATCGGCGGACCAGGCGGTCGAGACGAGGTAGCCGCCGTCGGCCCTGCGGTAGACGACGCGCGAGCCGTCGGGCGAGAAGACCGGATCGTAGTAGTGGCCGGGCTTGTCGGTGATCGTCTTCGACGCTCCGGTCGCGACGGTGGCGATCCGGATGGAGCCGAGCGCTTCGTCGTTCCACGTGACGTAGACGAGCGACTTCGAGTCGCGCGACCAGGACGGGAAGTACTCGTACGCGTCGGTCTGCTTCGTCAGGCGGCGCGGCGTGCCGTTGGGGAGATCGCGGACGTAGACGGAGCCGAGGGCGGAGTAGGCGACGTGCCGGCCGTCGGGCGAGACGGAGACCCAGCGGAGCATCCGGACGGGGAAGGTCGGCGCCTTCGCGGTGCCGACGATGTTCGGCGACGCCGACGCGGCCATGACGCCGGTGAGCACGTCGACCGGAAAGCGCACGGCGGTCGAGGTCTTGCGCGTGTCCCTGACGTGGAACGGGATCTCGGCGACCTGCTTCGACGCGACGTCGACGCGCCGGATCTTGCCGGCCGCCCACAGCACGACGGACTTCGAGTCCGGCGTCCACGCCATGCCCGGATAGACGCCGTGGATCGCCCAGGTCTCCTGCATGTCGCGCTCGAGACCGTCCCAGACCGGCCGCTCGATGCCGGACTCGACGTCCTTGACGAAGAGCGTCGACTTGTAGCGAACGCGGCGGATGAAGGCGAGCGACTTCCCGTCGGGCGACGGCGTGGGCCGGATCGAGCCGCCCGGGCCCGTGACGAAGTCGACGATCTTGCCCGTGCCGCGGTCGAGCCGCTTGATGACGTAGATCTGCCCGTTGACATCCTTGTTGTACTCGAAGACCTTGCCAGGCGTCGTGTCCGCGGACCAGTAGAGGAAGCGGCCGTCCGGGGAGAAGGCGGGCTCGCCCTCGTCCTTCTGCTCGGTCGCGCGCTTGGTCATCTCGAGGCCGTCGCCGCCGGTGCGATGCCAGATCCAGATCTCGCCCGCGCCGCCCGAGCGTGTGCCCGTGTAGTTCTTGCGCGCCGCGATGTACTGCGAGTCGGGCGTCCATGCCGGGCTGTTCGGCAGGCGGAAGTTCTCCTTCGTGACCTGCTGCGGGTTCCTGCCGTCGCGGTCCATGATCCAGATGTTGTCGCCGCCCGCGCGGTCGGACGTGAACGCGATCCACTTGCCGTCGGGCGAATAGCGCGGCTGCATGTCCCACGGGATGCCGGAAGTCAGCGCGCGCGCCTCGCCGCCGCCGATCGGGATCGTGTAGATGTCGCCGAGCAGGTCGAACGCGATCTCCTTGCCGTCCGGCGAGACGTCGAGCGACATCCACGTGCCGGCCGTGACGTCGAGGTTGACCGTGACGTCGAACGGGTACGGCGGGTTCGCGACGTCCCACTTCGGCTTCTCCGCCTCCTTCTCCTTGGGAGGATCGGCGGCGGCGAGCGGGAGCGCGACGAGCAGGACGAGGGCGGCGCAAAGACGCGTCTTCATGAGGTCCTTTCGCTGGAAGTCGGCGAATTCTACGGGAGAGCCGATAGGGAAAAGGGGGAAAAGGGGTCAACGCTGAAATCCTGACGGCAACGCGGAGAAAGGGGGTCAATGGGGAAAAGGGGTCAACGCTGAAATCCTGACGGCAAGATTCAGGAATTCAGCGTTGACCCCGCCACCCGCGCCCGGACGCCGGCGGGATCCGACCCCCTCGCTCGGAATGATCCGTTCTCATCACCGCCAGAGCGCTCGCGCGGTGGGAGCATTTCTCTGGCGATCGCCGGCAAGAGGATTGCATGAAACCCGGATGGGTGTCTCCCGAAAGGAGTGTCTCCCATGGAGAGCAAAGACAGGAGCGAGAAGAAGGCGAATGAGACCGCGGCGCCGGAGCACCGCAAGTCACGCAAGCACGGCTACCGGGGTTATCCGAACAACCCGTCGATCGGCGGCGACATCCACACGGGAACCGGGTTTGCCGGGGTCGGTCCGGGCGGCGCAGCCGGCGAGTCTCGCGGTTCGGGGATCCTCACCGAGAAGACGCGCGAGTCGATCGAGGAGCTCGGCGAAGAGGGAGAGGAGAAAGAGTAGCGACGAGCGCTCCCTGCCCTCTCCCCCGCGAAGGGCGAGAGGGTCAGGGCGAGGCGGCTCCTCGCCCCTCTACTTCGCCGCGACGATCCGTGCGAGGACCTTCGGGTCGTCCGGCAGCAGGCCCACTTTGGCCAGACGCGGCACGAGCTCCCGGAACTTCGGGTACAGGCGATACGCCTTCGCGAAGATCGGCAGCGCGTCGTCCACTTTGCCCGTGTTCGCGAGCGCGACCGCGTGCCAGAACGCCATCTCCGCGAAGTCCGGCAGGAGCGCCTCCGCGGCCTCGTACGCCTTCAGCCCGGCCGCATAGTCTTTCTTCTCCAGGTACCGGTCGCCGTCGTTGGCGAGGTTGTTGGCTCGCTGGAAAGTCACGAGCCGGCGCAGCTCCGCGAGCGGCTGCGGGTTGTCCTCGACGCGCAGGTCGAAGATCTTGTCGTTCCACGGCTTTCCGCTCGAGACGCCTTTGACGACGAGAATCGCCGCCGACTGCATGCCGCGGATGTCGCCGCCCGCCGCCTGCGCCGCCTCGAGCGACTGGAGCATCCGTTCGGCGAGATCTCCCCTGGCCGACTCGAACGCCTTCGCCATCGCGGGCCAGATGTTGTCGTTGTCCATCAGGTTCGCCTGGACCGAGTAGCCGGTGCCGACGTGGTCGCCGGCCGACGGAATGCACTTCGCGCCGGTATACGCGGCGACGTGTCCGGAGGCGTCGACCATCGCGACCTGCCTCACGTCGCGCCCGTCGTCGCCGGCGATCAGGCTCCGGAGCGCGTCCGGAGCACTCTTGCCCGCGCGCATCAGCTCGAGGCCGAGGGGGCCGTAGGCCGGGTCGATGAACGACTGCGTCGCGACGGCGCCCACTCCCGCCTCGGCCCACGAAACGCCCGAGCCGACGGAGAACGCGTGCGACTGGACCGCGACGCCCATCTCTCCCGTCGCCGGATCGCGCGCGACGATCGAGAACGTGTGGACGGGACGCCGCGGCACGTCCGCGTCGGGGAACGCGGAGGCGAGCGCCGGCGGGAGAAGCAGGAGCGCGGCGGCGGCGAGGGGACGTCGAGGGTTCATCGGGCCCTCCGTGAAATTTCCGCGACCGTATCAGGAAAGACAAAAAAAAGGCGGGGCCGTCGGCCCCGCCTGAAGAACCGGATTCGAGCCCGGATCAGTACCGGGAGCGGCCGCCGCCTCCGCCGAAGGACTCGTTCTTCGGGCGCGCCTCGTTGACCTTGAGCGCGCGGCCGCCGAACTCCGTGCCGTTCATCGAGAGGGCCTCGCGGGCCTCCGAGTCGTTGCTGAATTCGACGAAGCCGAAGCCCTTGGACTGGCCCGTGTCGCGGTCCGTGATGACGCGCGCGGAGTCGGGCGTGCCGAACTTGGCGAACATGGCCTGGAGCTGGTCGTCGGAGATGTTGTACGGAAGGTTGCCTACGTAGAGCTTCATGGATTCCTCAACTGCCGGAAAAGTTAGCGAAGACACCGCCGGCACGGGGCTCGCGTTCTCGTGGATTTTCGTTCGGAGTAAGTCAGATCGTGTCTGGCAGGCAGCGAACCGAGAACGCGCGGAGCCTATCACAGTCGCGGCGCCCCCCCCCGGGCCGAGCTCCGGGCCCGCGGCCACCGCCTACCGGGGCAGCAGCTCCATGGTCGTCCGGCGCCGCTTCGCGGTGTGGAAGCCGCGCACCCACCGGCGGTTGGCCGCCGTCGGGTATTTCGCGGCGTACGCGTCGTCGATCGCGTCGTAGAGACGCTCGCCGCGGACCGGACGAGCGCGCACGCGCACGTCGGGGCCGTCCTTTTCCAGCCGGATCGCGCCGTTCGGATTCTCGAGAAACGCCCGGCGCCAGCCCGTCGGCGAATCGTCCCACGGGCGCACGAACGCGCGGCCGCGGACGACGACCACCCAGATGCCGAGGAAACGGTGATCGGAACCGGCGCGGATGCGCAGGATCGCCGACGCGTGCAGGGCGGCAAGGAGGCGCTTGGGAAGCCTGCGCGTCACTTCACGTACCTCGGCGGCTCCCCTTTGCCCCACGGGTCGTACGCCGCGGCGAAGCGGAGGCGGTCGGCCAGCGGCGGGTGGTCGTAGAGCCAGAGCGTGATGAACGGTCCCGGGTCGGGATCGGAGAGGTTCGCCTCGCCGAGAAGCTGGAACGCCTCGGCGGCGGCGCGCGGCGAGTCGGGGACGAGGCCGTGGATCGCCTCGAGGCCGAAGACGTCGGCCTGGTGCTCCTGGGCGCGGACGAAACCGTTGACGACGGGATTGAGAAGCTCGCCGGCGATCGTCGCGCCGAGCATCAGAACGGGCAGCGACGCCCAGTCGGAAAGGCCGCGGATCCCCCACCGCTCCGGCCCGCGGAAGACGCGCCCGAGGATCCAGGCGGCGAGCGCGAGGAGGACGGAGAGGAGTCCCCAGAAAAACGCGATCCCTTTCGGAATGTGGAGCAGGACGTAGTGCCCCATCTCGTGGCCGAACACGAAGAGCGTCTGCGGGATCGTCGCCCTGGCAATCGTCGTGTCCCACACGACGACGCGCTTCGACGCGCCGAGTCCGGACACGTACGCGTTGACCGAGTTGTACTTCGAGCTCGCGTTCATCGCGAACATGCGCCCGGTCGGAATGGGATGCCCGGCCCGGATCGTGACCTGCTCGATCGCGTGGGCGAGCTCCGGATGCGCGGGCGCGAGCGGCTGGAAATCGAAGAAGAGCGGCTCGACCACGAGCGGCGTGACGAAGAGGAGAAACACGATCACCGGCAGGAGCGCGATCCAGAACCAGAGCCACCAGCGGCGCGGGCTCCGGCGAAGAATCGCGTAGAGGAGCCAGACGAGCGGAATCGCCACGACGAGGCCGACGACAAGTCCCTTCGCCTGGTCCCAGAGCCACGAGCCCCAACCCTGGACCGACTGGCCGTAGAAGCGCGCGAGGTGCTGCCCCCAGGCGGACGTCGGAAGCTCCAGCACCGCGTCGGTCACGAAGAGCAGCGGCACGAACACGGCCGCCTGCCAGAAGCGGTTCCTGCTCGCCGATTCGGCGCGGTCGCGGAAGCGCGGCCCGAGGCGGAGCGCGACGATCGCGAAGAGAACGACGCCGCTCCACGCGAAGGACGCGAAATGGAGACGGTAGCGGGCGCGCGCGTAGGCGATCGCCTTCTCGCGCTTCTCGGGAGCGAGATGGTAGGTGGTGGGCGCGGTGGTCGACGCGGACGTGGTCGGCGGTGACTGAGGCGGAGGCGCGGGCGTCGCTTCCTGAGCCGCGACCGGCGCGACGAGGAGAAGGGCCAGGACGAATGCACGCAGACTCATCTTCACGGCTCTTTCGTCTCCCCCCTCACCCCTGTCCTCTCCCCCCACCGGGGGGGAGAGGGGGGTCGTTTTCGAGGCCGCCGTCAAGGTCGAAAGGCGCTCTCTACCTGACGCCCTTTTCCGGATCCCACGAGCCCTGCTGCTTGCGGATGTAGAGGATCTGGCCGGTGTGGTACGCGTTGTGGGCGCTGACGTGCGCGATGGACGACGCCCATTTCTGGATCGTGCCGTCGTCGGCCGACGCGATGGCCTTCTCCCAGTCCGTGAGGATCCTGTCGAGGTCCTTGACCATCTGATCCCACGAGGCCTCGTTCAGGCTCGCGTTGAAGGTGTCGTCGTTCCTGCCGCTGTAAGGCGGCACGGGCTTGCCCTGCAGGCGCGCGAGCTGCTCGGTGTCCCAGAAGATCAGGTGGCTGACGAGCTGCGCGATCGAGTGGTTCGCGTTGCCGTCCTTCCACGCGGCCTGGTCCGCCGTGAGCCCTTCGACGGCCTTGCTCGCGGGGACGAACCAGTCCTGGTTCGCGTGCGTCGTCTGGAACTGTTCGAGGAGGATCGACTTCAGCGTCGCGGGCGACGGCGTGGGCCTGGGATCGGGGCTCGCGCAGAGCGGGGCGGCGGCCAGCAGGAACGCGATGAAGGCTTTCATCGCTGGAATTCAATCACGCCCGCCCGCCGTTCGAGTCAGGGCGCGGCTCTGGTCAGGTTGCCGAGGCGGCACAGGCCCGGCGCATTGACCGATTCGAGGAAGCTCAGATCGTCGATGCCCTTCTCGGAGACGGCCCCGAGCAGCCGCGTGGGCGCCGTCCCGCCGCAGGCCTGCCCTTTCATCACGACGAGCTTGCCCACCACGACGCCGCAGCCGTAGACCTCCGGCGACTTGAGCTCGATGGTGTTCCCGGTTTGAACGATGCTTACCCTGATCGGGTAGCTGAGCGCCTTGCCCTGGAACGAGCCGCACGGCTTCGTCGACGGCTCCTCGAGAGCGTAGTCGCCGGCGATCTTGGGAACTCCAACCTTCTCCATCGCCTGCAAGAGATCGCGCTCTTCCTTTTCCAGCCGCTGCAGGACCTGCTTGCCGTTCTCCGAGGTGACCTCTTCCCTGCCGAGAGTGACCCGCACGCCCTTCGGAACCGCCCAGCGGAGCGTCCCGATCCAGTCCTGGAGCTCCACGGCACGGAGGGCCATGTCCATCGAGCTCGGACCGGACTTCGGAGACTTCTCGTAGGCGCCCTGTCGCTCGGCGGCCGGAATGCTCATGATGGCCTTCGCCTGCGAATCCCCGCGCTCCGCCGCATTGGCGAACCAGCGCTCCGCCTCGACCCAGTTCTTCGGCACCCCGAGGCCCCTGGCGTACATGTCACCCACGAACTTCGCCGCGACCGGGAGGCGTTCGGCCGCCTTCCGATACCACTGGAGCGCCTGGCCGAGGTCCTTCGTCACGCCCGCGCCCTTCTCGTAGCAGACGCCGAGGTTGAGCTGCCCGCCCGGCCATCCCTGCTCGGCGGACTTGCGGTACCACTGGACGGCCATGGCCGGATCCTTCGGCACGCCGTCTCCATGCATGTACATGTCGCCGAGAATGGCCTGCGCCTTCGCGTTGCCCTCGTCGGCGAGCGCTCGGATCGCCTTCGCCGCTCCGGCGACGTCGCCGCGCGCGTAGTCGGCGCTCGCCTGTTCGAGCCGGTCCGGCGTCGGCACGGCGGACGGCGGCGTCGGCGTGGATTCGGGCTCTGGCTCGCGCGCGGCCGACGGGCGAGCCGACGAGGGATCGGCGAGGAGAGCGGTCAGGCAATACGACGCGAGCGCGATCCGCCAGAACGTGCGCACGTTCCACCTCGTCTCGTTGGGAGCCGGATGCGGGGTCGCCGACGACGGGTTGCCCGGACGCTATCACGCGCGTCCGCCCCGCGGATCCGCCCGGCGGTTCCCCTCTTCCGCTCAGCCCAGCCGGGCGGCGAGGCTTCGCGCCCGCTCGGCCGTCGCGGCGCCGCGGAAGTCCGACGGCGAGACACCGAAGGCGCGACGAAAGGACGCGGTGAAGTGGCTGTGGCTCGAAAATCCGAGGACGAAGGCGATCGCGCGGACGTTCCTTCCTCCCTCGCCGAGCAGGACGAGCGCGCGGCGCAGGCGCTGCTCGGTCAGATACGCGTGGAGCGAGTAGCCCGTGCCGCGCCGGAAGACGCGGCACGCGTGGTACGGCGAGGCGCCGACGACCTTCGCGATCGCGCCGACGGTCCAGGGCTGCTCCGGGCGCGCGGCGAGCAGCTCGCGGACGCTCCGGACGAGCGTCTCGTGGCGCCGCGTGGCGCGCGTGCGCCCGCGCTCGCGGCCCGGCGTCAGATTCGCCAGCGCGCCGAGCAGCGTCTCCTCGACCCAGAGATCGTCCGGCGGCCCGGCCTCGCGGACGTGGCGCGCGACCAGGCGCACGAGCGCCGCCGTCCGGCGCGACAGCGGGACGGACGCCGCGGCAAACGGCCGCCGCGGGTCGCGCCCGAGCCTCGGGTTGACGCCGAGCAGCACCTCCGGCTCGACCGAGATCCACTCGCAGTGATCGCCGCTCCGGTCCACGCGGAACCGCCGGTACGGGTGCCGCGGGTTGTGGAGCACGGCGACGGTGCCGTCGGAAACGACGGCCTCGCGCTTTTCCTGCGCGATGCCGACGGCCGAGCGCGAGAACGCGATCGCGGGACGGTCGCCGACGGCGCCGGCCGTCTCGAAGTCCTCGGACTCGGGCTCGGCGTCGAAGGAACCGAGCGTCAGCGCGCCGCCGCGCCACAGGACCGCCTCGTGGGGCCCGACGTTCGGTCCGCGCGGCACCGCTTCCACGCCTCGATCGTAGCCGAAACCCGGCCGCGCCCGGTCCGTATGAGGGTCGACCGCAAAGGAGCGAAATGAGCAAGAAACTGATAGCCGCCGCCGCGCTCGCCGCCGCGCTGCTCGTCCGGACGGGCGCCCGCGCCCAGTCCCCCACCGACAAGGACGTCGCCGCCGCGGCGCAGAAGCTCGGCACCGGCGATTTCGCCGGGGCCGCCGCGATCCTCGAGCGCGTCGTCGCCGCGGAGCCGGGCAACGCGACCGCCTGGCGCTACCTCGGGTTCTCGGAGCTGAAACTTGGGAAGTACGCCGACGCGCGCGCCGCGTACGCGAAGCTCCTCGCGCTCTCGCCGGGCATGCCGCAGGCGCTCTACAACACCGCGGTCGCCTGGGCGCTGGAGGGCGACCCGGCGCAGGCGCTCGCGTGGCTCGAGAAGCTCGCGGCGACGAAGAAGTTCGACATGACGCAGGCGCAGGCGGACGCGGACCTGAAGTCGGTCGCGAGCGATCCGCGCTTCCTCGCCCTGATGCCGAAGCCCGAGGACTTCGCGCACCCGTTCGTCGAGTCCGAGCGCGTCACCGTCCTCCGCGAGTGGGACGGCGAGGCCGCCGGCGATCAGTTCGGCTGGATCGCGCGCAACCTCGGCGACGTGGACGGCGACGGTGTCGCCGACTTCGTCACGTCCGCGCCGACCAGCGCCGCCGCCGGCAAGGATGCGGGGCGGATCTACGTCTATTCGACGAAGACGGGCAAGCTCCTCTGGAAGGCCGACGGCGCGCCCGGCGACCAGCTCGGCACCGGCGTCGAGCTCGCGGGCGACGTGAACAAGGACGGCATTCCCGACGTCGTCGCGGGCGCCCCGGGCGGCGGCAAGGCCTGCGTCTACTCGGGCAGGGACGGGCGCCTCCTGCTCACGGTGACCGCGGAGAACAAGGACGACACCTTCGGGCGCCACGTGACCTTCGCGGGCGACGTGAACCACGACGGGTACGACGACTTCCTCGTCGGCGCGCCGAACAACGCCGCCGGCGGCAAGGACGCCGGGCGCGCGTACCTCTACTCGGGCAAGGACGGCCGCAAGCTCGCGACCTGGACCGGCGAGCGCGCCGGCGACCAGTTTGGTTCGACGGTCGCCGGCTACACGAAGGGCAACACCACGTTTCTGATGATCGGCGCGCCCGGAGCCGGCCCGAGCCAGACCGGACGGGTCTACGTCTACACGGAGACGTCGTCGAAGCCGCGCTTCGTCTTCGACGCCGACGCGACGGGCAGCGCCCTCGGTTACATGTTCCTGTCCGTCCCCGGCGACGTCGACGGCGACGGCGTCCCCGACCTCTACGCCACCGACTTCCGCAACGCGGCGCGCGGCGTCTCGACCGGGCGCGCGTACGTGTGGTCCGGAAAGACCGGCCAGCGGCTCCGGACGTTCACCGGCGAGACCGCGGGCGAGGGCTTCGGCATCGGCCCGTCGGCGGCGGGCGACGTCGACGGCGACGGCCGCGCGGACCTCATCATCGGCGCGTGGCAGTACGGCGGCGCCGCGGTCTCGGGCGGCCGCGCGTACCTCTACTCGGGCAAGGACGGGAAGCTCCTGAAGACGTACACGTGCCGCATCCCCGGCGACACCTTCGGGTTCGACGCCGTCGGCATGGGCGACACCGACGGCGACGGCACCGTCGATTTCCTCATCACGTCCGCGTGGAGCGGCATCCACGGCAACCACACCGGCCGCGTGTTCCTGATCTCGAGCGGGGTGAAGAAGGGCGGGAGTTAGAAGCCCCCCCTCACCCCGACCCTCTCCCCCCTGCGGGGGGCGAGGGGGTCTCTTTGAGAACCTCGGGCTTAGTACGCCCTCTCCCCCAACGGGGGAGAGGGCAGGGGTGAGGGGGGCCCAGGTCAGCCGGGGCCGGGCTCCGTGACGTCCGCGCCGGACTTGCGGGAGAGCAGGTCCCGCGCCCAGCGCTTCCAAGCCTCCGACATCTGGGGCACCTCGATCAGGCGCCCGCACTCGCCGCGATCGTGCGTGTAGATGCGGAAGACGTCGCGGATCGAGAGGTCGTGGTCCGGCTTCGAGACGCGCGTGATCGCGTCGCCCGCGCCGACGTCGCCCTCGCGGACGATCCGCAGGTACGCGCCCGGGCGCTGCGCGTCGGTGAAGCGTCGGACGAACGCCGGGTCGTTCTCCCGAACGCCCAGGCGCCAGCACGGGATCCGCGGCTCGGAGACCTCGAAGACGGCCGACCCGATCGCCCAACGCTCGCCCACGAGCGCGCCGCTGACGTCCATGCCCTCGGTCCGGAAGTTCTCGCCGAACTCGGCGGTCTCGACCGCGCGGCGAAGCTCCCCTTCCCACCAGCGAACGTCCTCGGCGGCGTAGGCGTAGACGGCCTTGTCGGGACCGCCGTGGGCCTGCCGGTCCGCCTGGTCGTCGCCGGCGAGGTTGACGCCGCGCGCCGCGACGCGGCCCGAGACCGGCGCCTTCCAGATCGCGCTCTGCGCCGGGCGGCCGTGGTACTCGAAGGCGCGCGGGCCGCCGACGCTGACCGAGAGGAGCCTGCCGCCGGGGTCCACGCCGTTTCGCCTCCGTTCAGGGAAGGGCCCGA
>Ga0335070_10004873_pt1 | contig 15739 bp, 13 predicted proteins | sample Lox_Sample_13_FD_206722 | JGI IMG/M metagenome (GOLD analysis project Ga0335070, IMG submission 206722) | Soil microbial communities from Loxahatchee National Wildlife Refuge, Florida, United States - Lox_Sample_1.3 | ecosystem: Environmental > Terrestrial > Soil > Wetlands | place: USA... | reverse complement strand
TTCACGAGGTTGCGGCGGCGTTTGTGGTCGGGGTCGTCCATGTTGATCATCGACGGGATGCGCGTGTCGCGCTCGGGACGCGAGCTCTGGCTCGAGCAGAAGACGTCCGGCGTCTTCGAGACGAACATGACGTCCTCGTGGAGCGCCACGCCCCAGAGGCCGCCGTCGGGGCTGGTCTCGTCCCAGTAGACGGGCGCGCGCTCGCGCAGCCAGGTGAAGTGCGGGTGCGGGTCCACGTAGAACGTGGGGTCCATCAGGTGGACGTCCGGATTCGTCGGGTGGCTGGACATGGCAGCGTCTCCTGTGTCGGGTCCTGGAAACGGGTCAGCCGGCGGCGGACGGCGCGAGGCGCGGCACGGCGCGCGGCGGGATGCGGCCGCTGGCCAGGTACCAGCGGAACATGTCCTCCAGCGTCTCGCGCGGATCCCGCCAGCGGATCCCGAGCGCGGCGACCTCGGGCGAGTCCGCGACGCGACGGGTGCGCGTGGCGATCTCCATGGCTTCGAACGAGATCGGGAAGGTGCGACCGGTCGCCCGAGAGATCGCGTCGAACAGGTGTCCCGCGCCGCGCATCAGCCAGCCCGGCGCCCGGAGGCGCGAGATGCGCGCGCCGGAGATCTCCTCGAAGAGAGCGGTGAGGGCGTCCCACGTGAAGAAGTGCCCGCCCGCGACGATGCGGCCGTGCGTCGGCGCGCCCAGCATTGCCGCGATCAGCGCGGCGAGGTCGCGCACGTCGACGAAGAAGCAGCCGCCGGAGCTCGCGAGCGTCGTGCGCAGGAAGCCGCGGAACGCCTTCACGCTCTCGGAGAGGCCGGGGTCGTCGGGGCCGACCACGCCCGACGGGTACAGGATCGCGACGGGCGCGCCCCGGTCCTGGAGCCCGCGCACGAAGTGCTCGCACGCGGCCTTCGAGCGCCCGTAGCGGGTGCGCCCCGCTGCGACGGGCGAGTCCGAGCGGGTCTCGCGCCGCGGATCGAAGATCGCCATCAGACTCGAGACGTACACCACGCGGCCCATGCCGCGCTCGCAGGCGCCGCCGATCACGAGCTGCGTGCCGCGCAGATTGGCGTCGAAGGCGCGCTCGGAGAGACCCGGCTCGGTGACCGAGACGGCCGCGGCCGCGTGCACGACGGCATCGCACCCGTCGAGCGCGCGCGCCACCGCCGCCGCGTCGCCCATGTCGCCCACGACGAGGTCGTCGTCCGCGACGCCGCGCGGGCAGAGCAGCTTCAGCGCCTTCTCGCGATCTCGCACCAGCGCGCGCACCCGATGGCCGTGGGCGCCGAGGCAGACCGCCGCGTGCCAGCCGATGAAGCCGGTGGCGCCCGTGACCAGGACCTTCATCGCGCGCCCGCGGCCGCCTCGAGGTGCGGGTGCACCTCGCGCTCGTAGAGCTTCAGCATCTGCCACGCGGCTTCGGGGTCGATGCCCGCGAGCAGCGGATTCAGGTAGAAGACGCTGTGCGCGCCGAGCTTCGCCGCGAGCTCCAGCGTCTGCTCGGGCGTCAGCACGCGATAGGCGTCGCCCTGCCAGAGCGTCGCTTCGTCGATGCCCTTCGCGTACGGGCCCGCGGCGCGGCCGAAGGCCTCGATCGTCCACTCGCGGTAGGAGCGCAGCTGGTGCAGCACGTGGGGCGCGAGGCGCGCGCGGTCGCGCTCCGGATCGCGCGAGATCCACAGGAAGATCGGACCCTGGCGCGGGTAGGGACCCGGGTCCGGCTTGTGCAGCGCCAGACACTCCTGCCTGTAGGGCTCCCAGAGCCGCGGCTCGAGCGGCGGGAACCAGCCGTCGGCGATGCGCGCGGCGCGTCGCGCCGCGGCCGGGCTGCCTCCGCCGAGCAGGATCGGCGGAGGCGGATCGGGCCGCGGCGTCACGTGGCAGCGGCGGCCGCGCCACTCGAAGGGGAGCCCGGTCCAGGCCTGGCGCAGGAACGCGATGGTGTCGCCGACGGCGTCCCAGCGGTCGCCGAGCGCCTTGCCGAACATCTCGAACTCGGACGGCCGGTAGCCGCCGCCGATTCCGAGCAGCAGGCGACCGCCGCAGGCGAGCTGCGTCACGGCGGCGTCCTCGGCCAGCTTGACCGGGTCGTAGAGCGGCGCCAGCAGCACCGAGGTGCGAAGCGCAATGCGGCGCGTGCGCGCGCCGAGCGCCGCGGCGAGGACGAGCGGCGAGGGGTTGTAGCCGTCCGGCGCGGCGTGGTGCTCGCCGAGCCCGATGCATTGGAAGCCCAGCTCGTCGGCCCACTGCGCCTGGTCGAGAGCCGCCGCGTAGAGGTCGCGCGCCTTCGCGCCGAAGTCCGGCGCGCGCATGTCGTAGGAGAGGACGAGTTCCATTCGCGCCGATTCGCTCCTTGCGGCGGGGCAGTAGTCTACGCGCCCGTGACCGCTCCGGCTCCGCCGCTCTCCGACCGCGACCGCCGGCGCGGGCGCCTCCTCGCCATCGCGAGCCACCCGACCGGCTACACGTTCCGCCAGGTCTTCACCCAGCAGCTCCCGACCCTCGCGCTCGTGTCGCTCGGCGCGAGCGAGCTGCAGGTGGGGATCCAGGGCGCGTTCGGCTTCGCCTTCGTCGCGCTCCAGCTCCCCACGCTGCGCTGGGTGGGACGCGTGTCGAAGCGGGCCATCCTGATGGGCGCGCACGTCTTCTCGCTGCTGATGGCGCTGCCGCTCGTCTTCTTCGACGCGCTGGCGGCGCAGCCGCGCGAAGGCGCCGTCGCGCTGGCGCAGGCTTCCTTCGCGCTCGTCGCCGCGGGCTGCTGCGTCGGCGAGACGGTGTGGTTCCCGCTGCTGCGCGCGTACATCGAGCCGGGCAGCACCGGGCGCTTCTTCGGCATGCTGCGCAGCGGCTGGCACACGGCGCTGCTGCTCTTCTACGTCGGATCGCAGGCGTGGCTGGCGCGCCACCCGGGGTCGTTCGCGCCGCTGTTCGCGTTCGGCTGGGGGCTCGGCTTCGCGCGGACCTTCCTGATCGCGGGGCTGCCCGAGCGCAGCGAACGGACGGGCGAGCGCGTGCGGATCCGCGAGGCGCTCGCGTTGCTGCGCGTCGCCACGCTGCGCCGCTATCTCGCGACGATCGCGCTCGGAAACTCCGTGCGCGTCACCGCCCTGGTGTTCGCGATCGTGATGCTGCGGCGCGCGGCGGGCCTCTCCGAGAGCCAGGTCGTCACGGCGACGATCGCCTCCGTCGCCGGCGGTCTCGCGACGCTGTACCTGTGGGGCCGCATCGTGGACCGCGCCGGGGCCGTCCCGGTGCTGCGGATCACGGCGCTCGGCACGTCGCTCGCGCTGGTCCTGCTGGCGCTCGCGCCCGCCGAGGCGCTGGGGGTCGGGTGGACCTCGCTCTGGTTCTTCGCGGTGGCGCTGCTCGCCGCGGGCTTCGGTGTCGCGGACACCCATCTGCTCTTCGAGCTGGCGCCCGCCGAGGCGCCCGCGCGCACCATCGTGCTCGGGGCCGTGGTCTCGGGACTCGCCGCGGGTCTCGTGCCGATCGGCGCGGGCGCGGCCCTCGACGTCGCGCTGCCCGCGGATCCCGCCGGTGCGCTTCGCGTCTACCGGATCTTCTTCGCCTTGCTGGCGGGGCTCGAGCTGGCGGCCTGCCTGCCGACGCTCGGCTTCGAGCGGCTCCGCCATGGCGCGGGCCGCTGACCCGGAGTCCAGCCTTCCCCGTCGCCCGCGTGTATCGTCCTCCCTTCCTTTTTTCCGGGAGACCCCGCCATGATCGAGTGGAGCGAGCAGCACCAGATGATTCGCGACGCCGTGCGGCGTTTCATCGACGCGGAGGTCGTCCCGAACGTGGAGGCGCTCGAGCACGGCGACCTGCCTCCCTACGGGATCCTGCGCAAGCTCTACGCGACCTTCGGCATGGGCGAGCTGGCGCGCGCGCGCTTCGCGAAGCAGACCCTGCGCGAGAAGCAGGGGCTGCCCGCCCGCGAGAAGCCCGGGGACGAGGGCGCGCGGGAAGGCCGCGGCGATCAGGCCGCCATGTCGCTGATCCCGATCGTCGAGCTGTGCCGCTACTGCCCGGGCCTCGTGACCGCGCTCGGTGTCTCCACGGGTCTCACGGCCGCGGCGGTGATGTCGAAGGGGACGCTCGAGCAGAAGGAGCGCTGGGGTCGCGACCTGCTGACGCTCGACAAGATCGGCGCCTGGGCGATCACCGAGCCGGGCTCGGGGTCGGATGCCTTCGGCGGCATGAAGTCGACCGCGCGGCGCGTAGGCGACGAGTTCCTGCTGAACGGCAGCAAGACGTTCATCACGAACGGCCCCTACGCCGACACGATCGTGTTCATCTGCAAGCTCGAGGAGGAGGGCGTCGACCCGCGCGACCGTCAGATCCTGAACTTCGTGCTCGACCGCGGCATGCCGGGCCTCGAGCAATCGAAGCCGCTCAGGAAGATGGGGCTCCACTCCTCGCCGACCGGCGAGCTCTTCCTGCGCGACGTGCGCTGTGGGATGGATCGTTTGCTAGGCGGCGAGGCGGCGCTCGCGCGCGGGCGCGCCGCCGCGCGGGAGGGCGCCAAGGACACCTTCCAGATGGAGCGCACGGGCGTCGCCGCCATGGCGCTCGGCATCGTCGAGCGCTGTCTCGAGCTCTCGGTGAAGTACGCGAAGGAGCGCGTGCAGTGGGGCAGGCCGATCGGCGAGTACCAACTCATCCAGGACAAGCTCGCGCGCATGGAGGTCGCGCGCATGAACCTCCAGAACCTGGTCTTCCGCGTGATCGAGCTGGCGTCGCAGGGCAAGAGCATGACCCTCGCCGAGGCGTCGGCCATGAAGCTCTACTCCGCGCGCGCGGCGGTGGAGGTCGCCATGGAGGCCGTGCAGGTCCATGGTGGCAACGGCTACATGGCCGAGTACCAGGTGGAGCAGCTCGCGCGCGACGCCAAGGTGCTCCAGATCTACGCGGGCACCGACGAGATCCAGATCCGGGCGATCGCGCGGGAGCTCCTCCAGGGGTGAGCGGGGCAACGCGGCGCGACGCAGGCCCCGACTTCGTCGGGGTCGGCGTGCAGCGCGCGGGCAGCACCTGGGTGACGCGCGTGCTGCAGCAGCACCCGCAGGTCTGGGTGCGCCAGAAGGAGATCTCGTTCTTCACGCGTCACTATCACAAGGGCTGGCGCTGGTACGAGGATCATTTCGCGGACCGCCAGGGTCGCGCCGCCGGCGAGTTCTCCGTCAACTACTTCTACGCGCCGCGTCCGCACGCGACGCGCCGCGAGTTCTATCCGTGGTGGAACCCGCGCCGGACGCTCCAGTTCTGGCGCCGGCTGCCCTCGCCGCGCGACGGGCTGGCGGCGCGCTATCCCGGACTTCGCGTCTTCGTCGTGCTGCGCGACCCCGCCCTGCGCGCCTGGAGCCACTACTGGTACTGGCGCGGGCGCCGCACGCGTCCCGGCCGGCACATCGTTCCCAAGCGCATCGTGCCCTTCGAGCGCATGTTCCGCGCCGACGGGCGCTGGATCGCGACACAGGGGCGTTACGCCGACCACCTGGCCCACTGGCGCGAGGCCTTCCCCGAGATGGGGGTCTTCTTCTACGACGACCTGCGCGAGCGGCCCGCGGAGCTGGCGCGGGAGCTGTACCGCTTCGTGGGGGTCGATCCCGCCTTCGTCCCGAACACCGACCTGCGCATCAACGCGCGCGACTACCCGCCGATGCCCGCCGAGCTGCGGCGCGTGCTGGTCGCGCACTACCGCGAGCAGGTGGAGCGGCTCCAGGAGATGGTGGGGCGCGACCTCTCGGCGTGGCTCGGCGATGTGACGTCCGTCACGGAAACCGGCTCGCAAACGGAGTCAGACTGATCGCGACCGGCTCCTCCTGCGGATGCGGACCTGGAACGCCGCGCCCCGCGCAACGAACCCCAACCCCACCCGAAAGCTGTCCTCCAGGCTGGACCGGACACGGAGGGGCGCGGCGTTTCGGGCGGCTCTACACCAGCTCGCCGCGGGCGGTCTCGATCACGCGCCCGCCCACGCGGATCCGCGGCGCGCCGCCCTCGATGCGCGCGTCCAGGTGCAGCAGCGAGGGGCGGCCCATCTCGAATCCCTGCTCGATGCGCAGCGCGACCGGACCCTCGCCGTACGCGCGGTGCGCGAGCAGGTAGGCCCCGAAGCAGGCGGTGGCCGAGCCCGTGGCGGGGTCCTCGCGCAGGCCCGCGGACTCGAAGAACATGCGCGCGCGGATCTGGTTCGCGGGATCCTCCGCCTCGCGCGCGAAGAGGTACACCGTCGCGGGAGGCGTCTCGCGTCCGAAGCGGGCGAAGGCGGCGGGATCGATGCGCACCCGCGCGAGCGCCTCGCGGCGCCGCAGCGGGACGATCGTGAAGCCGATCCCCGCGCTGACCTGTTGAACGGGCAGCGTCGGGTCGAGGTCCGCCGGCGCGAGCGAGAGCATCGCAGCCGCCGTCTCGGCCTTCCGCTCCGCCCCGAGCGTCACCGGCGGAGCCGTCAGCCACGCGAGCTCGCCGCCGCTCGCCGCCGGCTCGAACGCGACGGGCACGCGGCCCACGCCGAGCTCGAGCATCACCATCGCGGGTCGGCCGGCGGCCAGGTGCTCGCGGATCACCCAGGCGGTGCCGAGCGTCGGGTGGCCCGCGAAGGGAATCTCGTGACCGGGCGTGAAGATCCGCACGCGCACGCCCGCAGCGGTCGCGCGCGGGTCGGAGACGACGAAGGTCGTCTCCGAGAACCCGAACTCGCGAGCGATGCGCTGCATGGTGTCGGTGTCGAGATCCGCTGCGCCCTGCACCACGGCGAGGGTGTTGCCGGCGTAGCGGGACTCGGCGAACACGTCGACGATGTGGAAGGGATGACGCATCCGACGGGGCCGTCTCTCTGATCTTCGCCCGGCTTCGCCTCGCCGCGCGCCGCGAACGCGGCGCTTGACGCCACGAGACGGGCAGACTCGCGAAGCCGCGGAAGAACTCGGAGCGCAGACGCACCGCGCCCTGCTCCCGCACCTCGTACTCGGGCAGGCGCGCGAGCACCTCCTCCAGCAGGATGCGGCCCTCGAGGCGCGCCACGTGGGCGCCGAGGCACATGTGCGCTCCGGTGCCGAACGAGAGGATGCGCGGCGCGCGGCGCGCGACGTCGAAGCGGTCCGGTTCCGGGAACTCGCGCTCGTCGCGGTTCGCGGATGCCCACAGGAAGCAGAGGCCCGAGCCGGCGCGCAGCGTCTGGCCGTGCAGGCTGAAGTCCTGCGCGATGGTGCGGCCCAGCATCTGCGTCGGCATGTCGTAGCGGAGCGCTTCCTGGAAGGCGTGCGGCGCCTCCTGCGGATCGGCGGCCACGCGCGCGCGCTGATCCGGGTGCTGCCACAGCCGGTAGAGCAGCGCGGAGAAGACCTTGGGGAAGGTCTCCGTGCCGCCGATCGCCATCATGTGCAGGTGCGCCGCGATGCGCCGGTCGTCGAGGCGCTCGCCGCCCACGTCCGTCGCGAGGAGCTTCTCGAGGACCGTGCCCTGCGGCGCACCCTGCTGGCGCGCGCGCTTCGACACGCCGTAGAGGTAGATCGCGAAGTCCTTGCTCGACTCGATGCCCCGCTTCGTACTGCCGCGCTGTCCGGGCTCGCGCTCGAAGTAGGTGTTCACCCAGTCCATGATCTGGTCCGCGTCCTCGAGCGGGAGCCCGAGGATCATGGACGCGACCCGCACCGAGACGTAGCCGCCGAGATCGGCGACGACGTCGCAGGCGCCCTGCTCCGCGATGCGCCCCACGGCTTCGCGCGCGAGCTGCCGCACGCGCGGCTCGAGGCGCCGCACGGCGCCGGGCAGGAAGAAGGGGCTGAAGAAGCCCCGCACGCGCGCGTGCTCGGCGCCGTCGTAGGAGGAGAGATTCGGAGCGGTCGGCGTCTGGCGCGTCAGCAGGTGGGTCGTCGTGGTGCCGAAGCGCGACGTCAGCGGCGCCTGGTCCTGGAGCCGCTGCCAGATGTCCTCGAAGCGCGAGAGGAACCAGCAGTCGAACTCCTTCAGATAGTAGGCCGGCGCCTCGTCGCGGAGCTGGCGGTAGAACGGATGGGGATCGTCGTAGAGCGCTTCGCTGAACGGGTGGTAGTCGATCATCGCCGGCTCGAGAGTGGGGCGCGGAGGTGCGAGGGGCGGGAAGTTATCCGCCGCGGCTGCCCGGCGCACTTCTGCTAGCGTGCGCGCGTTTCCAGCTCGGAGGACCCCATGCGGCGTTTCGAAGGCAAGAGCGCGCTGATCACGGGAGCCGCGTCGGGCATCGGCCGGGCCACTGCGCTGCGCCTCGCCAGCGAGGGCGCGGCGATCCACGGCGTCGACATCGACGACGCGGGGGTCGCCGAGACCGCCTCCCTGGTGCAGGCGGCCGGCGGCAAGATGACCGCCTCCCGCCGCGATCTCACCAGCCGCGACGCCTGCTTCGCCGCCGTCGACGACGCGAAGGCCTCGCTCGGCAGGCTCGACGTGCTCGGCAACATCGCCGGCATCGCGCGCATCCAGACCTTCGACTCGATCACCGAGGCCGATTGGGGTCAGATGGTCGCGATCAACCTCTCCGCCGTGCTGTGGACCTGCCAGGCGGCGATTCCTTCGCTGCTCGAGACGAAGGGCGCGATCGTGAATGCGGCGTCGGTGGCCGGCGTGATCGGCCAGGCCTACACCGTCGCGTATTGCGCGACGAAGGGCGGCGTCGTGCAGATGACCCGGTCGCTGGCGATGGAGTACGTGGATCGCGGCGTGCGGATCAACGCCGTGGCGCCGGGCGGCGTCGACACGCCGATGAACCGCAGGCTGAAGTTCCCGAAGAACATCGACTTCGAGCTGATGAAGCCCTACGTGGGGCGCCGCGGCATGGCGCAGGCGGAGGAGATCGCCGCGGCCATCGCCTACCTCGCCTCCGACGAGGCGCGCTTCGTTCACGGCGCGGTGTTGTCGATCGACGGCGGTGTGGCGGCGGGCTGAAGCGGCACCCGGCGAGCGTCGGCTCGCCGCGCTCGCGGTGCTCGCGATCGCCGCAGCGCTCGGCATCGCGTTCTGGCCGCTGGCGGCGGGGCGCCTGTTCGTCTACGCCGATCTCGGAAATGCCTTCCTGCCGATGAGGCTCTTCTTCGCCGAACGGATCGCGCGCGGCGAGTCGGCCCTGTGGATGCCGAATCTCTTCTGCGGCTTCTTCGTCCACGGAGAGGGCCAGCTCGGGATCTACCACCCTCTGCGTCGGCTGGCGTACGGCTGGCTGCCGGCCGGCACGGCCTTCGCGCTCGAGACGGCGCTGCCGCTCCCGATCGCCCTCGCGGGCTTCGCGGTCTTTCTCCGCCGACTGGGTCTGCCGGCCTCCGCAGCGCTGTTCGGAGGCGTCTGCTTCGGCTTCTCCCCCTACCTCACGACGCGGCTCACGCACCTCGACACGGTCGCCGTCCTCGCCCACCTCGGCTGGCTCTTGTGGGCGACCGACGTCCTGATGCGCGAGCGCCCCGGATCGCGGCGCGATCTCGCCTGGGCCGCGCTCGCGGCGTTGACCGGCTCGCAGCTCCTGATCGGCTACCCGCCGGCCGTCGCGCTCTCGCTGCTCGTCGTCGGCGGCTATGCCGTATTCCTCGCGGCGCGCGGCGCCGGACTCCGGCCGCTGCTCGCCGTGGGCTCGGCGCACGCCGTGGGCCTCCTGCTGGGAGCCCCGCAATGGCTGCCGACCTTCGAGGAGATCGCCGCGTCGCAGCGCGCCGATCCGTCCTATGCGTTTCGCGCCGAGCAGTCGCTCCACCCGCTGAACCTCCTGCTGCCGCTCTCCCCGTGGCTGTTTCGCGATCGCGTGTACCAGGTCGAGGTCTTCAACCCGATCGAGCAGTCGTTCTACCTGGGCGCGGTGGCGCCCGTCGCGACCCTCTGGGTCCTGGCGCGCTGGAGGCGGCTCGCCGCCTGGCGCGGAACCTTCGTCGCGCTCGCGTGCGCGAGTGCGCTGAGCCTGGCGCTCGCCCTGGGCCGCTACCTGCCCGTCCACGCGTGGCTCGCCGACATCCCGCTGCTGGGCCTGCTCCGGGCTCCGGCGCGCTACACGCTCGTCGTCTCGCTCGCGAGCGCGCTCGTCGCGGCGGTCGCCTTCGACGACCTGCGCCGCGCGGCCGCCGCGGACCCGGCGGACGCGCGCGCCGCGCGCCGCGCGATCTGGCTCGCGCCGGCGCTGGCCTGGGCGATCGCGGGGGTCGCCCTCGCGCTGCGCCAGGAGCCGGCGGGTCCCTGGCCGACCGGCGCCGGCGCCATCCGCCCGCCGGGCTCGCTCTTGTGGGGACCCGCGCTCGTCACGCTGGCCGCGCTGCTCTTCTCCGCGGCGGCGCGGGGCCTGCGCCTCGCCTCGCTCGCGCTCTTCGCCTTCGCGCTCGCGGACCTCGCCGTCTATGGCGACACGCTCTGGTGGAGCGAGCCCCCGGTCACGCTGCACGAGTACCTCGAATCCGTGCCCGTGTCCCCCGCCGCGCCGCCGGACCGGCTCCTGACGGACTACACCATGCGCATCGGGCGCTCGCATACCGGGCAGGGCGTCTACCGCACCGTGACGCGCCTGATCGTGCACGACGCGCGGCTCGTGCAGGGCTACGTCGGGCTCTTCCCCACGCGTCGTCTGGATTACAGGCGGCCGAGGGCGCTGCGGCTCGCCGGCGCCACCTACGCCGAGATCGACGGCCGATACGAGAGGCTCGCGCCTCCCTTCGCGCGCGCCCGCCTGCTGGCTCGAAGCGCGGTGAGCGGGGATCCGGCGCGGGATCTCGCGTCGTTCGATCTGGCGAGCACTGCGCTCGTCGATGCGCCGCTCGAGCTGGTCGAAGGGCCGCCCGGCCGCGCCGACCTGGCGAAGGACGTGCCCGGCGACATCCGCATCCACACGCTCGCCTCGACGCGTCAGCTCCTCGTGCTCGGCGAGGCGTATCACGAGGGCTGGAAGGCGACGAGCGACGGAACGCCCTGCCGCGTGCTGCGCGTGTACGGCGACTTCATGGGCTGCGTGGTCGAGGCCGGCGAGCACGAGGTCGCGTTCCGCTTCGAGCCGCAGAGCGTGGAGCAGGGCCTGCGCCTCGCGCTGCTGGGCGCGTGCGCCGTCGTCGGCGTGCCCGGGCTCGCGGCCGCGCGGCGTCGCCGGCCGCTCCAGGTGCGGCGGGGGCCGGCGAGCGCGTAGCCTGCCGGGCTTCGCAGCGGGCCCCGACCGGAAGGCCCGACTCCAGGAGAAGCGAATGAGCGAGCTCTTCACCGGCGAGAACCTGATCGCCCTGCTCACCCTCTCGAGCCTCGAGATCGTGCTCGGGATCGACAACATCGTCTTCATTTCGATCCTGGTGGGCAAGCTGCCCCGGGAGCAGCAGGCCGGCGCGCGGCGCCTCGGGCTCCTGCTGGCGATGGGCATGCGCATCGCGCTCTTGCTCGCGATCACCTGGGTGATGGGCCTCGTCCACCCGATCTTCTCGGTGGGGGACCACTCCTTCAGCGGGCGCGACCTGATCCTGCTGTTCGGCGGGCTCTTCCTCGTCGCGAAAGCGACGTGGGAGATCCACGACAAGCTCGAGGGCAGCGAGCACGCGCCGGGCGCGGCGCCGCGCGCGGCGCGCTACGGCGCGATCCTCGTGCAGATCGCGCTGCTCGACATCGTCTTCTCGCTCGACTCGGTGATCACCGCGGTAGGTATGGCGCGAACGGTCGAGGTGATGATCGCGGCGGTGGTGATCGCGGTGGGGGTGATGATGGTCTTCGCCGGAGCGATCGGCGCCTTCATCGAGCGCCACCCCACGATGAAGATGCTGGCGCTCTCGTTCCTGCTCCTGATCGGCGTCGTGCTGATCGCCGACGGCTTCGGCCAGCACGTCAGCAAGGGCTACATCTACTTCGCGATGGCGTTTTCGCTGTTCGTCGAGCTGCTCAACCTGCGCATCCGCAAGCGGACCGAACCGCCCGTGCACCTGCACCAGAGCTACGTGCGAGAGGGGTGAGAGGGCGCGGAGAACCGCGCCGCGGCCGCGCTCAGCTCTTGCACGCCTCGAACGCCCGCGACTGGAGCCGGTAGCGCCAGAGCGGGAACTCGGGGGTGAGCTCTCCGTTGGTCGCGAACGCGAAGGCCAGCTCGCGGTCCGGATCGGCGAAGCCGATCTGCCCGCCGGCGCCCGCGTGGCCGAAGGTCCGCAGCGTGCCGCCGCGGCCGAACATGCCCATGTGGAAGCCGAGGCCCCAGCGGATCGGGAAGCCGATCACGCCGTCCATCTCCCCCTCGCGGTTGGTGGGCGTCGTCGCGTAGCGGAGTCCCTCGCGCGAGACCAGCGACAGCTCGCCGCGCGCGCCGCCCTGCGCCAGCAGCGCATACACCGCGCCGAGATCGCGCGCCGTGCCGATCGCGCCCGCGGCGGGCAGCACCGCGCGCCACGTCTCCGGCCAGTTGAACTCGTGCCACATCTCGGGGATGTCGGCGTAGCGCGCGGGCGGCGCGCGGCGCTGCGGCGGAGGGTCGAGCCGCTCCTCGGCCTCGCCCTCGGCGCGCTCCTGCTCGAGCTCTCCCGACACGACGCCCGTCGCGCGCGCCGCCTGGCGGCCGGGCGAGAGGTTGATCTCGTTGTAGCACCAGGCGACCCGCTCGCGGAGCGCCGCGTCGTCCGGCAGTCCGAGGTGGAGATCGCGCAGGCGCAGCGGAGCGAACACCTCGCCCTGCAGAAAGGCGCCGCAGTCGCGGCCGTCGATGCGCGTGACCAGCTCGTTCACCATGTGGCCGTAGTTCATCGCGTGATAGGCGTTGCGCTCGCCCGGCGTGAAGCGCAGCCGCACCTCTTCCATGGCCCTGCGGATCTCCGCGCGGCTGCCCCAGCGCTCTGCGTCGAGCCAGCGCGGTCCGAGCGGGAAGCCGCCGCGGTGGCTCATCACGTGGCGGATCGTCACGGCCGTCTTGGCGGGCACCGTCTTCGCGAAGTCCGGCCAGTACTTCGTGACCGGCTCGTCGTAGTGGAACTTCTTGCGCTCGTAGAGCATCAGCATGGCCAGCCCGGCGAGACCCTTCGTGGAGCTGAACAGGACGAAGAGGCTGTCGGGCCGCACGGGCTGCTGCGTGCGCACGCGGGCGAGCCCGCCGCCCATGTCGAGCACGCGCCGGCCCGCGCGGTAGACCACCATCTGCGCGCCGTGGAAGAGCCTGCCCGCGGCCAGCGTGTCCTCGAACTCGCGCGCCATGCGGTCGAGCACGGCCGCGTCGATGCCCACCGACGACGGAGCCACCTCGGGATCGAGCCGCCAGACCTTCATCGGATCCTCCGCGAGACGAGCAGGGTACACGGCCCCCGGCGTCGTGGGGGATGTGACACGGCGCCGCGAAGAAATTGATTTCCGGACGCGCGGGCGGCCGGCGTAGAATCCCGGGTCCACGAAAGCAAAGGAGATCCGATGCAGATCGGCACGCGCGCGATGGCGGAGTTCATCGGAACCTTCTGGCTGGTGCTCGGGGGCTGCGGCACCGCCATCTTCGCCGCGGCCATTCCCTTCGTCGGGGTCGGCTATCTCGGCGTCGCGCTCGCCTTCGGACTCACGGTGGTCACCATGGCCTACGCCATCGGCCACATCTCGGGCTGCCACCTGAACCCCGCCGTGTCGCTCGGCCTCGTGACCGGCGGTCGCTTCCCCGCATCGGACCTCCTGCCGTACGTCGCGGCGCAGCTCGGCGGTGCGATCGCGGCGGCGTCCGTTCTCTACCTGCTCGGGACGGGCAAGCCCGGCTTCGATTTCGGCGAGGGCTTCGCCACCAACGGCTACGGCGCGCATTCGCCGATGGGCTTCTCGCTCACGGCCGTGCTCGTCTCGGAGTTCGTGCTGACCTTCATGTTCCTCATGGTGATCCTCGGGAGCACCGCGAAGGCCGCGCCGGCGGGCTTCGCCCCGCTCGCGATCGGGCTCACCCTGACGTTGATCCACCTGATCTCGATCCCCATCGACAACACCTCCGTGAATCCCGCGCGCAGCACGAGTCAGGCGCTGTTCATCGGAAGCTATGCGCTCGAGCAGCTCTGGGTCTTCTGGGTGGCACCGCTGGCCGGCGGCGCCGCCGCCGGGGTGGTACACCGCGCCTTGTTCCGCGAGGAGGGCTGACGCCCTACTTCGAGTCGTCCAGCATGCGGCGGGCGACGTCGTTCGACGGATCGATCGCGAGTACGGCCCGGGCCTCCGAGAGCGAGCAGGCGGACCGCAGCGCCAGCATGCAGGCGAGCGCCCGCACGAGGTGCTCCTGCAGCTCGGGGGCCGGGTCGCTGCGGTAGATGGCATCGACGTCCGGCGGAGCGTAGAGGTCGGATCGCCAGCTCGCGGCCGGCGCGGGAAGCCCTGCGGCCTGCAACGTCCCGGCCACCGCGTCCGCGATCGTCACGTGCGCGCGGATGCGCGGGTGCACGAAATCGGCGAACCATGCGTCGCCGACGAGCCCGTGCTCGCTCGCGCGCTCGATCGCTGCGTCGGCGTCGGTGAACAGCGCCCCCTCCTCTCGAGCCACCTCGCGGAGGATCTCGTTGTAGCGGGTCGGAGCACCATGAGGCACGCGGTCGAGATCGCTCGCGCGCCGATAGTCGCGGCGCGCAGCCTCGAAGCGGCCGAGCGCGCGTTCGCATGCGGCGACGCGGTAGACCAGATCGGCATAGGCGTCGTCGATGGCCAGGGCGCTGCGCCAGGCGGACAGCGCAGCGTCGCAGTCTCCGGCGCTCCGCGCCGCGTCGCCCGCCGCGGCGGCAGCGTCCCAGCGTGCGAGGTCCTCGGCCGAGAGGCCCTCGCGGTGCTGGGAAGCGCCGGGCGCCCAGTCGGCGAAGTTCTGGGACTGCGTCACGAACAGCGCTCGCGCCCCGGCGCTCCGCGCCACGCGCGCGATCTCCTCGAGGTTGAAGCGGTAGAGCAGCTCGCCGTACTCGCGCTCGCGCGCGCTCGGATAGCCTGCTCCCGCCGCGCGATCGCCGAGCACGGCGAACATCTGGATCGCCGTCTTCCGGTCGTCGAGATCGATGCGGGGCGGCTCGGGCTCACTCCCGCGCAGTCCCGCGAGCAGCCCGTAGAGCCGCGTTCCGACCACTCCCTCCCACAAGCGGAACACGCGCGGGTCGAGCTCGAGCAGATGCGCGTAGAAGCGACGCTCCGCGAACTCGTTGTGGCCCGCGTACACGATCACGAGATCCGGAGAGTAGGCGGCGAGCTCCTGTACGACCGTGAGGATGCGCCGCGTCGCATAGCCCGAGATCGCCGCGTTGACGACCTCGATCGGAACGGCGGGGAGCTCGGCTTCGAGGCGCCGCTCGAGCCACGACGAGAACGCGTACTTCGTCCCATAGGGCACGCCCGCGGCAGAGGAGTCGCCGACGACGAAGACGCGGAAGCTGCCCGGTGGCTTCTCGGCCAGGAACTCGCGCTGCGGCTCGTTCGCGACGTGCCCGGTCGCCGCGCGCTGGCGCGCTTCGGAGAGCCGCAAGATGCGTCGGCCCTCCGCACTCTGCGCGGGCTCGAAGAGCGGCACCGTGCGGGAGAAGCCCGCGAACGGATCGTGGCGCCGGCGTCCCTCGCCGATGCCAGCGATCCGGAGCGCCAGCTCGACTCCGGCCAGCAGCAGCAGCAGCGCGAGGATGCTTCCGATGACGAGTCCGACGTGGGCGAGAGCGCGCACGCTCGGACCTAGGCGCGCTCGCGCACGACCTGCACGACCGCGGCGATCAGCAGGTCCAGGTCCTCGGGGCCGATCACGAACGGCGGCGCGAGGTAGACGACGTCGCCGAAGGGGCGCACCCAGGTGCCGAGC
>Ga0335070_10004872_pt1 | contig 15741 bp, 12 predicted proteins | sample Lox_Sample_13_FD_206722 | JGI IMG/M metagenome (GOLD analysis project Ga0335070, IMG submission 206722) | Soil microbial communities from Loxahatchee National Wildlife Refuge, Florida, United States - Lox_Sample_1.3 | ecosystem: Environmental > Terrestrial > Soil > Wetlands | place: USA... | reverse complement strand
TTCTTCGGCACCGATGGATTATCGAGCTTCGAGAACGAGACGCAGGACCTCAAGATCCCGCACCTGCGGAACCTGTACCAGAAGGTGGGGATGTTCGGCATGCCGGCGCTTACCGGCTTCATCAACACCGGCGACAACGGCTTCATGGGGGACCAGGTGCGCGGCTTCGGGTTCCTGCACGACGGCAGCGTCGACACACCGTTCCGCTTTCACAACGCCGACGTATTCAATAGGACTCCCCTCAATCCGGGCGGCATCCCCGCCGGAGCCGCTGGTGATCCGTTGCGCCGGCAGATCGAGCAGTTCATGTTCGCGTTCGACAGTGACCTGGCGCCGATCGTCGGACAGCAGGTCACCTTGAGCGCGAGCAACGCCGCTACCGTTGGGCCGCGCATCAACCTGATGATTGCACGCGCTGCAGCCGGCGAGTGCGACCTCGTCGTCAAGGGCACCGTGGCTGGCGAGTCACGTGGTGCCTATCGAACGGCGGCTGGCCTGTTCCAAACCGATCGCGCCGCACAACCTCCGCAAACCGCTGCCGCGATCCGCGCCCTGGCCGCGACGCCGGGGCAAGAGTTGACATACACGTGTGTGCCGCCAGGCTCCGGGCAGCGCGCCGGCGTCGACCGCGATGAAGACGGTTTCCTCGACGCCGACGAACGCGATGCGGGGTCGGACCCCGCCAACGCCCTCAGCCAGCCGATCACCTGCGCGGCCGGCGGGACGATCGCCACGCCGCTGGTGAAAGTGTCGAAGAACGACGATCCCGCCGGCGATGAGACGCTGACCGTCAGCGGCCAGTGGCAGCTAGCGACCTTGACGCCGGCGATCGACCCGATCGCCAACGGTTTCAACTTCAAGGTGGTGGATCCGGCGGGCGCCGTGGTCTTCGATCGCCGCATTCCGCCCGGTGCTCCTGCCAGCAAGGGTGCACCGGGGTGGACGGTGAACAGCAAGGGGACGCAGTGGACCTACAAGGACGCCACCGGCAGCTCCACGGGCGGCATCACCAAGGTGGTGGTCACGAACAATACGTCAAAGACGCCCGGCCTCTACAAGTTCAGCGTCGCGGGCAAGAATGGCGACTTCCAAGTCGGCAGCGGGGAAACCCCGCTGCAGCTGTTCGTTGTGCTCGGCGGCGCCGCGCAAGACAGTGTTGGCCAGTGTGCCACCCTCGCCTTTAATGGAGCGACCGGCCCCGCGCCGAGCTGTAAATCCGTGGGCGGCAACAACGTGGTCAGTTGCCGGTGAGCTGTCCTCGGACGAGCAACTCGAGGTTGTCCGACTATGAGCGAGCTGCCGGAGCACGTTCGTCGCAATCGCACCTTGTGGGACGACTGGGCGCCGAAGTTCATCGAGTCGGGTGAACGCGGCTGGGCGCAGGACACGCCGAGTTGGGGGATATGGAGCGTTCCCGAGTCCCAGGTGGGCATGCTCCCCGACGATCTTGTCGGCAAGGATGCGATCGAACTCGGTTGCGGGACCGCGTACGTCTCCGCGTGGGTGGCGCGGCGGGGCGCGCGCGTCGTCGGCATCGACAACTCGGAAGCCCAGCTGGCGACGGCGCGGCGCCTGCAGCGCCAGCATGGTCTCGACTTCCCGCTCCTGCACGGCCACGCCGAGGCGGTTCCCTACCCTGATGCGAGCTTCGACTTCGCCATCTCGGAATATGGTGCGTGTCTGTGGGCCGATCCGCAGCGCTGGGTTCCCGAGGCCGCCCGCCTGCTGCGCCCGGGTGGGCGACTGGTCTTCCTCGTCAACTCGTTCTTGATGATGCTGTGCATGCCGGCAGAAGACGGCGTCGCCGCCACGGATCGGCTGCTGCGCCCGGCGTTCGGCATGTACCGCGTCGAGTGGCCTGGCGACCCCGGCGTCGAGTTTCACCTTTCGCACGGCGATTGGATCCGCCTGCTGCGCCGCTCGGGGTTCGAGATCGAGGATCTGGTCGAGCTGCGCCCAGCCGCGGACGCCACGACGCGCTACCCCTTCGTCACGCTCGACTGGGCGCGGCAGTGGCCGTGTGAAGAGGTCTGGAAGGCGCGTAAGCCGAAGCGTCAGGAGGGTACCCGATGACAACACTCGATCTCGCGACAGTCGATCGCCTGCTCACGACGACACGTTCCGTCCGCAAACGGCTCGACCTCACCCGCACCGTCGAACCCGAAGTACTCGAACGCTGCATCGAGATCGCGCTCCAGGCCCCGAGCGGATCGAACGAGCAAGGCTGGCATTTCGTCGTCGTGACGGATCGCGAGATGCGCACACGTCTGGCGGCGGTGTACCGGCGAGGGTTGGAGTTGTTGTTGCCCGCGTACACGCGCGAGCGATTCCCGGCAGATGACCTCCGCGGGCGCCAGTTGCCGGGCATGCTTGCCTCGGGATTCCACCTCTATGAGCACCTGCATGAAGTGCCCGTTCTCGTCATTCCGTGCATCGAGGGCCGCTTCGAAACCGCTGGAGTGGTGATGCAGGCGACACTCTACGGATCCATCTTTCCGGCGGTGTGGTCGTTCATGTTGGCCCTGCGCGCCCGCGGCATCGGCGCGTGCTTGACGACGGACCATCTCTTCCATGAAGCCGAAGCGGCGCAGATCCTCGGCATCCCCGACACCGTGACGCAGGTGGCCCTGCTGCCCGTGGCATATTTCACGGGCACGGACTTCAGGCCCGCCAAGCGGCTGCCGGCACGCGATCGCACACATTGGAACCAGTGGGGTGCGCGGCGTCAAGCGTAGAGACAGAGTTCATGTCTGCGCCGAACAGCAGTCCGGTGACGGTGGCGCCCGACGTGGGGATGGATCGGCGGCGTGACACCTCGACTGGCAGATCGCTCCCACTGCTCCTCGATCACAGGCCGCCGCGCACGGCCCGCACCGCGTGCCGTGTGAGCCTCTTGTCACTGGTGCTGACCGCGTCGCCGCTCCCAAAGAAGACATCCCACGCGTTGCCCGGTGTGGTCCTGACGGTCGTCGACGACCAGTAGGAACTGGAAGCCGTGCAGCTGCACATCGGCCCGCCGTTCCCGTCCACCACGCACCCAGTAGCGCAGCGCGTGTTGAAGGCGGCGTCGACCGCGGGCCCAGGATAGAGGATCTCGTAGTCGACGATGCTCAGCAGCTCCTTTAGGTTCGGGATGCGCCAGTCACAGTGGCCAGCAAAACACGGCTGCCGATTCAGCGTGGCGAGAAACTCCGTCACCATGGTGCCGTCCATCGGGTTCGACTCCACCGTGGTTCCCCACGTATAGGTGTTGTCCTGGTCGTGAATCCCGCCCGAGCTGTCCTTCTTTTCCCACATCAGGCCGGTGCTGTTGTCGGTGAGCGTGCCGTCGCCGTTGTCCGTATAGGCAAGCGCTGCCCCGGCCCGCACGGCTCCGTCGGAGCCTGGACCGTAGGATGTCGTCTGCCCCGACGCCGGCAGGCGCGCGGCGCAGGAGGCGCTAGCGGGGCACCCGCTGAGGGCGGCATTCACCGCTGTGAGGATCTCATCGATGGTCACGCGCTGGTCGCAGTTCAGATCGCCCGGACATGGCTGTGCCACTGCCGTGCGCACCGCCAGTGTGGCCACCAGCGCCCCTACCATACCCATGTGATGTTTGTTCATGGCTTTCCTCCTTCGCGGAAACCAATTTGAGATTCCTGGGCGTAGTATACCCTCAGGGCCCGACGGGCACAGTCCGAGACGCAGAGCCCCAGCCGCCCGCGGAACCACGCGCCAGAGCTGGGGCTGGCGGCGAACCGGTAGCGAGTTTGCCGCGCCGCCCTCTTCCCGCTTTACGCGGCTGCCGGCTGGCGCAGCGTCGCCGTGCCCGTCACGGCGCGCTCGCCGTCGCTGTGCTCGATGACCAGGTCGCAGACGATGCGTTCCCCGTCCGCCAGCTCATGGCGCTCGGTGATGACGCCACTGAGGACGATGCTGTCGCCGGTGATCGTCGGCACACGAAAGGTGGCGCTCAGCCGCTCGATCCGCCAGCCGGGTAGCTCGCGGCGCACGAACTGCTCCATGAACGCGGCGAGCATCGGACCAGGAACAACCACTCCGCGATAGCCGAGCCCGCGTGCCGTGGACGCATCCGTGAACAGAGGTTCTGGGATGTCGGCGCTCGCAGCGTAGCGGGCAATCACCGCGGCGCTGGGCGTGGCGCGGTGCCACGGACCCAGCTCATGCCCGAGATCAATATCGGCAACCGGCCGATTGGCTGCTGGTGGACCGGCGGCCTCGGGTTCTTCCGCGAGGTTGGGGTGACTGGGTTCGAACGCTGCCGCGGGCGCAGCGGTTCCGGGCCGCTGGCGCACGATCTGTCGTTCGACGATCCGCGCCGCCAACGTGCCGCGGCTGTCGCAGATCGCCGCCTCGCGCATGACGACGGTGAGCGTGCCACTGCGGCCGATCTTCTCATAGACCTCGGCGATCTTTCCGGTGATGCGGTACTGTTCGCCGGCACGAATCGGATGGCAAAACTCGAGGTCGTGTCCTCCATAGACGCCGAACACGTCGGGCGGCAGCGTCACTGCAGGTGTCATCCCACGCCGCATCGACAGGCAAAAGGTTGGGGGTGCCTCACCGGTGACTGCGGGCGTGTCCCCGACGGCGTGCGTGTAGTCTGTGATCATCTGGGCCGTGACGGTCACGCATCCCAGATCGACCTCGTGTCCGAGGAGAGACTCGGGGATATGCAGCATCAGGCGATCACCGCACGCGTCCGCAGTGCGGCGATCTCGTCTGCGCCATAGCCGGCTGCACGCAGCACCTCGTCGGTGTGCTCGCCGAGACGCGGTGGGTGACGCCGCAGCGCCGACGGCGTGTGTTGCATGCGCACTGGATTGCGCAGGTAGCGAATTCGTCCGGCGGCATCGTCGTCCGCCTCGAACACCGTCTGATTCGCCTGCACCTGCGGGTCGGCCAGAAAATCCTGCACCGTGTTCGCCGGTGCCACCGGCGCACCGAACAGCCGGGCGCGTTCGAGCAGGGTTGCGCTCGGCCACTTGCGCAGCTCCTCGGCGAGCAGCGCAAACAGCTCCGGACCATTCACGATGCGCATCAGCAGCGACGCATAGCGCGGGTCGACGATCAGGTCCTCACGCTCGATGACACGGCACAGGCCGTGGAACTGTGCGTCCTCGACGACCATGATGACGACGTGCCCGTCGGCGGTGTGCCAGGTGCGGTGTACCATCGAGATGTCGGGCAATGATTGCCACTCGTCGCTCGGCAGAAAGGTATCGCGGAGCAGCGCGTCGGGCAGGATGAACGCCGCAAACGCATCCAGCATGGCGACGTCGATGTTCTGGCCGCGCCCGCCACGCTCGCGTGCCAGCAACGCCGCGAGGATGCCGTACACGCCCGTCAGCGCGCTGGCCTTGTCGGCGATCAAGCTGCGAATGAGCGCCGGCGTCTGTCCGGCCCCCTGGATGGGCATGTGTCCGGTGAGGCCCTGGATCACCGTGTCATAGGCCGGCAGTGAGGCGTACGGCCCCTGCGGTCCGAAGCCGCTGATCGATAAATACACGAGCTTCGGGTTGTGCGCGGCGAGGGTCGCGTAGTCAATGCCGATGCGTGTGCTCACGCCGGGGCGGAAGTTCTGCACCACGACATCGGCGCCGCACGCCAGGCGCTGCGCTACTGCCTGGCCGTCGCTGCTCTTGAGGTCGATGACGATGCTCCGCTTGTTGCGATTGAACTGCGCGAACATCGCGCTCAGCTCGCCTTTGAAGGGCGGCCCCATCATGCGCGTCGAGTCGCCGCGTGGCGGCTCGACCTTGATTACGTCGGCACCGAGGTCCCCGAGGATCATCGTGCACATCGGGCCGGAGATGACGGTTGAGAAGTCGAGCACCGTGATTCCCGCGCACGGTCCGGTTGCCTCGGCGCGTAGACGAACGTCCATTGGGTCGAGTTGTACGCTGCGGAGTTGCAAACGGTCAAGACGCCGGGGAATTCATTCCCCGGTGACCGCGGCGGCACGCTCGCTGCGAGTTTATCGACACTCCCCAAGGGATTGGAGAGGAGGAATTGCGAGGGTTCCCCCTCTCACGATCTTGGGAGACGGGTTAGGGGCGAGGGCTGTTCGACACGCGCAGCGCAAGCTCCGGAGGTCGATACTGTGCCAGCGCCGGCTCCAGCCGCACCGCCTCGTCGAAGGCGCGCCTGGCTTCATCGCGACGCCCCTGGCGGATCAGTTCCTTGCCCAGGTTGAAGTGCGCTGCGGCTTGCATGGGGTCGAGCGCGATCGCGCGCCGTAGATGGGTCTCGACCATCGATGGGTCCGCGAGGACACGGCCAGTCCATGCCAGCTTCATGTTCCAGTCGGCTGTGTCCACCAGGCCGTAGCGCTCACAGAAGCGGAGAGCGATCGCGGCGCTCCGAGCGAGCTGCTGTTCGGCTGTCGAGTAGCTGTGATGCATTTGCGGAAAGGCCAGCGTGGCGAGCGCCGCGTTGGCCCGCATCTGATGGAACTGGATGAGGCCGCAATGCACGACGCCCACGAATACAAGAGCAATGCTCACCGCGCACAGGCGGCCGGCCCTAGACAGCCTGCCGTCATGCTTGAGGGGCACGCCGCGGAGGGATAGCGACCCGCGCTGCGCGAGACGCAGGGCCAGCACGCCCAGGTAGCCAGCGAGAACGCTCAGCGCCAGCGCCAGCACGAACGGCAGCAGGTTGTAGACCTCGTGCAGTGACAGGAAACAGGCGACGCACAGCACGAGCATGAGTGCGTCCTCGCCGAGCGAGAAGCTGAAGCGCTTCAGGCCGGCGCGATTGTAGACGTGCAGCGGCGGCCGGCCAAAGCGGTAGGCCAACACGTCCTGCGGGCAGGCGCTGACGCACTCGAAGCAGCGCATGCAGCCGGAGTTGGCAACCATGCCGAGTTGCTGCACCTCTTTGTGCACGAGCACGCCGGTGGTGCATGCGGCGGTGCAACGGCCGCAGCCGTCGCATGCCCCCGTCAAGCGGATGCGGCCCGGCGCCAGGCCGTCTGCGGCCGCCAGCACGGCGCCGTACGGGCAGACGTATTTGCAAATGCTCAGCGAGCCGAGGAAGTAGACGAGCAGCACTCCCCCCAACAGGATGGCCGCCGCTTCAGCGGGCCCGGGTAGTGTGGCCCACAGGTGATAGGTCGCCAGCATCAACGTCGGGTTCGGAGGCGGATCACCGCGCCACCACCGTTCCACCGCCGGCTGCAGGAAGATGTAAAACGCCGCGTACAGTGGGACCAGCCGTAGCAAGCGTGACCGCATGGGTGCCGGCCGGATGCCCGCACGCCCGAGCAGGTAGCGACACAGCTCTTGAACCGCGAGCATGTGACAACCCCAGGCGCAGAAGAAGCGGCCGAACACGGCGGTCAGGAGCAGCAGCGACGCGAAAAGGAAGAATGCCGCGGTGAGGACGCCCTCGGCGACGAAACGGCCGGCGTCGCTCAACTGGATTGAAGACAGGGTGGTCCCGGCGAGCCGCCAATGAATGATGTGCACGGCGATCAGGACGTGCACCAACACCAGCGACGCGATGCGCCAACGTGCCGGCCGTGAGAGAGCAGCGCGCGGTGCGGCGAGCATCAACCCCTCCTAGTTCGTCCGCGGCGTTGGCCTTGGCCGCGGTGTTGGTTTGGGGCGAGGGGTCGGCCGCGGACGGGGGGTGCGCAGCGGATGTTTGGCTTGTGGCGTCCGTTCCGGCTGCGGGGTTCTGGGCTGATGCACCGTGGTCGACGGGTGCGCCGCCACGGGTCGCGGGGCGCGTGTCGGGCGCACGACAGCGGGGTGCGGGGCATGCGGCGCATGCACCGTGCCGGCGGACGGTTGCGGTGTCGGTTGTGGCGTCGGCTGCGGCGCAGTGGCTGGGGTCGCGGGCGGAGCCAGCGCGATGCGGATACTCCTGTAACCGGCATTGGCCTCGGCCGAGTTGTTCATCTCCCACAGCGTGTCGGCAGGGTTGGCAATGTTCACCAGGTAGTATTGCCCTGGCTCAACCGGTGCTTCGGGGTCAGCGTCGAGATCGATCCACTGCCCCGGGTGGAAGCGGTGGTAGACGTCCTTGTAGCCCACTGAAATACCCATACGACCGATGGTGTCCGTACAGTGCGCCTCGTACTGGATCGGCCGGTTGTCGGAAGCGCGAATGGGATCGGTGTCGAGCAGGCAGTATGCGGTTTTGCTGACCTGCGCCACCAGATCCCCGCTGAACGGGTCGTCCTTGCGCAACTCATAGGTGGCGAGATGCGCGTAGGCCCACGTCTGGCCAGTCTCCTGGTAGCCGATGAGGCCCGCGGGATGCACGCACTTGGAGCCGTCGGCCCGCAGGATGACTTGCTGGGCGTCGAGCATCTGGCCGGGATGCGTCGCCGGGGTTGCGGCCTGCACGATCAGCGGGCCGTCGCCGGTGTTGGCCACGCTGCTGGTGAATTCGAGATAGCGATGCCCGTCGCGAGCAATGACCTGCACATCCGCCGGAGGATCGGCGTGTAAATCGGGAAGCTGCAACAATGGATCCCCTGACCGGCACAAGGGCAGGTTGGTATCGCCGGTGTCGTTGGAAGTTTGTGGACAGGCGTTGATGAGGCCCGCGACGCCGTTGACAAACCCGGTCTGCGGTGCGCCGGCGAGAATCCACAGGCGAACGCCTTCCAGTTCGTCGCTGCTGATCGGGAGAGCGTCCATGGGCATGGGCGTAATGGAGGGATCGCTGCGGCCAAGCGTCTTCGCTGCCAGGGCGAGCCACAGTTCGCTGCCCTCCGGGTGTCCGGGATCAACCGCCTTCGGGCCGGAGTCTGTCTCGCCGGCGGCGGACTGATCGTTGTGCTCGAGGAGGCTGTCGTAGGCGGCGGCAGCACGCAGATCGAGGCCGTCCAGCTTGGCTGCTCCGTGACAGGCATTCTGTGTGCAGCTGTGTTGTTCGAAGATGCCCCGTTGAATCAGATCGAAGGTGCTCGTCGGCTGCGGACACGGGGTCTGTTGAGCAGTGGCGGTTGCAGCAAGACCGCCGACGAGGAGCGCTACTGCTAGATGCCATCGGCACATCATCAGACCTCCGCAACTTCCCTTGGCGCCCGCCGGTCTTCTCGGTGGGGCGCGTCGCGTACGACAACGCTGATCGACCTGTCCAGTGTAAAACGCAGAGGGGGGAGTGATTGCAATGCACAAAAGCCCAAGACTGACCAAGATCATATCGAAGGCTGATCGAGCGCAGCATATGGGTCGGTCGCGCGCCACTCGCGACAGTGCCGCCTTGACAGGCTGATGAGCTCCGTATGAAAAACACCCGGTGCCAGTTTCTCGCAGCGTCGCCGTCGCGGTGGTCACTTTGGCCGTCGCCACACCGCGGGTGACCCGCGCTGTCCCACCGGCCGCTACGCCTGCGGTCGACCCAGTAAGAGCGGAGAGGTTCCATGCCATCGGGCCGCCACTCACGAAGCTGGCGGCGAAGCTGGCAGAGCCCAACTGGATCGTCGCCTGGCTGTTGCACCCGTCGCGTGTGCGTCCGCACAAGCTCATGCGCACGCTGCGCATCAGAGAGAACGACGCGCGGGTACTGGCCAGCTACCTGTATGCTGGTGCACCGCCCGCGCCCGCCGCCACCCAATGGCAAGGTGGCGACGCGCAGGTGGGCGAACAACTCTTCGTGAGCCGCGGCTGCCGCGCCTGCCATACTGTCGGCTCGCCGGAGCCTTCACCGCTGATTCGCGCGCCAGACCTTTCCGGCATCGGCGCCAAGGTGCGGCCGGAGTGGCTGTTCGCGTGGCTCAAGTCGCCGCGGTCCTACGATCCCGACACGTCGATGCCGCAACTGGCGTTGAGCGATGACGACATCCGCCACCTGGTGGCCTTCCTGATGTCGCACCGCGAGGGGGCTGCGCTTGTGGCTGCCGCGCCGCGCGCCCAGCCCGACGCGCCGGCGGAGCAGGCGCGTGCAACGATCGCACGCTTTAACTGTCCCAGGTGTCACCTCGTGGCCGGCTTCCAGAAAATCGAGCCCACAACGAGGTGGGCCGTGGTGCCGGCCGGCTGCGCCAACTGTCACCAGTCGAGTGAAGCATCGGCGCCTGCGGGAGCGACGCCGCTCAGCGACGACTCCGAGGCCCTCGTTCTCCAGAACGGGCGGATGCTCGTCGGCTTCTACAATTGTCGTGGTTGCCATCGCATCGAAGGAGGTGGCGGCATAATCGCCGAACACCTCGAACGCAAGACGTTTGCGCCGCCGACCCTGGAGGGTGAGGGGGCGCGTGTGCAGACGTCCTGGCTCCGCGATTTCCTGCAGCGGCCGGCGAATCTGCGTCCGTGGTTGCAGGTGCGCATGCCCGACTACAAGCTATCAGCTGCCGAAGCGGCAGCGCTGGCGCGTTATTTCGCCGCCCTGGCGCGCGTCGCGCCGGCAGACGAACCCCACGGTGAGACGCCGGATCAGCGCATCGCCTTCGGCCAGCGCCGCTTCGTGCACTTCAAGTGCATTCAATGTCATCCCGCCGGCGTTGATGCGGGTCCGTGTACGGTTGACGCGGAGGATCTCTCCATCGACTTGATGCTGGCCAAGACGCGGCTGCGGCCGTCGTGGGTGCGCGATTTCCTGGCGCGACCGAAGGCAATCGTCGGCACAGAGACCCGCATGCCCGCGGTCTTCTACAGCACCGACGGCATCCCCAAGGTCGAGCATCCGGAAGACGACATTGCGGCGATCACCGCCTACCTCTTCCAAATGACCGAGCCGCCACACACGGAGCGCGACGAGAAACAGGAGGCACCGATCGACTGGAGCGTCCATCCATATTGACCGACGCTGCGATGCCGGCGCCTTGACAGGCTGCTGCCTGCGTACGAAAAGCATCCAACGCCATGCTCACCCGCGTCGATCGTGTCCAACTCGTTGTGCCGGATCGCAGCGCTGCGGCCGCAGGATTTGCTCGCTTGCTCGAGGCTGCGGTCGTGCGCGAGGATCGGCTACGCCTTCTGGGTGCACGCCGCACGGTCCTGCGCTTCGGCAGCAGCGAGATCGAGTTGTTGGAACCCGACGGCGTCGGGTTGGCGGAAGACTTTCTGAGGGCGCACGCTGGCTTGTTCGCCGCCGGTTTCGCGACGCCGGATGTCGCGCGACTGCGCGCGCACCTCACAGCGAGCGGCGTGCCCTTTGCAGCGGAGGGCGACCAGTTGTTTCTCCCGCCCGAGGCGCTGCGTGTGCCCGGACTGCGAGCGGTGATTTCCGGCAGCGCCGAATTGCCGGCCAGCGGTCTCGTGCAGCACCTCTACGAAGCGACGCTTCTGGTGCAGGACTTCGCTGTCGCCGTGCGCGATGCCGCGCGCTGCTTCGGGCTGGATGCGTCCCATTGCGTGCCGATCCGCTCCGGCGAGTTCGGCTACGAAGGGGTGCTGACCTTGTTCCAGCCTGATCGTCTCGATCGCATGGAGATCATCACCCCAAACGACGCGGGAAAAACCATGGGGCGCTTTTTCGCCAAACGTGGGGCATCCTGGTACATGTGCTACGCGGAAGCCGCGGACCTCCGGCCCATTCGCCACCGCTTGCTGGAGCACGCGCCGCACGATTGGACCGGCCGGCGCGACGGGATTCCCGACAATCTGTTCATCCATCCAACGGCACTGAGCGGCATGATGCTCGGAATCAGCCGCGCCACCTACGCATGGACATGGTCGGGCCATCCAGAGCGTGTCGTCGTTGCAGGTGTACAATGAGCCGGGCGACGGTGCTCGAAGAGATCCGTGATGGCGTCCTGCTGCTGACGCTGAACCGCCCGCAGCGTCGCAATGCGTTCAACGACCAGCAGTACGACGACGTGCGCCGCGCACTCGCGGAGGCCCAGGAGGACGAGCGTGTGCATGCCGTGGTGATCACCGGCGCCGGCGGCGCCTTCTCCGCCGGGCAGGACCTCGATGAGATGGGCAGCGGGCGCGGCTTTACGCCCTTCGTCGATCAACTCTGCGTCTTCGACAAGCCGCTGATTGCAGCGGTCAATGGGGTTGCGGTCGGCATTGGTCTCACGCTGCTGCCGCACTGCGATATCGTCTACGTCGGCGAGAGCGGGCGCTTGCGAGCGCCGTTCACCGCGCTCGGTTTGGTGTGCGAAGCGGGCAGCAGCCTGCTGCTGCCGTCGGTCGTCGGTGCGCAGCGTGCCGCTGAGTTGCTGTTCACGGCGCACTGGATCGATGCTGCGCAAGCCGTCGCCCTCGGCCTTGCGGCCCGCCTCTTTCCCGATCAAGAGCTGTTGCCCGCCGCGTTGGCGACGGCGCGCGAGATCGCGGCGCAGCCGCCGGTGGCGGTGCGGCAGACGAAAAGGCTTCTGCTGGCCACCCGTCTCGAGGCGCTGCAGGCAGCGCGCGCCCGTGAAGATGCGGTGCAAGCACGGCGCTTGGGTTCGCCGGAAAACCTGGCGGCCATCCGTGCCTTCCAGCAGAAGCGCAAGCCCGGCCCACCGCGCCGGTAGCTTGGAGAGAGGCGGCATGCAGACGCGGCAGATGGGGCTTCGATCGCCGCTCCCCTCGGCTCCATCGGCGACGGCGATGCGGGCGCTGACAGCTCTGTTGCAGCCGTGGCACGCCATCACCAGTCCACTGTCGTATGGGCTGGACAACATCCCGCGTCGTGGACCGCGGTTGTTCGTCGGTAACCACACACTCTTCGGCATGCTCGACGCGCCCATGCTGTTCCTGGAACTGTACACGAAACGCAAGATCGTCCTGCGTTCGCTGGGTGATCATGTGCACTTCCGCGTGCCGCTGTGGCGCGATGTCCTCACGCGCTACGGTGTGGTCGATGGCACGCGCGAGAACTGCGCGGCGCTGATGGCCGCGCGCCAATCGATTCTCGTCTTCCCCGGCGGCGCCCGTGAGGTCTTCAAGCGCAAGGGCGAGAAGTACAAGCTCCTGTGGGGTCAGCGCCTCGGCTTCGCGCGGCTCGCGATCCAGTACAGCTATCCGATCATCCCATTCGCCGCGGTCGGTGCGGACGACGCCTGGGATATCGTCGTTGGCGGAGACCAGATCGTCCCGCCTGCGGTGCAGGCGGTGCTCGAACGGCTGGGACTGCGCACCGACGCCTTCTTGCCGATCGTCAAGGGTATCGGTCCAACCCCGCTGCCGCGGCCTGAACGACTCTATTTCTACTTCGCTCCGCCGGTGCCGACGCGGCCGTATCGTGGCTTACATCAAGACGACGCGGCGTGTTGGGAGGTGCGCGAGCAGGTCCGGCGAGCAATCGCCTCCGGCCTCAAGTTCCTTCTGAAGGAGCGCAAGACCGACCCCGGGCGTGATTTGTTCGCGCGGCTCTTCGGGGAGGAGCGCCCGCGCCGACGCCAGGGTGTGCGTCATGGCTGAGCGCGGACCGAATCGCTGGTTCTTCGACGCCTGGTCGCGGATCTACGATCTGCCGTTGGTGCAAGTGGCGACGTATCGGCCCGTGCACGATGCAGTGTTGAGTGCGTTGGCAGCCGCCGGCTGCCGGCACGTCTTGGACGTCGGCTGCGGAACCGGGCAGCTGGCCGCCCGCATTTGCGCGGCGCTCCCGCGGGTCGCAGTCGTCGGCTGTGACTTCTCCTTCGGTATGCTGCGGCATGCGGCGGCGCGCTCCGATGCGATCCGCTGGGTAGGTGGTGACGCTGGCCGCCTGCCATTTCGCGACGCGACGTTCGATGCCGTCGTGTCGACGGAGGCTTTCCACTGGTTTCCCGATCAGGAGGCGGCGCTCCGCGAGTTCCACCGTGTTTTGCATCCCGGCGGCCGCTTGTTCCTGGCATTGGTCAACCCACCAACCACCTTGGTCAGCGAAGTCATGTATGCCGGCTCGCGCCTGGTCGGCGAGCCGTTCTATTGGCCCACGACCACGCAGATGCGCAAGCGTGTGGAACACGCCGGCTTCCGCGTCAAGAGCCAGCGGCGCATCTTCCGGCTTCCAGGCTTCCTGCTGCCGCCCGTGCTGACGCACGCGGTGCGCTCGTCAGGTACTCCGCGCACCTCATGATGGGGGCGGCAGGGGTCCAGTTTAGCGTCAAAAACTGCGCACATTGTCAGGCGAATACCGATCCGCGTTATCTTCTCGGCTAGTGCACAGCTTGTGACGTCGCATCGTGTACGGGTCCCAGGATCCAAGTCTCCGAACGCGACGACAGTATTGCGGCACGCATTTCGCTTTTGCCCCGCGAAACGCGCCATGGCGGTCACGACCGCCTGGCAAGGTGAGAAGGGGGCGAGTGTCCAATGCTGCGCGCAACCATCGGAACACGTTGTTTCGGAGTTGGGACCGAGACCGATCTATTTCCAAGCGCGGCAGAGGCCGCACCGGCGGGAACGATTGTCGACGAGCCTCGCCGTTGCGTGCAGCGCCACCGCGTCGTTGGGTCGATCGTTCTGACGGCCATCGCCGCCGTTCTCCTGCCGGCCATCGCGGTCGCCCAGAGCGCGACGCAGACGGTTTGTGACACGATCGCGCAGACGACAACCAACTGGACATCGAGCGTCACGCTCGCGAAATTCGACCCTTCGCTCGGGGTGCTCACCGCGGTCGATCTCTCGGCTACGGCGACGATCGTCCAGGACATCAAGCTCGAGAGTCAGGACTCCGCCCCGGCAACCGTAACCGGAACCGGGAAGGGGACGATCACCGTGACGCCGCCGACCGCGCCCAATCTCGTCGCGTCGCCGACGAACGTCGTGACCCACAGTTTCACGGCCTACGATGGCACGCTCGACTTCGCTGGGACCTCGGGGAGCACCGACCTCGGCGTCACGACCACCAGCACATCGACGCGCTCGCCCTATCTGCCCATCAGCGATTTCAACGGCCCGGGCTCCGCAACCCTGCCAGTGACGGCGACGGCGAGCTTCAGTACCAGCGGCGCCGGCAACGTGGTGAGCCAGGCCACAACCAAGGCCGGAGTCACGGTGTGTGTCCAATATACGTACTCGCTGCCGACCCCCACGCGCACGCCGACCAACACGCGTACGATCACCCCGACCGCCACGAACACCCGCACGCCGACGGTGACACCGACGCAGACTCCTACGCGCACGGCCACAAACACACTGACCGCGACGCCGACACGGACCCAGACGGAGACGCCGACGGACGGCCCGAGTCCCACGCCCAGCCAGACGGCGACGACCACCAATACGCCGACGACAACCCCGACGCGCACGCAGACGCCGACGCGCACGCAGACAAATACCCGGACGGTCACGCCAACTGCGACGATCACACCGACGGCCACCAACACCGCCACCATCACCACCACGCCAACCATCACCCTGACGCCGACGATCACGCCGACGCTGACTCAAACCTCCACGCGAACGCCCACCGCAAGCAGGACGCCGACCAGCACCATCACGCCGACCGCGACCGCAACGCCGTTCAATCAGTTCTCGCTCTGTGATTCGGTCGACATGACCACGACGGATTGGAGCGCTACCGTCACACTCCCGAAGTTCGACGGGTCATTGGGCGTGCTGACGACGGCCGCGCTGTCCGTGCAGGGGACGATTACGCAGGACATCAAGATTGAAAGCCTCGATGCCTCGGCGGCGACGGTAACCGCTACCGGCGGTGGTACGATTACGCTCACACCACCAACCCTGCCGCTGGTCATCTCGTTGCCGTCGAACACCTTCACATACAACTTGGCGGCATTCGACGGCACGATGGATTTTGCCGGGCCGTCGGGGAGCACGCAGCTCGGGACCACGGCTTCCAACACCGCGCTGCGGTCGCCGTACCTGCCGCTTGGCGACTTTACCGGCTCGGGGA
>Ga0335070_10004870_pt1 | contig 15741 bp, 9 predicted proteins | sample Lox_Sample_13_FD_206722 | JGI IMG/M metagenome (GOLD analysis project Ga0335070, IMG submission 206722) | Soil microbial communities from Loxahatchee National Wildlife Refuge, Florida, United States - Lox_Sample_1.3 | ecosystem: Environmental > Terrestrial > Soil > Wetlands | place: USA: Florida... | reverse complement strand
CGCAACGCTATCCCGTGGGAGCGCACGTCAAGGGACGCGTGATCTCGATCACCGATTACGGCGCTTTTATCGAGTTGGAACAGGGGATCGAGGGGCTGGTGCACGTCAGCGAGATGACCTGGTCCAAACGCACCAAGCATCCCTCCAAGATCGTGAGCGTGGGCCAGCATGTGGAGACGGTCGTTCTCAACGTGAATCCGCAGGAGCGGCGTATCTCGCTCGGACTCAAGCAACTGGAAGCCAATCCCTGGGAGACCCTGCACGAGAAATATCCGGTGGGGTCGACGGTCGAGGGACGGGTGCGCAACCTTACCGATTTCGGCGCCTTCATCGAGATCGAGGACGGCATCGACGGGTTGGTCCACGTCAGCAACCTGAGCTGGACCAAGCGCGTCAAGCACCCCTCGGAAGTCCTCAAGAAGGGCGACAAGGTCAAGACCATCGTGCTGGGCATTGACACGCAGCAACGCCGGCTGTCGCTGGGTGTCAAGCAACTGCAGCCTGATGTCTGGGAGACGTTTTTCTCCACTCACCGTGCGGGCGACGTGCTGCACGGCAAGGTGCTGCGCGTGGCCAGCTTCGGTGCGTTTGTAGAGATCGCCGACGGCGTCGAGGGCCTGTGCCACAACTCCGAGGCGGTCGACGCACAGAGCACGCCTATCCGGCTGGAGCCGGGTCAGGAGTTCGACTTCAAGATCATCAAGATGAACCCGGACGAGAAAAAGGTCGGGCTGTCGATCCGCGCCGTAGGCGGAGAAGGCTCGCGCCAGGACGTGGAAGCCTATAAGCATCCCGCATCCAGCGCTACCGCCACCATCGGTGATCTGGTGGAGTGGAAGCGCGCCGGCAACGACCAGAATTAGAGATCCCTCGTCGCGCTCACCTGGCAAGCTCGGCTCGCGCTTTCTCGGGATGACATCTTTAGAGTGACCGTGACGGCACGACCGAAAGTCGCACCCTGACATCTGATCGCGACGAAGGGGGGTGTTTCTCGCAGCTCCTCTAAGCTGCCGCCGCGTTCTACTTCGCCATGTTGATCTTCAGGTGCAGGGTTACGTTGCTGCGGCTGTCGAAAGAGCTGAGCGTCTTGGTGTCGCTCTTGCGCCCCTGGTATTCGGCGCGGACCTGGTAGTCCACGTTGGGGGAAAGGGAGCTGAAGCGGTAATTGCCCTTGTCGTCGGTGATGTAGGTCTTCACCACCTGGGTGCGGGTGTCTTGCAGATACACGATGGCGCCGGAAAGAGGCACATCTGCCTTGTCCGTGACCTGTCCGGTCAGGGTGCGGGTCTGCGGCTCGTTCTTGGGCGCCGGACTGCCGGCTGCCATCATCCCTAACAGGACGATCACTGCCACCAAGCCTGCACTTTTCCGCACATCTCCTCCCTTCAGACGACCTCGCCCCGATTCTATTTGGTTAGATGCAGGCCGATGTCCACGCGCTCGTCGTTCTCGACGTGGACTCTGGTCTCTGCCTTGGGCTCGTGCCTGCCTTCGGGCTCGGCCCACACGATGTAGTCGGCGGCGCCAGACGGAACGCGCTGCGCGAACTCCCCCTGGTGATCGGAATAGAGTTCCCACTGCGCTTTCTTCCGATCAGCGCGGCGGATCTTCACCCGCACTCCGTAGGCGGGACGATTGTCCGGCGCGTAGACAGTGCCGACAATGAGTGCGTAGGGCTTGTCGGGGTGCTTTTCAGATGCCACCCCATCCGGCCAAAACCGGGCTTGATGAGCACCCCAGTCAAACGCCAGGGCGCCCGGAACGGCAGCCAGCAGCCCCAGGCCCAGAAGAACCACTCGGCTCAAGCCACCAACCTCAATGAACCGACACCGGGCGCGGGGCTCAGGAGTAGTCGCCGTCTTCACCCGCTTCTTCCTCTTCTTCTTCCTCGCTCGCCTCTTCTTCTTCCACCCGTTTCAGTTCCAGGGGGTTGGCGGTGATCACCTCGAAGTTGCTGCCGCACTCGGGACAGGACACGATCTCGCCCTCGTCTACTTCGTCTTCTTCGATATCGAGATCGCTTTCACATTCAGGACACTGGACCATTATTCCCTCCACCAACCCAGCTGGGACGTCCCCCGGCCGTCTGTTAATATTTAGAATTCCTCTGCCCTCAGCGTCAATACCAGGGGCACGAATTTTTGCGGCTTGTGCAAAGATGCGGGCGCCGGACGCGGGGGTGCGCAATTTCTGTGCCGCGAGGGAGCATGGCGGAGCTTCGCAGGTGGATGACGTGGTTTGCGCTCGGGATGCTGGCGGTCCCGGCGGCCGTGGCTCAACAGCGCCGCGCCACTACCAAAGGACCGGAACTGGATCCGCAGATCGCGGCGGCGGTCAAGGAGGTCTCGCCGGCGCGCGTGAAGGCCAGCATCGAAAAGCTGGTCAGCTTTCACAATCGCAGCACGCTCGCCGCGGCTGATGCAGCTTCGATCGCCAGGGGGCGCGGCATCGGCGCCGCCCGCGAGTGGGTCCGCTCCGAATTCGAGCGCTATTCCAGGGACTGCGATGGCTGCCTCAAGGTCGAGATGCAGAGCTTCACCGTGAATCCTCCGGCCCGGCGCATCCCCAAGCCGACGGAGATCGTGAACGTCATGGCCACGCTGGAAGGCACGGACCCCGCTAATGCGGGCCGGATGTACATCGTGAGCGGCCACTACGACTCGCGCAACAGCGACAACGACAACGTCACCGATGCCGCCCCCGGCGCCAACGACGACGCCAGTGGCACTGCCGTCGCTCTCGAATGTGCGCGTGTCCTCAGCAAGCACAAGTTTCCCGCGACTATCGTATTCATCGCCTTTGCCGGCGAGGAGCAGGGACTTTACGGAAGCGCGCGCTACGCCGAGGCAGCCAAGGCCGCGAAGCTCGATATCGAAGGCGTGCTCAACAACGACATCGTGGGCGGCAACCGCACGCCCGGCGACAAAACCCAGCAGCCGCAGTGGGTACGGGTTTTCTCCGAAGGAGTCCCCTCGGCGGCGACTCCGGAACAGATCAAGCTGATCCGCGCCACCGGCATGGAGGACGATTCGCCCTCACGCCAACTGGCGCGCTATATACGCGATGTCGCACAGCAGTATGTCCCCGGCTTCGAGCCCAAGCTGGTATCGCGCCCCGACCGTTACCTGCGCGGCGGCGACCACATGTCTTTCAACGAACAAGGGTTCGCAGCGCTGCGCTTGACGGAATACCGCGAAGACTACAACCACCAGCACCAGAACCCGCGCATCGAGAGAGGCGTGGAGTACGGCGACCTGCCGAAGTTCGTGGACTTTGCCTACGTCGCCAACGTCGCCCGGCTGAACGCCGCCACGTTGGCGTCGCTGGCCTCGGCACCGGCGCCGCCCGCCAATGTGCGGCTGCCCACCAGGAACCTGGAAAACGATTCCACGCTCACCTGGAGCGCGTCGCCGGGCAGCCTTGCCACCAAATATGAGGTTCTCTGGCGGCCGACCACCGACTCAGATTGGCCCCCGCAGAACGTGGAAGCTGTCGGCAACGTCACCCAGGCTACGCTCAAGCGCTCCAAGGACAACGTGATTTTCGGCGTGCGCGCGGTGGACTCCAAGGGTCACCGGAGCGTCGCTGTGATACCCCTGCCGGAGCGGTAGGGTAAACCCACCAAGAAACGTCCTTGGTATGAGAGCACGTGTCAGGGCACGAGCTTACTCGTGCCGTTCGTGGCGTTTTTGAATTGTCATTCCAGCCAGCGCGAGGGAGCCTGCGACTGAGCGCGGCGGGGGGATCTGCAGCGTCGCAACTGCAGGTCCCTCGACTCGCTCGGAATGGCAGTGTTTATTTGCGATTGTTCAAAACGGCACGGCTGAAGCCGTGCCCTGACACGTGATCCTGTACAAGGCATTTTTGTTAGCTCAATTTCCGCGGTCGCACAACGGTAAGCGGTAGAATTATGTGATGCGTCGTACCTCCAACTACGGCAACTACACGATGTCCCTTAGCTTTCCGCCGTTCACCAGGGCGGTGAAGTGGCTGGTCATAGCCAACGGGCTGATCTTTCTACTGGAAGCGCTGGTCGGACGTTTCTCTCCTGTCGCCGACCGCTACATCATTCTCCTGTTCTCACTTATACCGGCGGCAGTGACGCATGGCTTCATCTGGCAGTTAGTGACCTATTCCTTCCTGCACAATGGGCTGTGGCACATTCTGTTCAACATGCTCTGGCTCTGGATGTTCGGATCGCAGTTCGAAGTGGATTGGGGAAGCCTGCGTTTCCTCGAGTTCTATTTTTTCTGCGTGATTGGCGCAGCTCTGAGCACAGTCGCGATTGCGTACACCGGCTTGCTGGGAGTTACGCCGGCTACGCCAACGGTGGGTGCTTCCGGCGGCATCTACGGAATCCTGATGGCGTTCGGCGTTCTCTACGCCAACCGCGAGATCATGCTGTTTCCGATTCCGTTCACGATCAAGGCAAAGTACTTCATCATCGGCCTGATCTTCATCACGCTGTACCTCTCGATCAGCGGCCCCGGCGGGGTCGCCTATGTCGCGCACCTGGGCGGGCTCCTCTTTGGCTTTCTGTTCCTCAGGTTCATGCCGCGGTACGGAGTGGTGGGCGGAGCGTCGGAGCGCTACTTCGGCCTGCGTAATGCTTATTACCGCTGGAAGCGGCGCCGCGCCGCCAGGAAGTTCGAGGTCTACATGCGAAAGCACGACCGCAACCAGTACTTCGACGAGCACGGCAACTTCCGCGACCCCGAGCGGCAGCCTCCGGAGAAGGGCAACGGCGAGCACCGCGGCCCTTGGGTGAATTAAAGGACGCAGCGGGCAGGGGCCGGGGTTGCCTTTCCTGCTTCCTGCGTCCTGCCACCTGCCTCCTATCCCTTCTGCTTGGCCATCGAATCCAGCGGAGTCACGTCCTCCAGCCGCTCAAGCACCTGCGTGACTCTTGCGATCTCGCTCAGCCGCTTCCAGAAGCTGTGAACGTCGGGATCGTCTTGAGCCTCTTTTCGTGTCTCCTCGGATCGCCAATAGCGTATGTTGACAAAGCGGCGGCGATCTTTCAGGTCGCGGTAGAGCAGGTCGCGGCTGTAGCGTTTGCGGCGCAACACTGCGTAGAACTCGTGCAGGACATGGAGACATTCCTCCTCATGGCCGTCGAAGGCTTCCACCACGGCCAAGGCCATGATCTCGCTGGTTCCGGACATCCGGTTATCTCCTTCTCCGCTGCGGCGACGGTTTAATCCGGGGAACGCGCCGGCGCTGGGGCGTCCGGTTGCCGGCGTCCGTTTCGCGCGAGCCGACGACGTGCAGGCGCATGAAATTGGTGGAGCCGGAGGCCATCTGCGTGCCCGCCACCACGCCGATCACATCGCCCGCCGCAACCGCGTGGCGACGCAGGAGCTCGTGTTCGGCTGCGCGAACCATGTCGTCGCCGGTCCGCTCGCCCTGCTCCAGGATCGGAGACACGCCCCATAAGAGATTAAGCCGGTTGGCCACGTGCGGGAAAGCGGTAAAAGCGTAGATGGGCGCCGACGGACGATACTTGGAGATCAGGCGCGCCGTGTTGCCGGTCTCGGTAAACACGGCGATAACGCGCATCTCCAGGTCGTGGGCGGCGTGGGCCACAGATTCGCAGATGGTCTCGGCGATGGAAAGCCTCCGTACTTCCTTTCGCCGGAGCCGCAGCACGTCCATGCCGTCCTTCTCGGCCTCGGCGATGATCCGGCCCATCATGGTGACGGCTTCGCGCGGGTACTGGCCGCTGGCGGTTTCGGCCGAGAGCATGACCGCGTCGGTGCCGTCGAAGACGGCGTTGGCCACGTCGCTGGCTTCGGCGCGCGTGGGCCGCGGATTCTCAATCATGGACTCCAGCATCTGCGTGGCGGTGATCACCGGCTTGCGCCACTCGGAGGCCCGCTGGATGATGTGCTTCTGGATGACCGGCACTCTCTCCGGCTCGACCTCAACGCCCAGGTCGCCGCGCGCCACCATCACGCCGTCGGCCACTTCCAGAATCTCCTCCAGGCGATCAATGGCCTGGGGCTTCTCCAATTTGGCGATGACGGGAATCTCAAAGCCTTCATCGCTGATGAAGCGCTTGGCCGCCAGCACGTCCTCGGCACGGCGGACGAACGACACTGCCACCAGGTCCACGGCGTGCTTCAGCCCGAAACGCAGATCTTTTTTGTCCTTCTCGGTCAGCGCCGGGACCTTGACCTCGGTCCCCGGCAGGTTGATGCCCTGGTGCTCTCCCAGCACACCGCCGTTGACCACGTCGCACTCGACGTCAGCGCCGTGGATAGCCTTCACGCGCAGCTCGATGAGACCGTCGGAGAGCAGCACGCGCGCGCCCGCGGCGACGTCCTCGGCCAGACGAGGGTAGCTGGTCGAAATCAGTGACGTCGTGCCCGGCACGTCGCGCGGCGTGATGGTCACGCGCGATCCCGGCTTCAGCGCAACCGGCTTGCCGAGCTGCAGGCGTCCGGTGCGGATCTTCGGGCCTTGCAGGTCCTGCAGGATGGCCAGGGTGCGGCCTTCCTCCTGCGCCGCCCGCCGCAGCCGGTCAATCACGCGCGCGTGTTCTTCGTGGGTGGAGTGCGAAAAGTTCAGCCGGGCCACGTCCATGCCCAGGCGCAGCAGCTCGCGGATCATGCTCTCCGAACTGCTGGCGGGCCCGATGGTGCAGACGACCTTGGCCTTGCGCGGGGGAACCCGGCGTCCGGCCGAGAGCGTGGCTGGCTCGGCGGCGCCCATCAGTACATCTGCAGTTCCCGCTGCACGTCCGGTTCCAGCGGCTGGCCGGTGAGCCGCTTGGGGAAGATGAGAGCGTTGAACTCCGCGCCTACCAGAATGATGACGGCAATGATGTACAGCCACACCAGCAGCGCCATGGCCGTGCCCAGCGAGCCGTACATAATGCTGTAAGTAGAAAAGCGGTGCAGGTACCACCCGAAGAGCACCGTGGCCGGGAACCACATGCCGGTGGCCAGCAGCGCCCCCGGCAGCGAGAGGTGCCAGGGCGCGATCCGCGGCACGCCCCAGTGGTAGATCAGCAGGATAACCAGCACGCTGGTGCCGGAGGCGATCAGCCACCGTCCCATGGTCCACAGCAACAGGATGTAGGGGCCGATGTCGTGTCCGGCGCGAAAGGCAAGCCAGGTCTCGATCTGGTTGCCGAAGGCCATCAGTGTGGTAGCAAACAACATGGGCACAAAGGTGAGAAACACCAGCAAAAACGCCATCAGCCGCTCGTGCACGATGCCCCACACCTTGGGCATGCGGTAAGCGTTGCGGAATCCCTCCATCCAGGAGATGAACATGCCGGAGGCGGTCCACAGCGTCAGCAGTGCGGTTGGGATCAGGATGCCGATCGGGTGATTTGAGCGCTCAATCAGGGTGCGCACCGGGCCCGCCGTTCCCTCGGGCAGGATGCGCGTGACGGCGCGGATGAACTCCCGGAAGATCGCGCGGCTACCCACCCAGGCCAGCGCCGCCGCCACTACCAGAAGCGCGGGAAAGACCGTCAGAATCGCCGAGTAGGCTGCCCCCTTGGCGATGGCGAACTGGTCGTGCTGGAAGGCACGCCAGAAGGCGAACCGCAAATAGCGGGCAAACCGGAACATGGACGGTATTAAGGTATCAGTTGACAGTTGTCAGTTGCCAGTTGGCAGTTGGCTAACCTGGCTCTCGGGCTAACTAATCCCGTTGCAGCTAAAGAAACTGATGTGACCGCTCCTCATAAAACAACGCGGGCCCTCGCGGGCCCGCGTTGTTTTTCAGGGGCGGGTTGCGACACGGCTGAAGCCGTGCCCTCCCGCTATTCCGCCGCCAGCTCTTCCGTCTCGCCCTCGTGGCGCAGCAGTTCCAGGGCGCGCTCGGCTTCCTCGTAGGCGGCCGAAACTTCTTCCTGGACCTTCTGCGCGGCCTCTTCCAGCTCCGGCGACAGGCGCACGTTGCGGTAATGCTCCATGCCGGTGCCGGCTGGGATCAGCCGTCCCACGATGACGTTCTCCTTCAGGCCGCGCAGGTGGTCCACCTTGCCCTGGATGGAGGCTTCGGTGAGCACGCGCGTGGTCTCCTGGAAGGAGGCCGCCGAGATGAACGACTCGGTCGCCAGCGACGCCTTGGTGATGCCCAGGAGCAGCGGACGCCCGGTGGCCGGCTTGCCGCCATCCTTGATGACCCGCTGGTTCTCCTCCTCGAACTTGAACTTGTCGGCCTGTTCTTCGAGCAGGAACTGGGTATCGCCCACGTCCTCGACCTTGCGCCAGCGCATCATCTGGCGGACGATCACCTCGATGTGCTTGTCGCTGATGGTCACGCCCTGCAGGCGGTAGACCTCCTGGATCTCGTTCACCAGATAGGCCTGCAGCTCCTTCTCGCCGAGCACGGCCAAGATATCGTGCGGGTTGAGCGGGCCGTCCATAAGCGGCTCGCCGGCGCGCACGCGCTCGCCTTCCTGCACGTTGATGTGGACGCCGCGCGGCACCGCGTACTCCTTCTCGGTGCCGTTGTCGGCAGTGACGTAGATCTTGCGCTGGCCCTTGCTGATCTCGCCGAACTTGACCGTGCCATCGATCTCGCTGATGACTGCGGTCTCGTGCGGCTTGCGGGCCTCGAACAGCTCGACCACGCGCGGCAGCCCGCCGGTGATGTCCTTGGTCTTGGTGGTCTCGCGCGGGATCTTGGCCAGCACGTCGCCCGGTGAGGCGGTGTCGCCGTCCTGCACCATCAGGTGGGCGCGTGACGGCATCAGGTAGCGCTTGCTGGTCTTGCCCTTCACCACGATGGCGGGCTGCCGCTTCTCGTCCTGGGTGTCCATGACCACGTGCCGCGACAGGCCCGTGACCTCGTCCACTTCTTCGTGCAGGGTGACGCCTTCCTGAAGGTCCTTGAAGCTGACGGTGCCGCCAATCTCGGTCAGGATGGCGAAGGTGTAGGGATCCCACTCCACCAGTACCTGGCCAAGTTGCACCTGCTGGCCGTCGTCCACCTTGAGCTTGGCGCCGTACACGACCGAGTAGCGCTCCTTCTCGCGGCCCTTTTCGTCCACCAGGGCGATGGAGCCGGTGCGGTTCATGGCCACCAGGTCGCCTTCCTTGGAACGCACGGTCTGCAGGTTGATGAAACGGACGGTGCCGTTGGACTTGGCGTCGAGGCGCGACTGCTCCGAAACTCGCGAAGCCGTGCCGCCGATGTGGAAGGTACGCATGGTGAGCTGCGTTCCCGGTTCGCCGATGGACTGCGCCGCGATGACGCCCACCGCTTCGCCCAGCTCCACCAGCCGTCCGGATGCGAGGTTGCGGCCATAGCACATGACGCACACGCCGCGTTTCGACTCGCAGGTGAGCACTGAACGGATCTTCACCTTCTCGATGCCCGCCGACTGGATGGCGCCAGCCAAGTCTTCCGTGATGTCCTGGTTGACGTCCACAATGACGTTGCCTTCGTAGTCCTTGATCTTCTCCAGCGACACGCGCCCGACGATACGGTCGCGCATGGGCTCGATGATCTCGCCCGACTCGACGATGGACCCGACGTAGATGCCGTCCACCGTGCCGCAATCCACCTCGCTGACGATGACGTCCTGGGCCACGTCCACCAGGCGGCGGGTCAGGTAGCCGGAGTCGGCGGTCTTGAGCGCCGTGTCCGCCAAACCTTTGCGGGCGCCGTGGGTGGAGATGAAGTACTGCAGCACCGTCAGCCCCTCGCGGAAGTTGGCGGTGATGGGCGTCTCGATGATCTCGCCCGAGGGCTTGGCCATCAGGCCGCGCATGCCGGAGAGCTGGCGAATCTGTTGCTTCGATCCGCGGGCGCCGGAGTCGGCCATGACAAAAATGGGGTTGATGGCGCCGGACTTGTCGGCACGCTCCAGCACCCCGAACATCTCGTCGGCGACCTTCTCCGTAATGCCTGACCAGATCTCGATCACCTTGTTATAGCGTTCGCCATTGGTGATGGCCCCGTCCAGGTATTGCTGCTGGACGTTGACCACCTGCTTCTCGGCTTCGCGCACCAGGGAACGCTTGTTCTCCGGGATCACCATGTCGTCGATGCCGATGGACAGCCCGGCCTTGGTGGCATACAGGAAGCCCATTTCCTTGATGCGGTCCAGCATGCGGACCGTAGTCTCCAGGCCGAATCGCAGGTAGCCGTAGTTCACCAACTGGCCGATTCCCTTTTTCTTGATAAGCCCGTTGATGAATGGCATGCCCTCGGGCAGATACTCGTTCAGGATCACACGCCCGACCGTGGTGTTGATGTACTGCCGTTCGAACTGCACCGGCTCGGTGTGCACCACGTCCTGATCGTCATAGGCAGTGGTCAGGTCAATCACCTGGCCGGTATAGCGCAGGCGGATCGGGGTGAGCGTCTCGACCTCCTTGGCTTCGAGCGCCAGCAGCACTTCGTCGGCGTTGGCGAAGGCGCGACCCTCGCCCTTGGCGCCGGGCTTGGCCTTGGTGAGGTAATAGACGCCCAGCACCATGTCCTGGGTCGGGACAGTGATGGGCTGGCCCGAGGCCGGCGACAGGATGTTATGAGAGCTCAGCATCAAGACGCTGGCCTCCACCTGCGCTTCCGGCGAGAGCGGGATGTGTACCGCCATCTGGTCGCCGTCGAAGTCAGCGTTGAACGCCGTGCACACCAGAGGATGGATCTTGATCGCCTTGCCTTCCACCAGCACCGGCTCGAAGGCCTGGATGCCGAGGCGGTGCAGCGTCGGAGCACGGTTCAGCAGCACGGGGTGGTCCTTGATCACTTCCTCCAGGATGTCCCACACTACCGATTCCTGCTGCTCCACCATCTCCTTGGCCTGCTTGATGGTGGTGCACTGCCCGGTCTGCTCCAGGCGGTGATAGATGAAGGGCTTGAACAGCTCCAGCGCCATTTTCTTGGGCAGGCCGCACTGGTGGAGCTTCAACTCGGGGCCAACCACGATGACGGAGCGGCCGGAGTAGTCCACGCGCTTGCCCAGCAGGTTCTGGCGGAAGCGTCCCTGCTTGCCCTTGAGCGTGTCGGAGAGCGACTTCAGCGGGCGGTTGTTGGCGCCGCGCAGCACGCGGCCACGGCGGCCGTTATCGAACAGCGCGTCCACGGCTTCCTGCAGCATGCGCTTCTCGTTGCGCACGATGACCTCGGGCGCGTGCAGGTCCATCAGCTTCTTCAGGCGGTTGTTGCGGTTGATCACCCGGCGGTAGAGGTCGTTCAGGTCGCTGGTGGCGAAACGGCCGCCATCGAGCGGCACTAGCGGGCGCAGCTCCGGCGGGATCACCGGCAGCACGTCCAGGATCATCCACTGCGGCTTGTTTCCGCTCTTGCGGAAGGCCTCCACCACCTTCAGGCGCTTGGCGTACTTCAGCCGCTTCTGCACCGAGGTCTCGTTCTTCATCTTGTCGCGCAGTTCGGTGGAAAGCTCGTCCACCTCCACGCGCTTGAGAAGTTCCTTGATGGCCTCGGCGCCCATCATTGCCTTGAAGCCGGTGGGCCGGTACTGCTGGTCGAGTTCGCGGAAGCGCGCCTCTTCCTTGATGATTTCCTGCTCCTTGACCGGCGCTTCACCGGGATCGACCACCACGTAAGCCTCGAAGTAGAGGATGGACTCGAGGTCGCGCAGCGAGATGTCCAGCAGGTGCCCGATGCGGCTGGGCAGCCCCTTGAAGAACCACACGTGGGAGCAGGGCGACGCCAGCTCGATGTGGCCGAGCCGCTCGCGCCGCACCTTGGACAGCGTCACCTCCACGCCGCACTTGTCGCAGATGACCCCGCGGTGCTTCATGCGCTTGTACTTGCCGCACAGGCACTCCCAGTCGGTGACCGGACCGAAGATGCGGGCGCAGAACAGGCCGTCGCGCTCCGGCTTGAAGGTGCGGTAGTTGATCGTCTCCGGCTTGGTGACTTCGCCGTGCGACCAACTGCGGATCTTCTCGGGCGATGCCAGACTGATGCGGATGGCGTCGAAGTCGGCAATAGCGTTTCCCAGATCGAATGGACTGGTGCGGTACAAGGTGTCCTCCGTTTGCCCCGAAGCAGCCAGTGGTCAGTGCCAGTGGCCAGTGATGAATTCCATCCGGCGGTTCAGGGCTTCCGCCGGCGGCGATATCCAAAATTCCCGGTGACCGCGGCGGGGCGAACTGACCACCAGCCGCCGGCCACCTGACAACTTCTTCTAATCCGCCGCGGTGGCGGCCAGGGCCTTGCGCTCGCCCACCTTGATCAGCTCCACGTCCAGGCAGAGCGATTGCAGCTCGCGGATGAGCACGTTGAACGATTCCGGCACCCCGGGCTCGATGGCCGCTTCGCCCTTGACGATGGCCTCGTAGATCTTGGTGCGGCCATAGACGTCGTCGGACTTGGCGGTGAGCAGCTCCTGCAGGATGTAGGCCGCGCCGTAGGCTTCGAGCGCCCACACTTCCATTTCTCCGAAGCGCTGCCCGCCGAACTGCGCCTTGCCGCCCAGCGGCTGCTGGGTGATGAGCGAGTACGGCCCGATGGAGCGGGCGTGAATCTTGTCGTCCACCAGGTGCGACAGCTTCAGCATGTAGATGTAGCCGACCGTGACCGGCTGTTCGAACTTGTCGCCGGTCATGCCGTCGTAAAGGTCGGTCTTGCCGGATTCCGGCAGGCCCGATTCCTTCAGCAGGTTCTTGATCTCCGCCTCGTGGGCGCCGTCGAACACCGGCGATCCGAAGTAGACGCCGCGCTGCATCCCGTTGGCGACCGCTTCGAGAATGTCATCGTCCAGATCGGCGATGCTGTCCACAAACGGCGTTTCTTTGAAGATGGTCTTCAGCTCGCGCCGCACCATTTCCGGCTTGGAATTGTTCTTCATCAGTTCGCCGATGCGCTTGCCCAGCTCGTGACCAGCCCAGCCCAGGTGCGTCTCCAGGATCTGTCCGACGTTCATACGGCTGGGAACGCCCAGGGGGTTGAGCACGATCTCCACCGGCGTTCCGTCGGCGAGGTACGGCATGTCCTCTTCCGGCAGGATGCGGGCGATCACGCCCTTGTTGCCGTGGCGGCCGGCCATCTTGTCGCCTACGCTCAGCTTGCGCTTCATGGCGATGTACACCTTCACCAGCTTGATGACGCCCGGCGGCAGCTCATCGCCCTTCTGCAGCTTGGCGATCTTGTCGTTGACGATCTTGCGCAGCACGTCGATCTGCCGCGAGGTCATCTCTTCGATCTCGTCGATCTGCTCGTTGACCCGCGGGTCTTTGTCGGCATACTTGATGCGCTTCAGGTTGCGGGTCGAGATGCGCTCGATGGTCTCGCGATCGAGGATGGCGCCCTTGGTAAGCAGCCGCTTGTTGGTGCGCTCGTCGTGCAGGTCGGCCTGGACCTCTTTGCCGCCCAGGATGGCCTCCAGGCGCTTCAGCCGCTCGTCGGTGAGGATTCGAATCTCGTCGGAGAGGTTCTTCTCCAGCTTCTCGACCTGCATCGCCTCAATGGACTTGGCGCGCTCGTCCTTCTCCTGCCCTTTGCGGGAGAAGATCTTCACGTCAACAATGGTGCCCTCGATGCCCGGCGGGCAGGTGAGAGAGGCGTCCCGCACGTCCCCGGCTTTCTCGCCGAAGATGGCGCGCAGCAGCTTCTCTTCCGGCGTGAGCTGGGTCTCGCCCTTGGGCGTGACTTTGCCCACCAGAATGTCGCCCGCCTTGACCGTGGCGCCGATGCGGATGATGCCGCTTTCGTCCAGGTCACGCAGCGCCGATTCGCTCACGTTGGGGATGTCGCGCGTGATTTCCTCGGGGCCGAGCTTGGTGTCGCGGGCCTCGATTTCGAACTCCTCGATGTGGATGGAGGTGTAGTAATCCTCCTTCACCAGGCGCTCAGAGACCAGGATCGCGTCCTCGAAGTTGTAGCCCCGCCAGGGCATGAACCCGACCAGCACGTTGCGGCCGAGCGCCAGTTCGCCGACGTCGGTGCAGGGGCCGTCGGCGATCACCTGGCCCTTGGCCACGCGGTCAGCCTTCTTCACAATGGGCTTCTGGTTGATGCAGGTGTTCTGGTTCGACCGCTTGAACTTGATGAGCTGGTAGATGTCGGACCCAACTTCGCGCGAAAGCTGCCCGGGATGGTGTTCACCCTCGACGCGCACGATGATGCGCTCGGAATCCACCGAATCGACGATGCCGGAGCGGCGCGCCAGCACCACCGCGCCGGAGTCGCGGGCGGTAACGCCTTCCATGCCCGTGCCGACCAGCGGGGCTTCCGCCCGCAGCAGAGGCACGGACTGCCGCTGCATGTTGGCGCCCATCAGGGCGCGGTTGGCGTCGTCGTGCTCGAGGAAAGGCACCAGCGACGCGGCCACCGAGACGAGCTGCTTGGGGCTCACGTCGATGTAGTCCACCTCGTCACGGCTCACCAGCACGAAGTTGCCGGACTTGCGGGCGTTCACCAGTTCGGCGGTGATGCGCCCTTTGTCATCGAGCTCGACGTTGGCCTGCGCGATGACGTGCCGGTCCTCCTCCCAGGCCGAGAGGTAGAACGAGTAAGGCTCGTAGTCGACCTGCCGGCGGCGGCGCTCCTTGAGGTCCGCATTCAGCTTCTCGGCCTCATGCAGCTCGAGATGATCGCCCACACGGTGGTCGCTGTCGCCCGCGTTCACTACCTGGACGTACTCCTGCACCCGTCCGCCCTTGACACGGCGATAGGGTGACTCGATGAAGCCGTAGTCGTTGATGCGCGCGTAGCAGGAGAGGCTGGAGATCAGGCCGATGTTGGGGCCCTCCGGCGTCTCGATGGGGCAGATGCGCCCATAGTGCGTGGGGTGCACGTCGCGGACCTCGAACCCGGCGCGCTCACGCGAGAGGCCGCCCGGTCCCAGGGCCGAGAGGCGCCGCTTGTGCGTGATCTCGGAGAGCGGGTTGGTCTGGTCCATGAACTGCGAAAGCTGCGACGACCCGAAAAACTCGCGGATGGCCGCCATCACCGGCTTGGCGTTCACCAGGTCGTGCGGCATGGCGGTGCTCATTTCCTGGTACACGCTCATCTTTTCCTTGATGGCGCGTTCCATGCGCACCAGTCCGATGCGGAACTGGTTCTCCAGCAGTTCGCCCACGGCGCGCACACGGCGGTTGCCGAGGTGGTCGATGTCATCCACCACGCCCACGCTCTTGCGCAGCTTGAGCAGGTAGCGAATGGTGGCGTAGAAGTCCTCGGGCTCCAGCGTGCGGTGCTCCAGGTTGGTGGCGTCGGCGCGCTCGAAGAGCTTGATATTGAACTTCAGCCGCCCCACCTTGGAGAAGTCATACTTGCGCGCGTCGAAGAACATGCCGTGGAACAGTGAGGTGGCGGTATCCAGCGTCGGCGGGTCGCCGGGGCGCAGCTTGCGGTAGATCTCGATCAGCGCTTCCTGCGGGGTCTTGACCGAGTCGCGGCGCAGGGTCTGGCTGATGACCACCCCGACGTCGTCACGCTCGGGGAAGAACAGGTGCAGCTCGGTGATGCCGGCGTCGATCAGCTTGGCCAGCTTGTCGGCCGTAACTTCGGAGTTGGCTTCGAGCAACACCTCGCCGGTGCTGGTGTCCACCACGTCTGCGGCGGTGAAAGCGCCTTCCAGGTCCGTGGTGTCGATTTCGATCTCCGTGACCTTCGCTTTCTGGATTTCCTTCAGCACAGCCGGTGTGATCTTGCGGCCCGAGTGCGCGATTTCCTCGCCTCCGCGGCCCACCACGCGGTGCGACAGCTTCATCCCGGCCAGGCTGGTGGGACGGTCGCTGCCGGGTTCGAGGGTCCAGTAGAGCTTCTTGTCCTTCACCGCGATTTTGTCCACGGTGT
>Ga0335070_10004869_pt1 | contig 15743 bp, 18 predicted proteins | sample Lox_Sample_13_FD_206722 | JGI IMG/M metagenome (GOLD analysis project Ga0335070, IMG submission 206722) | Soil microbial communities from Loxahatchee National Wildlife Refuge, Florida, United States - Lox_Sample_1.3 | ecosystem: Environmental > Terrestrial > Soil > Wetlands | place: USA... | reverse complement strand
AGAATTCCTGCGGCCGCTGGCGCAACAGGAGGGTGTGGAAGTGCGGCTGCAGCATGCGCTGGACGATATCGCAGTAGCAGCCGACCGGCACCGGCTGCAACAGGTGCTCTTCAATCTGGCCCTGAATGCGTTTCGCGCTATGCCCAGCGGTGGCGGACTCACCCTCGGTGGTGGCGTGCAGCGTACGTCGGAAGGTTGGCTTGCGGCAATCCTGGTCAGCGATACCGGACCGGGAATCGCACCCGAAGACCGTGAGCGCATCTTCCGGCCCGGATTCACTACGCGTCCGGGAAGCCCGGGCCTGGGGCTGGCGGTATGCCGCTCAATCATGGAACAGCACGGAGGCTCGATCGCGGTATCAAGTTCGAGTGCAGGCACAACCTTCACCTTGGAATTTCCACTCTTGGGAGCAGCACGATGAATCAGGTCCTGGTCGTAGACGACGAAGCGGGAATGCGGACCGCATTGACCGCGAGCTTCTCCGGGCATGGCTGGCAGGTCGAGACCGCGGCCGGTGTAAGGGAGGCGCTGGCCCGTTTCCGGCGTGGGCGTCATGCTCTGGTGGTCAGTGACATCCGTATGCCGGACGGAGACGGATTCCAAGTGATGCACGAGGTGCGCGCGCGCGCTCCCCACACTGCCGTCATCCTGCTGACCGCTTTTGGCAGCGTGCCCGACGCAGTCACCGCTATGAAAGACGGAGCCTGCGATTACCTGGCCGGTGGTCTTTGAACAGCTGGAACGTGCGGCGCAGCGCGTTCTGGAACGGGCGCAGGCAGCGGACTCCGAGGCAGGACAGCTGATTGGACGATCTCCCATCTGGCGCCGGGTGCTAGAGCGAGCCCGGCAGGTGGGGGCCAGTGACGCCGATGTTCTGATCCAGGCCGAAAGTGGAACCGGCAAGGAGTTGATCGCCCGCCTGATTCATCGTCTGAGCCCGCGCCGCGACCGTCCTTTTGTGGCCGTGAACTGCGCGGCGTTCCCCGAAACCTTGCTGGAGAGCGAACTCTTCGGGCACGCCAAGGGGGCATTCACCGGGGCACTGGCGGCCAAGCCGGGAAAGTTCGAGCTGGCCCACGGCGGCACATTACTTCTCGACGAAGCTGGCGAGATGCCGCTGGCTTTGCAGCCGAAGCTGCTGCGCGCACTGCAGGAGCGCGAATTCGACCGCCTGGGCGACACCCGCAGCGTCAAGGTGGACATCCGGGTCATCGCCACCACCAACCGTCCGCTGGAGCAGATGGTGAGAGAGGGACGCTTCCGCGCCGATCTTTTCTACCGGCTGAATGTCATCCCGCTTCTGCTGCCGCCGCTGCGCGAACGGGTGGAGGACATCGCCGAACTGGCCGCACACTTCGCTGGCCAATACGCCCCGGCTGGGCGCACACCCCGACTCACGGCGGAATTTCTGGCCCGCCTGGAGCAGCACTCTTGGCCGGGCAACGTGCGCGAACTGGCAAACCTGATGCGGCGGGCCGTGGCCCTGTCGGGAAGCGAGATTGGCGCCGATGTGCTCGAGCCCTGCGAGCTGCCGGCTGCCAGGGCGACAGGCGAGCGTCTGCAGGCCGGACTTTCGCTGCAACAGGCGGAACGGCGGCTGCTCGAAGTGACGCTGGAAGCGACCGGGGGAAACCGCTCGCGCGCCGCCACCATGCTGGGAGTCAGCCTGCGCACCGTGCGCAACAAGATTCGCGACTATGGTCTGCCTCCGAGGAGGAGCTATGTCCATGATTGATACTCCGGGCATTCGTGCCCTCAGCCGCTTCCTGGATGTAAGCGTGTTCCGTCATTCGCTGATTACCTCGAACCTGGCCAACATCGATACCCCCGGTTTTCGCTCGCTCGATCTCAACTTCCGCCAGGAACTGGCACGGGCGGACAGCGAGCTGGAGTACGCCACCTTCTCTCCCTTGGTGCGGCGGGTACAGGGGCTGATCGAGCGTCCCGATGGAAACAACGTCAGCTTGGAACGGGAAAGCCTGCTGCTGGCCGAAACGCAACTGCGTTTCAACACGGCGATCCAGCTGCTGCGCGCCGAATTCCGCCGTCTCTCGACCGCCATCCATGAAGGGAGCTCGTCATGAATCTGTTTGGCATGCTGGAAATCAGCGGCTCGGCCCTGGCTGCGGAGCGGCAGCGGGCCGAGGTGGTCACCAGCAACATGGCCAATGCCGAGACCACGCGCACCCTGCAAGGCGGCCCCTACCGGCGGCAGCTGGTGGTGTTTCGCGCCCGCCGCCTGCCTCAATTTCCTCTGCTGCTGGCTAGTTTTCCCCGGGGCGCGGGGCAAGGCGTGCGCGTCGACCATGTGCTGGCGGATCCGTCGCCGCCCCTCGAGCGCTTTCAGCCGGGACATCCCGATGCCGACGCCAAGGGATACGTGGCCTATCCCGCCATCAATCCGGTCGAAGAAATGACCGACCTGCTGGGCGCGGTGCGGGCCTATGAACTCAACGCCTCCGCCATCCAGGCGGCCAAGAACATGATCCAGTGGTCGCTGGATATTTTGCGCTGAAATGCGGCCCGCACCAGAAAGGAAGAAATCATGAACCACTCGATCACCCCGGTTCGCAGCACTCCCGGCGCAAGTGAAACTACTCGCACCTCCGGCGCGAGAGAGTGGGGATTTGTCGAGACCTTGCGCGGCGCCATGGATCAGATGAACCAGCTGCAGGGCAGCGCCGAGGACAAGGTCGGCGCTTTGCTTGAGGGCGGCGGCATGGACGTGCACAGTGCCATGATTGCAGTCGAGAAAGCCGATCTCTCCTTCGAACTCATGATGCAGGTGCGCAACAAGATCGTGCAGGCGTACCAGGAGATATCGCGCATGCAGTTCTGAATCGAGCTTAGGAGCGGGCGGTGGAAGCCTCGAAGTCATTCAGCCAGGGCGTGGGACAGGTCGGCACCATGCTGCGCGGTCTCACCCTGACCCAGCGCTTACTGCTGGTAGGCGGCACCGCGCTGGTCGGCATCACGCTCTGGGTGTTTGTTGGCCTGATGGGAAAGCCCAGGTATGTGACCTTGTACTCCGGCTTGAAGCCCGCCGAGGCGCAATCGCTGGGGGGACGCCTGGCGGGCAAGAACATCGCTTATCAGCTTTCCCCCGACGGCAGCAGCCTGTTGGTGCCGGAAGATCAGCTCGACGCCAGCCGCCTGGAGACCGCATCCCAGGGCTTACCCCGCAACGCTCGCTTGGGCTTCGAGCTTTTCGACACGCCGAACTGGGCAGGCTCGGACTTCACCGAAAAGGTCAACTACCAGCGGGCGCTCGAAGGAGAGCTGGAACGAACCCTGCAAACGCTAAGCGAAGTGGAAGCGGCGCGAGTGCATGTGGTGTTGCCCCGGGAGTCACTGTTCAGCGACGAGGAGAGTGAAGCCAAGGCCGCGGTCATTCTCAAGACGCGGGGCGGGCGGCTGTCGGAGACGGCGCAAGCCGCCATTCCGCAGCTGGTGGCGAGCGCAGTGGAAGGTCTCCACCCGCAGAACGTCACTGTGGTCGATGCCGACAGTAACGTGAACCGAAGCTTGTTTAGTCAGCCGGAGGGTCATGGACCAGGCCCTCGAACGCCTGGGACACGAACCACGCCGGGGAGAATTTCTGTTTGAAAGCTGGCGCGATACGACGGAAACAGCGCGGCTGATCACGACCTACGTCCTGAAGTTTGGGGCGAAAGATGTCCGTCTGGCAGTTTGCGGAGATTACCTGTGGGTTCGTCTGCAGTCGGCGAACGAAGCCACAAGTCTTTTATTCCGTCGCCGCTCACCCATCACCCTGGATTCAAGCCGCCCTTTATCCGCCTAGCCTGCGAAGCGCCCTCAGCTAAAGTCCCTGACGCACCTCGCCGATAACAATGGAGACTGCGAAGTCGGGTCCGGTCCGGGATTATGTCCTCTCCGGTTTTGCGAGCGAATTTCCCCTTCCGGTCCAATAGCCTGAACAGATCTTCTGGAACACAACTATGAGCAAAGTGCGCGCGCTGATCGTGGACGATTCATCCGTCATGCGGAAGATTGTGGAGCGGTCTCTCCGCCAGGCTGGGATCGATCTGGCGGAGGTCAAGGAGGCGTCAAACGGCGCTGAAGCCCTCGGGGTACTCAACGAAACCCAGGTCGATCTAATTTTGTGCGACATCAACATGCCGGTGATGGATGGGCTGGAATTCCTGGGCCAGATGAAGGGCTTGCCGAATGCACAGAATGTGCCGGTGGTGATGATCACGACGGAAGGCAGCGAGTCGCACGTGGTACAAGCGCTATCGGTGGGCGCCCGCGGCTACATCCGCAAGCCGTTCACGCCTGAACAAGTCAAAGAGCATGTAGTTCCCCTACTGGACGCGAACAAATGAACTTGGCCAACGAACTCACAGCGCAAAATGGAACGCCGGAAAACTGGCTGCCCCTGCTGGAGCTGGCGGTCCGGGAAGTTTTCGAGATCATGTTGGGCTGCAAACTGGAACTTGCCGGCGAGGACAGCCCGGTAAAGTGCGAGTTCACCTCGATGGTGGGGCTGGCGGGCCAGTTGTGCGGCGTGTTCACCATGAAGTGCAGCGCACATTCCGCGTCGTTGATGGCTTCCCGCATGCTTGGCATCGATCCCAAGGACACCAACGAGCAAATGTGGGACGCCATCGGGGAAATCAGCAATATGATTGCCGGCAACTTCAAGAACAAACTGACTGGCGTTGCCGACCACTGCATGTTGTCAGTGCCTACGGTGATCACGGGCGGCGACTACAGCATGCATTCGCTGGCCGATGCCGGTTCGATTGAGACCAAGTTCCTGTTTGAAGGGTCGCCGATCTGCGTGACCCTGGAAATCCACAGCTAGTTGTAAAGGTTGGGCCTGTCCTCCCGCACAGGCCGGGAAGATTTTGCCGGGCGGTTTTGAGTATGCCCGGCAAGGTCTTCCTCTGTCGTTTCCAACCTAGCCGCTGACAAGACGCCAAGATCAGCCTACACAATCGCTTGCTCTAAGGTCTGTACTCTCGGCTGCTGGCGCGGAAAGTGCATCGTTTCTGGCGGAGAAGAGAACATGAACAGCGGATACTACGCGGCCTGTGCGGGGTTACGCGCCCAGAGCCAGGCACTAGAGGTCATGGCCAGCAATCTGGCTAACCTCAACACCACCGGGTACCTCGGGCAACAGCCCACGTTCCGATCCCTGCTGGCCAGCGCCCGAGTGGGGCCTATGACTGAGCTGAACCTCGCGGTCAACGACTTCAACACCCTGGGTGGCGCGCGGGTCGATCTGGCACCAGGCAATTTGGAGCGGACAGGCAATCCTCTCGATCTCGCGGTGGAAGGCGGCGGTTTCTTCGTCATTCAGACCAAGGCGGGAACCATGTACACGCGCAACGGTAGCTTTCAGGTTTCTCCTGGCGGGCAACTCGTGACTGCTGAAGGGGATGCAGTGCTGGGTGAGCAAGGCCCGGTCAATCTGCCGGCGGGCCCGGTAGCGATCAGCCCGGACGGCACGCTTTCGGTGAACGGCGCGGTAGCCGGCAAACTTCGTCTGGTGGAATTTGCCGCGGGAAGCTCTCCCCAACCGCAAGGGCATTCGCTTTATGCCGCGCCTGCGGACGCGGTAAAAACCGCCACCAACTCGAGCATCCGCCAAGGCATGCTGGAGTCTTCCAACGTGAATCCGATTGCCGCTGCCGTAAGCCTGATCGCCGTGCAACGTCACGCCGACATGCTGCAACGTGCTCTCTCGGCCTTCTACGGAGAATTCAATCGCATCGTGGCGGATGATTTGCCTCGCGTGTAGGGAGGAGAAAAAACAGTTATGTTCCGATCGCTCTATACCGCAGCCAGCGGAATGATGGCGCAGCAGATGAACCTGGACAACATCGCCAATAACCTGGCGAATGCCAGCACAGCGGGTTTTCGCCAGCGCCGACTGCAGTTCCAGGACTTGCTCTATCAAAACCTGGTGATGCCGGGCGCCGCTGCCACCCAGCAGACAACCTTGGTCGCGGGCTTGCAGGTGGGCTTGGGTGCGCGAGCAGCCGCGTCCGAGATCATTCACGTCCAGGGCGACTTTGCCGCGACGGGAAATCCTCTCGATCTGGTGATTCAAGGCTCGGGGTTCTTCCAGGTGACTTTGCCTTCGGGCGAAATCGCATACACGCGCAGCGGAGCCTTCCACCTGGATGCCCAAGGCAACGTGGTCACGGCCGACGGGGATCCCATCGAACCGAGCATCACGATTCCAACCAGCGCCACTTCCATCACCATCGGCAGCGACGGCACGGTGAGTGTGACAACTCCGGGGCAGCAGGCGGCACAGCAGGTGGGAACCATTCAGTTGGCGATGTTTCCCAACCCGGGCGGACTGAACAGCATTGGCAAGAACCTGTTTTTGGCTACTACCGCGTCGGGCGACCCCATTGTGGGCACACCGGGAGGCACCGAGGGTTTGGGCAGCTTGCAGCAAGGGTACCTGGAGCAGTCCAACGTTAACGTGGTTGCGGAATTCATTCAGATGATTCTGGCGCAGCGCTCCTATGAAGCCAATTCGCGGGTAGTGCAGGCGGCCGACGAGATGTTTCAGCAGGTGAACAATCTGGGACGGTGAGTACTTAATGAAGCTGCGAATTGTTTCGATAACTGCATTGCTAATTGCTTCTGGCGCACAGGCCTTCGCAGGTGAACACGGCAAGGTGTTGTTGAAGTCGGAAGTGGAGCTGCAGAGCGAGTCCATCCGTTTGTCGGATCTTCTGCCCTCCGGTGTTCCGCTGGCGTGGAAAGAATCGGCATCAGCAATCGACCTGGGACGTGCACCACGGGTCGGCAGCGTGCGGGTGCTTGAGCCGGCGGAGATCATGCGCAAGGCGGAGGAATGGTCGCAACCGGAAAAGAAGCTTGCGGTGCCAACGGAAGTGGTGATTCGTAGGCGGGGATGGCCCATCGACAAAGCAGCCGTGCGGGACGTGATCAGGGATTTCCTGGTTCGGCATGGCTGGAAGGAAGGTGAGCTACCCGAGTTGAACCAACTCGAATCGGCGGCCACAGCTTCGGAGGCAAATGGTGATCCGACGCTGGAGGTCACCGGTATGGAACGGGACCGCCGTGGCGGCGTGCTGCAGTTTCGTTTGCGCTGCGCCAGTCCGGCACATTGCAGCAACTTTCTGGTGCGTGTGCCACTGCCGAATGCGCACACCTCTGCAATCTCCGTGGTGAGGAGTTCGTCAGCCACAGAGGAGACAGGGGACACAGGGAAATCCGCCAAGAAACCACTGATGACTGGAGCCTCGCGGTGCCCGGCTTGTGCGGGATTGGCGCAAGCCGGCCAGACTGCCACATTGATTCTAGAAAACGAGAACATCCGCATCACGCTACTCGTGATTTGTTTGGAGCGTGGCGCGCTGGGGCAGCGCATCCGCGTCCGCGAGGCGCGCGGGCAACGGGTGTTCGTGGCGGAAGTAACCGGTTCCGGGCTTCTACGCGCCGCTTTCTGATCTAGGGAGAGCACTTATGACCATCTACCGTCGCATCGCGCTGACGCTGGTCCTACTGACACTGGCGTCGTGGACTCATGGCAAGGAGCGCAGGGGAAAAGAGAAAACTATTCAGCGGGAAAGCCTTAGCGCTTACCTCGAGCGCATGCAACAACTGTCGCCGGATCTCGCCCCTGTGAGTCCGGGCAGCCTGTGGACCGATAACGGACGAATGGTGGGATTCGCAGCGGACTACAAGGCTGTTCGCGTCGGTGACACGGTGCGGATCGTGGTTTCGCAAGACCTGGCCGCGCAGAACGCCGGCAATGTCTCAACCAATCGGGCCTTCAATGCCAATTCTGGCGTAAGCGACTTGGGAGGACACATTTCGACCAGCGGCGTGCAGAACCTGTTCTCGCCAACCTCGAACGCCGTGCTCACGGGAAAATCGCAAGCGGCGACGACTTCGACCCTGCGCACCAGTCTGGCAGGACGAATCGTTGCGGTGCTGGCCAACGGTGTGCTGGTGGTCGAGGCGGAGCGGCAGATCACCATGAATAACGAGCGGCAGACCCTGCTGCTGCGCGGCCTGATCCGTCCCGGCGACCTAGCGCCCGACAACAGCGTGGCCTCGAACGCAATTGCCGATCTGGAGCTGGAACTGAAGGGTAAAGGCGTTCTCAGCGACGGCACCCGCCCGCCCAATGTTCTGACCCGCTGGCTTCTTCGGCTGGTAGGTTTCTGAAGGAGGCGTGGAATGCATCGCGTAACCCGATCACTGGTTTTAGGTCTTCTTCTAAGCCTGTTTGCTCAGCAATCGGTGGTGGCCGAGGAGACTGTCCACAAGGCCTTCATTCGCGACATCGCGACGGTCGAGGGTGTGCGCGAGAATCCGCTCTTGGGCTATGGCATGGTCGTGGGGCTGAAGGGCACGGGAGACCGCCAGCAGACTGTCTTCACTACCCAGACCCTGGCCAATATTCTGCAGCGGATGGGAGTGCAGATTCCCGGCAACACGATTCGCATTAACAACGTGGCAGCGGTTTTCGTGACGGCGAGTCTGCCGCCTTTTGCGCGCCCGGGAACGCACCTGGATGTGACTGTGTCTTCGGTAGGCGACGCGAAGAGCCTGGAAGGAGGTTTGCTGCTGCTCACCCCGCTTTACGGAGCCGACGGGAAAATCTACGGAGAGGCGCAAGGTGCGGTAACTCTAGGTGGCTATACTGCCGGCGGTACCGGGAACGCAAAGCAAGTCAACCACCCGACGGTAGGGCGCGTACCTAGTGGCGGACTGGTGGAACGCGATGCCTCGGTGGATCTGCGGCAGTTGCCAAAGCTTTCTCTCTTGCTGGCGGACTCCAGTTTCAGCACAGCGGAAGAAATCGCCGCGGCTATCAACAAGGAATTCGGAGGTGCGGTGGCGGTCGCGAGCGACGGGCGGAGAATCGATGTTGATGTCGCAGCAGCCAAAGCAGGGAGTGTTCCCGAGCTGGTAGCGCGAGTTGAGAACCTTGCGGTCGAAGTCCACCGGCGGGCGCGCGTGGTGGTCAATGAGCGAACAGGCACAGTGGTGATGGGAAAGGATGTCCGTCTGGGCGCGGTTTCGATCCTGCATGGCAACCTGTCAGTTGAGGTAGCAACTGGATTCCAGGTTTCGCAACCAGCTCCCTTATCCCAAGGCCAGACCACGGTCGTGCCTGAACCCAACGTGCGTGCCGAGGAAGCTGCGGCAAGGAGGGTAGAACTCAACGAAGGAGCCAACGTCGAACAACTGGTGGCCGGTCTGCAGAAGATCGGCGCGACGGCGCGCGATGTAATTGCCATCCTGCAGGCCATCAAAGCGGCCGGGGCGCTCGATGCCGAGTTGGAGGTGATCTGATGAATATTGTCGCCTTGTCTTCGATCGCACCGCAGGATAAAGCCCAGCCTAACTCTCGGCAAGTCGTCCAGGCGGCGCACGAGTTCGAAGCGATGTTGCTACATGCCTTGCTGGGTTCTCTGCAACAAAGCTTTGCCTCGCTGCCCGGGGAAGAAAAAAAGGCCGGATCGGGAGAATACGAGTACCTGGGGACCCAGGCGCTTGCTACTGGCCTAGCTAACTCGGGCGGGTTGGGGATCGCTCAGATGGTCATCCGCGACTTGACCCGGAACAGAGTTGGCACGCACGTGAATACATTTGCTGAAGAATAATGCCAGCAACGTAGCAATTGAGGCTTGGGGGTGTTGCGGGACGGGTTATCTTTGATGTGCCGCTGTTCGTGCCGCCACCAGCAGGGTGCCTCCTCTGCCGGCAATGGAACCCAGCCAGACAAGCGGCAGGGATGCGAGAGACAGGAAAGGTGCAGATAAAGCGCTTGTGATTCTGTCCAACATGGTACCGCGTAATCTCTTTCGGCTCAGAAAATCAAGAAGCACATTGGGTGTCGGCAAAACCGCATTGAGCGCACTTTGCCACCAGCCAATCAAGTCGTACTCAAATTCCTGATGCCAGTGTGCTACGGGTACGAACCCGGTTCGATGAAGCATCCCGTCGAGGGACGCGGCCGTAAAGTGATAGAGGTGACGCGGCACATCCAGGTGCAGCCAACTGGCTCCAAAGGTCTTTGACTGCAGTCCCGCAAAGTCTGGCACAGCGATCAAGACCACTCCGTTGTCGGCTACGAGGCCCCGAATCTTGGCCATCACCGACCCGGGATCGGGCATATGTTCCAGGCTATGCCAGAGGGTAATGCAGTCGAATGGTCCTCGGTCCGCACATTCATCTAGGCTGTTGAAGACTTCGAGTCCGCGCCGCCGAGCAGGAGCTGTATCCAATTCCGTTCCAATCGCCTTCCAGCCACGCTTGCGGGCAGCTTGGAGGAAGGTTCCTTCTCCACAGCCAATATCGAGCAGGCGTCTGCCGTTCCCTGGCCCTGCCATTTCGGTGACAAGAGCGATGCGGCGACGGTCACAGAAGCGGACGGTCCACCCGTGGCGTCCCCCATAATAGTCGGCATAGTGAGGCTGTAGCTGACGGGGGGCTGGGTCAGTGACGCCCATTCCGCATGCGGAACACTTCAACACGTCAAACTGCAGCCCGGTCACGGTGTCCGAGACTCCGTGCAGGTGTAACTCAAGCGGGTTGGAACAAACCGGGCAAGCGCCGGTTCGGCCTGCAGATTGACCCATGAGCAGGATTATTCCGAAAGAGAGAATCGGCCAGCTAGTGACGAAGGTACCGCGGCGATCATTTGAAACCGCACCTGAGTAAAGTTTAGGACGAAAACAACAAGCGCGACTGTGGTGACCCGGGAGACACGTGGCCTGGGCGCGGATTCTGTCGATTAGGACTGCCTCTTAATAAGCACGAGAGTAGTGCCAGTATTTCACGCGCCGCTTCAGTTCGTTGGGCGCGGTCGTGGCGTAGCGTCCCCTGGCACCATGCCCAGTACCCACTTCACCTGCTCAGTGATCATCTTCTGAAAATCCGGCCGATCCCAAACCGCTTCGACGTGGCCAAGCCCGTTATAGAGTACGCGCCCTTTTCCGTAGTTGCGCGCCCAAATAACGGCGAAATCCTTGTCGGTACGGTGGACTTTTGGGTTCTTGAGATCGAGCTTGTTCTCGTCTAGGCGCATCAGCACACGCACTTTGTCCCGGGAGAAATCCTTTATCTGATAAACCTCGTCATGCAGGCTGAAAGATCTTGGCATGTACGGCATTCCGGGGAAGTTCGGGTCCTCGACGATCAAGGGTGCGTCGAAGGTCATCCACGGATGCTCGTCAAAGTATCCTCCGAGCATGTCGCCATAGGCCGGCCAGGTGAAAAACGTATCAGTCGCCCCGTGAATGCCAAGGAAACCCTTGCCGTCGTCCTTGATGAAAGAGAGAAGGTCAGCTTTCTGCGAGTCATCCATGCCCAACTCGGCGGACGTGTAGAAAGCCACGGCATCGAAGTAATCCAGATTCTTCCGGTTTCGTGGAAGCGGCTTTTTGGTGATAGGACGACACTCCGTGTAAATATAGGTTTCCCAAAGGCCGGAATCGTGGCCCAACTTCCAGAGAGTGCCGGCCGCATACGACACGGAATCGTGCTCCCAGTCTTTGCTTTCGCCAATAAATAGCAGTCTCTTTTTCTTGATTTGCTCGCCCTTGTTGCCGGATTGTTGCGCGCAAAGAGGAGCTAGTGAAAAAACCAAGGTCAACATCAGCACAACTAGGCGCAAGATGGCTTTCATAAAACGTGCCTCCGCGGCACTGAGTTACGAGTAGTTGGCGAGTTGCTACAGTTGCAGGCCTTTCAGATACTGCCGCAAAGGTTCCCCCAAATCAGGACGCTTTAGGGCAAATTCGACCGTTGCTTTCAAAAACCCCAACTTATCTCCGGTGTCGTGCCGCTTACCTTCGAATACATAACCATAGACTTTTTCTCGCTTCAGGAGCGCGCGCAATCCATCGGTTAGTTGTAGTTCGCCCCCGGCGCCGGCTTGAGTTTCTGCGAGCGTAGCGAAAACCGTAGGCGTCAGGATGTAGCGGCCGATGACCGCGAGATTCGATGGAGCCTCCTGCGGCTTGGGCTTTTCCACGAGATCCAGCACCTCAAATAGTTTTCCCCCGGAACCCTCCACTGGCTTTGCTTTCATGACCCCATACGCCGATATTCCCGGCCCTTCAACAATTTGAGTTGCCAGCACAGAGCACTGAGTCTTCTCGAAGACGCTCATTAGCTGCTTCAGGCACGGAACGTCAGCATCGATTACGTCATCCGCGAGCAGGACAGCAAAGGGTTCGTCGTCCACCAGTTCGCGCGCCGTAAAAACGGCATGGCCGAGGCCAAGCGCCTCCTTCTGGCGAACGTAAGCGACGTGGATCATGTCGGAAATTTGCCGCACGATCTTCAGCAGGTCAGTTTTTTTGCGGTCTTCCAGCATACGTTCCAGTTCGTAGCTGGTATCGAAGTGGTCTTCGATTGCAGTCTTGCCGCGGCCTGTGACGATAATGATCTGATCGCAACCGGCGGCCATAGCTTCTTCTACGCCATACTGAATGATGGGCTTGTCGACGAGGGGAAGCATCTCCTTGGGCTGGGCTTTGGTGGCGGGTAGAAAACGTGTGCCAAGACCGGCTGCGGGAAAGACCGCTTTGCGAACCTTCATGGTTATCTCTCAGTCGCCCGTTTTTTTCTACTGGAAGCTGACCGACGATTGTACTGCCGGCGACCGGGAATCGTGAATCTAGGCTCCGGCCACCACTAGTGGGTGAAGGGACTGGCAACCGCGCTCAGGAGACCGTTTTCGCGTCATGCACCTTTGCGATTCCCAGTCCTGCGAGATCTTCCAGCACCTCGCGCAGCCTCGCAAGCACTTCCTCCGCATTGGTTGCTTGCAGCGAAAACTTCAGGGTCCCGTCCTGCGTGAACTGGCTGCCAGCCTGAGCTGTAACAAAACGCGCCAGCTTGGCGGGATCGACAATGGCATCTTGGCGGAACTTGATGCTTACGATCTCGCGCTTGCGATCAATCGCGGTGGCGCCAACCTGCAGGCACAGTAACTTCAACGAAGCATATTCCAACAGGCGGCGAACAGCGTCAGGCGGCTCACCATAGCGGTCCTGAAGTTCAGCCCGCACGTCCTTCCACTGTGACTCAGTTTCAACGCCGGCAACGCGCTTGTACATTCGCAGACGCTGGTTCTCCTCGGAAATGTACTCTGCTGGGATGCGGATATTCAGTCCAAGGTTTAGTTGAACGCCGGCTTCTTCCGCTGTGCCCTCACCTTTCAGCTCGCGAACCGCGCGGTCGAGCATCTGCGTGTATAGCTCGAATCCCACTGCTTCTATATGCCCGCTCTGCTGACCGCCCAGCAGGTTGCCAGCGCCGCGCAGTTCAAGGTCGAGTGCGGCTATCTTGAAGCCCGCGCCCAGGTCAGAAAACTCTTTCAGCGCGGCCAGACGCCGGCGCGCAATTGGCGTAAGTTCGATCTCGGCGGGAAGAAGCAGGTAGGCGTAAGCGCGGCGGTTCGAACGGCCCACCCGGCCACGCAGTTGATAGAGTTCGGAGAGCCCCAGCCGGTCGGCGCGGTTGATGAGAATGGTGTTGCACAGCGGGATGTCGAGGCCGTTTTCGATAATGGTGGTCGCTACCAGAATATCTGCCTCGTGGTGCATGAACTTCAGCATCACCCTCTCCAGTTCGACTTCTGACATCTGTCCGTGGCCGACAGCAATCCGGGCTCGCGGCACCAGCGCCTGGAGCTTGCCCGCAACTTCCCAGATACTTTCCACGCGGTTGTGCACGAAGTAAGTTTGTCCGCCACGATCCAGTTCCTGTTCGAGAGCTGACTGGATCAGTTTGTCGTCCCAGCTGGCCACAATCGTCTGAATCGCCATACGGTCCTTGGGCGGCGTTTCAATGATGCTCATGTCGCGCAGGCCAACCAGCGACATGTGCAGCGTGCGGGGGATTGGGGTGGCCGACATGGTGAGCACGTCCACCTGCTTGCGCATTTGCTTGATCCGCTCTTTGTGCCGCACTCCGAAGCGTTGTTCTTCGTCCACCACCAGCAAGCCAAGGTCGGAGAATTTCACGTCTTTCGAGAGAAGGCGATGCGTGCCAATCAGGATGTCGATCTTGCCCGCTTCCAGTTTCTGCAGAATTTCCTTCTGTTGTTTGGCATTCCGGAAACGGCTGATCATTTCAATGCTGACGGGAAAAGCGGCGAATCGCTGCTTGAAGGTCTCGTAATGCTGGAATACCAGCACTGTGGTCGGAGCCAGCACTGCGACTTGCTTGTTGTCGCTCACGGCCTTGAAAGCCGCGCGCATGGCCACTTCCGTCTTGCCGTAGCCCACGTCGCCGCACAGCAGGCGGTCCATGGGCTGAGAAGATTCCATGTCGCGCTTTACGTCGCCGATCGCCTGCGCCTGATCCTCGGTTTCGCTGTATTCGAAGGCGTCCTCGAACTCGCGCAGCCATTCGTTCTCCGCAGGGAAAGCGTGTCCGTGAGCTGCCTTGCGTTCGGCATACAGCTTGAGCAGTTCATCGGCCATGTCCTGCATGGCCTTGCGCACACGCGCTTTGGTTTTGGCCCATGCCGCAGTGCCCAGGTGGCTAAGTGCGGGCTTCGCACCCTCTGAGGAGCGATACTTTTGCACCAGATCAAGCCGGGTGAGAGGGACATACAGCCGTGCCGCTTCGGCGTACTCAAGAAGCATGAATTCCGCCGTACCGTCACCTTGGTTGATATCCTTCAACCCCCCGTACTGTCCGATCCCGTGTTCGATGTGAACCACGTAGTCGCCGACTTGCAGATCGCGGAAGTCGGAAAGGAAAGCAGAGGTCTTCGACCTTTGCCGCTGCGGACGGGCGACGATGGTATCGGACTCATCGAACAGGTCGCGGGAACCGAAAATCGCCAGCCCCGCCTCCGGCAGCAAAACTCCCTCCGGCACGTAGCTCTTCACCAGAGTTGCCGTGAGAACCTCACCAGCGAAATACGACGTTTCGTCGGCATAGCTCTCGCCGCCGCGGGTCCGGCTTCCCAGGCGGAAAGAAACTCCGTATTCGCTAAACACGTCCGCCAGGCGTTCGACATCCCCAATATTCGGCGCGGCTACCAAAACCCGCCTGCCTTCGGCGATCTGCTGCTTCACTTCCTCCAACATCGCGGGCATAGCGCCGTGAAAACGGATCGCGGGCTGCGTGTGAAATGCTACGTCCGACGCGGAATCCTCGGCGCGGGCGATTCCCAGGTGTTCAATCTCGGCTCCCGGCAAGACGGCGAGTTTCCGCCACCAATCATCCGGAGAAACGTATAAATCCGATGGCCGGACCAGGTTGCCTACACCACTGCGCTCGTGAGCTTCTTCAATCCGCGACCACATCCGGTCAAATTCGGCTCGCAGGCTGTCCGGTTCGTCGGCCAACACCACCGCTTGCGGCAGCAGATCAAACACCGTACGGTCGGCGCCGGCGACGGGAGCATAAAACTCCCAGCCGGGGAACACATTCACTCCACCGGAACGTACCGCCTGCTCGACGACCGCCTCGGCGCCAGCAATCCGTCTTCCCGAAAGTCGGGCGTGGATCGCGCCCAGCAAGTCTTCATTAACGGGAGTTTCGGTGAACGGCAGCAGCAAAGCTTCTTCCACCGGATTCGAGGACCGCTGGGTGCCGGGATCGAACTTGCGAATAGATTCGATTTCGTCGCCGAAAAACTCGGTGCGCACGGGACGGTCGGCTTCGGGCGGATACACGTCGAGAATTCCGCCGCGCAAGGCATACTCACCGGGCATTTCGACCACGTCCACCGAGGTATAGCCAACGGT
>Ga0335070_10004868_pt1 | contig 15743 bp, 14 predicted proteins | sample Lox_Sample_13_FD_206722 | JGI IMG/M metagenome (GOLD analysis project Ga0335070, IMG submission 206722) | Soil microbial communities from Loxahatchee National Wildlife Refuge, Florida, United States - Lox_Sample_1.3 | ecosystem: Environmental > Terrestrial > Soil > Wetlands | place: USA... | reverse complement strand
CGCGTCACCAGTCCGCGGCTGGCGACGCTCTACCGTGTCGTCCTACTCATTCCCGCCGTGATCCCCAGCACCCTCATCTTCGTGCTGTGGAAGTGGATGTACAACTATCAGGCCGGCCCGATAAACCACTTCCTCGTCGATACGATCGGCCTCTTCACGCTGCAGAACGCGCCGCAATGGCTGGGCGGCACGCCGCTCACCTTGCCGTCGATCGCTGTCATGGAGGTGTGGTGGGGGCTCGGCTACCACACCATCTTCTTTCTCGCCGGCCTGGCGGCCATTCCGCGCGACCTGCCGGAGGCCGCGCGCATCGACGGCGCCAACGAATGGCAGGTGTTCTGGCATGTGACCCGGCCGCGCCTGGCCCCGATCATGATGATCCTCGTCGTCCTGCGCTTCGGCACGGCCATGGCCGTGATCGACGAGTACCTGATCTTCGGCGGATTCAACCGGGCGTCACCGACCTACACCTGGACGGTCTTCATGTACGACCAGGCCTTCAAGACCGGCCTCTGGCGCCAGGGCTACGGGGCCGCCATCGGCATGATCGGGGCGGTGGCGATGATGATCGTCATGGCCTTCCTGCTGCGCATCTTCCGACCGAAGGGCTGAGGCATGACCGTCGAAGCCGCTGATCGCACTGCGACGCCGGCGACCATGGGGTCGAGGCCGCAGCAGAACTGGTTCGACCGGAACCGCGGCGCCGTCATCCGCCACGCGGTGATCAACCTCTTCATGGTGATCATCCTGTTGCCGCTCGCCTGGGTGCTCATGATGTCGATCAAGTCGCTGCCCGATGCGATGCGCGGCGATTTCTGGCCCCGGAAGTTCGACTTCAGTCACTACAGCTTCGTCTTCGAGCGCATCGTCAACCTGCCGATCAACCTGTTCAACAGCATCTACGTCACCGCTGGTACGGTGCTGATTACGACGGTGTGCGCCGTGCTAGCCGGCTATGCGCTCGTGCATCTCCGGCCGCGCGGCGCCGGCGTGGTCGTAGCGGCGCTCCTGGTGTCGCTCTACTTCCCGGTGCGTGTCGTCTCGATCATCAGTATCTACGAGACGCAGAAATTCTTTGGCCTGATCAACAACACGCCAGGCCTGATCCTGCCCTATGTCACCCTGCAGCTCGCCATCAGCATCCTGATCATGCGCAGCATGTTCCAACTGGTGCCGCACGAGATGATCGAAGCGGCGAAGATGGACGGCGCCGGCCCCTGGCGGACGCTGTGGATGGTCGGCCTGCCCATGGTGCGCAACGGGCTGGTGGTCATCTTCATCGTCAACTTCGTCGCCGCCTGGGGCGAGTACCTGCTGTGCCTGACGCTCATCGACGACGAGGCGCGCCGCACCATGCCCGTCGTCCTCGCCGCTGCCCAGGGCGGCCAAGGTCAGTGGGCTTGGCCTAATCTCGCCGCGGTCTATGTCATTGTCGTCACCCCCGGCATCATCGCCTTCACCTGCGCCCAGAAGTTCTTCTTCAAAGGGCTGATGGAAGGCGCGCTGAAAGGGTAGCGCTCCCCGCGGGCCCGGAGATGGCCTTTCGTGCACGTAACCGTCCTTGCGTGATTGGCTCACGGATTCGATGTCCCGAAGCGCATTTTGAGGTTCTCCCCCAAGACCTTTTGAATAAACTACTTTAACGTTACAGTAGGGACCAGCGTGGCGGGGGAGGCTTATCTCAATGAAAACCAAGTCCGGCTTCTTCGGCGTCTATCCCATGGTCTATGCCCTCTTCGACCGGCGAGGAGATCTGGCCCGGGATCCCATGCGCCGGCAGGTCGAGGCGATGCTGAAGCATGGGGTGCATGGCATCGGTGTGCTCGGGCTCGCGAGCGAGGTCAACAAGCTGTCGACAGCCGAACGCCGCCGGCTCATGGAGTGGGTCGCCGAGGATATCGATGGCCGGGTGCCCCTGACCGTGACAGTGGCTGAGACCAGCATCGGCGGTCAGATCGACTTCGTGAGAGCCGCTGCCGTGGTCGGCGCCAAGTGGGCGATCCTGCAACCGCCCCCAGTAAAGCATGTGCCCGAGTCGGAACTGGTGCGCTTCTTCGGCGCCGTCGCGGACGCTTCGCCGATACCCATCGCCATCCAGAACGCCCCGGAGTATCTCGGCATCGGCCTGTCCAATGCCGGCATTCGAGCCCTGCATCGCGCGCATCCGAATTTCACCATCGTGAAGCTCGAGACCACGGCGATTGCCATTGCGCGCTTGCTCGACGAAGTCGAAGGCGACATCGACGTGTTCAACGGCCGAGACGGCATCGAGATGCTGGACTCGATGCGAGCCGGCGCCGTCGGCTTCATCCCGGGAGGCGAGGCCTTCGACGTGCTGGCGCGCGCCTTCGACCACATGGCCTCGGGTACCGAAAAGGGGATCGCCGAGGCGGAGCGGCTCTATGCGAAGGTCCTGCCGCTGCTCATCATGCTCATGGAATCGATAGACACGTTCCTGGTCTACGGGAAACCGGTACTCGGACATCGCCTGGGCATCGACGAAACAATGCCCCGACTGCCGTCGACGCCGCCCACGAAGTTCGGATTGGCAACAGCGCTGCGCTACGCAGAGGTGCTGGGCAAGCTCTGAGATCAGCCGGCCAATGACAGAGCGAACGCGTTGCTTCCAAGGCCCGGCCGCGGATCACTGAACGGCAAACTCTCTCAGCGCGGCCTCATCCAGGTCGATGCCGAGACCGGGGCGGTCCGGCACGGCGACGTGACCGTCGACGAGCGGGAACCTTTCGGCCACGAGGCGTTGGTTGAGGTCCGTCGTCTGGACGCAGTATTCCATGTACTCCGCCTCCTCCATGGCGGCGAGGACGTGCAGGGTGGCGGCTTTGATGATCCCGGTGCTCCAGGCGTGGAGAATGCAGCGTCGACCGTTGCGGCGCGCATAGTCGGCGATGCGCAGGCATTCGCCGATGCCACCCGCCCGCGTGACGTCGGGCTGCAGGATTTCCACGTTGCCCTTCTCGGCCAGGCGTTCGAAATCGGCCAGCGTCGTTTCTTCCTCGCCACCGGCGACCGGTGTCGGGATAGCGGCCGCCAGCGCGGCATATTTGGCGTACTCGTCGGGCCAGAACGGCTCCTCGATCCAGAACAGCCGATGCTCTTCCATCCGTCGCGCCCGATCGATGCCGTCCCGAGCCGTCTGCCACCCCTTGCCGATATCGAGCATGAAATCGAACTTTTCGCCGCCAGCCTTGCGGGCTGCTGCAACCAGCGCCACGTCCAGTTCCGCCGAGCGGCCGAGCGGCCCCCAGCCGAGCTTGATCGCGCGGAACCCGGCCTTCAGCTGCGCTTCGACCACCTTCCCCGCCTCCGCCGGCGTGTCCGGCATCAGCGTGCTGGCATAGGCTTTGACGCGGTCGCGCCTGGCGCCACCGAGAAGCGCATGTATCGGCTTGCCCGCGGCCTTGCCCGCGATGTCCCACAGCGCGATCTCGACCCCGCTGATGGCATGGATTGCCGCACCACGTCGGCCGAAATAGAGCGAGCCCCGGTACATTTTCTGCCAGAGACGCCCGATCTCCAGCGGGTTCTCGCCGACCAGCAGAGAGGCCAGCCCGGAGCAGATCTTGTGCGAGGGCGGCGCGTCGATGATGGCCTTGGCTACGGACGGCGAGGAATCGATCTCGCCCAGCCCCGTGATGCCCTCATCGGTGTGGACTCGGACCAGGACACCGTCCTGGCTGCCATCGCCGATGGAAATATCGATGCCACCCTTCGGCCGCAACAGGATCGCTTCGACTTTGGTGATGCGCATTGCCGCTTGTGTCTCCTACAGACTGCTGAGGACGTGTCCCCATAAGAGTAGCAACCTTGTCCCGCAGAGCGCCGATGACCTCTGTCACGTCGATCCTCCTCGTTGCAGCTCGACCGGATAGACGATCTCGGGTCTGTCGAAGCGGCCATTGTCTAGGCGCTTCAGAATCTCCACGCCCCCGCGAGCGCCCATCTCATAGGCGGGAGAGCGCACGGTGGTGAGAACCGGCGAGGTGTACTGCGCGAATTCGAATGCATTGAACCCGGTGATGGCGATATCGCGCGGCACGCTCAGATGGCGGCTGGCCATGAGCTTCATTGCCGCGATGCCCATCTGATCGTTTCCCGCAACGATGGCACCGGGCATTCCCTGCTCAGCGATGTCGGCCTCGAGCGCGGCCTGCGTATCGCGGAGCTCGCCATCACCGCAGTTGACGATGCGCAGCTTTGCCCGCGTTCCGACCTTGCCGATTGCGTCCCTGACGCCCCTCACCCGCTCGGCGATGGCGGGCCAGCGGACCGCGGGCACGAGCATCGCAAGGTGTCGGGCACCCAGTTTGAGGACCTCTTCGCCCAGCAGGCGGCCGCCGTCGCGATCGGCCTGGCGGATGACGCAGAGATCGGCTTGTCTAAATCTGAGGGTATCCTGAAACAGGACGAGCGGCTGTCCTAAACGAATCAGCCCATCGACGATGCTTCGCCGCATCGCGTCGGGGCCGGACATCATGATGCAGATGGCATCGGTGCGGATGCCGCGGATCAGCGGCGAACTATGGAAGCTCTTCGCGGCGAGGCCCTGCAACAGCAAGCCGTACCCGTTCGAGTTCAGTTGGTTGCTGAGCCCCGCCACGATATGGGTGGTAAAGGGGTCGGCCAGATAGTGCGGCTGGTCATCGATGATGATCATGCCGATCGAAAGCTGCTTGGCCAGACGCAGGCCGCGGGCCATGTCGTGAGGACGATAGCCAAGCCGCTTGATTTGCGCCTCGATCCGCTGACGTGTCCTGGCCCGCATCGTCCCGGCGCGCTCATTGATCAGGTTGGAGACCGTCGTGACGGACACGCCAGCGGCCAGGGCCACGTCGCGAATCGTGACAGTGCCCGGCAAGCCCGGCGCCCTCCTCTTATTTGGCCGAGCCGGTTGCGGACGTTTCCCGGCCATACGGGATTTAACGACGGCCATCGATCCTGTTCTTCGCGCCGATCGGCGCACGGTAGCGTCCGGCGGAAGAGTGCGGCCCGCAGGCCGCACCCTTCCCGACAGCGGAGCCACCGAGGTTACTTAACCGGGTAGTACCAGAGATTCCGGTCAGTGAGGCCGAACTCCGCGATGATCTTGCCCAGGCTCTGATCGCCGCGCATCTCGTCGATCACGCGCGAGATCGCGTGATTCAGATCGACGTCTTCCTTTGCGAGGGCATAGCGGGCGTAGCCGTATTCCTCGGGAGCCACCTGGTAACCCGTCGCCAGCTCCATCGCCGCTTCCGGATGGTTCTTCATGAACTGGCCGATCTTGATGTCGTCCTCCATGATCACATCGACGCGTCCAGCGATGAGGTCGGCGAACTCGGCTTCGTTCGAGGTGTAGAGCTTCAGCTCCTTCAGGTCTGTCCGCTTCTCCAGCAGTCCTTGGTTGAAGCTGCCGCGGACCGTGCCGACGGTGTGCCCGGCCATGTCCTGCGTCGTGTGGATATTCTTGGGATTGCCCTTTTCGACCGCCAGCGCCGAACCATACCAGTAGGCCGGGCTGGTGAAAGCGACGACCGCGAGACGCTTCGGATTCTCGTGGAGGTTGTCGACCACGACATCCCAGCGCTTGGCGCCGATACCCGGGATCAAGGCATCGAACTGGACGATCTCCCATTTCACGTTAGTGATGCCGAGCCGCTTGCAGACCTCGCGGAAGATCCGCACGTCGATGCCGTCGTACTCCTTGGTCTTCTCGTCCTGGTATGTGTACGGGGGATCGTTGGAGATTCCGAGCGTGATCCCGTTGGCAAGAACCCGTTTGTAGGACCCATCGCCGCCATTAAAGCTCACACCGGGTATGGTGGGATCTTCCGCACGGACGGCGGCATATCCGACCCCCAGCGCGAAGGCGAATGCCAGCAAACCCATGACACTTCTACTGACCGATCGCATCGTTACCTCCTGTTGCAGTCCGGTTGTTGCTTAGCTCCTCGACTTGCCTGAATTGCGGCGCGGAATCATGTCCCCAGCGCCGATGGCAGCGTGCCTTCTCCCAGCTCTTCCCTGCGTTGAAGCACCGAGCGAAGGAATTGCGACGTTCGTTCATTCTTGGGCCTGGAGAAGATCTCGCCTGGCGGCCCCTCCTCGACGATCACACCATCCGCCATGAAGACGACGCGATCGGCGACTTCGCGGGCAAAGCCCATCTCGTGCGTTACGACGATCATGGTCATGCCGTCGGTCGCCAGCGCCCGCATGACGCGCAGAACGTCACCCACGAGCTCCGGATCGAGGGCCGAGGTCACCTCATCGAACAGCATGCATTTCGGCCGCATGGCCAGGGCGCGGGCGATCGCCACGCGCTGCTGCTGACCACCGGACAGTTCGTGGGGATAGGCGCCCACCTTGTCGGACAGACCAACCTTGGCCATCAGCGCCAGCGCCCGCGGACGCAACTCTGCCATGGGCTCGCGCAGCACATGCAGCGGCGACACCATGATATTTTCCAGCGCCGTGAAATGCGGGAACAGGTTGAAGGCCTGGAACACCATGCCGACCTGGGAGCGGATCTGTTCGATCCGCTTTTCCCTGTCGACGACGAGCCGCCCGTCCCTGATGTAGCGGTAGACCGGCTTGCCCTCGATGTAGATCGTTCCGCTGTCCAGGGCTTCGAGATGATTGATGCAGCGAAGCATGGTGGACTTCCCGGCGCCGGACGGGCCGATCACGCAGACGACTTCCCCTTTCTGAACCTCGAGCGAGACATCGCGCAGCACCGTGATGTGCCCGAACGACTTGCAGACCTTCTCGAGCCGGATCATCAGAGAGCGCCTTCCGTCGCCGGGCTCCGCAGAAGACGACTTGGCTTGCGGCGATAGCCCACCTTCATGCGGCGCTCGAGGTAGCTCACGAAGAGCGAGCTGGGGTAGGACAGGCTGAAATAGATGATCCCGATGATCGTGAAGATCGTGAAGTACTGGAAGTTCGTGGCGGCGATGATCTGCCCGGTGAACATCAGTTCCTTCACGGTGACGATCGAGACGAGCGACGTATCCTTGAACAGCGAGATAAAGTAGTTTCCAAGCGGCGGCACGACGACGCGGATCGCCTGTGGGAGGATGATGAGGCGCATCATCAGCCGCCGAGACATGCCGAGCGCCTGCGACGCCTCGAGCTGGCCGCGCGGCACGGCAAGGATCCCCGCCCGGTACACTTCGGACAGATAGGCCGAGTAGTTCACGGCGAGACCGATCACGCCGGCGGCGAAAGGTTCAAAGCGGATGCCGAAGGCCGGCAGCACGAAGTAGATATAGAAGAGCTGCAGCAGGCACGGCGTCCCGCGGATGACCTCGACGTAGGCGGTCGAGATGATGCGCAGAGTTCGCGAACGGGAGAGCCGCATCAGCGCAATGACGAGGCCGAAGACGAGGCCGATGAGCATGACGCAGACGGTCAGCTCCACGCTGATGACGGCAGCGAACAGCAGATCGGGCAGGTACTCGACCGAGCCACGGAAATCGAACAGCGCGGCAATCCGCTCCAGCATTCCGCCCCTTCCTGTTTTGCGCCAAACGCGAGGCCCGGCGCTAAGCGCCTCACGCTGCGACGAGGTGCAAGAACAATTCCCCCAGCTGCCTGCCAGTGCGCCGCCGGCTGCGAACCGTTCAGCCGCACCATCACTTTATCGTTACAGTAGCAGGTAGCTTACAAGCTGGCGGTCACCTGTCAATCAGGGGACGCGCGTCATGCGCTGGCTCGGTCGACGCGATGGGCCCTAATGAAATCGAGGTCGACCGCGACGCCGATGCCGGGCGTGTCCGGGATCGCCACGGTGCCGTCGGCCGCCAGCGCGAAGGGTGCATGTGCGATCCCGCGCGTCAGCCGGCTTTGGCTGACGTTGAATTCGAGGTAGCGGGGACGCGGCAGCGTGGCGATGAGCTGCAGGCTGTAACCGTTGAGCAGATGCGTGAGCCAGGAATGCGGCACCAGATCGATGCCCGCCTTGTCGGCCATCCGAGCCACTTGCCTGGCGACCGTGATGCCACCGCAGCGGGAGAGGTCGGGCTGTATCACATCGACGCAACCTTCACCGATGAAGCGCTCGAAGTCCCAGCTCGTCGCCACCTGTTCGCCGGCCGCGATCGGCACGGGGCTGCGCTCGCGCACATAGGCGTATTCCGCGAAATTCTCCGGATGGATGAAATCCTCGACCCAGCCAACGTCATACTCGGCGAGCCATTCGCAGAGCTCCAGCTGCTGGCGCCGGTTTCGCATCGGCCCCGGCGTGGTCCATCCTGCCGGATACCAGCCGGGATCGACGAGCAGCGCACGATCGGGGCCGAGCGTTTCGCGCGCCGCTGCGACCAACTCGCGGTCGCGACCGGGATCCTGACCAAAGACACCCCAGCCGAACTTGACGGCGCGGTAGCCCTTCTCGACATAGCTGCGAGAAGCCTCGGTCATGCCCGCGGGCGTCGAGCGGAACAGCGTCGAGGCGTAGGCCAGCACCCTGTCGTGCCGGCGACCGCCAAGCAGACGGGCCAGCGACAAACCCGCTGCCTCGGCACGGATCGACCAGAGGCAGTTGTCGATGGCGGAGATGCAATGCATGCCGATGCCGCGCCGCCCGTAGTAGGCGCTGCCGACATAGAGCTTGTCCCAGAGAGCCTCGACGTCGAGCGGATTCTCTCCGATCAGCAATTCAGACAACGTCTTGAAGCCGAGGATCGCCATCCCCTGCCCAGCGATGATGGCGACTGCGGCGGGCGCCAGAGTTTCGACATCGGCCCAGCCGATCAATCCCTCGTCGGTGGCGACGCGGACGATCAGCTGCCAATCGCCGTTGTCGGTTGCTTCCTGCCCGCTGGCCGAAGCGCCATAGGTCTGGTCGCCGCGCAGCAGGATGGCCTCGACCTCCGTGATCCGCATTGTCCCCGCCTCACCGTGCCCGATGCCGCCCGGCGCTAGACTGCCAGTCCGCCATGCCACCAATGCTCGAACGGATTGGAATGGAGGATCCGCTCGATCGTTTCCTTGCTGACCCGGGGCAGTGACGTGCCATCGACGAGCCGGTTCGCGTTTCTGAGTCCCTCGATCGACTCCTCGACGCGCGAGAACGGGAAATCGGTGCCCCAGAAGATCTTGTCGCGCTCGGTAATCCTATATTCCTGCGCCGCGATCAACGTGTTCCAGAATTGCCATGGGCGATAGAAAAGCGCCGAGACCTCGCAATAGACGTTGGCCCGCTTGCGCGCGATCACGATGCATTCCTCGAACCATGGATGCGCCATGTGCGCCATAATCATCTTGAGGTCGGGATGGCGATTGGCGATCTCATCCACCGCCATCGGCCGCGCGAGCTCGATGGGGGCGTTCTCGGCGAACGTGGTGCCCATGTGCATCGTCAGCGGCAGATTCTTCTGGATGCAGTAGCGGTAGATGGGCTCCATGCGCGGATCGAGCAGCGAGACGCCGTTGTAGATGGGCCCGTACTTGATGCCCTTCAGCCCGTACTCCTCGATCGCCTTGCGTAACAGATCCATGCAGTCGGGACGGCGCGGGTCGACGGCGGCGAAGCCGACGAACTTGTCGGGATATTTCCGCACGGCGCGTGCCGTCACCTCGTCGTCGCCATCGATGCCTGCGGAGTCTGCGTAGCGCAGAGAGAAGACGATCGCCTTGTCGACGCCGGCCAGCGCCGCATGGACCGTATCCGGGTCGGCAACGGGGCTGACGGACCCGGGGCGCGAATAGGCGGTTCCCGCCGTGAAGAGTGGGCGGACATGCTGCGGTTCCCAGAGATTCACGTGGCAATCGACGATCATGCGCGCACCTGCGGGGATCGCGCTGAAACAGAGTCGCTGCCGCGCCTGGACACGTTCACCTCGAGGGAGAAGCCTTCGAAAGATTCGCCGTCATCGTGGCGGAAACGCCGCGTGGCCGCAAGGCCGCCTGGCTTCTCCGCCGGCTGGCCTGCCTGGGCGAGCCGGACTAGGCTACGCGCCATCCCATACACAGGGCACGAGATGCGGGGGAGCGACATGCCGGAAGGAACCAAGCAAACGCTGATCTGGACGGAGATCGACTTCGACAAGAACGGCAAGCAGGTGGGCGTCCTGCATCTGCCCTATTCGGTAACGCGCTCCGGCTACGGCATGATCGACATACCCGTTGCCGTCATCAAGAACGGCGACGGACCTTCGGTCCTGCTCATGGCCGGCAATCACGGCGACGAGTACGAGGGGCAGGTAACGCTGTCTCGGCTCATCCATGACCTCGACGTGTCGGACGTGAGCGGGCGCATCATCATCCTGCCGGCCGCCAATCTGCCCGCGGCCATGGCGGGCGCGCGGATCTCGCCGCTCGATTCGGGCAACCTCAATCGCGCCTTTCCCGGCGAACCTGACGGCACGCCGACCTGGCAGATCGCCCACTACATCGACAGCGTGCTGGTGCCGATGTGCACGGCCTGGGCCGACCTGCATTCGGGCGGGGGATCGATGGACTATCTGCCTTTTGCAGCGTTTTACGAGAGTGGGGACGTGGCGCTCGATGCCCGGGGCGAGGCCATCATGAAGGCTTTTGGCGCACCGCGGAGCGTACGCGTCACGGCAAGGCCCGACTCGCGGCTGGCGGCAGCCACCGCCCATCGGCGCAAGATCCCCTATCTCGGCGGCGAGTGGGGCGGCAGCGGCAGCGTCGACCCCAATGGTGTCATGCTGACGCGCCATGGGACGCTCCGCGTGCTCGCCCATCTCGGTGCCTTGCGCAAGCTCGATCGCTTCGACGTGCCCAAGCCCGAGAACACCCAATCGCTGGAATGGGGCGGCTATGACTACTACGCCTTCGCGCCCGAAGCCGGATTGTTTGAACCGGTTGTCCGGCTGGGCGGCAGAGTCAGGGACGGTCAGCTGTGCGGGCACGTCCATTTCATCGAAAGCCCCTGGCGGACGAGCATCCCGGTGCATTTCAAGAAGGGCGGACTGCTGATCTGCCAGCGACACTTCGGGCGCGTGATGCCCGGCGATTGCGTCGCCCATACGGTGATCGAGCTCTGAGGCGTGGGTACTAGAGTCCGCTGTGGGCTTGCCTCTGCGCCGCCTATATCGCTGCGCGAATGACAGAGCCTGACCAAGCCGACAAACCTCCGCTGTTTGCGACGGAGCGCAACCCGCGCCTGCGTCTTCTCATTCCGACGGTTGTGGCGTTCGCATTCCTGATGGAGCAGCTCGACTCGACAGTCGTGACGACCGCGATCCCGCAGATGGCGAGGGAGCTGAACAGCACCGTCCTCCGTCTCAATCTGGCGGTGACCGCTTACGTCCTCACGCTGGCGGTATTCATCCCGGTGAGCGGCTGGTTTGCCGATCGTTTCGGCGCCCGGCGCATCTTCACGCTGTCGTTGCTGATCTTCACGGTCAGCTCGGTCCTGTGCGGCTTGGCGCACAGCCTTCCTGAACTCGTGATCATGCGGTGTCTGCAAGGCTTCGGCGGCGCCATGATGACACCGGTCGGACGCCTGATCCTGTTGCGCAGCTTCCCCCGGAGCCAGCTTGTCACGGCCATGCTCTATATGAGCCTGCCGGCCCTGATCGGCCCGGTCATGGGGCCGCTAGTCGGTGGCCTGCTGACCAGCTATGTCTCCTGGCGTTGGATCTTCTTCGTCAACATCCCCTTCGGGCTGCTCGGAATCGCGCTCGCCCTCCGCTTCGTCGAGGAGATGAAGAGCGACCTCCCCATCCGCTTCGATTTCCGCGGATTCGTGCTGGCGGGCACGGGCTTGGCCTTCCTGCAGCTCGGCATCGAGAACGCCGGCCACCCCATGCTCCCCCATGTCGCAACCGTCCTTTAGCTTGCAGCGGCCGGCATCTTGCTGGTGGCCTTCTTTCAGCACGCGCGAAAGCATGCTGCACCGGCGATCGACCTTACGCTGTTTCGGCTGCGGACATTCCGGATCGGAACGCTCGCCGGCGGCCTTTGCCGCGTCGGAGTAAACAGCGTGCAGTTTCTTTTGCCGCTGCTTCTGCAGGTCGGACTCGGCATGAGTCCGATACGCTCGGGATCGCTCACGTTCTTCACCAGCCTGGGGGCACTGGCGATCCGCCCGATCTCCTCGCGCGCCCTCAAAGCGCTTGGCTTCGACCGCGTTCTACTCGGCAGCGCCGTCGCGAGCGCCATCTTGCTAGCGGGGTTCGCGCTGATGGGACCGGGCACGCCATACTGGCTGCTCGCGGCCTACATAGCCCTGTTCGGTCTGGCGCGCTCGACGCAGTTCATGAGCTCGAACACGCTTTCCTATGCCGATATGCCGGCGGAACAACTCAGCCGCGCCACCAGCCTCGGCGGGGTCCTGCAGCAGCTGAGTGTGAGCTTTGGCGTATCCGCCGGCGCGCTGCTGCTCGCCACGGTCTCGGAAAACGGCGAGGCGCTCGGCCTCTCCGACATCCGCGAGGTCTTCCTGCTGGTGGCGATCGTCCCGCTGCTGGCCGCGCCGGGATTTCTGCTGCTGCGCCCCGAAGATGGAGTGACCGTCAGCGGCCATCACCGGCGGCGCTAAGGAGAGGCGCAGACCGTGCAGTCGTGCGGGGAAGTGGTGCCCAGGGCCGACGCGAAGAAACCAAAGCTGATTAAGTAGTTACGGGCTGGTGGGACGGCGAACTGTCCCAATGAATTCCGGGGTCATTCGCGGCAGAGTGTCCCACCCTTGTGATTAGAAACGCAACCGTTCGTAATGCGAAGATCCACTCAGACGCCACCCTCTCCATCACCCATTGGTAAGGAAACGACGCGTGCCGGCCGCTCAGTGGTATGCCCTGACGAGGAGGACGGCAGTGGCTATGCGGGAAATGTCATTGGTGCGGGCATCCGTTTTTCATTGACATGCATTGATCGAAGACGCTGATCGCGACCATGGCCCGCCAGGCCGCCACACCCCGTCCCCTTCTGCCGTACCTGCTGGCGGGACCAGAAAGGCTCGCAGATTCGCGATGACCACAGCAAAGTCGTCAGGGGCGGCGGCCACACGCTCGCGACCCAGAAATGTCCGCCATTGGGCCCTCCATGCAGCCGTGAATTCATCAGTTAGGCCGATTGGCACGTCGGCCGGCAACTCCGTCTCCCGTCGCTCGAACGTGCGCCGCACGGCTTCAACAAGAGCTGACCGTCGAAACTCGAAGGTCTGCGCGATCATCCAGAGATCATAGAAATCCTTGAGTCGGCTGTTGGCGATGCCGAGAGTGACCAAGGCTTCGAATTTCTCGGCCACTACCGTTTCGATGGGATAGGCCCGTAGATGTGGCGCCGGCGCGTCCAGTAGGGTGGGATAGTCAATTTCAACAGGCGCCGGCGTCACCACGTCGCCGAAGCCGATGTCGACCTGAATGGGAATTTGAGCACCCGCGATCGTGGCTGTGGTGCGTACTCGCACGCCGCCATACTCCGCCTCCTCGCGGATTGGCGCGGCCTCCAGGCCGGCGCTATCGAACGTCACGCCATCATCGGCGACCGGCTCCGCGCAGATCGCGCGGAATGTATCCGCAAGCGCCGCGGTGCCATTGTCGCCAAAGCCGAGCAGATCGAGATCGCGGGTCGGCCGGAACGGATCGGCGACCCAGGTCACAAACAGCATCGCGCCTTTTAGAATGAATCGCTCGCGATGCGCGGAAACGCTGAGCCGGTAGAGCAGACGCTCGAGCGCGTAGCGCGTCAGCAGAATCTGGAAGTCCGATCGCTCGGCGCGCGCCCGATCAAGAAGCCGCGCCCGTACCGAAGCGCCGATGTTGCGCGGCTTACGCGGCATCGGATGCCATCGCTTCGACATAGGGACGCATTACCGACCAGACTCGCACCTTTCGCGCATAGCGCCAGAGTTGGTCGGGCGTGCACCGGCGACGGCGAAGACCTTCACGCAGTCCCTCCATCGCTACGTCGAGACCAACCTTGGCGCGGTATCGGAAACAGTCGACGATCGTCCTCGCCGGATCGGTGATCGGGACGTCGATGCCCTCGATGCGATGGCGCGCGACGCCCTCCGTTAGAGACGGCCCAGCGAAGCGCACGAAGCGGATACGCGGATAATCGATCTTTGGCCGCCACGCGGTCCGCTCGATCGCCATCCACACCGCGGATGGCATCTGCAGCGTCAGCTGATGATACTGAAGCGCCGAGGTCAGGCAGACGATGCCCTTCGGAACCAGGATCGCGGCCTCAGCGAGCATATGGGCGGCCTCGACCTGCGTGCCGGGGAGCTGATAAAGTCCCCTCGCTCGGCGCACGACCGCCTCCTCCCGCACGAGACGGGCCAGCGTCTCCGGTCCGATCCCTTCGGTCACGAAATCCTTCAGCCGGAGCATTCCCCGCGCTTTCAGGAGCTTGAGCGCCCGGAGTCTTTGCGTACTGGCGGATGCCATCGGGAGTGATATTTCCTCTGCCTTCACAGAATACAGCAGGGGTTTTATCACAACTCATCCTAGCTTGAAATCGCGATATACGGCTGCTCCGCCTCAGGTTGGGCCAGCTCGCTGAGTCTGCCGCCGGTGCATGCCAACGCGATTGAGGGGAACTCCTTCCCCCTGACCGGCACCCGGGCGCCTCGTTCCCGTCGTCGGACTGGAACAGGGCAGCGCTGACGGGTTCCGGCAGGCCCGGGGCCGATGTGGGTCGCTGCTCCTTCATTGTATTGGACTTGCACCAATTACTCCTTGCCGGTCCCCCGGCGCACTAAGCGCTGTTAAGGCGGCCCTTCCGGTCTGACGAGCTCCGGCCCAGCACCACGGGAGCAGCTGATCGAGTTGGTTGGTCGAGTGGCCGGCGACGAGTCGGGTGAAGACATCGGCCAGATAGCTGCCCGGAGCGGACCCCGGTCAAAGCGTTCCAAAATACCATCCGCAAGGCCGGTCACAAAACGACCGATTTCTGCCGATGGGATTGTCATCATTGCCGTGCCGCTCGTGCAGCCGATGAGCCGCGCCTTCGGGATCGATCTCCTGCGCTTGGCGGTGATCTTCCCGGTCAATCTGCAGCTCGGCTATCTGATGCCACCCCTTGGCATGAATCTCCTCCTTGCTTCCTATCGACCTTGCTAGCTAACGCTGCCGCCCCACACCATGAGCAGCGCGGCGCGTCGGATGTCGCTGTCCGACCCGTTGCCAGATGCGCCGTCGCACACTGGTGGAGATTGAGGCAAGGCCGCGCCAGCCACAGCAATAGTGCGATAGTCGTTTCCAGGCAGACGCGTACATTCCGTCTGCGTGATTGATCCACATTAAGGCCCACCGCCAGGAAAACCTTGGAACACGAGATTCACCATGTTGAAAGCAATTCTGGTCCTCACCGCCGTTTCCCTCCCGTTGCCCGCGTTGGCCGGCCAGGTGGCCTGCAGCCAGCGGGATAACGTGCTGGCGCAGCTGGGCAGCAAGTACAAAGAGGCGCCCAAGGCAGCCGGCGTCGCCAACAACGGTGGCCTGATCGAAGTGCTGACCAGCGACGAAGGCAAGACCTGGACGCTCATCCTGAGCATGCCGAACGGCACCAGCTGCCTGCTCGCCTCCGGCGAGCACTGGCAGACGGTCGCCGCCGTGGCCCACCAGAGCGACCAGGGTATCTAACTATTCCAATACCCTGGTAGCGTTCGGTCGACGCCGCCGGGCGCTCGTCCGCTATCTGCAAGAGCAGTATCGGTCAGCGAGCGCCGCGGCTGTGCGGCCCTGCGGTTCGACCGTTCGAGCCATCGCTATCGGGCGAGCCGTGACGACCAGGCATTCCTCCGATACCGCATTCGGGAGATC
>Ga0335070_10004866_pt1 | contig 15744 bp, 12 predicted proteins | sample Lox_Sample_13_FD_206722 | JGI IMG/M metagenome (GOLD analysis project Ga0335070, IMG submission 206722) | Soil microbial communities from Loxahatchee National Wildlife Refuge, Florida, United States - Lox_Sample_1.3 | ecosystem: Environmental > Terrestrial > Soil > Wetlands | place: USA... | reverse complement strand
CTCCACACCCGGAGTTGCAGGAGGAGCGCGCAACTGCACTATGGAAGATTGCGACCGGCCGCGCGTCGATCATAGTTTCGCCGATTGCCGCCATGGCGATTCTGCAACGTTCGTCCGACTACTACAGCGACCTTGCCCGAACGCTGCGTCGCGGGGAATCGTTCGACCTTGAAAACCTGCTGGCGCACCTCAACACGGTGGGTTACGCCTCAGCGGACGTGGTCGAAATGCCGGGGCAGTACGCGGTCCGCGGAGGAATTCTCGACGTCTACTCACCGGAAGCCGAGCGGCCGGTAAGAATCGAGTTCTTCGGGGATGAGGTCGACTCGATACGCCGCTTCGATCCGACCTCGCAACGCTCTTCGAATCCGATCGACGAAGCTCTGCTGTTGCCGCTCACGGAAACGCCGGTGACTGAGCCCTTGCTTGCGGCGATCCACACTCGGCTTTCGGGCAAGCGAATCACCGGAACCTCCGACGAGATCGTGGAAGCCGCGGTACGTTCGGGCGGAGTGACCGTGTTCCCTGGATGGGAGTTCTACGCCCCGGTTGCCGGAGCCGACCGCACCGTCTTTGACCTTCTGCCGCGCGCGACCGTGCTGCTCGACGAACCTGACACTCTGCGCAGCGAATTCGACCGCTTCTGGACAAGAGTGGAAGAAGCTCACGAGCGTAGCGGTGTGGGAAACCTCGTGCGCCCCGCCGATTTGTACTTGCCTCCGCAAGGCTGGTGGCAGAAAGTCGCCGCACTCACCGGAGCCGATCTGGAGCACCTCGGCATCACGCAGGGCGAGGAATCGAGCTCGGTCGCGATCCTGACCCAGCCCACGCCGCGCTTTCATGGCGCGGTTCCGCAGATGCTCGAGGAAGTGCAGAAGCTCACACGGGACGGTAACCAGGTCTTGTTCTCGGTTCCTAACACCGGCGAGGTCGAGCGTCTGGCTGACATCTTCACCGAATACAACGTGAGCTTTCGCCTGGGCAGCCGGACGCGCGGCGGCGAGAGCTACGCCGATGAGACCAGCTATTTCGCCGGGGAGGTCCACACCACCACCCTCGCCAAGGCCTATGTGCCGGATGGGGTCGTTTTTCCCGACGCGCATCTTGCGATCTTTGGTGCCCGCGATCTTTTCGACGAATCAGAAGCTGTGGCTTCACGTCCGCAGCGCTCGAAATCCAAGGTTTCCGCATTCCTCTCGGATTTCCGGGATCTCCAGGTCGGAGACTATGTCGTCCACGTCGAACACGGCATCGGTCAGTACCAGGGGCTCAAAGAAATCAATCAGGGCGACGGCAACGCGGAGTTCATGCTGCTCGAGTACGCCGAGGGTGCACGACTTTACGTACCGCTTACCCGACTCGACCTGATCCAGAAATACCGTTCCTCGGAAGGCGCGAAACCCGCGCTCAGCCACCTCGGCACGCAAGCCTGGGCCAAGACCAAGGCCCGCGTGCGCAAGGCGATGAAAGACATGACGGAGGAACTGCTGAAGCTCTACGCGCAGCGCAAGATGGCGCAGGGGCACTCCTTTTCGGCAGGCAACGAATTCGTCCGCGAATTCGAAGATTCGTTTGAATACAACGAGACCGAAGACCAGGCGCAGGCAATCACGGACGTGATGCACGACATGGAGTCGTCCCAGCCCATGGACCGCCTGCTCTGCGGGGATGTGGGCTATGGCAAGACGGAAGTGGCCATGCGCGCCGCTTTCAAGGCCGTCAGCGACAACAAGCAGGTCGCAGTGCTCGCACCCACGACCGTGCTCGCCTTCCAGCACTACGAGACTTTCAAACAGCGTTTCGCTCCGTTTCCTGTCACGATCGAGATGATCAGCCGCTTCCGCAATCCCAAGCAGCAGAAAGAAATCCTGCAGAAGACGGAAGCCGGCAAAATCGACATCCTCATCGGCACGCACCGCATTCTTTCAAAGGATCTGAAGTTCGCCGATCTGGGCCTGCTGATCGTCGACGAAGAGCAGCGCTTCGGAGTCCGCCACAAGGAACGCATCAAGCAGATGCGCAAGCAGGTCGACGTCCTCACCATGTCAGCCACGCCGATCCCGCGCACGCTCCACATGTCGCTGGTTGGCCTGCGCGACATGAGCGTCATCGAAACGCCTCCAAAAGACCGCATGGCGATTCAGACGGTCGTCGCCAGCTGGGATGACAAGCTGATCCAATCTGCCCTTGAGCAGGAACTCGAGCGCGGAGGGCAGATCTACTTCGTCCATAACCGGGTCGAGAGCATCTGGGAAATCGCCGCGAAGCTGCAGGAGCTGGCTCCGAAAGCCCGCATCATCGTCGGACACGGGCAGATGGGCGAAGCAGAGCTGGAGAAAGTGATGCTGAAGTTTATGCATCACGAAGCCGACATTCTCGTCGCCACGACCATCATCGAAAACGGCCTCGACATTCCACTCTGCAATACGATTCTCATCAACCGCGCCGATCGCCTGGGGCTATCCGAGCTCTACCAGCTTCGCGGACGCGTGGGCCGGTCCAACCGCCGCGCCTATGCGTATCTTCTAATTCCCAGGGAAGTCGAGCTGACGCCGATCGCCCGCCGTCGTCTGGCGGCTCTGAAGGAATTCTCGGATCTCGGCGCCGGATTCAAAATCGCGGCTCTCGACCTGGAACTGCGCGGTGCTGGAAATCTCTTGGGCGGCGAGCAGAGCGGCCATATTGAGGCCATCGGATTCGAGCTCTATACCCAGATGCTCGACCGCGCCATCCGCGAGATGAAGGGCGAAGCTGCTCCCGAGGAAGCCGAAACACAGCTCAATCTCGGCTTGAACATACGCATTCCCGCCGAATACATTCCGGAAGAGAATCAACGCCTCCGGATGTACAAGCGCGTGGCTGGAGTGGAAACCGAGTCGCAACTTTCCGATGTCGGCGCCGAGTTGCAGGACCGCTACGGCGAGCCGCCCCAGGCCGTGCGTAACCTGCTCGACTACGCTTCCCTGAAGCTGCTCTGCATGCGCGTCGGCGTGAATGCGATCGACCGGAAGCGTGACTCCGTGACGTTCAAATTCCGCCAGAACGCCGCCGTTGATCCCGAGCAGCTGGCCCGTTTCGTTTCAGCCCAGAAGGGTGCCCATTTCACCCCCGACGGGATGCTGAAGTTCCCTCTGAAAGCCATGGCGGCCGATGACGTGCTGCGCTCGCTGCGCACAGTACTCGAACAACTTTCGACAGAAAAAGAAGCCGTGTAGCGCGCCTCGTCCGGGCCAACTGCAAGTCAAGAGATTCATAAATTCGATCCGTCGCATTCAAAATTCCACCGCATCGGAGGCTGGAGCTCCGGCTACGATACTGCCACTCTGTCGCCATACGGCCGTTCGGTAGGTTTGGCCAGTGCCGTGCTGAGTCAGGCATGCGCACTGTCTCATCTAATGAGTATCCAGTGAATTTGGGGGAAGCCGTCCAGTTGTCTGGACCCGCAATTCAATTTTTCTGAACGGAGTGCGTATGAGCCTGCTGAGGCCGAGAGACATGACACAACCAGACGAGAGATTCTACGAGGCAACGATTACCAGGCGTGTCGATTTCGCCGACGACCTGTGGATGTTCCGCATACGCAGCGGCGGCGAATTCCATTTCGTGCCGGGACAGTTTGCCAGTCTGGGAGTCATCGAGAACGGGAAGCGCATCGAGCGTCCTTATTCGATCGCGTCAGCACCCTCGGAAGATGAAGTGGAGTTCTTCTTCGAACTTGTGCCCAATGGCGCACTGACGCCGCTTCTGCACAAACTGAAGCTTGGCGATCACCTGCTCATGCGCAAGGTCGCCAAAGGCAAGTTCTCTCTCGATACCACCAAGGGACGCACGAATCATCTGCTGATCTCGACTGTGACCGGAGTGGCCCCGTTTGTGAGCTACGTGCGAACGCTGGCGAAAGATTGGAAGGAAGGCCGCTTTGACGCTTCCCACAAACTATACCTGCTGAACGGTGCCAGCCGTCCTTGGGAGTTCGGATATCACGAAGAGCTGGCGGAATTCGAGAAGGAACTGCCATGGTTCAAATACGTGCCTACCGTCAGCCGTCCTTGGGATCATGCCGACTGGCCCGGCGAGATCGGACGCGCCGACGACATCTTGCGTAAGTACGCAGATCACTGGGAACTCGAACCCAGTAACACCGTGGCGTACCTCTGCGGGCATCCAGATATGATCGAGAACAGCAAAGCCATCCTGAAGCGCCGCGGCTTTGTCGAAAAGGGAACGGTCAAAGAAGAAGTCTACTGGATTCCGCGGGCATTCGCCCCTGGTACGGCCCGCGGCGCCGGCTCCGGAGAGTGATGCTCAGCGCTGGCCAAGTAATCAGCCAGTACGATGCTGCGCCTCCGAAGCAAGATTCTTCTCAGTTGCAAATCAGCGCGGCGGTTCCACTCACTTTTTGACTCTTGTTAGTTCCAGCGGGCGCTGTCGCTGTGACGGTAACGGCGCCATTGGTTGCTCCCACGCAGGTCGCAGTTCCATTGTCGCCAGCATTATTGCTGATCGCGACATCGACGGAGTCCGAAACTGTCCATATCTGGCCCACGCAATTTACGCAAACCGCGCCGGTGACCATACAACCCTTGGGAACAACAGCCTCTGCGAAAAACTGAACTTGATTACCGGGCGCACCCGCGGTGTGATCTGCGGTGGCGCTTGACGGAAAGACCGAAAGTCCCGTCAAGTTGCAATTCTGTTTATCACTGCCGCACCCCGCCCAGATCAAAGCTGCAGCCAGAAGTAAGGACGCCAGAGCAACGTGTTTCTTCATAATTTCCTCCGTCCGGTTTGCCCGTCGACATATATCTCTCGTCTCGGCGCATATCAATGATTGTCGTCACACATCCGCAGGCTCTAATTCTTGCTGACCGGTTGCTCGCTGCTCTTAATGTTCCCCATAGCCTCGCCGCAGACTTTCAGTGGCTGTTCCATTGCATCCAGGACGGCTAGTGCGAGAAGAACTTGATTCCCGACATTCCTGACCCCTGTCAGGATGACGTACAGAACTCGCACGTTATATCCTTAAACCCACTCAGGAGGCCTTTCGTGAAACTCACGTTTGCCATTGTAGTCCTCGTGTGCGCCACTGCCGCACTCGCCCAGAACACAACCCCAGCTGCAAAAACTCCCTCAGTTGCCCCGACCAAAGATCCCGTAGCGAGTTCGCTGCGCGCGCTCGTGCAGCGTTCGCAGACGAATGTGGTCGGCGCGGTTGAGGCCATGCCCGCTGACAAGTTTTCTTACAAGCCGACCGCTGACCAGATGACGTTTGCCCACCTAGTGGTGCACATCATCGGATCGAACAACTCGCTGTGCGCCAAGGTGGCCGACGTTTCCGCGCCGAAAGTGGACGAACCCAAGGAGTCCGACTCCAAGGATCAACTGGTCGCCGCAGTGAAGGCTTCTTACACGTTCTGCAGCGAATCATTGGGCAAGATGGACGATTCGAAGTTAGGCGACGACGTGGAACTGTTCGGCGGCCGCCACTTCCCGCGCGCCATGGCAGCGCTGGGCTTGGCCAGCGGCTGGGCCGATCACTACGGAGCAGCAGCCATGTATCTGCGCCTGAACGGAATCCTGCCGCCCACAGCGCAGATGAAGCACTAGCGGGTATTCAATAACTGGCACCTAGCAATTGGCACTAGCTTTCAGCCAGCCTGCCGGTTGAATGCTGAACTCAACTTCATTTGATTTGAACTAGCTGGTCTTCGCGAGTTCCGGCGGGAATGGGTGGAGCGGGATCCTGCGGGGCGCGCCACGAATCAAAGATGGAGACCTGGTGCACGCACGAGACTGTGCAGTGTGGCGCACAGCCTTTTTCCGTCACATATTCACGGCGCAAATCATCGCGCGTGTATTTCTCCAGAGGAATTCCGGGATATCCACGCTGCTGCGAGCAGTAGTGCACCAGTCCGTTCTCGCAAATGTACAAGTAACGTGCCCCGGCGCGGCATCTCCAATCGTTGGGGAATCCACTCGCGATGTTGTCCTGGAATTTGTTTACGCGCGTGAAACTGCGCTTTTCGAGCGCCTGCATCTCGTGATACACGCGCCGCGATTCCTGATCCAGAGGCTGCAACTGCCCGGTCCCATCATGAATGATCCCAATTGTTGAGCTGAATCCAAGTTCAACCGCGCGCTTGCCAATCACGAGCGCGTCTTGTGGATGCGAGATGCCGGCGCCAACCACGGAATTGATGTTTACGTGAAAATCGGCGTGCTCGGCCAGCAGTTGCAGCTTCTTGTCGAGCACCTTCAGGCTCTTCTTCGAGACCTCGTCGGGATTCACGTTGTCGATAGAAATCTGCAGCCACTCCAGTCCCGCGCGGTTCAGCCGCTGGATGCGTTCGGGCACCAGCAGGTATCCGTTCGTGATCAGCCCCGCGACCATTCCGTTGGCGCGGATCCGCCGGATCACGTCATCGAGTTCCGGATGCATCAGTGGCTCGCCGCCGGAAATCGTCACGACCGATGTTCCCAGCGACCCGAGCTTGTCGATGCGGCGGTACATCTCCTTGATCGGTACAGGCTTGGAAAAATCATCGAACTCATTGCAGTAAGTGCAGGCAAGATTACAACGCCGCATCGGAATGATGTGCGCTAGAAGGGGATGATCAGTCGAGGCGAGCGCTTTGGCCACCATCTTTGCCCCGCGCCAATTGCGGTGCAGCGCCTTCGCATTCCGGCGCAGAGTTGTAAGAACAGAGGGCATCGCTATTGCTTAACTACTTATTACAACACAAGCAAAGCCGGATTTAAGCCCTGATTGCAGCAGTTGGCGGATTCTACGGGCTGGACGGAGGATAACCGAGAATGAAGGCGAAACATCTTTCCTAGCGCCCTTTCGTCATTCTTGGCGTTCTTAGCGGTCCAAAGCTTTTGATTTCAGTCGCGCCGGCAACTTGCTCCACGTTTCAACGGGGCTCTACAGGCTCGTGCCCAGCGTTCTGCAACTCAGAAAGAGCCGCAGCAACGAACTCTTCGGGAATCAAAACGTAATCGGTGTCGTAGGTGGAAATCGTAAAGATCGGAATCATGTTCGATGACAGCGGCTGAATGAACGACAACAGCACGCCGGTCTGGGAAAACGGAAAAGGACCTTCGAGCTTCAAACAAATCCAGTGATGCGGCGACGCTACATCAGACGGAAGATTCTCGACCGGGCACACAATCGACAGTTCGTCAGCAGTGCGGGAAATAGACGTAAATTCTCCCCGCGTTGCCCAGTCCGGGACGCTCGCGTCGGGCGCAAGGCGCACGATGCCATACGGTGATTTCAGCGGACGGAACTTCAGCTGCATGGACGTAGCGGTGGCAACGCCCGGCTGTTTTTGTCCCATCTTGCCTCTGCCAGGATCCACTATCCTTCTACCGCCTTCCGCACGGCCGCCCGCGCCAGCAACCGGGTCGAATCCAAAGTCGCCAGGGGTGATGCCTCAGGTGTAACCAGCAGCGGAATCTCTGTGCACCCCAGTACGACCGCGTCGCAGGCATCGTTCTTCAGTCCGCGAATGACATCGACGAAGTATGCCAGTGACCCCGGCAGAAACTGCGCGTTGACCAGTTCATCGAAAATGATCTGATTGATCCGCTCCCGCTGCTCCGCTCGAGGCACCTGATGCTCAATTCCTGCAGCCTCCAGCGTCTCGCGATAGACCGGCCCGTCCATCAAATATCGCGTCCCCAATACCCCAAGCCTGCGGTAGCCGCAGCGCTGCGCCTCAGTCGCGACTTCCCGCGCGATATGCAACCACGGCCGAAGCGACCGGTGCTCTACCAGATCAAACGCCTCATGAATCGTGTTATCGGGGCAGATCAGAAAATCCGCCCCAGCCTTCGCCAGCTTGTCGGCTGAGTGCAGCATCAACTCCGCCACGCCTGCCCAGTCCCCGGCATCAATGCTCTTCATGTACTCGGCGAGGGAAAAGGAATGCAGGGACACTTCGGGATGATCGTGTCTCCCCATCCTCTGCGCGCCTTCGAGCGAGATGGTGCGATAGCAGAGCGCTGCGCCCTCGGTGCTGCATGCGACGATGCCGATGTGAAGCATGAAGTGAAAGAAAACGTCGTTCGTCGTTCGTCTTTGGTCGTTGGCTTCCCAATCCACGCGCGTTCCTAGTCTGCCCTGAGCATCGGGAAGGGGCTAACGGCCAACGACCTGCGCGTATGGACTTGCTGCGCGATACCGCTTCTCGAATTCTTCGCGCGTCACGATCGTCTTTACATCTGTGACGCGGTCGATTGCCAGAATCCCATCGAGATGATCGATCTCGTGCTGCAGCAGCTCAGAAAGGTCTCTCTCTTCACCCGCGTCAACCTCAACCGTCTCGCCCTCAACAGTTTGATAACGTACGGTGATCTCGCGGTGGCGCTCTACCTTCATGAAGATCGAAAGAAAACTCAGGCACGCATCCCACACGATGACCTTTTCATCACTGCGTCGAATGATTTCCGGATTGATGAGCGGCCAAGGCTGGCTATCCGGCAACTTGAGGAAAATCATGCGCTGCAGTACGCCAATCTGCGGAGCCGCGATCCCGCGTCCATAGCCGGTTTCCGCGCGCCAGTAAGCAAGGGTGTCGGCCAAATCCTCAACGAGAGCACGAATCTCGCGGGAAGCTGGATCGGCCACACGAGCACACGCTTCCCGTAAGATCGGATTCCCGAGTTGCAGGATAGTTCGAACGGGCACGAAATCAACTCTCCGGCTTATCCTTTGCGGCTATGGTTCGTTCAACCCACAAGAACTGAAGCAACAGACAAAGCACCAGTCCCAAGCACAGGTCGGCCAGCATGGGATGCTCCGGCCAAATACGGTGCGGGACTCGCAGCCACCACGCAATGGTCAGCGCAAGCGTTGCGACGGCACTAATCTTCAGCGTCTTCATCTTTCCTCCGCTAAGAGGTGCCAGTGTTTGCGACAACTCTCTGGATGCTACCCCGCCATCGCCGCATCAAACAAACTCAACAACTCCACTTTCTTCTCGGCGGGCAAGAATGATGCTTCAAAGGAATTGCGCGCCAGTTCCCGCAGATGCTCGTCTGTGAATCCAAACGTATCCTGCGCCAGCTGATATTCCCGTGCCAACGACGTGCCAAACAGCGCCGGATCGTCCGTATTTAAAGTGATCATCATGCCCTGATCGAAGTAACTCTTAACGGGATGTTCAGCAAGTGTCTTGCAGCATCCAGTGCGCACGTTGCTTGTGAGGCAAATCTCTACCGGAATCTGCCGGTACGCCAGCTCCTCGATCAGATCCGGATCCTGCGCCGCGGTCAAGCCGTGCCCGATGCGATCTGCATGCAGATTCAGTGCTCCCCAAATGGACTCAGCCGGCCCAGTCTCTCCAGCGTGTACCGTGAGCCGCAGACCGTGGTCCTCGGCATAAGCGTACACGCCCCGGAAAAGCTCCGGCGGGGCCTTCACTTCATCTCCGCCGATGCCCACTCCCACCACGTGCCGGTCTTTGTAGCGCACGGCAAGTTCGAAGACCTTCTGCGCCTCCTCAACTCCAAAATGCCGCGTCGCATCAAAGATCCATAGGAGCGACACGCCAAACTCCCGCGCACCTCGCGTCCGGCCACGCTCCAATCCTTCAAAAATCGACGCGAAATCCTGCTTGCGATACAGGCATACGCCCACCGAAACGTAGACTTCAGCATGCAGCACGTTTTCTTGCTTCAATTGTTGCATCAGCCGGTAAGTCGCGAGCTCGTAATCCTCCGGGCCCCGCAAGTGCGCGCTGACGTCTTTGAAAGCCATCAGAAACGTGGCGAAGTCGTTATACCGATACAGCGCTTCGGTTTCGGCCAGCGTCGCGTTTTCGCCATGACGCTTGCGAAGTTCGACCAATGTCGCGGGCTCAACCGCTCCCTCCAGATGCAGATGCAACTCCGCCTTGGGCAGCAGACGGATAAACTCCTTCGGCGGCTGGGCTCCATTCATGTATCGATTGTAGAGCAGATTCATCTTCAACGATCTATGGAGCAGTTTTCTGCGCATTGTTCGCGGTAGGAAATTTCCTTACTCACACATTTCATTGCGTCGGATTTTCCTTTAGAATCCGGGGTTCTCACGGCCACTGATCGGAGACGCTCATGCCTGTTCTTCCGCCTCGCACACCATTCGTTCTTTCCTTATTGTTTCTCGCTCCTGTCCTCCTGCTGGCCGCTTCTTCTGCTCCGCGAGTGAAGACTCACTCCGGCATCGTGGAAGGCAAAGACGACGGGAAAGTGAAAACGTTTCTAGGCATTCCCTACGCCGCCCCGCCTTTGGGAGATCTGCGTTGGAAGGCGCCTGAGCCTGTCCCAAAGTGGAGTGGGGTGAAGAAAACCACCGACTTCGGGTTGCACTGCATGCAGGGCAAAGTTTTCGGCGACATGGTCTTTCACGATCCGGGCGGCAGCGAAGACTGCCTTACGCTGAACGTTTGGGTGCCCGACAATCATGTCGGTCCCAAGATACCTGTCATGGTTTGGATCTATGGGGGAGGCTTTGTAGCCGGCACAACCTCCGAGGCCCGACAAGACGGCTACCATCTCGCCCAGCACGGGGTGATCGTGGTCTCGATGAACTACCGCCTCGGAGTCTTCGGATTCTTCGTGCACCCCGACCTCGCCAAAGAGTCTGGCCACAATTCGGCCGGGAACTACGGCCTGCTGGATCAACTCGCGGCACTGAAATGGGTGCACGACAACATCGCCGAATTCGGCGGCGATCCCTCGAACGTCACAATTTTCGGCGAAAGTGCCGGATCCTTCTCGGTAAGCGCTCAGATGGCCTCGCCTCTCTCGAAGGGACTATTCCAGAAAGCCATTGGCGAGAGCGGCGCAGCTTTTTCGCGCAGCGGTCTCTCGTTTGATCCGATGTCGACCCGCACAGAAAAAGACGCAAAGCTGATGAAGGACAAGTTCGGCGTTTCCTCCATAGCGGAAATGCGGGCTATTCCTGCCGAAAAGTTGTTGCAAGCATTCGCGCCGCCTCAGTCGCCAGGCTTCGACTTCGGTCCCGATATTGACGGATATTTTCTGCCGGAATCCGTGTCTGCAATCTTCGCTGCGGGGAAACAGAACGACGTTGCGATGATCGCGGGCTGGAACCGCGACGAAGGTAGTTTCGAAATTGCATTCGCCCAGCGTAAGCCTACTGCCGAGAGCTTCAAGGCCACAGCGCAGAAAGATTTTGGCGACAAGGCCGACGAATTCCTGAAACTTTATCCCACTGACACACCCGAGCACGTCCAGCGCTCGGCCCAAGACTACGCTGGTGACAAATTCATCGCACTCTCCACATGGGACTGGATCGAAGCGCAGACCAAAACCGGCAAGCAACCGGTGTACCGCTATCGCTTCGACATGGCGCCATTCTCAAACGATCCAAACGCTCCACGAATGGGCGCCTATCACTCGGCGGAAATCGAATACGTCTTCGGACAACTCGAGTCCAAAACCGACGTCATCTGGCGCGAGTCCGATCACAAGGTCAGCGACGTCATGCAGAGGTACTGGTCCAACTTCGCGAAGACCGGCAATCCCAACGGTGCTGGGCTACCGAATTGGCCGCCGTACAACGCCGCCGATGGCTGGCCGGTGATGATCCTGAGTGCTGAACCAGCAGCGCAGAAGGATAACCTGCGCGATCGCTACGTGTTCCTGTCGAAAGAGTGGTCGAAGCTGAAAGAATGAAGAAGGTCCTCTGTGCACCTCTGTGTTCCCTGTGGTGAAAACAGCTTAACCACAGGGAACACAGGGGAACACAGAGGAAGCCGCGCAAGTCTACTTGGTCGCGAACTCGCTGCGGTGCCGGCTGTAGAAAAAATAGATCATCAGCCCGATCACGAGCCACACAATGAACCGTATCCACGTGATGACCAGCAGCCCGGCCATCAACCCGACACAGAGAATGATTGAGATCAGCGGGAACCAAGGTACGAACGGCACGCGGAACACGCGTGGCCGATCGGGCTGGGTACGCCGCAGAATGATTACCCCTAGAGAAACCAGAGCAAACGCAAACAGCGTTCCGATATTGGAAAGATCCGCGGCTTCGCTGACAGCAAAAATTCCCGACGGTATTCCGACCGCGAAGCCTGCAATCCACGTCGACCAGTGAGGCGTCTTGAACTTCTTGTGCACCGCCGAAAAGAACTTGGGAAAGAGTCCATCGCGCGACATCGCATACCATATGCGCGCCTGTCCGTACTGAAACACCAGCAGGGACGAAATCATTCCTGTGAGCGCGCCGACAACAATGATCGAGCGCGACCAGCGACTCGCTCCGAGCATCTTCAGCGCGTACGCGACCGGAGCCTCTGCCGCCTCGCCGGAAACGAACGTCGTGTACTTCATCATTCCCAGCAGAACGACCGAAACTCCTACATACAGGATTGTGCAAACAATCAGGGACGCAACGATGCCAAACGGCAGGTCCCGCTGCGGGTCTCGCGCCTCCTCCGCCGCTGTTGATACAGAATCGAAGCCTATGTAGGTGAAAAAAACAATCGCGCCCCCGGTAACCACGCCGCCAAAACCTGATGGAGCAAATGGCTTCCAGTTTGAGGGATTCACCAGCGCTCCCCCGACCATCAGAAACACCAGGATGGCCCCGATCTTGATCGCGACCATGATGTTGTTGGCTTCCGCCGATTCCTTGATCCCCCGCACCAGCAGAACGGTAAGAATGAAAATAATCAGAAATGCCGGAATGTTGAAATAGGCGCCCGTCCAGTGTCCAGAGTCCCAGACAGGTGTCGACCATCTATCCGGAAGATTGATGCCGAAAGATGACAGTTGCGCCTTGGTATACGCGCTGAACCCGATCGCCACGACCACATTGCTGACGACGTATTCGAGGATCAGATCCCAGCCAATGATCCACGCGAAAATTTCTCCGAGCGTCGCGTATGAATAGGTGTAAGCGCTGCCTGCTATGGGAATCATCGACGCCAGTTCCGCGTAGCATAGCCCCGCAAAGCTGCAAGCGATCGCCACCAGAATGAACGAAATTGCAATCGACGGACCCGCCGGCGGACGCCCGTGCATCAGCAGGTTCGCTGTTCCGCCTCCCCGGAAGAAGTTGATCACGACGTCGAGCACCTGCGCGTGAACGATCGAAGGGACCTGGAAATACTCTCCCGCTGCTGCCGTTCCGGTCAGAATGAAAATTCCCGATCCGATCACCGCGCCGATGCCCAGTGCGGTCAGCGACCACGGTCCGAGCGACTTCTGCAGACGATGTCCGGGAGACTCCGATTCCGCAATCAGCTTGTCGATGGATTTGCAGCAGAAAATCTGCTTGCTTGAGGTGCGCACAACTTCGTTGGATGGAGGCTGCGACGTGCTGGGTTGTGACAAGTGGTCTGGTTTCTCCGAGTTAGCACTCAGCAGTCGGCACTCAGCATTCAGCCGTCTAATTCGTAGGCTCCCCGAATTTCGGCGGGCTGAATGCTAAGTGCTGAATGCCAGTGCTGTTTCCTACCGCTTCGCCTGGCCTCGCGCCATCTTTTTGACCTTAGGCTTCTTCGATCCGCGGGCGTAATCCCGCGGCTTCAGCGGTTTCTCCGCCTTTCGCTTCTTGCGGGCGGCGCGTTTGACTTTCTTGCGATCTTCACGACTGAGTTGTGCTGTGTTGGCCATGAACTCCTTACCGGATTGAGAGATTGAGTGATTGGGCCATTGGGCGATTGAAACTCACAACCGATTCAATGGCTGAATGACTCCAATCACTCAATGACTCAATTCGCTTCAGGCTTTCTCCAACTGGGCGTACTTCTCCACCAGCTTCTTCAAGCCGAAGCGTGGAAATTGTACAGTAATCTTGGCTTCTTCGCCTTCTCCCTCACGCTGATAGACCGTTCCTTCCCCGTATTTCGGATGCCGCACCCGCTGTCCCGGACGGAATCCGCGTTTGCCTTTCGGCTCCTCGACGGGCGCAGACTTGGGAACGCTGAACTTCTTCCCGCGGCTGGCAAAGAACTCGGCGATGTTCTCGATTGAGTTGTAAGCGCGCGCGCCGACCGTAGGCTTAGTCGGTCGTGGACGCCCCAAGTCGTGCCAAGACGAGCTCTGATCTTCATCCTCGTAGGAGTAGTGGGACGACTCGGAATCGTAGCGGCTGGTCTGCGGACGGACGCTGTCGGTCCGACGGACCGAAGCTCCGCTGCTGCGGCGCGTGCCAAGTTCTTCAATCAAGGGGCCAGGCACCTCTTCCAGGAAGCGCGAAGGCACGCTCGCCTCGGGCAGGTCTGTCCCATAGCGCCGGCGGTACACCGCCCGGGTCAGAATCAATTGATCCATGGCCCGAGTCATGCCGACATAACAGAGCCGCCGCTCTTCCTCGATGTCTTCCGGAACCAGCATGGTCCGCGAATGCGGAAACAAACCTTCTTCAAGCCCGCTGAGAAACACCAGGGGGAACTCCAGACCCTTCGCGGCGTGCAGGCTCATCAGCGTGATCTGCGCCCGCTCATCGTAGTCGTCGGCATCGGCGATCAATGCGGCGTGATCCAGGAACTGGTCCAGGGTCTCCGCGCGATCCCGCGAATCCATTGCCGCATTCACTAGTTCCCGCAGATTTTCGATTCGTGAGTACGCCTCGGGTGTGTCCTCCGCTTCCAGCAGTTTGATGTAGCCAGTGCGATCAATGAGGAATTTGAGAATGTCAGCTGTATTGGCGGGTTCGCCGGGCATGCGAAATCCTTCCACCTGCTCGGAGGCCGAGTTGCCCTGTTCAAAGCGTGTGCGATAGTCGTCCGCCTCGCTATCATCCTCCGCGTACTCAGAAGTCTCCCAGGCGATTGGTCGGTGACGAGCGGCCACCACCGTCTCGACAGCGTCCAATTCTGGAGTCGAGGGCCGTGGCGCTGGACTGGCATCGACCTTTGCCAACTTGAGCTCCTCGGTTACTTCCATGAGACGATCGGAAAGATGCTTGTATTGTGTGAAGTCCTCCCCAGGCAGGAATTTTTGCAGGCATGTTCTACCGACTTGCGTAACGTTGCCTGCCTCATTCTCCAGCACAAACGTGTCCTTCCTCATTCTTGGCAAGTGACAGTGATCGCAATTTGGAGGAGCCTCTCGGAGATTCTCCGGCACATGTGTACCGAACATATCGTGGCATGTAGTTTGTCCGTTCTCGTGGTGCAGGATGCCAAGCAGTTGCCACCCCCCCAACCTGATGCGCGAGACCTCGTCTTTCAGATCTTCAATCTGCTTCTGCAGCCTCAAAATCCTATTCTCGGTGCTTTGGCTCCTCAGCGCATTAGTCACGGAGACTTGCTGTGGAACAGACACGTGGGGAAGGGGCAGCGAAGAGGTTGGTTTCTCCTTCCGTTCGCTGTGTTTTGATTCAACATTCGCACTGAAGTCGAACGAGAAATTTTCGAATTCGGCGGGATGGAAGTCCGTAGCCTCGTCTGCTGCCTCCTGACCAATCAGCGACCCAGCGTTATCTTTCTGCGACCCTTCCGCATTCGCGGGCGAGGACGCCCGCGCGACATCGTCTGCCAGCTGCTCCACAAACGTCCCGCCCAGCATTGCCCGCGCATCTTCAATCAGCTGCTGGAAATTCTTCAGCGACGCCAACGCCCGAGGAGGCACCAGCTGCTGCTTAATCGCCTCGCCAATCGCCCGCCACAAGGACAACCCACTGGTCAGGGCAAGTTGCTCCAGGATGTCGACGGTCCCTTTACCAATCCCGCGCGCCGGCGTATTGATCACGCGCAACAGGGAAATCGAATCATCCGG
>Ga0335070_10004865_pt1 | contig 15746 bp, 15 predicted proteins | sample Lox_Sample_13_FD_206722 | JGI IMG/M metagenome (GOLD analysis project Ga0335070, IMG submission 206722) | Soil microbial communities from Loxahatchee National Wildlife Refuge, Florida, United States - Lox_Sample_1.3 | ecosystem: Environmental > Terrestrial > Soil > Wetlands | place: USA... | reverse complement strand
AGCGACAAAGTGCTCGAAGCCTGTGCGCGGCGACTGCCCCAGGGCAGCTACGAGATCGGCATCTGCGTTCCGGGGCGCGTGTCGGGGAAGCCGTACTGGCACACGGTCCTTGTCGCACGCCGCAGCGAAGCCGAGCGCTGGAAGCGGGCGGTCGCGAACGCTCTGGGCGAGCGCCTGAAGGCCGAAAGCACGGCGTAGGCTCTGGGCGCGAGCCTAAGCGAACCGTGGCGTGTTCAGATACTTCGGGTCAATTTCTGATGCCGGAATGCCGCCTCCAGGCAGCACGGCGGTCGAAAGGATCGCACCGGACAGGCCCATACTCAGAGCGGTTCGGTCAGGCCGGCGGCATATTCTGCGAGCGCCTCGCCTGCGAGCTTCGCTAGCACGGCTTGTGACTTCGCAAACAGCGCTGCCCAATGATTCTCAGATGCAAGTTCCTCAACGGGCTGCGACATGCAACGCATCCTACGCCTGACCAACACCGCACGCCTCAGATCTGAAGTTCGGATAGCAGCTCTTGCTCCAGCCTCAAGACATCTTTCGAATCGCTAAGCGCTGGTCCGGAAACCAGAAAGACGTCCTCGGCGCGGTCGCCGAGGGTGTTGATCTTCGCCGAATAGAGGTTGAGGTGGTGCTCGGAGAGCCGGCGCGCGACGCGGTAGAGCAGGCCGGGACGGTCGCTCGCGACGATGTTGAGCGAGTGGTAGGCGCCGCGCTCGTCGGGGCGGATGTCCACCGCGGGCGGGATCGGGAAGTGGCGCACGCGGCGCGACACGCGGCCGCTGCTCGGCGGCGGCAGCGGCGCCTGCGACTGCAGCTCGGCGGCGAGCTCGGTCTCGATGAGGGCCATCAGGTCGCGGTAGTGCGCGCCGCCGCCGCGGCCCATGACGAGGAAGCTGTCGAGCGCGTAGCCGTTGCGCGTGGTGTGGATCTTCGCCTCGACGATGTTGAAGCCCGCGCGCTCGAAGTAGCCGCAGATGCGAGCGAACAGCTTCTCGCGGTCGGGCGTGTAGATCATCACCTGCAGGCCTTCGCCGAACGGCGCGAGGCGCGCCTTGACCACCGGCGTCCTGGTGTCGACGCGGTAGTGCAGGTTGCGCGTCTGCCAGGCGATCTCCTGCGGGTCGTGGCGCAGGAAGTAGGTGGTGTCCAGGTGCGGCCAGAAGCGGTCCTTGACCGCGTCCGAAAGCGCGTACAGGCGCAGCAGGCGCAGCGCCTCGGCCTGCTTCTCGGCGACCTCGGTGTCGAGCGCCGGCGCCTCGCCCGAGAGAATGCGCCGCGTCATGCGGAACAGGTCCTCGAGCAGCTTCGCCTTCCAGCCGTTCCAGACCTTGGGGCTTGTGCCGCGGATGTCGGCCACGGTGAGCAGGTAGAGCGCCACCAGGCGCCGCTCGTCGCCCACCGCGGCCGCGAACGCGCGCGAGACCTCCGGGTCGTCGACGTCCTGCTTCTGCGCCACCGCCGACATCGTCAGGTGGTGCTCTACGAGGAAAGCCACCAGGTCGGTGTCCTCCTTCGAGAAGCCGTGCCGCTTGCAGAAGCGCCGCGCGTCGATGCTGCCCAGCTCGGAGTGGTCGCCGCCGCGCCCTTTGGCGATGTCGTGGAACAGCGCCGCCACATACAGCAGCCAGTGGTGCTCGAAGCCGCTCATGAGCTGGCTGCAGAGCGGGAACTCGTGCGCGAATTCAGGCATCGTGAAGCGCCGCAGGTTGCGCAGCACCATGAGGATGTGCTGGTCCACGGTGTAGACGTGGTACAGGTCGTGCTGCATCTGGCCGACAATGCGGCCGAACTCCGGCAGATAGCCGCCCAGCACGTCGTACTGGTTCATGCGGCGGAACTCATGCACGATGCCGCGCGGCTGCTGCAGGATGTGCAGGAACAGCATCTGCGCCACCGGGTCGCGGCGCAGGCGCGCGTCCAGGCGTCCGCGCGCGCGCCAGAGCGCGCGCAGCGTGCCCGCGGTCATGCCGCGCAGGTCGCCGTGCTGCTGCATGAGCAGGAAGCTCTCCAGGATCGCGCGCGGCTCGCGCTCGAACAGGTCCTCGCGACGCGCTTCGAGCAGCGTGCCGCGCGCCTGGAAGCGCTCGTTGAGCGGGCGCGGCGCGGCCTCGGGCGCCGGCGCGAAGCGCGCCTCCAGGTTCTGCAGCAGGATCGTGTTCAGCTGCGTGATCGCCTTCGCGTTGCGGTAGTAGTCCTGCATGAGCAGCTCGCTCGCCCGGCGCGCCTGCGTCGGCGCGTAGCCGCACTCGGCCGCGAGCGCATCCTGGTAGTCGAACGCGATGCGGTCGTCGCGACGGCCGGCGAGGTAGTGCAGGCGGATGCGCAAGTCCTGCAGCGCGGCCTCGTGATGCGCGAGGCGCTGCGCCTCGCCCTTCTGCAGCAGGTTCTCGCGCGCGAGATCGCCCCAGTGCCGTCCGATGCCGCAGGCAAGCGCGATCCAGCGGATGGTCTGCAGATCGCGCATGCCGCCGGGCGCCTCCTTCAGGTTAGGCTCCAGAGCGAACGGCGTGTCGCGGTGCTTGGCGTGACGCTGCTCCTGCTCGAGCTTTTTAGCCTTCAGGAACGCCGCCGGCTCGACGACCCGGTCGAGCGCCAGCGCCAGCCGGCGATACAGCGCGGCGCTGCCGGCGAGGATGCGCGATTCCAGCAGCGCGGTCTCCACGGTGATGTCGGCGCGCGCGGCCTCCACGCAGGCCTCCACCGTGCGCACGCTGTGGCCGATCTCCAGGCCGATGTCCCAGAACATGCCGACCAGGCGCTCCAGGCGCTCGCGCTCCTCTTCGGTGGGCTCGCCGGCGAGCAGGATCAGCGCGTCGACGTCCGAGCAGGGAAACAGCTCGCCGCGGCCGTAGCCGCCGGTGGCGATCAGCGCGCCCCTGGCGAGGCCGTGCGACCGCCAGAGCGACTGCAGCGTGCGGTCGATCAGCTTCGCGTGCTCGCGCAGCAGCCAGACCGGCTTGCGCCCCTTGCGCCAGGACTCGCGCAGCGCGGCGCGCGCGGCGCGCAGGCCGTCGCGCAGCTCCTCGATCGCTCGCGCCGCGCTCACCCGGCGCTCAGGAGGACGCGCCCGCCGGCGGCGGCGGCGTGCCGGCAGACACCGTGAGCACCTCGTAGCCGCTCTCGGTGACCAGCACCGTATGCTCCCATTGCGCCGACAGGCTGTGGTCCTTGGTGACGATGGTCCAGCCGTCGGCGAGCTCGCGGATGCCGGCCTTGCCGGCGTTGATCATCGGCTCGATGGTGAAGGTCATGCCCGGCTCGAGCTTCAGGCCGGTGCCCGCGCGGCCGTAGTGCAGCACTTGCGGCTCCTCGTGGAACTTGCGGCCGATGCCGTGGCCGCAGAACTCGCGCACCACCGAAAAGCCGTGCCTCTCGGCGTGCGCCTGGATCGCCGAGCCGATGTCGCCCAGCTGCGCGCCTGGGCGCACCTGCACGATGCCGCGCCACATGCATTCGTAGGTCACCTCGACCAGGCGTTTCGCCTGGATGCCGGGCTCGCCGACGAGGTACATGCGGCTGGAATCGCCGTGGAAGCCGTCCTTGATCACCGTGACGTCGATGTTCAGCGCGTCGCCCGTCTTCAGCACGCGGTCGCCCGGGATGCCGTGGCAGACCTGATGGTTGACGGACGTGCAAATGGACTTCGGGAACGGCTTGTAGCCCGGTGGCGCGTAGTTGAGCGGGGCGGGGACCGTCCCCTGCACGCCGACCATGTAGGCGTGGCAGAGGTCGTTCAGCCTTCCGGTGGTCACGCCCGCCTTCACGTAGGGGGCGATGTAGTCCAGCACCTCGGCCGCAAGACGGCCCGCCAGGCGCATCTTGGCGATCTCTTCGGGGCTCTTGGGGACGACCGGCATCGCAGTAGCGGCAAAAGCGCTGATTATGCTAGAATTTTGGGCTGATCTCGGCACCAGCCTGGATCAAATTTCCCGCCCGGCCCTTAGGGTGCCTGAAAAGGTGCAAGCAGTTGACTGCGGACCGGCGCGGCAGACCCTAAACCCTAGACTAGGAGTACGTAATGTCGGTCACGATGCGTCAAATGCTGGAGGCGGGCGTCCATTTCGGGCACCAGACCCGCTACTGGAACCCGAAGATGGCGCCGTACATCTTCGGACATCGCAACAAGATCCACATCATCAACCTGGAGAAGACCCTCGAGCTGTACCAGGAGGCCGTCAAGTTCGTGCGCCAGCTCTCGGCGAACAAGGGCAACATCCTCTTCGTCGGCACCAAGCGCCAGGCGCGCGAGATCCTGCATGAGGAGGCCGTGCGCTGCGGCATGCCCTACGTGGATCACCGCTGGCTGGGCGGCATGCTGACCAACTTCAAGACGGTCAAGCAGTCGATCAAGCGCCTGAAGGAGATGGAGGCCATGGCCGAGGACGGGTCGCTCGAGCGCCTGTCGAAGAAGGAAGCCCTCAACATCCAGCGCGAAACCGAAAAGCTGCAGCGCTCGCTGGGCGGCATCAAGGATCTCGCCAGCCTGCCCGACGCGCTGTTCATCATCGACGTCGGCTACCACAAGGGCGCGGTGACCGAAGCGATCAAGCTCGGCATCCCGGTGGTGGCGGTGATCGACACGAACCACTCGCCCGACAAGATCGACTACGTGATCCCGGGCAATGACGATTCCAGCCGCGCGATCCGCCTGTACGCGCGCGGCATGGCCGACGCCGTCCTGGAAGGCCGCTCGCAGGCTGTCGAGGAGGTGGTCGCCGCCTCGCGCGACGAGTTCGTCGAGGTCGCCGAAGAGGGCGGCCACTGAGCGCGCCCGCCCGAGCGCTGCGCCAAGGGGCCCGACCGGCCCCTTTTTTCAATCTGACAGGACAACGGAACAAGGGATCGTATGGCTGAAATTACCGCCGGCCTGGTGAAGGAGCTGCGCGAGCTCACCGGGCTCGGCATGATGGAGTGCAAGAAGGCGCTGGCCGAGGCCGGCGGGGACCTCAAGAAGGCCGAGGAGCTGCTGCGCATCAAGAGCGGCGCCAAGGCGAGCAAGGCGGCGGGCCGCGTGGCGGCCGAGGGCGTGATCGGGATGCATGTCGCCGCCGACGCAAGGACGGGCGCGCTGGTCGAGCTCAACTGCGAGACCGACTTCGTCGCCAAGAACGACGACTTCGTCGCCTTCGCCGGCAAGCTCGCGGCCTTGGCGGTGAGCCCCGGCGCCGCGGACGCCGCCGCGCTCGCGGCGCTGCCCGGCGTCGAGGCCGAGCGCCAGGCGCTGGTGCAGAAGATCGGCGAGAACATCACCGTGCGGCGCCTGGAGCGGCTGCAGGCCAAGGGCAGGCTCGCGCAGTACCTGCACGGCGGCAAGATCGGGGTGCTGGTGGACTATGAAGGCGCCGAGGAGGCCGGTCGGGACGTCGCGATGCACGTCTCGTTCGCGAAGCCGGCCTACCTCACGAAGGCCGAAGTGCCCGCCGAGGTGGTCGAGCGCGAGCGCGGCATCCTCGCCGCGCGCGCCAAGGAATCCGGCAAGCCCGAGGCGATCGCCGCCAAGATGGTCGAAGGCGGCCTCAACAAGTTCCTCGCCGAGCAGACGCTGCTCGGACAGCCGTTCATCAAGGACGACAAGCAGACGGTGGAGAAGATGCTCGCGGCGAAGAAGTCCAAGGTGCTCGGCTACCGCTTCCTCGTGGTCGGCGAGGGCATCGAGAAGAAGAAAGCCGACCTCGCGGCCGAGGTCGCGGCGATGACCCGCTAGGCACCCGCCGATGCCGCCGAAGTACAAGCGCATCCTGCTCAAGCTCTCGGGCGAGGCCCTGATGGGCGAGGGCAGCTTCGGCATCAGCCGCGAGACGATCGCCGCGATCGTCGGCGAGATCGCCGCCGTGCAGAAGCAGGGCGTCGAGATCGGCGTCGTGATCGGCGGCGGCAACATCTTCCGCGGCCTGGCGCCGGGCGCGGCGGGCATGGACCGCGCGACCGCGGACTACATGGGCATGCTCGCCACCGTGATGAACGCGCTCGCGCTGCAGGACGCGATGCGCCAGGCGGGGCTCGCGAGCCGCGTGCAGTCGGCGCTCAACATCGAGCAGGTGATCGAGCCCTACATCCGCGGCAAGGCCATCCGCTACCTGGAGGAGGGCAAGGTGGTGATCTTCGCCGCAGGCACCGGCAACCCGTTCTTCACCACCGACACCGCCGCCGCGTTGCGCGCGAGCGAGGTCGGCGCCGAGATCGTGCTCAAGGCCACCAAGGTGGACGGCGTGTACACTAGCGACCCGAAGAAAGATCCGGCCGCCAAGCGCTACAGCCGGGTCAGCTTCGACGAGGCGATCCAGCGCAACCTCAAGGTCATGGACGCGACCGCGCTGGCGCTGTGCAGGGACCAGAGGCTGCCCGTGAACGTGTTCAGCATCTTCCGTCCGGGCGCCCTCGGGCGCGTGGTCGCGGGAGAGGACGAAGGCACCCTGGTGCACGTGTAGACCGGGACGGAGGCAGCCATGATCGCGGAGCTGAAGAAGAACACCGAGGCCAAGATGCACAAGAGCGTCGAGGCCTTCAAGGCCGACCTCGCCAAGGTGCGCACGGGACGCGCGCACACCGGCCTGCTGGATCACATCACCGTGGACTACTACGGTGCGCAGACGCCGCTCAACCAGGTCGCCAAGATCACGCTCATCGACGCGCGCACCATCGGCGTGCAGCCGTTCGAGAAGAAGCTCGGCGCGACCATCGAGAAGGCGATCCGCGACGCCAACCTCGGCCTCAATCCCGCTTCGGCGGGCGAGATGATCCGCGTGCCGATGCCCTCGCTCACCGAGGAGCGACGCAAGGAGCTCGCCAAGGTGGTGCACAAGGAGGCAGAGACCGCGCGCGTCGCGGTGCGCAACCTGCGCCGCGACGCGATCCACGCGGTCAAGGAGGCGCTGAAGAAGAAGGAAGTGTCGGAGAACGACGAGCGGCGCGCCGCCGACGACGTGCAGAAGCTCACCGACAAGCACATCGCCGAAATCGACAAGCTGCTCGCGCAGAAGGAAGCCGAGCTCATGGCGGTCTGAGCGCGGCTGCATGAAGAAAACGCGCACGCACACGAGCTCCACGGTCGAGATTCCGCCGCACGGCCGGGTGCCGCGCCACGTCGCCATCATCATGGACGGCAACGGCCGCTGGGCCAGGCAGCGGCACTTGCCGCGCTTCGCCGGGCACAAGCGCGGCGTCGAGGCGGTGCGCGCGGCCGTGCGCGGCTGCGCCGAGCGCGGCGTCGGCTACCTGACGCTGTTCGCGTTCAGCTCCGAGAACTGGCGCCGCCCGGCCGACGAGGTCGCGCTGCTCATGCAGCTCTTCATCGGCGCGCTCGAGAACGAGGTGCAGAAGCTGCACCGCAACGGCATCCGGCTGCGCGTGATCGGCGACACGAGCCGCTTCGACCCGAAGATCCAGACCCTGATTGCGGCGGGCGAGAAGCTGACCGGGAACAACGCCGGGCTGACCCTCACCATCGCCGCCAACTACGGCGGCCGCTGGGACATCCTGCAGGCCTTCAACCGCCTCGTGCGCGAGCAGCCGGCGCGCCTGCAGACGCAGATCCGCGAGGCCGATCTCGCGCCGTACCTGGCGATGAGCTATGCGCCGGAGCCCGACCTGTTCATCCGCACCGGGGGCGAGCAGCGTGTGAGCAATTTCCTGCTCTGGCAGCTCGCCTACACGGAGCTCTACTTCACCGATCTGCTGTGGCCGGACTTCGACGGCGCCGCGCTCGACGCGGCGATCGCTTCCTACCGGCGGCGCGAGCGGCGCTTCGGGCGCACCAGCGAGCAGCTCGAGGAGGCTGCGCTGCCCGAGGCGAGCGAGGCTTGAGCGGCAGGCCGGAGCGCGCTTGCTGCGCACGCGCCTCCTGACCGCGGCCGTTCTGCTCGCCGGCATCGCCGCGGCGCTGCTCTGGTTCGACCGCGTCCAGATCAGCGCGCTCGCGGCCGCGCTGGTCGCGCTCGGCGCGCGCGAATGGGGCCGGCTGTGCGCCCTCGGCGCCGTGCGCAGCGTGCTCTATGCCGTGCTGTGCGCGGCGGTCTACGCGCTCGTCGACTTCGGCAGCCTGCCGCTCATCGCGCCGGCGCTCTGGCTCGCGGCCGCGTTCTGGATCCTGGTGGCGCCGATCTGGCTGGCGAAGGGCGTCGGCGCGGAGGCGCGCGTGGCGCTGCTCGCCGCCGGCGCCGTGGTGCTGATCCCCGCGGCGCTCGCGATGGCCGAGCTGCCGCCGCGCCAGCTGCTGATGGTCCTCGGCCTGGTCTGGGTCGCCGACAGCGCCGCCTTCTTCGCCGGCAGCGCGCTCGGCCGGCACAAGCTCGCGCCCGCGATCAGTCCGCGAAAGACCTGGGAAGGCGTCGCCGGCGGCGCGGCCGGCAGCACCATCTACGCTATCATCTGGGCGACCGTAGATCCGCAATTTCCGGTGCGAGTGCAGGGGGAGATCTGGATACCGTTCCTGGCCGGTGCGCTGCTGCTGTGCGCGCTTAGCGTGATGGGCGACCTGTTCGAATCCGCGCTCAAGCGCCAGGCCGGCGCGAAAGACAGCGGCCGGCTGCTGCCCGGCCACGGGGGCGTGCTCGACCGCATCGACAGCGCGACCGCGACGCTGCCCGCGGCGCTGCTGATGCTGCGGGCCGCGGCATCGTCATGACGCAGGCGCTCACGCTGCTCGGCGCCACCGGCTCGATCGGCGCGAGCACGCTCGACGTGGTCGCGCGGCATCCGGACCGCTTCCACGTCTTCGCGCTCACCGCGCACCGGCGCGCCGACGCGCTGCTCGCGCTGTGCCTGAAGCATGCGCCGCGCTACGCGGTGCTCTCGGGACTCGCCGAGGACGCGGCGCTGCGGCGCAGGTTCGCGGACGCCGGCTGCCGCAGCGAGCTGCTGTTCGGCGCGCAGGCGCTCGAGCAAGTCGCCGCCGACGCGGGCTGCGACGTGCTCATGGCGGCGATCGTCGGCGCGGCCGGACTTGCTCCCACCCTGGCGGGCGCGCGCGCCGGCAAGCGCCTGCTGCTCGCCAACAAGGAGGCGCTCGTGATGGCCGGGCCGTTCTTCATGCGCGCGGTGCGCGAGCACGGCGCCGTCCTGCTGCCGATCGACAGCGAGCACAACGCGGTGTTCCAGTGCCTGCCGCAGGAGGCGGGCCGCGTCTCCACGGCGCCGGTGCGCCGCATCCTGCTGACCGCCTCCGGCGGCCCGTTCCGCGCCACGCCGCTCGAGCGCCTCTCGCGCGTCACGCCGGACGAGGCCTGCGCGCATCCGAACTGGGCGATGGGCCGCAAGATCTCGGTCGACTCCGCGACGATGATGAACAAGGGCCTCGAGGTGATCGAGGCCTGCTGGCTGTTCGGGGTGCCCCCCGAGCGCGTGGAGGTGCTGGTCCACGCGCAGAGCATCGTGCACTCGCTGGTCGAATACGTGGACGGCTCGGTGATCGCGCAGCTGTCCAACCCCGACATGCGCGTGCCGATCGCGCACGCGCTCGGCTTTCCGGAGCGCATCGCCTCGGGCGCGACTCCGCTCGACCTCGCAGCACTCGGCCAGCTCAGCTTCGACCGACCAGATCCGGAGCGCTTTCCCTGCCTCGGTCTTGCCTACGCGGCGCTGCGCCAGGGCGGCACCGCGCCCGCGGTGCTGAACGCCGCGAACGAGATCGCGGTCGCCGCCTTCCTCGACGGCAAGCTGCGCTACACCGCGATCCCGCGGGTGATCGAGCAGGCGCTCGAGTGCATGCCGGCCGCGCCCGCGGACGCGCTCGAGACGGTTCTCGAGGCCGACCGCGGCGCGCGGCGCGCGGCGGCCGACGGCGTGGCGGCGCTGATGGGACGGGCGGCCTGAGGTCGCGATGAGCTTCCTGCACACCGCGCTCTCGTTCGTCGTGGCGCTCGGCGTGCTGATCGTGGTGCACGAGTACGGGCACTTTGTCGCCGCGCGGCTGTGCAACGTCAAGGTGCTGCGCTTCTCGGTGGGCTTCGGCCGCCCGCTGCTCACGCGCCGCGCCGGCGCCGACGGCACGGAGTGGACGATCGCCGCCATTCCTTTCGGCGGCTACGTGAAGATGCTCGACGAGCGCGAGGCGCCGGTGCCGGCGGGCGAGCGCCACCGCGCATTCAACCGGCAGAGCGTCTGGCGGCGCTTCGCCATCGTTTCCGCGGGTCCGGTGTTCAACTTCCTGTTCGCGATCGCGGTCTACGCCGGACTCTACATGCACGGCATGCCGGAGGCGCGCCCCGTGCTCGCGCAGCCGGCGGCGGGCACGCTCGCGCAGGCGGCCGGCTTCGAGGCGGGCGACCGCGTGCGCCTGATCGAGGGCGAGCCGATCGCCACCTGGCAGGAGCTGCGCTGGCGGGTGCTGCAGGGCGCGCTGCAGAAGGAGGCGCTGCGCTTCGAGGTGGCGGGCGCGCGCGGCGACATCTCGCTGCACGTGCTGGACCTGCGCGACTTTCCCTCCGAGGACGTCGAGAGCGACACGCTCGAGCGCATCGGCCTGCGGCTTTACCGGCCGCCGCTCGAGGCGGTGATCGGCCGCGTGGTGGCCGGCGGCGCCGCCGAGCGCGCGGGCCTGCTGCCGGGCGACCGCGTCATCGAAGCCGGCGGCGCGCGGGTGCGCGACTGGGAGGGGCTCGTGAAGGCGGTGCGGGCGAGCCCGGATGCGGTGCTGAAGCTCAGCATCGAGCGCGCCGGTGCGCGCCTGCGCGTCGACGTGCTGCCGGAGGCGATCCTCGAAAACGGCGCGCGCATCGGCCGCATCGGCGCGGCGCCGCGCATTCCCGCCGCCGAATCCGAGCGCATCGTGGTGCGCGTGCGCTACGGGCCGCTGGATAGCCTCGCCAAGGCCGCCGGCAAGACCTGGGACATCTCGGTGTTCAGCCTGAAGATGCTCGGCAAGATGCTCGTGGGCGAAGTTTCCTGGAAGCACCTCTCCGGGCCGGTGACGATCGCCGACTACGCGGGCCAGTCGGCGCAGCTGGGCTGGCTCGCGTATGCCACGTTCCTCGCGCTGATCAGCATCAGCCTCGGCGTGCTCAACCTGCTGCCGATTCCGCTGCTGGACGGCGGACACTTGATGTATTATCTGGTCGAAATCATCAAGGGGAGCCCGGTGTCCGAGCGCGCCATGGAGCTCGGGCAGCGGGTGGGATTGGCGTTGCTCCTGGTCATCATGGCATTCGCTTTCTACAACGATCTGAGCCGCCTGTTCTCCGGATAGCCATGCGCATGCGCTTACTCGCCGTGGTCGCCTGCGCGCTGCTCGCCGCGACCGGCGCAGCCCATGCGCAGGGGTTCAAGCCGTTCGTGGTGAAGGACATCCGCGTCGAGGGGCTGCAGCGCACCGAGGCGGGCACCGTGTTCAGCTACCTTCCCGTGAAGGTCGGCGAGACGATGACCGAGGAAAAGGCCCAGCAGGCCTTGCGCGCGCTGTTCGCGACCGGCTTCTTCCGCGACGTGCGCCTGGAGATGGAGAACGACGTGCTGGTGGTGCTGGTCGAGGAGCGGCCCGCGGTCGCCCAGATCGACCTGGTCGGCATCAAGGAGTTCCAGACCGACGCGATCCGCCGCATCCTGCGCGACGCCGGCCTCGCCGAGGGCCGCACCTTCGACCGCGCGGTGCTCGACTTCGCCGAGCAGGAGCTCAAGAAGCAATACCTCTCGCGCGGCCGCTACGCGGCAGAGGTGCAGACGACCGTGACGCCGCTGGAGCGCAACCGGGTGAGCGTGCGCATCTCGGTCAACGAGGGCGAGGTCGCGAAGATCCGCTCGATCAACATCGTCGGCAGCCAGGCCTTCGAGGAGAAGCTGCTGCTCGAGCAGTTCGGGCTCAGCTCGCCGGGCTGGCTGACCTGGTACACCAAGGCCGACCAGTACTCGAAGCCGAAGCTCTCGGCCGACCTGGAGGCGCTGCGCTCGTTCTACCAGGACCGCGGCTACGTCGATTTCGCCATCGACTCGACGCAGGTCTCGATCACGCCCGACAAGCGCGACATCTACATCACGGTGAACATCACCGAGGGCGAGAAGTACACGGTTTCGGACGTCAAGCTCGACGGCCAGATGCTGCTCTCGCGCGAGGAGCTGCAGAAGCTCGTGAAGGTCAAGGCGGGGGAGGTGTTCTCGCGCCAGCACATCAACGAGAGCACCAAGGCGATCGCCGACCGCCTCGGCAACGAGGGCTACGCGTTCGCGAACGCCAGCGCGATTCCCCAGATCGACCGGGCCGCGCGCAAGGTGGCCCTGACGTTCGTGGTCGACCCGGGCCGGCGCGTCTACGTGCGCCGGATCAACGTGGCCGGCAATACCAAGACCCGCGACGAGGTCGTCCGCCGCGAGATGCGCCAGCTCGAAGGCGCGTACTACGACAATTCGAAGATCCAGCTGTCGAAGACGCGCATCGACCGCACGCAGTACTTCAAGGACGTCAGCGTCGAGACCAAGCCGGTGCCCGAGAGCCCCGACCAGGTCGACGTCAACTTCACGGTGGAGGAAAAGCCGACCGGCGCCGTGCTGTTCGGGGCGGGCTTCTCCACGGTCGACAGGTTCGTCGTCTCCGGCTCGGTGTCGCAGGCCAACGTGTTCGGCAGCGGCAAGTTCCTCTCGCTGCAGCTGAACACCGGCAAGGTGAACCGGACCTACGGGCTTTCCTATCTCAACCCGTACTTCACGGTCGACGGCATCGGCGCCGGCTTCGACCTCTACAACCGGCGCATCGACGCCTCGAGCCTGGTGACCGGCGCCTACAAGACCGATACGGCCGGCGGCGGCGTCAAGTTCAGCTACCCGATCAGCGAGACCGACTCGATCTCGTTCAACGTCGGCGCCGAGAGCGTGGACCTGGAGACGTTCGACAACAGCCCGGCCGCCTACAAGACCTTTGTCCAGCAGTTCGGCCATTCCTACACCTACGGCTTCGGCTCGATCGGCTGGGGCCGCGACCGGCGCGACAGCGCGCTCGTGCCCACGAGCGGCTCGCTGACGCGCGCCGCCGCCGAGCTGGCGGCCGGCGACCTGGACTATTACCGCCTGAGCCTGAACTCGATCTGGTACTTCCCGCTCACGTCCACGCTCACCCTGTCGATGATGGGCGATGTCGGCTACGTGCAAGGCTACAGCAACAAGGAAGTGCCGTTCTTCAAGAACTTCTACGCGGGCGGCGCCAACTCGGTGCGCGGCTACCGCTCGTTCTCCCTCGGCCCGCAGGACGCCGACGGCAACGTGCTCGGCGGCACGCGCAAGCTGGTCGCCAGCGCCGAGCTGCTGTTCCCGGTGCCGGGCGCGCGCGGCGACAAGTCGCTGCGCCTGAGCACCTTCCTCGACGCCGGCCAGGTCTACGGTGCCGACCAGAAATTCGACCTCGGCGAGCTGCGCTACTCGGCCGGCCTCGGCCTGTTCTGGAGCTCGCCTTTCGGTCCGCTAAAGCTGTCGATCGCCCAACCGCTCAACAACAAGCATGGCGACCGGATAGAGAGGTTACAATTCACGTTTGGCTCCGCCTTCTGAAAAAGCGACACGACCGCCGCAGCCTATGCAACGCACCCTGCTTACCCTCCTAGCCGCCGGCCTGTGCCTGGGCGCGTCCGCTGCCCACGCGCAGGGCAAGATCGGCGTGGTCCAGATCGAGCGCATCATGCGCGATTCCGCGCCCGCGATCCGCGCGCAGAAGAAGCTCGAGGCCGAGTTTTCCAGGCGCGAGGCCGAGCTGGCGAAGATGTCGGACCAGCTCAAGCGCACGCAGGACGAGCTCGAGAAGGAAGGCGTGACGATGTCGGAGGCCCAGCGCCGCAACAAGGAGCGCGACTTCAACGACCTGAACCGCGAATTCCAGCGCAAGCAGCGCGAGTACCGCGAGGACGTCAACCAGCGGCGCAACGAAGAGCTGTCCCAGGTGATCGACCAGGCCAACCGCGTCATTCGGCAGATCGCCGAGACCGAGAAGTACGACATCATTTTCCAGGAAGCCGCGTACGCGAATCCGCGCATCGACATCACCGACAAGGTGATCAAGGCGCTGGAAAACACAAAGCCCGCCACCAAATGACATGGGCGGACCGCTCACGCTCGCGCAGATCGCGGCGCAGCTCGGCGGGCGGGTCGCCGGCGACGCGGCGGTCCTGATCCGCCAGGTCGGCTCGCTCGAGCGCGCCGGCCCCGGCCAGATCAGCTTTCTTTCCGGAGTCGCGCAGCGCGCCAGGCTGCAAGGCACGCGCGCCTCGGCCGTCATCCTCGGCGGCGACGCCGAGAAGCTCACCCGGCTTCCCCGCATCGTCTGCGACGACCCGTACGCCTACTTCGCGCGCCTGTCGCAGCTCCTCAACCCGCTCACGACGCAGCCCGCGGGCGTGCACCCGTCGGCGATCGTCGCCGCGGACGCGCGGCTCGGCGCGCGGGTCTCGATCGGCGCGGGCTGCGTGGTGGGCGAGGGCGTGCAGATCGGCGACGACAGCTGCCTCTACCCCCGCGTCACCGTCTACCCGGGCTGCCGCATCGGCGCGCGCGCGATCATCCATTCGGGCGCGGTCATCGGCGCCGACGGCTTCGGCTTCGCGCACGGCGCCGGACGCTGGCTGAAGATCCCGCAGATCGGCGCGGTGACGATCGGCGACGACGTCGAGATCGGCGCCAACACCACGATCGACCGCGGCGCGCTCGACGACACCGTGATCGGCGACGGCGTCAAGCTCGACAACCAGATCCAGATCGGCCACAACACGCGCATCGGCGCGCACACGGCGATCGCCGGCTGCGTCGGCATCGCCGGCAGCGCCGAGATCGGCAGCCACTGCCGGATCGGCGGCGCGGCGATGATCATCGGCCATCTCTCGATCTGCGACCACGCGCAGGTCTCGGCGGGCACCTTCATCTCGCGCTCGATCCGCAAGCCCGGCACCTACACGGGGGTCTTCCCCGCCGACGAGAGCGCGTCCTGGGCGCGCAACACCGCCGTGGTCCGTCATCTCGCCGAGCTGGTCGATCGGGTCCGCAGGCTGGAAAAGCGCGGTCCGGCGAAGGCGAAGCGCGGCAAGGAGAAACGGCGATGAGCGACATGGACATCCACCAGGTGCTGCAGTACCTGCCGCAGCGCTACCCGATCCTGATGATCGACCGCGTGCTGGAATGCGAGCCCGGCAAGCGCATCGTCGCGCTGAAGAACGTGACGATGAACGAGCCGCACTTCCCCGGGCACTTCCCGGTGCGGCCGGTGATGCCCGGCGTGCTGATCCTCGAGGCGATGGCGCAGGCCGCGGCGATCCTCGCGCTGCGCACGCTCGGCGCGCCGCCCGACGACAAGGCGGTCTACTACTATGCGGGCATCGACAACGCGCGCTTCAAGCGTCCCGTCGAGCCCGGCGACCAGCTGAAGATCGAGGTCGTCATCCTGGGCTCGAAGCGCGGCATCTGGAAGTTCGGCTGCGTGGCGCGGGTGGGCGAGGCGCTCGCGGCGGAGGCCGACATCCTGTGCACGGTGCGCCCGGCCGGCAGCGCGGAAAAATGATCCATCCGAGCGCGATCATCGCGCCGGGCGCACGCCTCGCGCCGAGCGTGCAGGTCGGCGCCTACGCCATCATCGGGCCGCAGGTCGAGATCGGCGAGGGCACCACGGTGGGTCCGCATGCGGTGATCGAGGGCCGCACCCGGATCGGCCGCGACAACCGCGTCTGGCAGTTCGCCTCGCTCGGCGCCGCGCCCCAGGACAAGAAGTACGCCGGGCAGGACACCGGGCTGGAAATCGGCGATGGCAACACGATCCGCGAGTTCGTCACCATCAACCGCGGCAC
>Ga0335070_10004864_pt1 | contig 15746 bp, 9 predicted proteins | sample Lox_Sample_13_FD_206722 | JGI IMG/M metagenome (GOLD analysis project Ga0335070, IMG submission 206722) | Soil microbial communities from Loxahatchee National Wildlife Refuge, Florida, United States - Lox_Sample_1.3 | ecosystem: Environmental > Terrestrial > Soil > Wetlands | place: USA: Florida... | reverse complement strand
GAGAGTCAGGGTACCTGTCGTTACTATTCCAGCCGCGGCGAAGAAAAAGAGAAATCTCTTTCTCGCGTTCTTCTTGTCGGCAAGGTAACCGAGGAAAGGGGCGACACAGCCTCCGATGATAGCAGCTATGGAATTGGCTTCGCCAAGCCGGTAGGTGCTGAGAGCAGTATCAAGGCCTGCCCCCCAGAACTGTTTGAAGAAAACGGGAAAAAGACCGGCCATCACCGTCGTGGCAAAGGCTGAGTTGGCGCAGTCGTACAAAGCCCACGAGATTGCTTTCTTTCGGTCGTACTCTTTTGTCAACGCCTGCCGCCGGCCCCCTTTCCTGACGTACACATGCGGATGATGATACCTGACAGTCACGAACAATGCAAGGTTTAAGGATCAGGAAGGCTCGTCAAAAAAACAAGAGGATCAGGGCCATGCCTCTACTGTTATCTAGGTGCAATATGCTGCGCGTTAACGAGGCGCGACCACTGGCTTCCGTCTCTCGCGCCACTCGCTGAGCCGCTGCATGATGACGTAGAACACTGGAACGAACGGAATCGCGAGCAGCGTGGAGGAGAGCATGCCTCCGAACACGACTGTCCCGATCGCGCGCTGCCCTGCCGCTCCGGCGCCCGTTGCGAAGAGCAGAGGAACCACACCAAAAATAAAGGCGAATGAGGTCATGACTATGGGACGGAACCGGCGGCTCGTCGCTTCGATAGCAGCCTCCTCCATAGACATGCCACCATGATGCAGGTCCCGTGCGAACTCCACGATCAGTATCGCGTTTTTACAAGCGAGAGCGATCATGAGCACCAGGCCGATCTGGGTATAGAGATTGTTGTCGTAACTTCGAACTAAGAGAGCCAAAAGAACGCCGACCAGGGCCATGGGCACGGCAAGAATGACCGCCGCCGGCGATGTCCAGCTCTCGTACAGTGCGGCCAGCACCATGAACACGAGCGTGACTGAAAGGGCATAGATGAAATATGCCTGATGGCCGACCTGTTTTTCCTGGTAGCTCGTGGCCGTCCAGTCGTAACCCATCTCCCGAGGCAAACCGCCCGCCGCCAGTCGCTCCATGACTGCGAGGGCCTGGCCCGAGCTGTATCCCGGAGCAGCGGAGCCAAAAATAGCGGCTGCAGGATAGAGGTTGTACCGGGTGATCAATTCGGCGCCTTGCGAGCGCCTCACCTCAAGGAGGCTGCCCAAAGGCACCATCTCATTCTGAGCGTTCCGCGTATAGAGGCTCTTAATGTCTTCCAGTCTGCCGCGGTACTGATCATTCGCCTGGATATAGACCTGGTATACCTGGTTGAACTTGTTGAAGAGGTTAACGAAGGAGGAACCCAGGTAGCCCTGCAGCGTCCCGAACACGTTCGTAAGGGGGACTTGAAAGGACTGGGCTTTTGTCCTGTCGATATCAAGGTAGATCTGGGGACTGTGGGCATTGAATGTAGTGGCCAGTCCCTGAAGGTTCGACTCGGAGTTCCCCGCCTTAACCAGTTGATCGGCGGCATTCTGGAGCGCCTCAAGGTTATTGCCCGTTCGGTCTTCCACCATCATCTGAAAGCCCCCCGACTGACCCAGGCCCCTTATGGCGGGTGGGATTACGACAAAGCCGATCGCATTCTGAATAGAGGAAACATCCCGGTTGAGACCGGCAACGATTTTTTCCTGTGTTAGTGCAGAGCCTCTTTTGCTCCAGTCTTCATAGATGATAAATGCGGTGATAACCGTAGGGACATTCGCCGAATCGAGAAACGAGTATCCTCCGACCGTCACCCAGGAAGCGATACCGGCGGTTTTTTTGAGGATGCTGTCGATCTCATCTGACACCTCGCGTGCGCGTGACAGGGATGCGCCGTCCGGCAGTTTGGCGAAGAGAAGCGCGTATCCCTGGTCCTCAGTGGGGAGGAAGCCCGTAGGCCGCCGCGTGAATTGCCAGGCGGTAAGCGCGATGATCACCAGAAATACGATAACCATAAGGCCCGCGTGCTCTACCATCAAGCGCACTAGTCCCATGTAAGGTTTCTTCGTGGCGTCGTACGCCCTGTTAAAGCCCCTGTAGAACCAATTGGGTGGCTTCTCTTTCCTTTGGCGCAGCCACAGGGCGCACTGGGCAGGCTTCAAAGTCATGGCGTTAATCGCGCTGATCACCGCAGTCGCAGCAATCACGAGGGCGAATTGGCGGAAGATTTGACCGGTGATGCCCGGCAAAAATGCAGCGGGCAGAAATACGGAGACCAACGCCATAGTAATGCCCATGATAGGGCCGGTAAGCTCCTGCATGGCCTTGATGGCCGCGTCCTTCGGGGGGAGGCCCTGCTCTATGTAGTGCGCGCTGTTCTCCACGATGACGATGGCATCATCGACGACGATGCCGATGGAGAGAACAAGGGCGAAGAGGGTCATGAGGTTGATGGTGAAACCTAGGGCGATGATGGCCGCAAAAGCGCCGATAATGGTCACCGGTACCGTGGTCGCGGGCACAAGAAGAGCCCGGAAGTTCTGCAGGAAGATCATTATCACGATGAGCACGAGGATGGCCGCCAGAAAAAGCGTGTCATAAACTTTCGAGACGGATTGCCGCACGAAGGTCGTCGTGTCGAAATGGATGGCGTATTTTAGGCCTTCAGGGAACTTCCTGCTCATCTCTTCTACTACTTTATAAACGCTGTCGGCGACGGCGATGGCATTTGCCTCGGGCAAAGCCCACACGACCAGCTGAGCAGACCTGAGCCCCTTGACATTTGCATAGTTCGAGTAACTCTGCTGCCCGAGGTCCACCCTCGCTACGTCGCGGATGCGCACGATCTGAGCGCTCGGCCCGGTACTGCTCTTCACGATAATGTTCTCGAACTCGTTCTCGTCGGAAAGTCTTCCCAAGCTGTTGATGGTGAACTGAAAGGGCTGTTCAGCGGGCATAGGTGGGGCGCCGAGTTGTCCTGAAACCACCTGCACGTTCTGGTCGGCGATGGCGCTCAGCACGTCGGTCGTCGTGAGATTGAACTGCTTGAGCCTGTTGGGGTCCAGCCAGACGCGCATGCTGTACTGCCCCGCGCCGAACACCCTGACCTGGCCCACTCCGGGCTGTCGGGCCAAGGGGTACTGCATATTGATAAGGCCGTAGTTCGAAAGAAAGGCTTCGTCGAACCGATCGTCATCGGCGTACAAGCTGACCAGCAAAAGGATATTCGTGGAGACCTTTCTCACGTTGACGCCCTGAACCTGCGCGCCCGAGGGGAGCAGCGCCAGGGCGCCATTGACCTGGTTCTGGGCGAGAGCGAGCGATTTGTCGAGGTCTGTCCCCACGTCGAAACTGATAGTGAGCGTATACGAGCCGTCGCTCGAGCTGGTGGAGGACATATAGATCATGCGCTCCACCCCGTTGACCGCCTGTTCGAGGGGCACCCCGATTGTTGCTGCCACGACGGACGCGCTCGCGCCCGGATACCGGGATGTCACCTGGATTGTCGGAGGCGTGATCGGGGGATACTGCTCGACCGGCAAACGAGAGTAACTTATTGCGCCGATAATGATGGTGATAGCAGCGAGCACGTTGGCAAGGATGGGCCTTTCGATAAAAAATTTAGATATGTTCATTGTCCAACCTTAGTCGCCGGAGGGTTCGCGCTTTGATTGGTAGCGGCGGGCTCGTGCAATTCCTGTTTCTGGGGTGTAACTGTTCGGCCTGGGACTGCCTTCTGAAGGCCCTTTATTACGACCCACTCCTTTGCATTGATGCCTTCATCAATGATGCGCAGCTGATCGCTAAGCGAGCCTGTTTTTACAGCTCTGCGTTCCACCACGTTCGACTGGTTGACTACCAGCACGAATGAGCCCTGCTGGTCATTAGCCACAGCATCCTGCGGTATGAGCGCAGCCATTCTCGTTCTCACAGGCACGCGGATGCTCGCATAGACTCCCGGGACAATCTCACCGTCAGGGTTCGGGAAGATCCCTCTCAGTTGCAAGGTACCTGTTGTGGGTGTGAGCGATATGGAGGCAAAGTCGAGAACGCCCCGGTGAGGATAATCCTTTTCATTAAGGACACGCATTAGAACGGGCCATTTTTCGGCCTGCGTCTTTCCTGGGTTCCACTTTGCTTCTCTCATGAGCCGGGCAAGATCAGAATCGCTGATCGTGAAATAGACGTAGATGGGATTGGTCTTGTTGATCGCGGCGAGGACCGTGCTTTCACCGGAGCCGACCAGATTTCCAGGATCCACGAGTCTTCGATCTATGCGGCCGTCAAAAGGCGCCCTCACCTCCGTATACTCAAGGTTAAGTTTCGCAAGGTCACGGCTCGCCTCGGCATTCGTCAGGTTGGCACGGGCCGCATCTCGCTGAAAGCGCCAGTTGTCCACATCGGATTGGGAGGCCGCCTTTCGGTTGAACAACTCCGAGTAACGCACGAACTGGGCCGAGGCGTACTCGAGCTGGGCCTTCTGCAGAGATATGGCGGCTTCGGCCTGCCGGAGACTGTCCTGATACGTATTCTGCTGTATGAGGAAGAGCAGCTGTCCTTCATTGACGAATTGCCCGTCCTGGAAGAAAACCTTCTCCAGATAGCCGCTGACACGGGCACGGAGTTGCACGGTCATGATCGCCTGCGTGCTGCCTGTCAATTCGAGATAATCGGTGACAGATCGCTGCAGGGGCTCTGCCACAGTAACTTGAGGTGGGGGCGGTTGAGAAGCCCTGGGCTTTTCCTTACATGCTGATATCAGAAATATCGAGAGAGCAAGCATCAGAGTGATTAAAAATTTAGGGTCCCGGGTCCGGTACCCGCGCGCGGGTGTTCCCGGGTCCTGAAAAGACAAACTTCCACGACCAGAACGCACCGCGAAGGGACGAATAATCATCTTTAGTCTAACCATCACATCTGCACCTCATCTTTGTAGCTGTTCCTATTCTGGACCCTGGACCCTGTATTCCTGGACCCCGTTCTTCTCACCAGTCCGGAGTTCGGATAAGTGACCTGTGCTCTTCTTCAGCAGGCGGCATATACGTTGCCGGACTCAGAAGATCTCCCCAGTTGGTCCGTTTCGTCATCGCCTCCTTGACCTCAGGCGGCACCAGATCCATTCCCTCTCTGATCTGCCAGCCGCCTCCTAATGCCCGGTAGACCGCGACCAGACTGCTCGCAACGCTGCCCAGAGTACTCACGAAACTATCCTGCTCGCTGAGGAGAGACTGCTCGCCGATGAGGACCGTAGTGAAGTCCGCGATCCCTCCACGATACTGTTCCACAGCGAGGCCAAGGGCCTGTCTGGCCGCATCCGTGCTCCGGGCAAGCAGCTCGGCCCGCTCCTGCGACTTCAGGAATGCCACGAGTCCATCCTCTACGTTCTGCTGGGCCTGCAGGACCGCATTCTGGTAATTGATAAGAAGCTCCTGAAACCTTGCATCCTGCACCCGCACGTTGTTGGTAATCGTGCCGTAATTGAAAAGATTCCACTGGACGGCAGGGCCCGCGGCAACGTTTCTGCTTGCCCACTGCAGAATGTCTCCCAGGCTTGAGTTGTTGAAATTCGTGGAAAGCAGGGTGAACGTCCCGCCCAACGAGAAAGCGGGATAGAGGTAAGCCTTAGCCACGCCGATCTGGGCACCTTGAGCCATCGCCTGGTATTCGGCCCTTCGAACATCGGGCCTGCGTCGCAGCAGATCGGAAGGGATACCTACCGCCATCTGCGGGGGAGGAACCGGGATGCCTGCTGACCCGGTCAAGATTTCCGCGAGATCGCCCGGTGGAAGACCCAACAGTGTGCTGAGGGCGTGCTTTGTCTGCTCAAGCTGGATCTGGAGGAGAGGCACCGAAGCCTCGGTGTTGATGAGGATCGTCCTCGCCTGCTGCACGTCCCTTTCGGAAGCTGTACCGTACTTGAACCGCGCCTCTGCCAGGTCCAGGTTTTCTCTCTGGGTCTGAACGTTTTCCCTCGCGATGTCGATCCTCTTTTCGAGAGTCTTTATGGAGATGTAGTTGGTTGCCACATCGGCGGTGAGGCTCACGAGGGTGTTGTCGTAATCTGCGACAGTGGCCAGCAGCGTCGCGTCGGCGGATTCAATGGCCCTCCTGAACTTCCCCCAGAAATCGATTTCCCACGTGGCGGTGACGCCGATCTGATCCTGCGAATACTCGCCTATGCTGCTCAGCACGGAATGGTCACTCAGACGATTGTATTGAAGTGAGCCGATGCCTTGCTGGGTCTGCGGATAGAGCCCGCCGACAGCTATCCCGAGCTGGGCGCGGGCTTCGATTACCCTGACGCCGGCTACCCTCAGAGAAAGGTTCTGGCGATAGGCAGTGTCGATAAGCCGGTCGAGTACAGGATCGTTGAAGACCCGCCACCAGGTGTGATAGTCTGCAGGCTCGTTCGAGAGCCGCCTATCATCCGCTTCAAGCCACTTGGGCAGTACGGCCGTTTCCGGTCGGGTATAGTTAGGCCCTACTTTGGCACATCCAGCCAGGAAGAGAATCAGAAAGAAAAAGACCTTGCTGGTCCGCACTTCAACTGCCTCCCGTCATGCGAGTGAAGGGAACTGCCGCGCTGCGATCAAGCCACCTTATATATCGTCACGGCAGAATGTGTCAACACATTTCTCGGGTTTACAGATTGAGTAACACCGATGCTTTTGGGGTATCTTGCAGGACAAGCGGACGTTTACTTCTCCCTCTGAGCAGAGCGCTGATCGAGAATTTCCTGCACTTCGGGGATGATTGCCGTATTGCCGCCCAGGCCGCAGCCTCCGGTTGCTTTAAAGTTTAACGCGCGGTGTGTTCGGGGATCTCTGCTGCGCTCTTCTCCATCGAGCAAAGGACCTATGGTGTAGCCCTGGTGCGCCGATACGGGTCGGCCGCATTCCGTAGCAGCAATCCATAGAAACGTTGCGCCGCGAGGAGCAATGCGTTTCAGGCTTGCCTCCAAATGAAGTAAGAATGCTCTATCAAACCCGAGTGACTTGGGGCGCAAGGGATTCCTTCCCATGATGGCCCCGTTTGTCGCTTTGCCCAAATGATAGTAGAGTGTCTTGCTGTCTTTGGATGCCTGTAGTGACCGTATGGGCACTACGTGTATAGTTCCACCCTCTCCCATTCCGGAAGGATAAAGCCTGTACCTGCTGTTTTCAGTAATGATGGCAAAGAGTGTGCTCACACCATCAACCGTAATGACATCCCTACCGTAATCGCCCAATGCCGCGAGCACAATATCTGCAACGAGCGTCTTTTTGCGGCCATCGGCGAGTCGGATCTCTACCGCGTGTTTTCCGGCTTCAGGATCAACGATAATTCTCGTAGCAATTGCGTTGTCGTAGACAAGGAGATTCCTTTCCTTTGCGCTCTTAAGGGCGTTTTCCCTGTGGCCTGTTACAAAATAACCGCCAGGATAGCGGACAGCGCTTATTGTGCTGCCTCTGATGTCGTCTATGATTCCAATGTCGGCGCCATACGTTGTCGCCACTTCCGAAGGAGTAAGGCGCGTTCCAACAAGTCCGAACTCTTCTTTCAACCTCTTCTTCCATTCAATCCTGGCTTCGCCTTCGACTTCAAACACCGCTCTGCCGCACAGGTTTGCAACGTGGCAGCCGGCGTCATCACCAATGAGGCCCATCTGCTGTAACGCGCTGAGCGTCGCGTCATTCCTTTTAAGGTTGGTTTTTGCATAGCGTTTTTCAGTATCGGTCAGCTCGAGAAGCGAATACTGCAAAGCGACCTTCAGGTTCTTCATCAGCTCTCGGGGGCTTTCGGCAACCAAGGCCAAGAGGCTCTTGTAGTCGATCCTGAAAGCCTTGTACCGGAGGCTCTGCGGCGGGTTCGAGAGTCCAAAAATACGTTTCAGCTCATTCACAATCAGGGACTTTGTCTGAAACATCTCGATCAATCGCTGATCCATGTCTTCTTCAGGATGTACGGTCCATCCGGAGAAGGTAAAAATATCGCGTGGGTTAGTGACGATACAGTGCCTACCCCCATTCTTGTGCGCCTGATAGAGCACATTCAGATAGGCAAACATGCCTCCGATTCCTATGATACGGACCGTTTCGTCTACCACCGCGGGTAGTTTTTCTCTAATGACCTCAGGGAGTGTCGGTTTCTGCGCCAACCAGTCTGAATTCAGGTCTTGATTCATCGAAGCGGAATAGTGGTCAAGAAGAGCTACCAGATTCGGATTGCCTGACTCCTGGAACAATCGCAACACCACGAGCCTCTGCGATTCAGTAACCCCGTTTGCCATGTTCAACTGACTCACAATGTCTTTATTGAGCATAGAGTTGGCCTTCGCGATTCTTGGTTCCGTCGTCAACGGGAACCAAAAAGGATATAGTAAAGGCTATTCCTGGGGTTCCTTGGGGAGGTTCCTCAAGTTCCTGAGGTACCGTTGCTCGTTGTAGGGTTTTTTGTTCTTGATGGCATCGATTACTTCGATCACAACCGCTTGGCCTATGAGCTGCTTCGCCTGAAACTCTGAGAACCTCTCGCTCTTCAGACGTTCCAGCGTGAGTGCTGTTTCGGGAGGATCGTCTGCGTTGATCTGGTTATCTATCACCTCGAAGATGGTGTTTCTCAGATGTTCGTTGACCTTCATCTGTCTCAGTATACCGTATTTGGGTCCCGAAGAATAGAGGAACCTGAGAAAAGCGCCATTGTCCGAGTGCACGGCCCAGTCCCTTATACCGATTTGCATTCAAGTTGGAGACCGAGGCGGCAGCGAGGAGCCGACGCAGGCGTACTCAGAGGTACGTCGAGGAGAGCGACGCAGCGACAACGACGGTATACACTTGAAGGCAAATCGGCACTACACATCGACATCTTTCGCCTGTCCATGCCCTATAGCCCTTTTCAAGGGCCCCAGCACCGCAAACATGCCCAACCCCGCGCCCAGAGAAAGAACGGAGAGCAAGACAAAAAAGCTCTGCTTTGGTATCCTCTCCCAGAATGTTCCGAGATAGCCTGCCAGGTAGTTCCCGGCGAAACTCGACAGAAACCACGTGCCCATGAGCATCGAAACCATGCGGCCGGGAGCAAGCTTTGTCACGAGCGAAAGGCCGACGGGAGAGAGGTAGAGTTCACCGATGGTGAGTATCACCATGCAGGAGAAGAGCCACCAGAGGCTCACCATCTGTTGCCCTCCTGATGCGCGCGCAGCAAAGATCATGACGACGAAGGAACAACCCAGAAGCATGCAGCCGGTCGCCATCTTGGCAACGCTGGAAGGTTCTTTGCCCCGCCGTCCCTGCCATGACCAGAAGCTGGTAATAGCGGGAGTCAGAAGGATAATCATGGCCGGGTTAAAAGCCTGAAACCAGGATGCAGGCATCTCCCATCCCAGGATGTGACGGTCGGTATTCTCGTCGGCCCATAGGGCAAGCGTGTTTCCCTGCTGCTCATAGACTCCCCAAAAAATGATAGCGAACAGCATTAACACGACCAACCCCAATATCTTGTTCCGGTCATCCCGGCTCATTGGCTCATGCCCGGGAGCATCTTTTGAAGTTGGACGTGCGAGAGGATCAGGCACAAGATGCTTCTGACCTGCGAGGTAGATCGAGAGGCCAACCAGCATGCCGACCCCTGCAGCGCCGAACCCATAGTGCCAGCCGTAGACCTCACCCAGCGTGCCGCACACGAGAGGCGAAAAGAAGGCCCCGAGATTGATGCCGAGATAGAAAATACTGAAGGCGCGGTCGCGCCTGTGATCGCCCTGAGAGTAAAGGGCACCGACCTGTGTAGAAATGTTCGGCTTGAAAGCTCCATTCCCGAGAATCAAAAAAAGCAGGGCCGGATAGAACATACTTTCGACGGCCATGAGAAAGTGGCCGGCGGCCATGAGCACCGCCCCCACGATGACTGTCCGCCGCTGTCCCAGAACCCGGTCTGCGACCAGCCCTCCAAAGAAGGGCGTGAAGTATACAAACCCTGTGTACAGCCCATAAACGTGAGATGCCTGCTCCTGGCTCAAGAGAAGATGCTTCATCATGTAATAGACGAGAAGCGCCTTCATGCCATAATAAGAGAAGCGCTCCCACATTTCTGTGAAAAAAAGAAAGTAGAGTCCCTTAGGATGCCTGCCCAGCGTGCTAACGGATTGAAGGCCCTGGGAGATTCTCTGGTTAACAGCGAGCAGGAGATCCCCTTTCCCCGAGATCGAGTGCGAGCAGGAGAACTGCGAAGAGATAGCTACCTACCGCGGATCCTATCAGGAACCAGCTAAGGCGCCCGATTATTGCGAGTGCCACCAGCAGGTAAGCGAAATCGCGATTGGCCAAGAGGCCTGTGAGCCTCTCAACAGTTCTTGGCCTCGGCTTATCCGGGTTGACTCTCGAAACCTTGTAGACGGCTGCTGCACAGAAGGCGAAGCCACCGAGTAGAACCCATAATAGATAAAGGTAAACTTTGTTACCCGTTTGAAAATAAAGGCCGACGCCTAATCCGATGAAAATCGCAAGATGCACGATGTTATCCGTGATTATGTCCAGATAGTGGCCAAAAACAGTCTCCTGTAGTTTCAGCCTGGCTATCTCGCCATCGACACCGTCCAGCACCACGCACAATAGGAACGACAATGTGCCGATAAGCTGTGACCAATACCCGCCCCTCGAAAGCAGAAAGGCGCCGGCGAGACCGACTGCCACATTAAAGAGCGTGACTCCATTGGCGCTGACCGGGGTATGGGCGAGCCTGCGGCTGATAAAGAGGGAAACGTGCCGATCCACGTGGCGGGCCATGAAACCGTCCCGGTCTACCGTTGCTGACGGAAGGGCAGTAACCAATCGGTCTTCTGCGGTCCTGACCGAAGCGTGCTCGCTGCCCACGCCGCACGGCAGGCCGGGCGTGGCCGCTAACTGTTCTGCTCTGTCGAGAATCGTCAGACCGGATTGGTCAGGCGACCAGATGGCACGCGCTGCAAAGGAGAGCACATCTTTACCTACCGCATAGATCGCTTCTGTGTCGGCTCTTTCGCAAGGAGCCAGTGCGTACGTGCTGCAGCCATCCATGAACCTGTCCGGGGCCTGGACAAACGTGGAGATCGACCTCCGATCGACAACAAGGTCAGCTCTCGCTATCAGCACTCCTTCACCCTGACCGATGTTTATCTTACCGACGACATTGTCCAATTCCGCCGGATCGCGGACCATGTGAAACGCCTCCGGCGGGATCAGGTCTGAAAGAGCCGCGAATATTGATTCCTCGCGGCTCACGACCTGTACCTCTTCGATGCCGGCCCGGTGCATAAGCAGAACAAGCCTTCGCACCACCGGCAGGCCGAAGATCTGCTGCAACCCTCTTTCGTCGTTCGCAAGTACGAGTGCGGTTCTCACCATAGTTGCTCTTTCACTCCATCTTCTTCATCAGCCCGCCCTTGAGGAGTTTGTAGTGATGCCCTCTCCAGAAAATGTGCGAACCCAGAAAACACCAGAGCCATATCCCGAAACTGATCACATCCTTCACAGGCAGCAGCCAGAGCCATCCAAACCATTGTCTGGGATATCCGGCCATCCTTGCAACCATAAGAGCAACACTGGATCTCAGGGCAAGGACCACGGCAATTGCTGACAGAGAGACTGTTGTCGGGCCATGCAGGGCCAGAAAAAGGAGAGAAAACGGAAAAATGTGCGTGACGCCATACCCGAAAAAGCCGACAGGCCTGCATGCCTTGTAAGTTCTTGCCCATCTGAGCTGATGCACGAGATACTCGCAAATGCGCATTGTGCCCACAACATACTCAATCAGGTACCTGGAAAGAACGTTCCTGTAATCCTTTTTCCATAGGCTGTTGCCCATTTGATAGTCCTCGGCGAGGTAGTCGGCAAAGGCCGGCAAGCCTCCTATCTCGTCCAGTGCTTGCTTCGAGAGCAACATCGAGGGGCCGAGGCCGAACGTGACGCCCTCCAGCCTCCTCGCCGTGAGGACTGACGGTATGAAGTCAGCCGCTGTCGTGAGGGACTCGAGAGCTGCGCCCACCGTGTGAGCTCGCGTGATCTTGGAAAGACACGTAACGATGCCCACTCTTTCTGTAGCAAGGTACTCCCTCACAACCTTTTTCAGATAGCCACGGTCAACCCTTATGTCGCTATCGCTTATGAGCAGCAAAGGATGGCTGGCTTCCTCGATAAGACCATGGAGATTTGACACCTTCGGATTGCTCCCGAGATGGCTCGCGTGGACAACGACGCGGATTTTAGGAGCATGCGATTTGGTAATCTCCAGCGCCAAAGGTATTCCTCCATCTCGCTCATCATTGAATCCGAGGAGGACCTCGTATTTCGGATAGTCCTGAGTGACAAAACTCGCGAAATTGTCGCGCCATTCAGGATCCACCCCCTTCATAGGTTTCAGCACAGACACAGGCGGGTAAGCGGGCTCGGGGTCTGCCTTCGAATATTCTGGCCGGCCGAAAAACTCCTTTATGCAGAAAAGGGAAAAGAGCGCATAGACAGACCCCAGCACGATGATGAGTGCCAGAACGGCTTCTGCCACCTCAGCCCAGATTCCCATGAGGTTGATTCACCATATCCCGCTCTCCATCAGCATCACGGCTATTTCCCAATCGCTCGCTGCTGCAAACGCATCTTCTTCAGAAGAGCGTCAAAAGATGCGCTCTCCATCAGCATCACGGCGATTTCCCAATCGCTCGCTGCTGCAAACGCATCTTCTTCAGAAGAGCGTCAAAAGATTCCTGCTTGATGATTCGGGTGAAGGATTTCTTATAATTTTCGACGATGCTGACGCCGTCGATCCTCACGTCGCGCACAAGCCACTTCCCGCCCACTTCAGTCAATGAGTAATCGACAGGGATCGCCTCATTTATCCTGTATATGCTCGTCTTCACCGCTGCCTCCTCCTTCCGTACGTCCTCGCCCAGATACTGTACCTTTTCCTTCTTCAAGAAATCGAGGACCAATCGCGAGTAGGAATCGAGAAAAAGGTCTTGAAACAAGTTTTTGAACTCAGACCTATTCGCGCTACTGAGGCCATCCCAGTAGGTCGTGAGCACCTGCTTTGCCATATCATCGAAATAGAAATTCCTGAGAATTACCTTCTTGATAGCGATCCGCCGTGTATCTCTTAATTCCTCTCCTTGCAAGCTCGGATCCGTCTGGATGGACATGGCCTCGTCCAGCATCCGGCGAACCGTGTCGGTCGGGGCCGCGCCTTGACACCGGCCATGCCCGGAAGCGATCGCGAGAATCGCTGCAATAAAGATCGGTATGATTCTTACTTTCAAGGTCATCTGCTTTTCTCCTCCTTCGCACTGCAATCAACAGCAGGACTATAGCCACACCACGCATCGTTTCTTCGGAACGCACGATCCGGGATAAGTTGCAGCAGAGCGGGCAGAAAAAGAACTGCCGCGGCGAGCACGCTCAAGCTGCCGACGAAGGTAAGCAGGCCCAGGCTGTGCACGCCCTGGTGTTCGGAGATAGTGAGACTGCCGAAGCCAACCGTTGTGGAAAGGCCTGCGAGGACGACCCCTATCCCGGTGCTCGATGGGCATGGACCTCCGGAAAAGTCTCCGCCCGCCTGTCTCCAGCGCTGGACAACGATGATACCATATTCGACACCCGCACCCAGGATGAGCGGCAGAAAAACGCTATTGGCCAGATTGAGGTCGATCCCGAGGAGATACATCAGGCCAAATGTCCAGGCAGTCCCCACGACCAGCGGGGAGAAGGCGAGCAGGGTCGCTACCAGGCTCCTGAACGTCACCATCAGAAGAACGAAGATGAATATGACCGCGTAGAGCGCTGCTTTGATACAGGCATTGCGGAAGGCCTGCGTGAAAACACTCAGGGTAACCGGATCACCCACGGCATCGGGGTCCACAGACCTGAGGTCACGAACAAATGTCTTTAGAGGATCAGGCTCCCAGATATTCTGAGCAGGAAAAACACGAATGAGGTACAGATGGTCTTTGCCGACATACCGTTCCCGAAGTTGTTTCGGCAAGTCTTGTATGCGCATGGGCCTTGCTTCCACACCCTTGCGGAGAAGATCAAACTTTTCTTCCAGATCATTGATCAGGTCGTTCTCAAAGGCTTTGAGTTCATTTTGCAATTTTGGACGATCCGTACCGGCCACTGACCGTTTGATATCGTCGATAAGCTTCCTCACCTCTCGCATCTGTGTCTGCAACGGCTTACTCACGCCCCATTGCGAGGCGGTCGTATCGAGCATTTTGAAACGGATCCGGCCGAGCACCTGGTCCAGCTGGTACGGATCCACAGGTTGCTCCATCGCTGCGAACGGGCCGATTCCGGCTATCAAAGGTTTTACCTGTCGCAAGATGCGTATCTTCTCCTCCTGGTCCGAAGGGAGCAGGCTCAGTACGCTTTGCACCTCCCGGACAGTTGGCAGCGCTTCAAGAGCCTTGGTCTTCTTTTTAATTTCCTCGGTCGAATGGGCCAGGATGGAGCCGTACATACTGGAGCGGTTCGAGCCCTCAACCAGTCTCTTTTCCCAGATCACGGATTCGGCCTTCTTCGATTGAAGCCGTAACGTGTTGAGATCGAATTCTACCTTTCGGCCCGCCCAGATCGAAAGAATAGCCGTGCTTGCCGCAACAACCATGAGAAGGCCTGCGCTGATGCGCCCGAGCCTCAAGAACGGCCTCACCTGTCGGCTGCAGAAAGCCGGATCGTTAGCCTCATCTTTGTCAAACAATGTAATAAGTGCGGGCAGGAGTCCGACCGTTGCAACCGTGGCCATGACCAGACCAATGGCACAGATAAGCCCCAACTCTCCGAGCCCCTTGAAACCGGTGAGCACCAGCGGGAAAAAGGAGATGGCCGCGGTGAACCCTGCGAGTATAATTCCCGGACCAAGCTGTGCCATGGACGTCCTGAGAGCTTCTTCTATTGACGCACCATTGCATCGCTGTTCCTCTCTGTAACGGGCGAACCAGTGGACTCCGTAATCAATGCCCAAGCCGAGGAGCATGGGCGCAAAAACCACCGACAGGAGATTGAGATGACCAATGAAGAGAGTAGTAAAACCGAAGGTGAGCGAGAGGGCTGTGAGAAGGGCCGCCATTTCTATAAGCGGCCTGCGAATCCCGCGCCAGAAGGTGACGAGAAGCACTGCCAGACCGCCAAGAGAGAGGAGTGTCGCCAGGCTCATCTCGTGCAATGCCGCGCTCATTTCGTCTTCACCAAGGGCCTTCGGACCCGTTACGCCCACATCGATTCCAGGAAAACCGGCCTTTATTTCGGCAATCGTCTTTCTGAGCTTGGTAAGGGGAGCCTCCCATCTTGAGAAGCCTTTCGCCGCCTGCCCGGGAGTGACGAAGAGAAGCAGGTATCGTTTATCTTCGGTCCAGAAATAACCTTTAGCCGACGCATCATCCATGCCGCTGCCGGCGAAAAATGAGCCCCACGGTGAGATGAAGGAGGTCTGTCCGTAAAGCCGCTCTTTCAACTCACGCAGCACCTTTATGAGAAATTGAAGGTCCATGGGTTTACTCGGTTGCGTCTTATCCTTGTCGAGGAATCCCGTGAAAAGCTCCCCGACCATCCGTTGCGCCATTTCGTTGTTGACCTGATCAAAGAAGGTAAAGAGACTCGGAGAATGCGCAAGGTTCTGCAGGAAGGTGTCGTGCTCCCGAAGGTTGTCGCGCAACGACAATAGATCTTCTTCTTTCGGATAGAGTAGTACCCAGGGCTTAAAACTATCAGGGTTTATACGCCAGAAGACCTCGGCGAAGTGTTGGTGATCAGCCTCAAGCCGCGGTGCGAGCGCGCGAAGAAATTGGATC